>ERZ781272.58-NODE-58-length-165609-cov-14.817727_pt1 | contig 165609 bp, 155 predicted proteins | sample MGYA00375850_ERZ781272 | MGnify/ENA primary metagenome ERZ781272 (study PRJEB29790, sample SAMN06051246) | human gut metagenome | host: Homo sapiens | place: USA: Cincinnati, Ohio | collected 2013-06-21 | study: EMG produced TPA metagenomics assembly of the Gut...
ATTAAATTCATAAAATTATCTTAACTTTGTGTCTACTTTTTGTTGACAACTCCAAGACATTTTATTATTTTATGTGTCTATCATAAGGGGAGCATATCATTTTTTTATTTTTTTTCAGTTAATCTCACTTTTAGATTCATGCACTCACCATTTCTCCACACTTTTACTCCTACCTCATCTCCTATATTATAGCCCTTTAGTATGGAGGTTAAATCAGAAAATTGTCTAACTTTTTTTCCAGCAAATTCTAATATCACATCTGTAGGCTTTACTCCTGCATTATACAAAGGTTGATCTTTTGCAACTTCTTGAACATAAACACCTTCCATGGACTTGTTGTTAGATTTTATCTCTCCGCCCTTCAATCCTAAAACTGGTTTTTCTCCACTCTCTACTGATTTACTTTTGGTTATGACTTCTGAAATTTCTCTTATATCAATAGCAATCCCTATATTGTCAGAAAAGCTGCCCTGAATAGCATTTGAGGCTATTATACCTATAGCTTCGCCATTCTCATTGCACAATAGTCCGCCTCTGTTATATTGATTTATTTTAGCATCAGTTTTAAACCCTTTGTATTCGATATTATTTCCAGTTTCATCTTTCATAGTAATTTTAGAATAGCTGCTTACTATACCCTGAGTAGCAAAAGGGGAATTTTCCTCACCAAGAGGATTTCCTACTGCTATAACCTTATCGCCTATATTAACCTTGCTTATATCTCCCAATTTAATGACAGGAAGTCCCATTACATCTACCTTTAAAACAGCGACATCCATAACTTTATTGTAATATAATAATTTTGATTTTATAGGCTTCATACCTTGAGATGCTATCTTAACGTATATATCAACTGCCTTTTCTACGCTACTATAATTAGTTATTATATAGCCTTCACTATCCATTATAACTCCAGAAGTTATTTTTCCTGTTCCAATATCGGTGAAATTTTCTCTTGATGTACTTATTCCAACTACATAGGGGGATATCTCATCGATGATAGATTTTTGATCTGTAGGTTTATTTAATGTCTTGTCATCTTCTGTATCTGATGATAAATCAGAAAACAATTTATTTGTTATACCATTGGCACTGAGTTTGATGTCTATCACATAAGAGGCTCCGCAAGCACCTGATATAAATGCTACTCCCACTATTATAATTAATTTTATAGCTCTATGAATTTGTCTTCTTTTCCCATGCTTTTTAAATGTTATCTTCCCTATCTCATTGCCGTCTTGATCCATAAAGCACACCTCCTATAATTTCAAAGAGATTATACATTATTACTTTAAACTCAGTATGAACAATGTATTATTTATATATAAATTTGTTATCTATATCTTTGTTAAGGTGAATGTAAACACTACGCCTTCTTCCTTATCTTTCTTCTTATTCTCAACCCATATATCCTCTCCAAGCTGAGTAAGTATATTTCTAACTATAGGAAGGCCTAAACCTGTGCTAATTTTAGAAGTTCTAGACTTATCCCCCTTATAGAATCGATCCCATATATGGGTTATATCTTCATCCCTTATTGGAGGTCCATCGTTATAGACAGATACATGAATCTTATCGCCTTTATCTTTTATTGTTACCTTAATAACCCCATTTTCCTTAGCATATTTAAGAGAGTTATCTAAAAGATTGGTTACTACTTGAGTCATTCTATCTCTATCTCCAGCTACATAAATGTGGTCTTCTGGAAAAATTACATCCACTTTTAGCTTTTTTTCATTTATTCTTTGTTCAAATTTTATTACACAAACTTTAACTATTTCAATTATGTCAAGTTCTACTATCCTAAGAGAAAACTTTCCTGATTCCATAGATGCCAAATCTAAAAGATCATTTACAAGTCTTGCAAGTCTTTGAATTTCATCATAGGCTATATTTAAATAGTAGTTTTCTTTTCCCTTAGGAATTACTCCATCAAGAACCCCACCTATAAATCCTTTTATAGAAGTTATCGGTGATCTTAATTCGTGCGATACGTTTGACATAAATTCTCGTCGATTTTTTTCAACCTGCTCTAAAGAATCTGCCATTATATTAAATGATGTGGCAAGTTCTCCTATCTCATCATTAGAGTTTATATACGCTCTTCTTTCTACTTCTCCCTTTGCTATTCTTCTAGCTGCTATATTTATCTTTGATAAAGGTGTTATTAGTATCCTTTGAGCAAAGTAATATATAACTATACTTGAAAAAACAATAGCTAAAATCGCACACATCCATATGATTGCGTACACCTTAGTAAGAGGTGTTTTTATCTGATCTAAAGGAGTATGCATGAATATTACTCCTCTAAAAGTATCTGATACAAAAATAGGCTTTATATATATATAACATGGCGAATTAAAAGGTTCATCAAACTTGCCTTTTTTTTCTACAGAACGTCCCTCTCTAAGTTCATCCATTTCTTTTATATTAAGATTGGTAAACATGAGATTTTTATACTCATCTGAAGAAACTTGATATACATACCCCATAGCATCTGTTAGAACTATATCTGCTCCTAAGGTTGATTGTGCAAAGCTCAAGTCTGACTTTAACCTATTAAGAGCCGATTCCTGTTGTTCATCTATGTATATCATAGCGGAAGTCGCAATTGTCTTCCCCTGCTTATCTAGAAGAGATTTTCTCTCTTCAAAATAATATCCTTCAAACCATATTGATAGAAAGCTAGCCATTATTATAAAACTTACAGCTATTATAGTAGTAAAGGTGACTATCATCTTAGAAACTAAGCTGTTTTTCACTAACATCTATTTCACCTCAAATTTATACCCTACACCCCATACAGTTTCTAATTGCCAATTCATTCCGCCATTAAGCTTTTCTCTAAGTCTCTTTATATGAACGTCTACTGTTCTTGAGTCCCCTGGATAATCATATCCCCATACTTCACATAAAAGCTGTTCTCTTGTAAATACTCTATTTTTGTTACTTGCCAAATAATGAAGAAGTTCAAATTCCTTTGGAGGCATTTTTATCTCTTCACCTTTATAAGTAACTGTGTATGAGTTTACATCTATAGTAAGCTCTTGGAAGTTCAAAGTTTCCTTTCCACTTCCTTCTACGTTGTATCTTCTCATTACAGCTTTAACTCTTGCAAGCATTTCTTTTGGTTCAAATGGCTTAACCATGTAGTCATCAGCACCTAGTTCAAGCCCAAGAACCTTGTCAAAAGTATCTCCTTTTGCAGTTATCATTATAACTGGAGTTTCACCATCTCTTCTTATCCATTTAAGTACGTCAATACCATCTACATGAGGAAGCATTATGTCTAATAATACCAAGTCTGGTTTGTATTCTAAATATACTTCTTGAGCTTTTTTTCCATCATGACAAAGCATAGTGTCATAACCAGAACTTTCAAGATACATTTTTATAACTTCACATATATTTTCATCGTCATCAACAACTAATATTTTACCTATAGTACCATCCATTTTAATTCACTCCTTATAGTGCTTTTATATTTAATTTATCACAAAATCCGGTGTATATAACATATATTTTTTAAATGTTACAAATATTTTACGTCATTTACTCATTTTTTATAAGAAAATGAGCTATGCCTATAAAAAATTATGACATAGCTCATTAATATATATTAGCCCTCAAACAGTTTGCTTATAGATACATCATCATATATTCTCTTTATAGCTTCCCCAAATATAGGGGCTACAGATATAGATTTAAATTTATTTATTCCTTCTGCTTGATCATTTTTAACTGTATTAAGCATAACTAATTCCTTTATAGCGGAATCATTTATTCTTTCTATAGCAGGTCCTGATAAAACGCCATGAGTGCAACATGCATAAACTTCCTTCGCTCCTAGGTCTCTTAATGCATTAGCTGCATTAGAGATGGTTCCTGCTGTATCTATCATGTCATCTATAAGTATGCAAGTTTTATCCTTGATATCTCCTATGATATTCATTATTTCTGATACATTTGCTCTTGGTCTTCTCTTGTCTATTATAGCTATTGGAGCATGTAGCTTATCTGCAAACTTTCTTGCTCTAGTTACGCTTCCAAGGTCAGGAGAAACAACAACTACATCGTCTTTTTCTGCAAATCCCTTATCTATGAAGTACTTTGATAGGATTGGCGCTCCCATTAAATTATCAACAGGTATATTAAAATATCCTTGAATTTGTGATGCATGCAAATCCATTGTAAGTACCCTATCTGCTCCTGCTGTAGTAAGCAAATCAGCAACTAATTTTGCTGTTATAGGATCTCTTGATTTAGCTTTCCTATCTTGTCTAGCATATCCATAATAAGGTATAACAGCTGTAATTCTTCCTGCTGAGGCTCTCTTAAAGGCATCAATCATTATAAGAAGTTCCATTAGATTGTTATTTACAGGTGAACTTGTTGACTGAACTACAAATACATCTGCTCCTCTTACTGTCTCATTTATATCTACTGAAATCTCTCCATCACTAAAAGTTCCAACCCTTGAATCTCCAACTTTAACACCAACTATGCTTGCTATATCTTTAGCTAATTCTGGATGTGAATTTCCGGTGAAAATCTTAATATTTTTACCATGAGTTATCATCCTTTGACCTCCTAAAATATTATTATATTTATTATTTCAAATCTTTTGTTATTTTCTTAGACCTTTTCTATCTACCCATCCCTCTATATTGACCTGTTTTGCTCTTGCAATAGATAAGCTTCCTTCAGGAACTTCTTTAGTTATTGTAGATCCTGCAGCTGTATAGGCATTATCCTTAATCTCAACAGGTGAAACTAAATTTGTATTACATCCTATAAATGCATTGTTGCCTATGATAGTTTTATTTTTCTTCTTTCCATCATAGTTAACAACTACAGTTCCACAGCCAAAGTTACATCCAGTTCCTACCTCTGCATCTCCGATATATGTTAAATGAGATACTTTTGTATTATCTCCTATAAAGGATTTCTTTATTTCAACAAAATCTCCTATTTTCACATGATTTCCAATAGTGCTTTCTGGACGAATATATGCAAATGGGCCTACTGTTGTCTTTTCTCCTACTTTACTATCCAGTATAACCGAACTCTCTATAGTAGCTTCTTTTTCTATTACACTGTCTTTTATTCTACAATTTTGGTAAATCACAGCTCCAGTCTTTATAACTGTAGCTCCCTCTAATATATTATTTGGATATATTATAACATCCTGCTCTATTGTTACATCAGCACCTATGTAAGTATTATTCGGATCTATTATTGTAACACCATTTTCCATATGTTCTTTATTTATTCTATTCTTTAAAATATTTTCTACTTGAGCTAATTGAACTTTTGAATTTACTCCTAAAGTTTCTTCAAAATCTACAACCATAGCTCCAACTTTTTCATTTTTATTCTTTAGTATTCCTATGACATCTGTCAAATAATACTCACCTTGAGCATTATCATTCTTTAGTTCATCAAGACATTCTAAAAGACTCTTTATGTCAAATGTATATATAGCTGAATTTATTTCGTTAACTTTTAATTCTTTCTCATTACAGTCTTTATGCTCTACTATCTTTTCTACACTCCCATTATTTCTAATAATCCTTCCATATCCTGTTGGATCATTTACTAATGAAGTTAGAATTGTAGCCTTATTTCCTTCTGCATTGTGTAACTCCATAAGATTTTTTACTGTGCTTCCTTTGATAAGAGGAGCGTCTCCTGCAAATACAGCTACTACACCTTCTTTATCTTTAAGAAATTCTTTCGCACACATTATTGCATGACCTGTTCCTAATTGTTTATCTTGAAATGAGTATGATACATTTCTGCTTTCTGTTCCAACTTTAACTTTGTCAGCACCTTTTCCGATAACAACATTAACTTCATCAATACCTGACTTTCTCATAGTATCTATGACATGGTTTACCATTTCTTTTCCGCAAACCTTATGTAACACTTTTGGAGTAGAAGATTTCATTCTCTTTCCTTCTCCTGCAGCTAATATAATAGCATATTTATACATTCTTACACCTCTTTATGGATTATTTTGACGCTTTGTAAAAAACATCATTTCATCAATTTCCTTGTTATATTATATTTTATAAACAGCATGTTTTCAACCTCATTGCTTAATAGATTAGATTTATGTAAATATATACAATCTCAAAAAAATAAAAAGGAGCAAAAAAAACTCCTTTTTATTTCTATTCTTCTACTACCGCATCTACAGTTTCAACATCCTCATTCTTAACTTTCTCATATTCAGTTAAGATTGCAATCTGTATCTTTTCTCTAGTTTGAGTGTTGATTGGATGTGCTATGTCCTTAAATTCTCCGTCTGGAGTCTTTCTGCTTGGCATAGCAATAAACAGTCCATTTTGGCCTTCTATAACTTTAATGTCATGAACAACAAATTCATTATCAAAAGTTACAGAAACAATAGCCTTCATTTTCCCTTCTGCAGCTATCTTTCTAATTCTTACGTCTGTAATTTGCATTATAAAATCCACCTCCAAGATGCTTTATACCATATAGTTTCTGCATTTCTTCGAGATTCCCTCTTTTTTTGCGGAAATTTTTTGAACATTTATTCTTGGAATAATATGGATGGTCTTAATATTGCTTTTTTATCTTTATCCAATCCTTTAAATTCTATTATAGAAACGTAATCGTCAACCAATTTATTGTTAGTTTCTATATTATCTATAAGCACAGCCATTCCTAAAAGTTCACTATCAAACTCTTTAAGAAGCTCCTTTATTCCTAGGGCAGTTCCTCCTGATTTCATAAAGTCATCTATATATATGCATTTACTGCCTTTATGTAATGATTTCTTAGATAACGACATATTTTGTATCATTCCTGTGGAACCTGAAGCATAGTTTATAGTGACAGTGGGTCCCTCTGTAACCTTATTATCTCTTCTAACTATAACAAGCTGAACTCCTAAGTTTCTAGCTACTTCATAGGCTAGGGGAATACCTTTAGTTTCTACTGTAACTACATAATCTATATCTTTTTCTTGAAAAAAAGTCGAAAGAATTAATCCAGCCTTGCTTATAACCTCTGGATTGTACATAATATCAGTCATATATATAAAAGTTCCAGCAACTATTCTATCTTTATCTTCTAATGCCTCACAAAGCTTATTAGCAAATGTCACTTTGTTCTCATTGCTTATATCACCTATAAATTTAATTCCACCTGCAGCCCCAGATATAGTCTTAACTTTTCCTAAAGATAACCTTTCTAAAGTATCTCTAACTATAACCATGTCTTCACTTATAGTAGATTTAGCTGCATTTAACTTTCCTGAAAATGAATTTAAACTTACTATCTTGCTAGGGTTTTCTGACAAAATTTTTGTTATAGCTACAACTCTTCCATTTCTTGAGAACTTATCCATGAGTACCACCTTCTATAATTTATTAATCAACGAATTATTTTCTATTTATTTCAATTATTATTCACTACTTATTTTATTTCATATATTGAAATATATCAAGGAAATAAATAAATTCTTCGATTTATTACCATAATTTTTATTTATTAATATTATTATTGCCAAAATCCGTTACATGATATTGATTTTCTAATGTTTTAAATAATTTTTGTGTTTTTTTCTTGAAAATGTGTATATAATTATCTAGAAGAAGATATTTTTATCATAAGGAGTGAGAACTTTGCCTTTTGACTTTTTAAAAGATACTAATAAAAAAGTTCATTTCATTGGTATTGGCGGCATAAGCATGAGTGGACTTGCTGCTATACTTCTTAAAAATGGATTTAAAGTTTCTGGTTCTGATATGAAAGAGTCAGAAATAACTATGAGATTACAGGAGCACGGTGCAAATATCTATATAGGTCACAGTGCAGATAACGTAAAAAATTCTGATTTAGTTGTTTATACGGCGGCTGTACCTTCAGATAATCCTGAACTTTTATTTGCTAGAAATAATAATATTGCATTAATGGATAGAGCAGAGTTTCTAGGTTATATAATGAAGGGTCATAAGTATAACGTTGCTATATCAGGAACCCATGGAAAAACTACAAGTACATCTATGCTTTCTCATATAGTTCTTAGCGCTGAACTTGACCCAACAATATTAGTTGGTGCTGATTTAGACATAATAGGAGGCAACTTTAGAACAGGAGAAAGTGAATATTTCATAACTGAAGCTTGTGAGTACAAAGCATCATTTTTAAGATTCTTCCCTTATATAGGAGTTATATTAAATATAGATGCAGATCACTTAGATTTCTATAAAGACATAGATGATATAGAAGCTACCTTTAAGAAATTTGTTTCTATAATTCCTAAAGACGGCTATGCCATAGGAAATGCTGATGACTTTAGGGTAAAGAGAGTTTTAGAAACAGCTTCTTGCAATACTTTAACTTTCGGATTAAATGAAGGTGATATTATTGCTAGGGATATACACTTTAATGGAAGAGGTTCTTCTTTTAGTGTTTTCTATAAAGGAAAAGAGCTATATACTATTCACCTTCATGTGCCTGGAAGTCATAATGTATTAAATGCCTTAAGTGCAGTTGCGTCATCAATAGTTTTAGGAATTGATGCTAAAGCTGTAGTAAAAGGTCTTGAAAGCTTCAAAGGAGCTCACAAGAGGTTTGAATTAAAGGGTTCTAAAGATGAAATAACCGTTATAGACGACTATGCTCATCATCCAACAGAAATAAAAGCCACCCTAAAGGCTTCCAAGGAATATCCACACAATAAAATTGTATGCGTATTCCAGCCACACACTTATTCAAGAACTATATCTCTACTAGATGAATTCTCTGAGTCTTTCAATGATGCTGATGAACTTATACTGATGGATATCTATGCTGCTAGAGAAAAAGATAGTGGTATCGTAAACTCTGATATGCTTGGAGATAAAATCCGTGCAAATGGTATAAAATGCATCAATGTTCATTCTCATGAAGAAGCTCTTGAAATAGCAAAACAAAAATTGTCTGCGGGAGATCTTCTCTTGACAGTAGGCGCTGGAGATGTGGTTAAAGTTGGAGAAATGTTCCTTCAAGAATAGTTAAGAGTGAAGAGATAATAGTGAAAAGTTCAAAGGCACTGGTAATTTTTAGATTCCAGTGCTTTTTTGTATATCTAAAATCATATAGGTTTGTAGCTTTTATCATTAATTTCTCCACAATTCTAGAAACCATTTATTCTCACTAATACAATTTTCACTTCATCAAAAGGTTTCCTATTTTTTACAACTTCTGTATTAGTACAGAATTGTCTTAATTTTTAAAATTATTAATTGACATAGCTCGTCTATGGTAATATTCTATTAGTGTAGTATTTATTTTATAAGAAAAGGAGGTAGGAAAATGTTATTTATAATGAACGCATCAGCATGTGCAATTAATTTAGAGTTTAAATATAACCCTATCTCTTGTGGAACTTATTTTTAATTATTTGAAAAAAAGTCTTCTAGAAGCCATGGGTTATAATATCCATGGCTTTTTTATGCTCAAATGCATATTTTAGACCATGGATAACCATGGTCTTTTATTTTTGACAAAAAGGGGGAAATTAAATGAAGAGAATTTTCAAGTATGTACTAAAGTACAAAATCTTACTGATTGTTCCATCCATAGCAATGCTTTTAAACATTCTATTGGACATGTTCAATCCTTACCTTACAAAAGAAATTGTAGACAAGGTTCTCATAGGGGGAAACGGTTCCTTGCTTACACCTATACTTGCTGCCCTTTTAGGCATAACCCTAGGAAGAGCTATTCTTGGATATATTAAAGAATTTGTTTTTGACTATTTATCAACTAAAGTAAATCATGATATAAAATGTGAATTGTTTAATCACATACAAAGTCTTCCCTTTACTTATTTTGATAATACAAATACAGGTGAATTAATGTCTAGAATAGGTGAAGACGTAGAAGTTATTTGGAGAACAGTCTCTTTCGGACTCAGATTATTCGTTGAAAATATCATTTACTTTGTTTTAGGCTCAGCCGCTTTATTTTATCTCAACGCTAAACTAGCTGTTGCCTGTATAATTATCATGTTTCCTATAGCTTTTATAGCAATGAAGTTTGAAAAGAAAATCTCAGCTGTATATGACAAGATAAGTGACCAAAATGCTGTTATGAACACTACAGCTCAGGAAAATATAGCTGGTGTAAGACTCGTTAAAGCCTTTGCAAGAGAAGGTTATGAAAAGGAAAAATTCCTAAACATGAATAGATCTTACTATAATTTGAATATGAAACAAGCTCATATAGTCGGAAATCACCTTCCATCTATAGAGTTTTTAACCAATCTTTCGATCGTAATTATGATAACATTTGGAGGCTATCTAGTTATGGGTGAAGGTGTTTCTATTGGAACCCTTGTTGCCTTCAACGGTTATATAGGAAACCTAATATGGCCTATGAGGAACTTGGGAGAATTATCTAATATGCTTGCCGAAAACAGTGCTTCTGCCAAAAAAATATTCAAGATATTAGATGAAAAACCTGATATTCATTCTCCTAAAGTAAATCAATATAATCCCGAAAAAATCTCTGGAGATATATCATTTAAGGATGTCTCATTTAAATATAATGATGAAATAATCCTTCACGATATAAATCTTGATGTAAAGGCTGGTTCTACTATAGCCATCATGGGAACTACAGGTTCAGGTAAATCTTCTTTAGTTAACTTAATTGGCAGATATTACGACGTATGTGGCGGTGAAGTTAACATTGATGGAGTTAATGTAAAAAACTATAATCTTCAAAAATTAAGAGAGACTATGTCTATCATACCTCAAGATACATTTTTGTTTTCAGATACAATAGAAGAAAATATACGTTTTAGTAAAACTGATGCAACTAAGTATGAAATCGAAAGAGCGTGCTCTCTTTCCTGTGCAAGTGAATTTATAAATGAATTAGAAGACGGTTATGATACCATAATCGGGGAAAGAGGAATAGGCCTTTCTGGTGGTCAAAAACAAAGATTGTGTATAGCAAGATCCCTAGTAAAGGATTCCTCAATCTTAATATTAGATGATTCAACCTCAGCCTTAGATATGGAAACAGAATTTACACTATTAAAAAATCTAAATGAAAATAAGTCCAAAGCAACAACATTTATAATAGCTCATAGAATATCTGCTGTTAAAAGTGCAGATTTAATAATATTCATGGACCACGGTACTATAGTAGAACGTGGTACTCATGAGGAGCTTTTAAAACAAAAAGGTAAATACTACGAAATTTACTGTGAACAGTTTAAGGACTTCATAGAGGCTGAAGAGAAAGAGGTGGTTTAATGGCTAGAAATTCTACAAATCAAGATGAAAAACTAGAATTTCATTCTAGAAGATATATATTAAAAAAACTAGCTTCCTACTTAAAACCTTTTAAAGGAAAAGTAGCTATAGTTATACTTCTTATGATATTCGTAACAGCATGTGGTCTTATAAATCCTTACCTGCTGAAAATGGCCCTTGATGACTTTGTTCCTAACTCAAATATAGGTGGCCTCGTCGTCATCGCTTTAGGGCTTATGGTAGTTAACTTGATTTCATTATTTGCTGCAAGGATCAGAATAATAATGATGTCTCAGGTTACAAACAGTATCCTAATAACTATAAGACATGATCTTTATAGTCACATTCAGAAGCTTTCCTTTTCTTTCTTTGATAACAGACCTGTTGGAAAAGTTTTAGCTCGTGTAATGGGTGATGTAAATGCATTAAAGTCTTTATTTGCTACAAGCATAACCAGCTTTATACCTCAACTTTTAAGTCTGGTATTTGTAACAATTATAATGTTTTCTCTAAACTTTAATTTGGCTGTGGCTGCAATGATAATACTTCCTGTATTAGGTCTAGGTTTATTCTCAATAGAGGCTAAATCTAGAAGCCGTTGGTTATCTTACAGGCAAAAGCGTTCAAATGTTAATGCCTATACTCATGAAGATTTTTCTGGTATAAAGGTTGTTCAAGGATTCGCAGAAGAGAAAAAATCAGAATCAAGATTTCATAATATGGTTTCTGAAATGATGGATTCCTTCAATAGCGCTGTAAAGCTAAACGATTTATTTTGGCCTTTAGTCGAATTATCTTGGGGAGTTGGAACAATATTAGTTTACTGGCTTGGAGCAAAACTCATTGTATCTTCAGATATATCTATAGGAACCTTGGTAGCATTTTCGATGTATATAACTATGTTTTGGCGTCCTATAATGAATATTTCAGACTTCTATAACACATTAATAACCAACTTTGCTGCAGCTGAAAGAATTTTCGAGATAATGTCTGTTGAACCTGATATCGTATCATCAGATGGCGCTAGTGAGATGCCAAAGATAAAAGGAACTGTAGAATTTAAGGAAGTTTCCTTTGCTTATGATGACGATGATGTAACAGTCTTGAAAAATGTTTCTTTTAAAGTTAATCCTGGAGATAGCATAGCTTTAGTTGGAGCTACCGGTGCTGGTAAAACTACTATAATAAATCTTTTAAGCAGATTTTATGATGTCACCGACGGTTCAGTATTGATTGATGGAATAGACGTGCGTTCTGTTACATTGGAATCTTTGAGAGGTCAGATGGGAATAATGCTTCAAGATACTTTCCTCTTCTCTGATACAATAAAAGAAAATATCCGATATGGAAGACTTGACGCAACAGATGACGAAGTAATAGCTGCTGCTAAAGCTGTAAATGCTCATGATTTTATAATGAAACTAGAAGATGGTTACGAAACTGAAGTGAATGAAAGAGGTTCTAGGCTTTCAGTTGGACAAAGACAGCTTATTTCTTTTGCAAGAGCCCTTCTTGCTAATCCAAGAATATTAATATTAGATGAAGCTACTTCTAATATTGATACTTATACGGAAATGTTAGTTCAAAATGGTATAAATAAGCTATTAAAAGGAAGGACTTCTTTTGTAATAGCACACAGATTATCAACCATCCGTGACTGTGATAAAATCATGGTTATAGATGATGGAAGAATAGTTGAAGCCGGTACTCACGATGAACTTTTAAAACTTAAAGGTTACTACTATAATCTATATATGGCCCAATACCGTTTCTTAAAAGAAGGCGCTTAAACCAATTTGGAGTATCTTTATAAAAATAATTTAAATTAAATACACAAGAGGGTAGAAAGTAATTTGTTTACTTTCTACCCTCCTCTATTTTATAAATAGTTATTAATTGTTGTTGAAACAATATTAACTATATTTTTACCCATATTTTTTGAAACATAAAGCTGTTTGTCAGCCATATCTATTGCAGTTTTTATATCCCTTAAATCAGAAGTATACCCTATACCCCCGCCTATGCTTAAAGTCACATTTTCATCATAATTTTCGTTATACTTAAGATTCAATTCACTAACTTTTGTTCTAAAAAATTCTCCTATATTTAAAGCCTCTTCATATGTTATATCTTTCTTGAAGAATATAAATTCTTCTCCCCCATATCTTCCAGTGAAAGACTTTAATGATAAATTATTTTCATCAAGTATAGCAGCTACTTTCTTTAAGCATTCATCACCTTCAGCATGACCCCAATGGTCATTAAATCTTTTAAAATCATCTATATCCATAATCATGACAAAGATACTTTGGTTTTTCTCATTGCATTCAGCCCATAAGTTATTCATGTATGTATCTATAAAATGTCTATTTGCTAGTCCTGTAAGATGGTCATAATTTGCTTTTTCCTTTAAAGAATCATTTAATGCAGTTAATTCTTTTAATTTCTCCTCATGATTATGTATTTCTTCCTCCAGTTGCTCATTTATGGTCTTAAATGATTCTATTTTAGAATTTATATTTATTTTTGCAAGCTCAAACTTTATTATTTCAAGCTTATATCCAATCATTATTGTATTTATTTTTTCACTAATATTATAATGCTTTTTTTCATACTCCAATGCAAGCTTATAATTCTCATTTTCTTCATAATAATTAGCAAGTATAGAATAAATATAACTTAATTTTCTATCATCACTTATTTCATCACATTCTTCAATAGCTTTCTCAAAATAGCTTATAGCATTCTTAGGTTTTTTCTTTAATTCTATCCTTCCAAGACCTATTAGGGAATCTATTTCATACCTTCTTCCATCTGTTGCTTTAAATCTTTCTAAGGATTTTTGGTAACACGCTTTAGCTTTGTTGTAATCTTCTAATTTTACATAAACGTTTCCCATCTGACTTTCTATCTGTCCTAGTTCAACATAATCCTTACATTTTATTGCCATATAGTAACTCTTTGAAAACCACTCCATTGCTTCATCAAATTTTCCCATATCAAAATAAACCTTTCCTATATTCTTTAAGATGTAGCCTTTATTCCAACTAAATTTTGAACCCTCACATATTTTATAAGATTTATTATAATACTCTAAAGCATCAGCAAGTTTTTTTGATTCTCTATATATATCCCCAATATTATTTAAAATATAGCTTAACATGAAATCATCTCTTATATCTTCGCATAATTCTAAAGCCTCAAATAAGTATTGAGTAGCTTTATCATATACATTGCTATAATAATAACATATAGATATCATGTTTAGAGCCTGAATTTTTTTTTCTTTATTGCCTAAATCACTAAAAATTCCAAGAGCTTCATAAGCATACTCTAAACACTGACTTATCTTTCCTTCTGCCCTAAACACCTTACACAATGCCATCAATGATTTTCCCTGCTGTAAGCGAAGATTATATTGTTTTGACATTTCATATGCTTCGTTAGCTATTTCATATGCTTTATTTAAATCCTTGTATATTATGTTATCAACTTGTTCAATTTTACTGTTTACTTCATCTGAAATTTTCTTATCCATAAAAGCCTCCAGCTATTGAATGTATTATTTTATACATGTTAAATGGCATATTAAAATTATTTCACATTTTTGTTTTTTTTTCAACCTAATTTTGGTAAAATAATTTTTATTTGTAACTTTTTTGTATTTTTAGTTTCATCATACTTAATACTTTATTTTTATATTTTAAGCTTTATTTTATGTAACTCTATTATAATATAATGAATATAATATTATATACTAACAATTTTTAGGAGATTTTATGAGTTATACAACTGATAGGCAGCCTCAAGGCCTTTTAAAAGACATTCAAACTCTTCTTAGAGAAGGAATGATTGCCGAGCTGGTTGCGATTAATGATTATACTAGTTTTATAAGTGCTACTGATAACAAGGAAGTTAAAGACCTCTTCCACCACATAAGAGAAGAAGAAAAACATCATTATATGGAATTTCTAGATGCACTAAGATCCGTAGATGAAGAAGAATGTAAATTATCAGAAGAAGCTTCTGAGCACATTCAAATATCTTTGAAAGATAAGTATAAAGATGAAATTCACTTCAAAAACACTAAAAATAATTTGCTTACAAATATTAGAGATGCTATAAAGGGAGAATTAGAAGCTATAATTCTTTATGAAGATCTTATTTCTCACCTTAGTGATGAAAAATTAATCAACCTAATCCGTCATATAACAAAAGATGAAAAAGAACATACAGAAGAGCTTACAAGAGCCTTAATAATATTAGACAAAGACAAATATGAATCTTCTTAATCCTTCATTTCGATTTATGATTTCTAAATTTGTCCAAATAATGCTGAACACCCAGTTAATAATAGTTGATTTTTTTTATAACATGGTTATAATATATTGTATATAATATATTATGGCTGTGATGAGAAGAGTAAATATAAGAGGTAGTCTTAGCGAGCAAGGGTTGGTGAAAGCCTTGTATGAAACTTATATTGAAGAACATCTCGGAGCTTCTAACCGAAATCTTTTTAGAGAGTAGACTTAGACGGAGTCAACCCGTTATACGTTGAGCTGCATTACATTGTGCAGATATGAGCGGCTGTTTTCAGCAAATTGGGTGGTACCACGGAATTATACCTTTCGTCCCTTATATTTTTTAGGGATGAAAGGTTTTTTTATTATATTAAATATCGAAAGGAGTTTTTACAATGGAAAAGATATCTATAAAAGAACTTTATAGAAACAGTGACAAATATATAGATAGCGAAATATCTATATGCGGTTGGATTAGAACACTTAGAGATTCTAAGACTTTTGGATTCATAGAATTAAATGATGGTACATTTTTTAAAAACCTTCAAATAGTTTTTGATGACTCTCTAGAAAACTTTAAGGAGATTGCAAAACTTCCTATAAGTTCATCATTAACAGTTGTGGGAAAGGTAGTTGCTACTCCACAGGCAAAGCAGCCTTTTGAAATAAAAGCTACTACTATAGTTGTTGAAGGATTGTCAAACTCTGATTATCCTCTTCAAAAGAAGAGACACAGCTTTGAATATCTTAGATCAATAGCTCACTTAAGACCAAGAAGCAACGCATTCTCTGCTGTATTTAGAGTAAGATCTGTAGCAGCTTATGCTATACACAAATTCTTCCAAGAAAGAGGATTTGTATATACTCATACTCCAATAATAACTGGAAGCGACTGTGAGGGTGCAGGAGAAATGTTCCAGCTTACAACTTTAGACCTTAAGGATGTTCCAAAAACTGAAGATGGATCTATAGACTTTAAAGAAGATTTCTTCGGAAAGGAAACCAACCTTACAGTTTCTGGTCAGTTAAACGCTGAGTGTTTCGCTTTAGCATTCAAGAACGTTTATACTTTTGGACCAACTTTTAGAGCTGAAAACTCAAACACCGCAAGACACGCTGCTGAGTTCTGGATGATTGAGCCTGAGATAGCATTTGCTGATCTTCAAGATGATATGGAACTTGCAGAAGATATGCTTAAATATGTTATCAAGTATGTTATGGACGAATGTCCTGAGGAAATGCAATTCTTTAGTTCATTTGTTGATAAGGGATTATTAGATAGATTAACTAATGTAGTTTCTTCTGATTTTGGAAGAGTCACTTATACTGAAGCTGTAGAGCTTTTACAAAAGGCTGACAAGAAGTTTGAATATCCAGTATCATGGGGTTCTGACCTACAAACTGAGCATGAAAGATATTTAACAGAAGAAGTGTTTAAGAGACCAGTTTTTGTAACTGACTATCCAAAAGAGATCAAAGCATTCTATATGAGAATGAATAATGATGGAAAGACAGTCGCTGCTACTGACTGCTTAGTTCCTGGTATAGGAGAAATCATCGGTGGAAGTCAGAGAGAAGAAAGACTTGACGTTCTTGAAAAGAGAATCGAAGAGCTTGGACTTCATAAGGAAGATTACTGGTGGTATTTAGAGCTTAGAAAATACGGCGGAACAAAACACGCTGGTTTTGGATTAGGCTTTGAAAGACTTATCATGTATATCACAGGAATGAGCAACATCAGAGACGTTATCCCATTCCCAAGAACTACTGGAACTGCAGAATTCTAGAAAAACGTTCAAAATTTTGTTTTAATACATGGGTTATAAACTCTAAAAAGATAGCGTTATTTAAAAATAACGCTATCCTAACACTAACCACTAAAAGATAACCTTAAACTAAGGTTATTTTTTTATTTATCTATAAAAATATTTTCACTGTAGTATTATCTACTCTAATGAATATTTGCCTTTATAATCATTAGAATAAGATAACATTAATTTTTTATGGAATATCAACATTATTGCTCCTATAATAATCAGTATAAGTGAAAGTACTTGTGAAGCCCTAAAGCCAGGGAAAAGATATAAGCTATCAGTTCTAAGACCTTCTATCCATAGCCTGCCTAGTCCATATCCAACAAAATACATAGCTAAAAGTTGTCCATGGAATTTAATCTTCTTACGATACCTAAATGCTATTAGAATTAAAAACACTCCTAAATTCCACATACTTTCATAAAAAAATGTAGCTTGATGCCATTCTCCTAGTTTATCTATGTACACAGCAAATGGAAAAAATTGAAGATTAGGATTTGTAACGAGATTTCCAAAGGCTTCTTGATTGACAAAGTTCCCCCAACGTCCTATTGCTTGACCAAGAATAAGACTAGGTACAACTATATCTATTAGACGCATCAACGGGAATTTATTGAATTTGCAAAATAATACTGCAGCTATAAACCCACCTATGACACCTCCATAGATAGCTATTCCGCCTTCCCATATAGAAAAAATCTTTATAGGATTGTATTGATATTGTTCCCATTGGAATATTACATAATAAGCTCTAGCACCTATAATAGATATAGGCAATGCAAAAAGTAGAAAATCAGATATTAAATCACTCTTTAACCTTTGTTTGTTCGCTTCTCTTCCAGCAATAATAGTTCCTATTAATATACCACACCCTATTATCACTCCATACCAAGCAATGTTTAATCCCTTAATTCCAAATAAGTTTTGTGCGAAATATTTACTTGTCATAAGTTTCCCATCCTATTCTCAATAAATTTATTAATTCATAAGCTGATTTCTAGTAGCATAGCAATTGTTATATTACACCTACAGTGGAGAAATCTATAACGGCTAACCTTTAGATAACCCTAAATTAATATAGCTAATATTTTATCATAGAGATTTATCTCATACAATTTTTAAATAACTTCAAATCAAGAAATATCTTAACTTTTAGATAATCTTAAGCTTATTGATAAACTTTCTTAAGAAAGATTTGCGTATTAAAATCTCTAACAATCAAAATTACATTATCCTGAGATAATCTTTTATGTTAGAATTGTTTTTATAAGCTCAATATGATTGTTTATAAAATTTTTAAATGCACATTTGCATAGAAAGGATTGCTTATGGATAAAGCTTTAATTATTGAAACTACAAAAAGGTTTGTGCATGATAAATTATATGGGGAAGGCAGCGGTCATGATTGGTTTCATATAGAAAGGGTCTATAACACTTCAAAATTTTTAGCATCTAAAGAGAAGGCTGACAGTTTTATTGTTGAGATGACAGCTCTTCTTCATGATATAGATGACTGGAAGTTTTCTGAGGGTACTGAAACAAATACATCTAGAACTGAAGCTTTTCTTAGATCACAAAATATAGATGAAGCTTCAATAAATCATATTTTAACCATAATCAGAACTATGTCTTTTAAGGGTGGTGTAGTTGATTCTACTCAAAAGACTATAGAAGGTATGGTTGTTCAAGATGCTGATAGATTGGATGCCATTGGTGCAATTGGAATAGCAAGAACCTTTGCTTACGGTGGTCATAAAAATCGACCTATGTATGATCCCAATATAAAACCTATGGATTTTTCATCTTTAGATGAAGTAAAAAATGCTAAAAATCATACTATAAATCACTTTTATGAGAAACTCCTAAAGCTAAAAGATCTTATGAATACGGAAACAGCAAAAGAATTAGCACAGAGAAGACATGACTTTATGCTGAAGTTTTTAGATGAATTTTACTATGAGTGGAACTTCAAATAATATAAGTATAAGTTACATGAAAAAGAACAGCAGGTATTGATAATACTTACTGTTCTTTTTTTATTAATGAAAGGGGTATATTTTAAGAATATATTTTGTTCTTTTTAGATTTATCTTTAAAATATTTATTTATTCTTAATATAAAATATATAAGGAACATAACTGTATAAAGAATTATGTCCAAATACTTTTTCTCAAACTTTGGAATATATAAAAGCATCATATGTACATAAATTAGCCCATAAAAGACATATGCACTTCTCTGAATATTTTTCCACTTTTTATAAGGCATCTTTTTTCTTACACATTTAAAAGATGTTATCATAAGAGGAATCATTAAAGTAATCATTATTAAAGAAACTATAGTAGCCATCAATTTGTATGTAGATAAAGAACTAGGATTAATAAAAAGAGCAGGGAAATATTTTATCCCATATAATATGTTATGTCCTAAAACAAGTATACAAGCTACTATAGAAAGTTCTCCTCTTATTCTCATTAATCTTCCTTTTATAGGAGAAGTATTTTTAATAACACCAGTAAACATAACTATCGTAAATAATGCTAAAGAAAAAGTCCCTTTTGTAAATATATTTAAGAAATTTCTTCTCAAAAAATCAGGAATATACCCTGAAAAATTACCTTTATTAATAAAAATTAAAAGTGTAGTGATAATAATTGAAACTAAGTAAATTATACTGCTGTATTTATTTATTTGTTTATAAAAAATACAACTTAATCCCAATAAAACTAAAAGTGTAATTATAAATAGCATAAATGCCTCCTTCGATAATTGATATTGATTATTATTATCAATTATATATTGGTTTTTAAAAATAGTCAATAAAGTTATGCTCTAATTAATTTATATTTTTACTTTTTTAAATTATAATTGCATAAAAAAGGAGAGCCCAAAATGCTCTCCTTTTCTTTAAATTTTAGTTTTCTCTTACTAAGTAGTAAAGTGTTCTAAGTGGTGCAGCTGTTCCTCCTGCTGTTAAGTAGTCCTTAGCTCCATCTACAAAACTTGTTCCTGCTATATCAAGATGAAGCCATGGCATTGGTTTGTACAAAAATTCTCCAATAAATAGGCCAGCTGTTATAGTTCCAGCAAATCTTCCACCAGAGTTTTTGTAATCTGCTACTTTTGATTTAAGAAGTTCTTTGTACTCTTCAAAAGCCGGAAGCTGCCAGAATTTTTCTCCTGAACGCTTACCTGCACTTAAAAGGTCATTATAGAAAGCTTCATCATTAGTTATAACTCCTGTTGTTAGTGTTCCAAGAGCTCCTAAAACAGCCCCTGTCAAAGTTGCTACATCTATAACCTTATTTACATTTTCCCTAGATGTTATATAGTAGACAGCATCTGCTAAAGTAAGCCTACCCTCTGCATCAGTATTAACTACTTCTATAGTCTTTCCTGCCATAGATGAAATTATATCTCCTGGCTTGTAGGCATCATTAGAAATTAAATTCTCGCAAGCAGCAACTACTGCAACTACATTTTTCTTTAATTTCATTTCAGCTATAGAACACATTGCTCCGATTACAGCCGCAGCTCCTCCCATATCACTCTTCATGTCTACCATACCTTGAGTAGGCTTAAGTGAATATCCACCTGCATCATAAGTAAGACCTTTTCCAACCAATCCAAGTATATTTTCTTTATCCTCTTTGTTTCCAAAATATCTCATGATTATAAATCTTGGTTTGTTAAAAGCAGACATTCCAACTGCTAAGAAAGCTTCCATTCCCAATTCCCTTATTTGATTTTCATCTAGTACTTCAATTTCAAAACCATATGCTTTTCCTGCATCTATGCATCTTTCAGCCAAAGTCTCTGGGTAGATTGTATTCGCTGGTTCATTCACCAAATCTCTAGCAAATACTGTTGATTTGATAAGACTAAGTCCTTCTTTTAATGCAGACTCTAGAATCTCTTTATCTTCATCATTAATATCAACTATAGAAACTTCTTTTAAAGTGATCTCACTCTTGTTAGTCTTATATTTATCAAAACTATAATCAGCAAGAGCCATTCCTTCTGCTATAGCTTTGATTGTACCTTTTTTACACAATCCATCTGTAGTAAAAAATTTTACTGATGCACTAGCAATCTTTAATTCCCTAGCTTTTTTTACAACTTTAGAAAATATCTTTCTAACATCTTCCGAAGTTATCTCTTCATTCTTTCCAAGCCCCACAAGAAGTATATGCTTTATAGTTTCTTCAGAAATGTTAGTAAAATGATATATATCTCCTTTTACTGCTTTGAAAGCTTCACTATTTCTCACTGAATTTATCATCTTCTTTATGCCTTCGCAGCTAACACATAATTCTTGATTTTCAAATACTGGAACAATAACGCATTCTGCTGATGAACAGCCATTGTCATTTAATTTAAATTCCATGTCCCATCCCCCTTTTGTAAAAAATAATAACTAGAGAGATTTCCCCTCTAGTCATTAGTATAGTTTATTTTTATATTTAATCCAATAGCTTTATTTCATAAACCAAGTTGGTATTGCCTCTCCTAAACGTATATTGCTATTAAGCAAGGCTGTAAGTGTTAAAGTTAATATTATAGCTATAGCAACTAATTTTATAACTCTCTTATTCATAAAAATTCCTCCTTACCATCTATATATCCTTAGATTGTGCTAAATTTTAATTTTTATGACATAAGAATATTTTCATTTAGTACTTTAAAATTATATGTTCCTTATCGCTATTTTTTATATCTATTATTCTCTGATTGCTAGAACCTTTAAATTTCAATCCCTCTATTTTTTTCGTTTCATCAAATTTTCCGTCAACTAAAACATCAATATTATTTAAAAGCTCTCTCCAACCCTCTCTCTTATCCATATGATCTAATATATATTCATAGCTATATCCTGTATAACACCATACATTCAATCCATGATCTTTAAATTGTTTTGCCATATATGCAAATTTATCCGCCTGCTCCCAAGGGTCACCGCCTGAAAAAGTTACTCCTTTAAGCATAGGGTTAACTTTAACTTCATCTATAAGTTTGTCCATATCAAATTCTTCTCCACCATTAAAATCATGAGTTTCAGAATTAAAACAGCCTTTACAGTTATGTAAGCATCCTTGAGCAAAAAATACTCTTCTTATTCCAGGACCATTCACAAGGCTTTCTGGAAGAATGCCTGAAAGCCTAACAGTCTTATCTTTCTTCATATTTATTCCCTCCATGTATTTCATTCTTATATTATACACTTCAGATAATTTAATTTCTATCAGTACACTTTTTACACAGACTAGTATAGATAATATTTTCCTGTAGTCTATTTCTATATATTTAATGTATAATTATAATTAGAATTTTCTAAATTATTATGCTTTTAAAGGGGGTTAAGTAAAAATGAGAAATATACAACTAGAGGACTTTATAAAATACAAATTTCTTTCTTCATTGAATTTTTCACCAAAAGGAGATAGTGCATGTTTCGTAGTTTCAAATGCTAATGTAGAGGATAACAGCTATAATTCTAATTTATGGCTTTATAATTCCGAAAACGAGACATGCTCTCAACTTACTGCCTGCGATAATGAAAGAAGCTACATATGGCTTTCTGATAATCAAACCATTCTTTTTCCATCATCTAGAGATGCAAAGGATAAAAAGAAGCTTGAAAGCGGTCATGAGTTTACTCAATTTTACAAAATAAACATACATGGAGGAGAAGCTGTAAAAGCTTTTAAAATTCCAAAACTTGTATCTTCCATATATGAAATAGATGAAGATACTTTCATTTTCACTTCAATGCATAAAATAGGTTCCAATGATCTATCCAAGTTATCTGATGATGAAAAAGAAGACGAACTTAAGCTAAGGAAAGATGAAAAAGATTATGAAGTTTTAGATGAAATTCCTTTCTGGAGCAATGGAAGCGGTTTTATAAACAAGCAAAGACATAGACTATATAAATATGTAGTTAGTTCAAATAAAGTTACTGCTATAACAGATGAATATACTTCTATAGGAGCCCTTCATTTAAATAAAAATAAGGACAAGATTGTTTTTACTGGCAGCTCTTTCAAGGATAAAGCTCCTTTAAATGATAACTTATACCTTTATGATTTAACTAAAAATTCTCTTAATCATATAAATAAAGATGAATACTTCTCTTACAGCTATGTTGACTTCATAAATGATGATACTTTAATAGTTTTAGGAAGTGACATGAAAAAATATGGAATCAATGAGGATGGCAAATTCTATTTGATAAGTTTAAGAGATTTCTCAAAAGTACTCTTAACAGATGATCTTGATAAAAGTACATGGAATTCTGTAGGCACTGATTGTCGTTATGGCGGCGGGAAGACCATGGTGATGGATGGGGAATATCTTTATTTTATAACAACTGAAATAGACAGTTCTTACATTAATAGAATAGATATAAATGGAAACATTGAAAAAGTAAGTTCTAATAAAGGCTCTGTTGACTGTTACGATGTTAAAAACGGAAAAATTTTAATGATAGCTCTTAGAGATCAAAAACTTCAAGAACTTTACAAAATGGATTGTGGAAAGGAAACTCAACTTTCAAGCTTTAATCAATGGGTACAAGACGAACTTAAGGTAATAAAACCTGAAAGTATTACATTTGAAACTGTTCCTGGTATCAATATAGAAGGATGGGTTCTTAAGCCTGCTGACTTTGATGAAACTAAAAAATATCCAGCTATTTTTGATATTCATGGCGGTCCTAAGGGTATTTATGGCGATGTATTTTATCATGAAATGCAGTTCTGGGCAAATGAAGGCTATTTTGTATTCTTCTGTAATCCTAGAGGCGGTGATGCCCATGGTGGAGCATTTGCTGATATAAGAGGAAAATATGGCACTATTGATTATGATGATCTTATGAGATTTACTGATGAAGTTCTAAAGAAATATCCTAATATAGATAGTTCAAATGTAGGTGTTACTGGTGGTTCTTATGGTGGATTTATGACTAACTGGATAATAGGTCATACAAATCGATTTAAGGCTGCTGCTTCTCAAAGAAGCATATCAAATTGGATTTCTAAATTCTGTACTACAGATATAGGATATTATTTCGTAGATGATCAGCAAGGGGCTACCCCTTGGAATGATTATGAGAAACTTTGGTTCCATTCTCCTCTTAAGTATGCAGATAAGGTTACAACGCCAACACTGTTCATACATTCAGAAGAAGATTATAGATGCTGGCTAGCTGAAGGAATACAAATGTTCACAGCACTCAAGTATCATGGAATTGATTCTCGACTATGCATGTTTAGAGGAGAAAATCATGAACTTTCAAGAAGTGGTAAGCCAAAGCACAGAATAAGAAGACTTACTGAAATCACTAACTGGTTTGAAAAATACCTAAAATAATATGATATAAATTTATAATCAGAGAATAAATAATAATAGCTGGGAAATACTAACCTTATACTCAATTTTAGTATAGGGAGGAGTACTTATGGAATTATTAAACAGAGAATTTCCTGCTATAAACATTTATTCTCTGCTTTTTTATTTTGTTCTATATTCATTTTTAGGTTGGATAGTAGAGGGCCTATATAGCCTTGTTATGTGTGGCAGTTTTTCTAAAAATGGATTTCTTATAGGACCTTTTAAACCCATGTACGGTTTTGCTATGACTATAATAATAGTGCTTCAAAGGTACAATTCAAGCCTATGGTTTTTGGGAATTATGAGCATTATTGTTCCAAGCACTGTAGAGTACATATCCGGATTTTTATTAGATCATCTATTAGGACTAAAATATTGGGATTATGCTGATCTTCCTTTAAACATAAATGGATATGTATGTCTTCTTTTTTCAGCTTTTTGGATTATTCTAGTATTTGCAGCCATATATATACTTCAGCCTATAATAAACAATATATATATGAGAAGCATATATATCTCTAATTCCATCTCTATAATCTTATCTATATATCTATTGGTTGATTTAGTCTTAACTCTTATGGCAAAAATGCCAAAGGATAAGTTCATATAAAAATTAGCCCTTGCTGAATTATATCGCATCAGCAAGGGCTAATTCGTTTATCTAATAGTTAACAGTTGTCATCCCTTACATCTTTTTAAGTATGAGATAACAAAATTCACATTCTTAGATAAAGACTTCTTAACTTTAATCTATTCACAATCTCTATATCCGCTCTCTTTTGTTGTATGAGTTAGTCTATCATGTCTTTCTGCATGCTTCCCAGGACCAAATCTCTCATCAAGGCTTAAATATCCTGTAACTCTAGATACTCCCTGTATGTCATTACTTCCACACTTAGGGCACTTTATATCTCCTGTATCTAAATATGTTCCGCAGGATTTGCAGTATCTTATGTGAAAGTTTATTCCCATATAACTTATATTAGTGTTTTTATATGCATAATTTAATATATCCATTATAGTTTCTCCATCTGGACGGTCATCTACTTCTATATAAGTTATATGGCCTGCATTGCATAGCTTATGATATGGAGCTTCTATATCTATTTTATCCTTTATAGAAATAGGGAATCCTACTGGTATGTGATAGCTATTTGTGTAGTAATCTTTATTCGTAATACCTGCTACCTCTCCAAATACCTTTTTATCTTGAAGAATAAACTTTCCGCTTAATCCCTCTGCTGGAGTTGCATAAGTACTCCAATTAAGCTTTGTTTCTTCAATAAGCTTATCAGTGTAATCTCTCATATGAGATATAATCTTAACTCCTAATTCTCTAGATTTTTCATCCTCACCGTGATGTTTTCCTGTAAGAGCTGTAAGAGTCTCTGCAAGACCAATGAAGCCTATACTCCAGCTCCCTTGCTTTAATATTGGTTCTATTGAATCATTTGGCTCTAATCCTTCTGAACCCTTCATAAGTCCTTGTCCTGCAACAAATGGAAGATCTTTAACCCTTAAGTTTTTAAGAACTTCATATCTATGCATTAAAGCTTCCTTAGCTAGATTCAATCTTACATCAAGCATCTCAAAAAATTTATCTACATTACCTTTTGCTAACAAGCCTATTCTTGGAAGATTTATAGTTGTTGGAGCTATATTTCCTCTTCCCTTAGTTCCTGGCTCTCCATTCACATTAGACATGATGTATGTTCTGCATCCCATAGTTGCTGGAACCACACCTTTATCATAATAATCTTTATTAAAATCAGCATCTATATTCATAAAAGTCGGATTCATACGCTTGCTTGCTACTCTACATGCTAGTTCATATAGATAATAATATGGATCGCTTACTTCTCTATTGACACCTTCCTTAACTCTAAAGATTATGTTAGGGAATATAGGTTGCTCTCCCTTTCCTAGTCCCTTTTCATATTCTAAAAGGAATATCTCACATATCATAGCACTATCATGGTTTTCAGGTATTCCTACATTTACTGAACTAAATGGTACCTGAGAACCGGCTCTTGAATGCATAGTGTTTAGATTGTATACTATTCCCTGCATAGCCTGATGAATTTGTTTTTTAAGCTTCTTCTCAGTTAATTCCTCAAGCTGACTTCCTGTAAGTCCATACCCTTCTAATTCACATCTTATTTCTTTTCTAGTAGGCTCTACAAAAATACCCATGTCATTATCAAAATCCGGATGTGACTGTCCACCAAACATATCATTTTGAGTTGACTGAAGAAGTATACATGAAAGTTCTGCAGCTGACTCTATTCTTTTAGGAGGATTTATAGTTCCATATCCTGTATTGAAGCCTCTTTCTAAAATTTCTCTAGTTGGTATATGTAAACAATTTGTAGTCAAATTGTAGCTATCTAAGTCATGATAATATAAATCCCCATTTTCATGAGCTTTTGCTAAATTTTTAGGCATAGAAGCTAAGTTATGCCACTTATTTGATTCACTTGCTATTCTTAATAATTTTGAACTAAAGTTATTTCCTACATTAGCATTATCCCTATCAGTTTCAACACCAATCTTTTCTATAGCTTTCATAAGATCTGATTTGATTTCTCTAACCATTGTTCTTTCTTGTCTATAATTACTATAAGTCCTGCTGACTTCACCATAATTTAAAGAAGCCAAAGTATCTTCAACAATATTTTGTATAGTTTCCACTGTTATCTCATCTAATTCACGATTTTCAATTTCTTTTATTACGTCTTTAGTTATCTCTATTATTTCGCTTTCTTTCAACCCATAAGCAATTTCCTCTGATGCTCCCTTTATAGCATCAGCTATCTTTTGAGAGTTAAATTCAACCTTACGTCCATCTCTTTTCACAACATGTAGCATTAAAGTATCCCTCCAAACACAATATCTAGTATCAACTTGATACATTATACTAAACATACTTTCTCATAGCAATTCATATAAACATATTTTTTTTTGAAATTCTCTCTTTAATCGTCTGTAGCTTTCTCTACATAGATTTCTTGCACATTACCTCCTGTTGACAATACAAAGTTTTCTCACCTATTCATAAATCAAACTCATCTTTCATATAAATACTAAATATATCATAAATTTAAGGGAGGTTTTTAATATGAATAAAACTTTAATTTTAGCATTAACCTTAGGCATTTCAATAAATTTATTCGGTTGTTCATTGGCTGAAAAAAAAGAACCATCTAATACTAAGGAAGCTACTGCAGAAACTTCTGCAATGTTACATAATGAAAGAAATCCTTCGTCATCAGTCAAAAGCCTATTTACTGGTGAAGAAATAAGTTCTACCGTCAAAAATCAAACTCCGTTTATGGTTGTCATAGAAAATTCTAAAGCTTCACGTCCTCAAAGTGGCTTAAATGATGCCGATATAGTTTATGAGACTATGGCAGAAGGAGGTATTTCTAGATTTATTGCTCTTTTTCAAAAGAATGATGCAAAAGTTATTGGTCCTGTAAGAAGTCTTAGACCGTATTTCATAGATATATCAGAAGAATACAACCTTCCATTTGCTCACTGTGGCGGTAGCGATGAGGCATTAGCCTGTGTCAAGTCAGAAAATCTTATGTCTATGGATGAAATGGCTAACAGCAGCTCTTATTGGAGAGACTCTGTGCGCAAAGCTCCTCATAATCTTTATACATCATCATCAAAAATTACAAGTACAATAAATAAAAAAAGTTTTTCTAATATTCCAACTTGTAATTTAAAATTCGATAAAGATTACTGGTCAAAAGATTCTTTAGAAGAATGTAACTATATAGAACTTCCAATAAATCGATACTATAAAACCTCATACACCTTTAATAACGGAAAATATTATAAAGTCATGGATGATGAAGCTGCAATTGATAGAGAGACTGGATCCCCTATAGGTTTTAAGAACGTGGTAATTCAACTTACTAAAATAACCTTAAATAAGGATGGTAAACACGTAGATATTGATCTAAATGGTTCTGGAAACAGCTTTGTTTTATCAAATGGAAAAATTAAATCTGCAAAATGGTACAAAGAAAAGGATTCTACAGTCTTAAAGGATGACAATGGTAATACGATCCCTTTAAATCCCGGCAATACTATATGGAACATAATAGACTCTTCTACTAAAATAGCTAAAAATTAATATAAAAATAGGGTGTTGTATGTTCTCATTCAACACCCATTTATTTTATATTTACAACATAAACCCGTACATAGGTTTATGCATATTCACATCTAACAATTCTTTTTACCCCTACATCTGCTGATACTAATTCTTCAGCAAGTTTAGATGGGCTAAGCCCTTTATTCAGTCTTATAGTGTACTCACTTTCAGTATACCTAGCATCATCATCTTCTTCATTTATAGAAAAATCAACTCTTAAAATCTTTATATTTTTGTTGTTAAAAAATTGAGATATATCGTGATAAACTACTTTATCATTTAAATGCTCAATTTGAAGAGTTAATTCATTGTAAGTCATCATATATTTTTTTTCAAATTTCTTTAATATTCCCAATACCAAAACAGCGGTTATAGTAGATGCTCCAGCTAAGAAATAGTATCCCATTCCTATGCCAAGTCCTATACATGCAACTACCCATAATGATGCAGCTGTTGTAAGTCCCTTTATAGATCCTTTTTCGTGTATTATAGTACCTGCTCCTAAAAAACCTATTCCTGATATAACTTGAGCCCCAAGCCTTTGCATGTCCACCTTTACTACATTAGCCAAAGCTGGATCTGCCTGTATCATTCTAATTGCATCATTTACATTAAAACATTGAATAAGCGATATAACAGTGGCTCCTAAACATACTAAAATATGAGTTCTAAAGCCTGCTGGTCTATTTTTGTTCTGACGTTCATATCCGATTACTCCTCCGATTATTACCGCCATAATTAATCTAGCTATAATTTCATAAGTTAACACAACTTATCCTCCACTCTAATTAGAATTTTCATTCAATTTTTAGACCATTTTTTGAAATTTAATTTCACTCTCCCAAATATTGTTTTGCTTTTTCTTATAACATATTTTACCACAACACTTTATTTTATTGTCTTTCCTTATAATAATATTATATCATATTTTTTATAATCAGTTATTAAAAATAACTTAGTTGTTAAATTAAATTGAAATATAATTTCACAACTATATCACTATTGATATAGTTATCAATTGTGATATAATTATCTTATATTAAATATAGGAGGAATTTTAAATCTATGGATAAAATTGCTTTAATATGTGATAGCACTAGCGACTTAAAATCCGAAACTTACTCAAAATATAATATAAAAATGTTACCATTTAAAATAATATATAAAAACGAAGAATATCTAGATAGAATAAGCATAGAGCCATCTGAAGTATATTCTAGGTTGCCAGAAGAGATCCCAACAACATCTCTTCCAGATTTACAGACAATAGACGATACATTTAGTGAAGTGGAAAAAGAAGGCTTCACTCATGCTATTGTTATATCTATATCTAGTGGACTGTCTGGAACTTTTAATGCAATAAATTTAGTTGCAGAAAATCATCCTAAACTAAAAATTCATGTATTTGACTCAAGAACTCTATCAATAGGAACTGGTCTTACAGTTCTTAAATGTGCTGAAATGATAGAAAAAGGATTTGACTTTGATACTATTGTAAAAGAACTTCCTATATATCAGTCTCATACATCAATGTTTTTCGTAATAGACACTTTAGTTTATTTAAAAGCTGGAGGTCGAATAGGAAAAGTTGCCGGAACTTTAGGAGAGCTTCTAAATATAAAGCCCATAATTTCTGTTAATGAAGATGGAGTTTATTATATCTATAGCAAAGCTCGCGGCAAAAAACAAGGCTTAAACAAGCTTATATCAATTGCTAAAGAATCACTTGCTAAAGGTCCTTGTTTTGTATGTGTTATGCATGGTGGTGCTGAAGATCAAGCAAAGTTTGTGTATTCTCAAATAAAAGATGATCCAAATTTAAAAGGAACTTACTTCTCCGACATAAGCCCTACTGCTGGTGTTCATACTGGAGCTGGTTTAGTTGGAGTTGCTATAGCTGAAAGTTATTAATTATGATAGATAATAAAAACATTAAGTCCGAAGAAGAGAAGCTGTATGAAGAATACAAAAAAAAGCTTGCTGAACTAAAAAAAGTAAAAAAAGAAAATGAAGCTGTAGGTCAAGTTTTTACTAAGGGTCTTCTTCCATTGTATGTTCTATATATATTAAGTTTAGGACCATCCAATGGTAATGAGATAGCTCATCAAATAGGAAGTCATACTAACGGTTTATGGATTCCTAGTACAGGAGGTATATATCCTATTTTAAAAAAACTAGAGAAAAATGATTTAGTGAAAGGTGAATGGGACGACCCAAAGAAAAAATTCCAAAAAATTTACACTCTTACGGATGAAGGTGAAGCTGAGTATTTAAAGAAGAAAAAGCTTCTCAAAAATAAAATAGAAGAAGCTTTAGAAGTGTTTAAAGTTGTCTACAATGATCTTTACCTCTAATCCAATAATTGACTTTTTGTAACTATACGTATATTATAAATTTATAAATAAAATATAAAGAGCTAGGGGTGCCTTTAGGCTGAGAGATGAGTTCATCATTGACCCTCGTACCTGAACTGGATAATGCCAGCGTAGGAAAGCAAAGTGACTTGTAGTTAGTTTACTAATTATAAAGAACTTCATTCCTAGAGAATGAAGTTCTTTTTATTTCTACGTCCTAGCTAAAATAGGAGGTTAATATTAATGTTAGAAAGTATCAACAAATTTGTCGGACAGTTAGGAAACCTTAAAGAAAGCTTTTTTTATGTGTTAGCTCGTCCATCAACTGTAATTCTTTTAATAGCTATACTAGTTTTATGTATAGTATTTGCTAAAGTAAAAAAGATAAAATTTAGTGCTAAACTTATAGCTCAAATAGGACTAGCTATTGCATTAGCATGTGTACTTCAAGTTCTAAGAGTTTATCGCTGGCCTCAAGGTGGTAGTGTAACTCTAGGAAGCATGGTACCAATATTGTTTATGGGAATAGTTTATGGACCATCCATAGGGCTTCTTACAGGTTTTATATTTGGTCTATTAAATCTTATTTTAGATCCATTTATACTTACACCTGTTCAAATGCTTTTGGATTATCCTTTAGCTTATATGTCATTAGGCTTAGTTGGTTTCTTTAAAAACAACTATATAAAAGGAACTGTCGTAGCATTATTCGGAAGATTTTTATGTCACTTCTTATCAGGTGTAATCTTTTTTGGAAGCTATGCCATAGATGCTGGAATGACTCCAATTCCTTATTCCCTTTTAGTTAATGGAGTATTCATATCTGTTGAAGGACTTATATGTATAATAATATTAAAAATGCTTCCTATAAAAAGATTAAAATCAACTTTAATTAAGGAGGTATAATTGAAATGGTTATTGCCGATGTAGCTGTAATGCCTCTAATTCCTGCTGTTTCTGAAGAAGAGATGTACAAGGTTGTCGATGAGGTTATAGAGTATATAAAATGTAGTGGATTAAAGTATGAAGTAGGAGCTATGAGCACTACTATAGAAGGTCAATATGATGAAGTTTTTGATCTAATCAAAATCATTCACAGAATACCTTTCAAGCTGGGTATAGAAAGAGTCATAACTGTTATAAGAATTGATGAAAAGAATACAGGCCTAACTATTAATGAAAAATTAAAACATTATAGATAAAAAAAGAGAGATCATTTTTATGATCTCTCTATTTTAATGTTATTCTACTGATATAGCATTAACTGGACAGCTTGCTTCTGCTTCCTTAGCATCATCTTCATGTCCTTCTGGCACCTCATCAACTATGACTTTTGCCTTTCCATCATCATCCATTTCAAATACAGCACCGCATATTGAAGGACATAGTCCACATCCTATACATGTATCCTTATCAACATTAGCTTTCATGTCAAAACCTCCTTAAACTAAATTACATTTAATATTATTTTCATATATCTAGATTTTATGTATCTGCAAATAAAAAATGCATCACAGTTTCCCATGATGCATTTTTTATTTTAATTATAGAAGACTCTTTATTAAACTTTCGTATTCTAAATTATTCTTTATATATTCTTCTGCTTTGCCAGCTTCCAAACTTTCTGATAAATCTAGATTTATTGGAAGTTCTGCTATAAGAGGAATTCCTAAATATTCTGCATGTTCCTCTGCACTCTTCTTAGAGAAGATCCTTATCTTTTCATTGCACTTTCCACATCTTATGTAAGACATGTTTTCAACTACGCCTTTAACTGGCACTCCAAGCTTTTCAGCCATTATTACAACCTTCTTAACTATCATAGATACCATATCCTGTGGTGTAGCTACTATAACCATTGATGTAAGTGGAAAACTCTGCATAACTGTAAGCGCAATATCACCTGTTCCTGGAGGCATATCTATTAGAAGATAATCTAGATCTTCCCATGCAGTTTCCATGAACATCTGATTAAGTACACCATTTATAACCGGTCCTCTCCATATAACTGGCTGCTCTTCTTTTTCTGTAAGAAGATTTATTGAAATAACCTTTATTCCAAGTTCAGTTTCTACAGGAATGAACTTTGTTTCATCTCCTATTCCTGTAGGCATCATCATAGCACGTTCTTCGTTTACTCCAAAGAATCTTGGCATTGATGGACCTGTTATATCAGCATCAAGAACACCGACCTTAAAGCCCTTTTTAGCAAGCTCTATAGCCATTATTCCTGTTACAGTTGACTTTCCAACCCCACCTTTTCCGCTTATAACTCCTATTATATTTGATACCTTACCATACTTAGGAGTTTGTTTTCCTCCACAGTTTTGGCTTTTTGATGAATCTTTTGATCCGCAACTTTGTCTACTTGGACATGTTGAACAATTTCCCATTTTTATTCGCCTCCTAAAGCATTAAAAATCATCCTGCTTTTTGTCACTTATTTGTATGTTCCAAGAATTATCCTCTACTTGGCATAGAGCATAAAATTTACTCTCTTTGTTGGAACCTTTATATTTTACAGTGATGATACATTTATATACCTTTTCTTTGTAACCATAGGTTTTTATATTAACTACAGTATCAAATTCTTCCTTATTATCCTTAACCAATTCCGCATTAGGAAATTCAGCTTTTAAATCATCTTTAAAATTTTCAACATCTATAGATAATATATATTTTGCTACTTCTATATCATCTTTTATATTTATTCCTATATTGCTGCTATTTTCAAAAAGATACTTATTCTCATCTAAAAACTGCATTATCATCCTATAATAAAGTACGGAGAAATCTCTAGGTTTTCTAAGAACTGATAAGTTTCTTATTATGTCATTATCTATTCTCTTAGACACAACGTATGACTCATTATCATTATAGAAATTCCCCATTTTTTTATCCTGTACACCTACTACGTAGTTAAACCTATGAGGCTCTTTGCCCCATTCATAAATTTCGAATATGTAGTCAGAATCTAAATCTGTCTTTCCTTCTACCGCCTTAGCACTGGATAATATATCATGTATATTATTGATAGTTTTTTTATCAGTTACAACACATCTAAATCCTTCGTCTCTAGTGCTTTGAATCACTATTTTTTCAATTTTATTTTCTGATATATACTCAAAATCATTATTTTTAAGTCCCATCTTAATCTTGAGATTGTCAATCTTTGAGCATCCACTAAAAGTTAGTGCCAAAATAAATATCATAAGAAGGATTATAGATTTATTTTTCCTCATTAGTAACACGTCTCCCTTTAAGTTTATCTATATTGAAAACCACTATTCCTATTATGAGCGTAAATATAGCTATAAATTGTGATGTAGATAATACTCCCACATTTCCTCTTGGATCATTTCTTAAAAATTCAACCAAAAATCTTCCTATACTATATAGTATAACATACAATGAAAATGTCTTTCCTGGCTTCTTATATTTCTTTAATGACCATAATAAAAAAATACCTAATGCAAAATCAAATAAACTTGAATATACCTGTGTAGGATGAAGGCTCACTTCATTTACTGCAAAAGGTGATTCATGAAATGTTATTCCCCATGGTAATGCAGTTGGTGCTCCATAACAGCATCCTGCTAAAAGACATCCTATTCTTCCAAAACCTTGAGCTATAGCCACTCCTGGAACTACTATATCTAATACTTTTAGAACATTCCACCTTTGTTTTCTGCAATATGCATATACTCCAATCGCTCCACCCATTATAGCTCCATATATAACAAATCCAGCTCCAAAATCTTTTAAAATATATGGGTTATTAATAATATTTTTGAATTCTGTAATTATAAATAAAATTTTCCCTCCAAGGACTCCTAATATTATAGATATTAACGCCATATTAAAAACTTTGTCTTCATTATATCCTTTATCTCGTGAAAGCTTAAAAAGTATTCCTAATGCAGCAATTATCCCCAATGCTATCATAAGTCCATAACCGTAAATTTCAACTCCTAGTATCTCAAAAATAACAGGTTTCATATTCTCCCCCTTATCCCATATAAATAATAAGAGAAGCCTAGGCTTCTCTTTATTTGTCTAATAAAATTATAATACTATATATATTGTAAATCAAATTAATTTTTCATTACTATTTTCTCAGATAAAGCTTTAAATACTGAAGTGTAACTTTTATTTGTCGTATTTTCTGGAGTCAAGAAAATCAGTTTTACTACATAATCTTTTCCATTCATATAGTATTCATAAGTATCATAGCTTTCTCCATTATCACTCTGAATATACGATACCTCATAAGCATCCATACTGCTTATTTGGGTTTTTCTGCTATCATAATTTTTATACTCTTTATTTTTAAGTGCAGTATTCTTTGTGCTAGTCATAAAAGTATCTAATGCTATGTTGTTTTGCCAGACTTCTATATAACCCTTTATTTGATCATCATTCCAGCTAAAATCACTGTGATACAATATATGATTTTTTTCTGATTCTTTTTCTTCTACCTTCCAGTTATTGGGCATAAAATACGCTACATCTCCATCTAAAACAGTCTGCTCTTGAAGCTTACCCATGTCATTCTCTACAAATACAGCATTTCTTATGTTTTTGTGAAAAAGAGACTCAAAACCTAAAAGTATCATAATTAGTCCTATTATTATTATAGTTATTCCTAGTCTTTTTTTATTTATTTGAAAGTGTTTCATATTACACCTCCTAATTATTACTATATAAAAGCTCCCTCTAAGACCTGCAATCTCAGAGGGAATAAATTTTATTTCATAGGTACAACTATTATTGAGTTCTTAAAATCGTAGAACATTATCCAATATCCTATATGACTTTCATGCATTTCATCTACTGAGATAGGTGCCCAAGTAACAAAACCTGTTCTTCCGCCATATGGCTGCTCTTCTTTGTTTTTAGTTCCAGGTAGTCCATAAGCTAAATATTTGAGATTTCCTTCGCTGTCACACTTTAATCCCATCATATAATATTCGTATTTCTTTATATATGGATAATAATTGATCATTGGATAATAAACTACTGTGTATTTGTTGTAGTTTGAAATATTACACATTGCTTCTAAGTCTTTCACAGGTATCTTATACCATCTGCAATTTTTAATTTCACTACATACACCCTTAACTTCTTCAAATCCATCCATTATAGACTTGAAAAATTCGCCAGCTGTATCCTTTGGAATCTCCTTGCTAGTATCCGCTTCTTCCTTTATTTCCTTTACCTTTTCTTTGTTAGATTCATTTTCTTTTCTCTCAGAATCTGGTTTAGATTTCTCTATGCTTCTTTCATACTCATCAAATTCATTTTTCTCTTCTGTTTTTTCTCTTTCTATAGGAGGGTTATCTATCTTAGCAACAACATTCTCAGCTTGTTCTTCAACGATGTTTTCTTCTACTTCTTTAACTAATTTTTCCTCACCAGCATCTGCCTCAAGAATTTCTTCTTTAGATACTGTTTCCTTTTCTTCTTTCTTCTCTTCTACTGGATCTTCAGCTCTATCTTTATTTTCTGAGTCACACTTATTTTCTTTCTTTTCCTTGATCTCCTCAGACTTCTTTTCTTTAACTTCTTTCTTCTCCTCATACTTCTTTTCAATAATTTCTTTTTTCTCTTCAGTCTTCTTTTCAATAACTTCCTCTTTCTCTTCAGCCTTCTTTTCTTTAACTTCCTCTTTCTCTTCAGCCTTCTTTTCTTTAACTTCTTCCTTTTTAACTTCTTCCTTTACTTCCTTTTTCTTGCAGTCTAATATAGTATACTCTTTCCATTTATCTGGAATTTCCGTTGACGCAAAGCCACTCATTACAAATATAGGTCTTCCACCTATAAATTTGCCTATAGCTGCTCCTCCGATTTTATCCATAGAAATATTAGAATCTCCTATATTATCTGCTGTACATTCATAGGTTATATCTGCTCTACCATTGTCATCTATGTTCAATAACCCTAAATTGACTATCTTTTTGCAATCCTTCTTGTTTGCTATCAAAAACATATAGCAACTTATTTTTTCTCTTTTTATATTTTGAACATAAAAGGACACCTTGCATTTATCATTCTTCATCTCAATTTTGGCATATCCAGAAGATTGCTTATCTGGGGATATAGAATGACCTTTTTCATCCTCTTGTAGTATTATAAAGTATCTACTGTAGGACTTTTTATTTGCCAACTGTTTTCCCTCCACTTTATATTTATTCATTTATATTATATGTAGATTTACGGAAAACTTTACTAAAATTAGAAAAAAGCCGATGTTTAATCAGCTTTTCTCATATCATATATCGCATCACTCAATTTTCCAAACTCTTCGATAGATAAAGTCTCTCCTCTACGCTTTTGATCTATCCCACTTATTTCAAATGCTTTCTCCATCTTTTCTTTTGGAAGTCCTATTGGCTTTAAGGCATTCCATAAAGTTTTACGTCTCATGTTGAAAGAATCTCTTACAACAGTAAAAAACAACTTTTCATCCTTAACTTTTATCCTTGGTTCTGCTAACTTATCTAATCGTATTACTATAGACTCAACTTTTGGTCTTGGTATAAAAGAAGCTGGTGATACTTTTCTTATTATTTTAGTATCACAATAAAACTGTACTAAAACAGAAAGTGATCCATATTCCTTGCAATTAGGTTCAGCATCTATTCTTTCAGCTACCTCCTTTTGAATCATTATAGTCAAAGATTTTAAGTTATAATTTGATGTTATCATTTTAGTTATTATAGGTGTAGTCACATAATAAGGAAGATTCGCTGCCATCTTAACACTTTTTTCTTCACCTATAAGCTCGTTGATATCAACTTTTAAAGCATCCTTATGTATAAGCTCAAAATTATCAAAATCCTTAAGTTCTTCTGTAAGTATAGGTATTAAATCATTATCTAACTCTATGGATGTTACTTTCTTCGCTCTAGGCAGCAAAACTCTTGTCAATGTACCTACTCCAGGACCGATTTCTATAACATAATCATCTTTACATATTTCCGCTCCATCAACTATATCTGTAATAACTTTATCATCTATTAAAAAATTCTGTCCCAATGCTTTAGAAAACTTAAAATTATATTTTTGTACTAACTCCTTGGTTGTTGGTGTATTCATACTCTCTCTCCTATACTATTTCCTTATTCATCTTTTCTACAGCTTTTATAAACTCTTCTTCTGTTATTCCATAGTTATTTAATCTAGATAAAAACTGCGATGCATTACAATATCCTATTCCAAGCTCTCTTCCTAAAAAGTCTCTTCTCTCTGCAGCTCTTTCATCCATAGTAAGTCTACACATCATCATATCCTGTATTGTAAAAGTATCTACCCTTTGCTTTTCGCTGCACTTTGCATTTTTGAGCGCTCTCAATATAGCTTCAGGTGATGCATTTTCAACTCCTATATCGTCATCTTTTCTACCCTCACTTTGAGTTATATATGCATGCTTTATTCCTTGGACTCTCTTAGATATTATTCTTCTTATCTTTTCTCCCGCAAAATCAGGATCTGTAAATACGATTACCCCCTGTCTATTTTGCGCTTCTTTTATTCTCTTTATTACTTTTTCATTTATTCCAAATCCGCCTACTGCTATCATTTCAGCTTCTACTGCTCTTTTTACTGCTGTTATATCGTCTCTTCCTTCAACAACTATCACTTCTTTAATCAAAGTTCTACTTCCTTTCCATTTTCTTTAAAAATGTTCTTATACTATAATAATACACATTCTTCTCTTAGTCTACCCAGCTTATTTTTACTATATAAAAACAGGCAGAAAAAAAAGGAGAAACCTCTCCTTTTTCTTTACTTTAATACGTAAATATTAACATATTTAACTCCCCAATTATAAACTTCACTAGAGCTGTTAAAAAATACATCTATCGTATTACCTTTTATTGCTCCTCCAGTATCAGCTGCTATAGCATATCCATAGCCTTCTACATAAAGTCTAGTTCCTAGGGGAATGATCCTTGGATCAACAGCTATAGTGCTGTATCCACTTGGATCTCTTAATGTCTTTCTACCCGAAGCTGTATATCCATTTCCATCTCCGCCATTATTAGAATAAGCGGTTGCTCTAACTTTTAAGGATTTGCTATATGGAACCTCCCCACCTCTTGATAGGTTTAAAACTCCTAAAGTACCTTGGAGTACAACTTTTTGAACTGGTTCCCTATCTACAACTTCACTAACTACCTTTTTAGATACTTCTTTCCCATCTTCATAAACAACTTTTGTAGTAATAGTCTTTTGTCCCTTTTGTCCTTCTTGAACAACCTTCTTTGTGCTTTGAGTTAGGTTGTCATCTTTCTTTACTACAGTAGTAAAGTCTATATCTTCAGTTTCTGTGAATGTTTTGGTTTCTACTCTTACCACATTTACTTGCAGACCATCATTTATCGCTGTTTCTCTTGAAGGTAATATCTTATCATCTTCTTCGAATGTTATTCCCTCAGCTTCTAGCATTGACTCAACTGAATCCTCAGCTGTTAGAACATTAAGAACTTTATCGTCAACTGCTACAGCCACATTAACGGCCCTTTTTATATTTATTACGTCATTTTTCCCTATTTGGCTGTCCAAGCTAGGCTCAATCTTGTCTTTTTCTCCTAAGACAATACTGTTATCACTTAGAGCCCCTTGTACGGTCCTTTTGTAAGTTATTACATTGTTTTCTTTTCCATCTATAACTACCACAAGAGTTTTCCTCATGGAATATATAGTAGTAAGCAAAGCTATTACTACTAATGTTAATAGGAATGCCGCCTTTGGACCGTTTGAAAAGTAGTTAAATACATTTTTCTTTAACTTTTCAAGCATAAATTTTACCTCCCTCTGGCAATTGCATATGAGTTATTATAACTTGCACTTTTAAAGCTTGTCAAATTTCTTTGCATTTTTTGACTACTAGTGCAAAAATGCTTGCATCAGCATATAACTAATAAAAATATATTATGATTGCGGTTTTTCATATGGTCAGAGGATTGTATACAAATATCCTATTTATGTAGGTTACTCTTTTGTGCTGATTTTCTTAATAATTAAGTAATCTTTATTTAATCTTTTTGTAACCTATGTACTTATTTTATAGTATTTTTATATTTTAAGCAAGTTTTTTACGTTAGAAATAGTGTGATTATTTAAAGTTTCTATGGAAATATCTTTTATTTTCGCTATTTTTTCCAGTATATGTATTATGTATGAGGATTGATTTCTCTTTCCTCTATATGGAGTAGGTGCCATATAAGGGCAATCAGTCTCTACCAATATTCTATCTAATGGTACTTCCTTTGCCACCTCAATTATCTTTTTAGCATTCTTGAAGGTAACAACTCCTGTAAATCCTATATAATATCCTAACTTCAAACACTCTCTAGCAAACTCAACGCTTCCTGAAAAGCAGTGTATGACTCCTATTACATTTGGAAATTCCTTTAGTATCTCTAAAGTATCAGCATGAGCATCTCTGTCATGAATTATCACTGGCATATTAAGCTTTTCAGCCAACTTCATCTGTGCTCTGAATGCCTCTTTCTGTACATCTCTTGATGGATTTTCTTCCCAATAGTAATCCAAACCTATTTCTCCAATAGCTCTAACCTTTTGGTATTTAGTAAGTTCTTCTAGCTCATCTATAACTTTGGAATCCACAACATCTGCATAAGATGGATGTACACCAACTGCAGCATATATAAAGTCATGTTTCTCTGAAAGTTTTACAGACTCCCTCGCCCCTTCTAAAGAAGCTCCACAATTTAAAACTCCTATTACACCTTTTTCATGTATATCTCCTATTACAAGCTCTCTATCCTCATCAAAAGCCTCATCATCATAGTGAGCATGGGAATCAAATATATGTAAACTCATAATATAATCTCTCCTTAAGCAATCTTTGCTATCTTAAATTATTTACCAAATTTTATACTTTTAAACCTGTGGCATAACTATTATATATCATATAAAATAAATTTTTACAACTTCACTGTATATCTATGCATATATTTATTATTTTATGAGAAAATAATAAATAGTGGTAATGCACTGTTATATTTGTAATAGGAGGTTTTTTGTATGAAAGGTACCGTAAAATGGTTTAACAATCAAAAAGGCTATGGTTTCATAACCACAGAAGATGGAAAGGATGTTTTCGTTCATTACAGTGGAGTAATGGGATCTGGCTTTAAAACTTTAGAAGAAGGTACTGCTGTTACTTTTGATTTAACTGAAAATGATAGAGGCGAGCAAGCTGTTAATGTAATTATTGAAGGCAGCAATGAATAGTCTCTTTTCTTGTAGACACTAAAATTATTATATGTCTGATATAAATTATAATAGTTGAATTCAAAAGCATACTGCCACTTTAAGTAGTAAATCTTAAAGTGGCAGTTGTCTTTATAGAAGAGTTGATATTACAGGAGAAAGTATTCCTATAAGACCTCCAAGTAAGCCTCCAAGCCAAGTTATGGCACTTAGTTCTTTTCTTGCAATCCCAATTATAATCTTCTCTCCCATATCTACTGGAAATTTATTTATCTCTTCCTCAACTATACTTGAAACATCAAGTATTTCTATGATATTTTTCCCTTCATTATGTATAAATTCATTTATAAATTCTTGGCACACATCTACTGCTGAAGATTCTATATATTCCTTTTTTGATGCTAGTATATCCTTAAGCCTTAAATTTAAAATATTATTCGCTATTTTATTTATAGCATTAGATATCATGTTAATAGTATCGCAACTATAAAGAATATTAGTTATTTTTTCATTTATGAGTTTCCTTACCTTAGAATAGTAATCAGAGTTTATTTCATTGATAATTTCATCAAAAGATTTATCTTTATCTATAAATTCGCTTATTCCATCAACTATCATTGATATTATAGTATCATTCTCAATAATTCTTGATAAACTTCTGCTTACTTTAGATATACCCTCTTCTCCATTTAAGATTTCTGATATTGTCATATCTCCTATATGATCTATAACTTTTTCAAGGATTATAACTATATCATCCTGCTTCTCTTCATCTTGAAGATATGAGTCAAGAAATCCCGTAACTTTGTAAAAAATTGTTTCGCTGTTGATAAACATTGCTACCAATGGATTTACATTACTTCCTATGGCATCATTTACTGCAGATCTTAATTTTTCTTGTGCCCAAGGCTCTTTTAAAACTTCCTGTATGTATGATGATATCTTCTCCTTGTTATTAGAAGCATACATCTTTGCATAACTTATAATCTCTTCCGAACAAAGCTGCCTTAAGGTTATATTTTCTGCTTCAAGCTGTTGTAATGCTGTTGCAACTTTTTCTTGAAGCTTAGATTTCGTATCCTCTACTTTCAGTAGCTCCATTGCCTTATCTCTAATAATATCTGTAATATTTATATCAAGTTTTTCCTCAAGTTCTTTTGGATTCTTTTCTAAAAATCTTTTAACCTGTTCTTCTGAAACTTCTAAAATTTTATTTTGAATTTCTGGTTTATGTAATTCTTTCTCTACATTAGCTACTATCTTACCCTTTATGAATTCTGCAACTTTCTCATAATTGTCCTTTAAAATAAATGAAAAACTATCACCGATAGTTCTTTTACTCTCACATATATCATTTACTTTTCTTTTTAGTGATGTTCTTATGTGTTCTTGAACCTTATCGCTTCTCAAATTATTAATTATAGTTTCTTCTGTAAGAAGATATTCTCCTACTGCACTTCCTACACTGGCTGCTATTCTCTTTTGCTCCTTTGGTATAAGCCCAGGAGTAAATGGCACCTTTATACCAAATATTCTTTTCTCCTCATGAGGTCTAAAAAGCATTTTTATGGCCAGCCAATTAGTTAAATAACCTATTACTGCTCCTATTATCGCTCCAACAACATATTTCATAATATTTTATTCCACCTTCTTCTATAGTCTCTCAATTCACATAATTATTATTATAATACATACCTATATACAAAAGAAATTAAATTTTAAAAAAGAGGCTGCCATAAAATATGGCAGTCTCTCTAATCATTTATCTTACTTGGCTTCCTGTTGGAAGTTCTCCTGGTATGCTTACTGTAAATAATTTAGAATCATCATCAGTAGATGCTGCAAGTATCATTCCTTGTGATAATTCTCCTCTTAATTTTACAGACTTAAGATTTGCTACAAGTACAACATACTTTCCAACTAATTCTTCAGGCTTATAGAACTGAGCTATTCCTGAAATTACTTGTCTTTCCTCTCCGCCTAAATCAACTTTAAGTTTTAAAAGCTTCTTAGCCTTTGGTACTGGCTCGCACTCTAAAACTTTAACAACTCTAAGGTCTATCTTGTCAAAATCATCTATTGTTATCTCTTCTTTTATAGGGATGATTTCTCTCTTTTTCTCTTCTTTAGCCTTTGCTGCCTTTAGTTCCTCGAATTCTTTAAGCTTAGCTTCTACATCTATTCTTGGAAATATTGCAGAACCCTTAATAACTTTTGTTCCTGCTGAAGTTCCATCAAATGCACTTAAGCTGTTCCAAGATAAAACATCGCTGTTTATTTGTTTTTCTATAGCTGAAGCTGTATCTGGAAGGAATGGTCCTACAAGCACTGCTACAAATCTTAAAGTTTCTATTAAGTTGTATAGAACTGTTCCTAGTCTTTCCTTCTTCTCTTCATCTTTTGCAAGTATCCAAGGAGTTGTCTCATCTATATATTTGTTTGCTCTTCCTATAAGATTCCAAATGTGTCCTAAAGCATCTGGAATCTTTAGGTCATCTATAGATTTTTCAACTAGCTTAGGAGTCTTTAATGCTAGTGATATAAGTTCATCATCTATAGCTTCTTTTGCAGTTGGAGCCTGAATAGTTCCATCAAAATACTTTTCAACCATTGCTACTGTTCTTGAAAGAAGGTTTCCAAGATCATTTGCAAGGTCTGAGTTTATCTTCTTAATGAAAGTTTCGTTGTTAAATAACCCATCAGCACCAAAAGGTATTTCTCTTAGAAGATAGTATCTTATAGCATCAACGCCAAAGTGTTCAGCTAAAATTACTGGATCTACTACATTACCCTTAGATTTTGACATCTTTCCTCCATCAACTAAAAGCCATCCGTGTCCAAATACCTGTTTTGGAAGCTCTAAGCCTAAAGCCATAAGCATGATTGGCCAATATATAGTATGGAATCTTAATATATCTTTTCCTATTAAATGAACGTCTGCTGGCCAGTACTTGTCATAAAGTTCTGTATTACCTGAACCATAACCTAATGCAGTTATATAGTTTGATAATGCATCTATCCAAACGTAAACTACATGGTCTTTATCAAACTCAACAGGAATTCCCCAGTCAAATGATGTTCTAGATACACATAAATCTTGTAATCCTGGTTTTAAGAAATTATTTAACATTTCATTTTTTCTAGACTCTGGCTGAATAAAATCCGGATGAGTTTCTATATACTCAATCAATCTATCAGCATATTTGCTCATCTTAAAGAAATAAGCTTCTTCTTTTGCCTTTTCAACTGGTCTTCCACAGTCAGGACAGTTTCCATTTACAAGCTGAGTTTCTGTCCAGAAGGATTCACATGGAGTGCAATACCATCCTTCATAAGAGCTCTTATAGATATCTCCTTGATCATATAGTTTCTTGAAGATGTCTTGAACAGCGTTTACGTGATAGTCATCAGTTGTTCTTATGAACTTATCATAGCTTATATTCATAAGCTTCCATAAATCCTTTATTCCTGCTACGATTTCATCAACATACTCCTTTGGAGTAACGTTATTTTCCTCAGCTATTCTTTGAATTTTTTGACCATGCTCATCAGTTCCAGTTAAGAACATTACATCGTATCCAGTTAATCTCTTGAATCTTGCAAGAGCATCTGCTGCTACTGTAGTATAAGTATTTCCTATGTGAAGCTTTGCAGATGGGTAGTAAATAGGTGTTGTTATATAGTACTTTTTCTTATCGCACATAAAAATTCTCCTCTCTTCTTACAGTTATTATTGCCTTCTGTTTTATATTTATTGAATTTTTTAACTAAAATAAAAAATGCCTCTATGATCCATAAAAAGATCATAGAGGCGTTATAAACGCTTTACCACTCTACTTCATATTCTCTGTCACCAAAGAATATCTCACTAAGTAACTCCACTTACTAAATAAATAAGCTTTTATTACCCTGCAATATAACGGTCGCACCCGTACTTCCCTAACTAGAATCTAGCTCGAAAAGTCTGCTCTAAGGCCATCTTCATAAGATTTTCTACTGCCGCCTTTCACCATCCACGGCTCTCTGTAAATAGTACCATCCTATTACTCTTCTTTTCACTGCATTATTAATATTAATTCCATCATAGTGAAAATTCCTCACCTTGTCAATAAGTAGTGTGAATTTTTCTATCTATTAGCCATGAATGCTTCTATTTCTTCTACTGTCTTCATCATTCCGCTTGTTATAATTTCGCATCCATCCTTTGTAACTACAACGTCGTCTTCTATTCTTATGCCTATGCCTTCTTCTGCTATATAAAGACCTGGCTCTACAGTTAAAACTACTCCTTCTTCTAGAACAGATTCTCTTGATCCTACGTCATGAGTATCAAGTCCAAGATGATGACTTACTCCATGGAAATAGTATTCGCTTAACTCTTCGTCTTTCTTTATAAGTCCTATCTCTTTAAGGCTAGCTGCAAGAGATCTTCTTGTTTCTTTATTTAGCTCAACAAAAGGTACTCCTGGTTTTATAACCTTCATAGTATCCTCATAAGCCTTTAATACTATATTATATATAGTCTTTTGTCTTTCTGTGAATTTTCCGTTTACAGGAAAAGTTCTGCTTATATCTGAATTGTAATAATTTAGTTGAGCGCCTAAATCGAAAAGGATAAGATCTCCATCTTTTATTTCACTGTTGTTTTCTGAGTAATGAAGAACTGTTGCATTCTTTCCTGCTGCTGCTATTGTTTTAAATGCATAGTCCGTAACTCCATGTTGTTTAAGCACGAAATCAAAATAAGCTTCAAGTTGATATTCCATCATTCCAGGCTTTGCATTCTTCATAAGGGCTTCTACGCCTTCTATAGTTATCTTTCCAGCTTCTCTTATGGCTTCTATCTCTTCTTTGCACTTTATTTGTCTTAATGCACTTATATGATTAAATACATTTTCTATAACCACATATGGATATTTATTTTTTAATATTTCAGCAAACTCTTCTTCTTGAGTAGTTCTACTTGTAAAACTATCTTTTTCTAGATTTAAATAAACGTTTTTTAATCCCTTAGCAAATATAAGTCTGTGAAGTTCTCCTTGAAGATCATCTAAATACTTTATGTCATCTACTCCTGAAAACGCTTTTGCTTCTTCACTTGAAATAGTTTTTCCAACCCATCTTTCCATAACTGGATCTGCTTTTTTTATAAATACCGTTTCTTCTACTATGCCATCTCTTTTTAGAACTAAAAGCACTACATCAGGTTCATTAATTCCTGTTAAGTAATAAAAATTTCTATTTGGAGTGAATGGATACGATTCATCAGCACTCTTTTTAGGTGGCTGTCCAGCAAACATCACTAATATGCTGTTATCTTCTAACCTCTCCATAAGTCTTTTTCTGTTTGAAATAAAAACTTCTTTATTCATCTTTCCCCACCCTTTCTATAATTAGTTCACAATTTTCATTTTACTCCTTAGATATGCTTTTATCCACCTATGATAAAAAAATCTTTCTTTGCAATAATACACTATTCCATTGCAATAAGTTTGCTTTTTAGTATATTATCTACCAAATTTATCTTATTTAATAATTCTTTTATATCAATTTTAAGTCCACTTATATCGCAGGTTATAGTGACATTTGCGGCCTTATTTATAGGAATATCTTGATTTATAGTTATTATGTTTCCACCGTTCTCTGCTATCTTATCCAAAACTTTAGATAAAACTCCTGCTTCATGGTTTAATAATAATGCTATAGTTGCTTTTTGGCCTTTTAAAGCTTCCGAAACTAGAAAGACATTATCCTTATATTTGTAATAAGCACTTCTGCTTATCCCTACAGTTTTCACTCCTTCTGAAATATCTTTTACTTCTCCCGTATATAACAATTCTTTTACTAAGATTACTTTTTCGAATATATCTGGCAATACTTTGCTATTCACTATTAGAAATTTTTCTTCCATAAATCCTCCATGTTAAAACTAAGGCTCCCTTAAAATCATAAGGGAGCCGGCCTTCTAGTATTACTTTATGTTTAACTTAACTCTTAGTTTGTTTAACATATCTTCTGTCATAGAACTTAAATCATATTTGTTTTCAAATCCCCATTCATTACGTGCTGCAGAATCATCTAATGAATTTGGCCATGAATCAGCAATTGCCTGTCTAACAGGATCAACATCGTAGCTTATTTCAAAGTTTGGTATATGCTTCTTGATTTCTGCTGCAATTTCATTTGGTTCGAAACTCATAGCTGCTATATTAAATGCATTTCTATGAACAAGCTTTGATGGGTCTGCTTCCATTAGTTTTACTATTCCGTTTAAAGCATCTGGCATATACATCATATCCATCTTTGTACCTTCTGCTATATAAGAAGTATATTTTCCTTCTTGTAATGCTTTATAGTAAATGTCTACTGCATAGTCAGTAGTTCCACCTCCTGGAGGCGCCACGTAAGATATAAGACCAGGGAATCTAACTCCTCTTGTATCTACTCCAAATCTTTGATAGTAGTAGTCACATAAAAGTTCTCCTGAAACCTTTGTTACCCCGTACATTGTTTGAGGTCTTTGAAGTGTATCTTGTGGTGTCATATCCTTTGGAGTACTTGGTCCAAACGCTCCTATTGAACTAGGAGTGAAGAATTGGCACTTGCTTTCACGAGCTACTTCTAAAGCGTTAAATAAACCTCCCATGTTTATATTCCACGCTAATGCTGGCTTAGCTTCAGCAACAGCAGATAGGAGTGCAGCAAGGTGAATTATACTATCACAATTATACTTCTTAACGATATCTGACATCTTTTGTGGATCTAAAACGTCTAATGTTTCAAATGGACCAGCTTCCACTACTGGATTACCATCTATCTTTCTTATATCAGTAGCAATTACATTTGTATCGCCGTATATATCTCTTAAATGTGTTACAAGCTCTGAACCTATTTGTCCAAGAGATCCAGTTACTAATATCTTTTTCATTTCAAAACCCCCACAAATTTTATTATATTTCTCTTAAAGATCACAAGCATTTTCTTTAGGAGATTTAATCTTTTGTTAAACTCAACTATTTTATAACGCCTAATTCTTTTCCTACTTTAGTATAAATAGCTATAGCATCATCTAACATCTCTTTTGTATGAGCTGCTGTAGGCATATTTCTAACTCTTCCAGTTCCTAGAGGTACTGTTGGGAATACTATTGATTTTGCGTATACTCCCTCTTCATATAATCTCTTTGAGAACTCTTGAGTTAACTTTTCATCTCCAATTATACATGGAGTTATAGGTGTTTCACTATGTCCAATATTGAATCCTAATTTCTTTAATTCAGCTTTAAGATATTTTCCATTTTCCCATACCTTGTCAACTAATTCAGTGCTTTCTGACATTATATTGAAAGATTCCATTGCTGCAGCTGCTGCTCCTGGAGTTAATGAAGTTGAGAATAAGAATGGTCTTGCTCTAACCTTTAACCAGTCTATTAAATCTTTAGAACCAGCAACATATCCTCCTACAACACCTATAGCTTTAGATAATGTTCCTATTTGGAAATCGATCTTATCTGATAGTCCAAAGTGCTTAACTGTTCCAGCACCATTTCCCATTACCCCTGAACCATGAGCATCGTCTATATAAGTTATAAGGTCAAACTCTTCAGCAACTTTAACCATTCCTGGAAGGTCAACTACGTCTCCATCCATAGAGAAAACTCCATCACTTATAACCATTATCTTTTCATAAAGTCCGCTTTCTTTAGCAGCCTTTGCTTGCTTTCTTAAGTCTTCCATATCATTGTGTTCATATCTTATAATTTTTGCCCCTGATAGTCTGCATCCATCTATTATAGAAGCATGATTTAATGCATCTGAAAGTATAGCATCCTTTTTACTCATAACTGCTGATATAGCCCCTGCATTACAGTTAAATCCTGATTGGAAAGCTATAGCTGCTTCTGTATGTTTGAATTCAGCTATCTTCTCTTCAAGTTCTCTGTGGATATCTAATGTTCCGTTTATAGTTCTAACTGCCCCTGCACCAGCTCCATATTTCTTTGTAGCTTCTATGCATGCATTTATTAGTCTTTCGTTTGTAGCAAGCCCTAAATAGTTGTTTGAAGAAAGGTTTATAAGCTCTTTTCCATCAATCTTTATTATAGGTCCATTTGCACCTTGTAGTATATTTATTTCATTATAAAGTCCTTTAGATTTTAAGTCGTTTAAATTTTCTGTAAGATACTTTTGTAATGCTTTACTTCCCATTTGAAAATCCCCCTTTATTAAGATATGTATGTCTATCATAAACATTTTTTAACTTATGTTTTTATTATAGCAAATGTTAATGTTATATTCCACCTATTTAATAAGATTTTTTTCCTTAAATTTTTACAATAATCTGTCTTATATAAACGAATAATCTATACTGTTTGCTATGGATTATTATTGTAAATTAATGATATTATTATTGTAGGAACATTTTTATTGATAAAAGGAGAATTTATAATGAAACTTCACAAACAAACTATATTGGATGTATTGAATCTTGCCTTACCCGCTGTAGGTGAAAACATTCTCTATATGATGATAGGTGTATTCGATACCATGATGGTGGGAAAATATGGCGGAAATATAGCCGTCAGCAGTGTTGGTTTAAGTTCCGAAATTATTTATACATTTTCAAATATTTTTGTAGGCGTCGGCGTTTCAGTTGGTATAACTTCACTTGTTGCACGACGTGTTGGAGCAAAGGACTTAAAAAAAGCAGAGGAATATGCAACTCTTGGTTTTGTTGTAGCTGGAATATTAGCTCTTCTTTTAAGTACAAGCCTTATATTCTTCAGTAAGAATATACTTACTTTTGCTGGAGCTGATGAAAATGTAGTATCATTAGGTTCCCCTTACATGAGTATTGCAGGAATAGGAATCTTTTTCAATATGCTTATGAATGCCTTAAATGCAACACTAAGGGCATTCGGAAATACTAGAACCCCTCTTATAGCATCAGCTTTAGTTAATGTGACAAATATATTTTTAGACTGGTCCCTTATATTTGGTCGTTTTGGTCTTCCTGAGCTTGGAGTTATAGGTGCTGCTTTAGCTACAGCTATAGCACAATTTTTAGGTTTTGTATTTATATCTCTTTATATGTACTATAAATCAGATATAAAACTTAATTTTTCTTATTTGAAGAATGTTAACAGGGATGCTTTAAGACATTTATTCAAGCTAAGTGGTCCATCATCATTACAAGAAGCTTCTCTTAATATAAGCAGACTACTTTGTAATTTTATGATAATCTCTTTGGGAACTATATCATTTGCTTCAAACCAGATAGCAACTACAATAGAATCTATATCTTTCATGCCTGGATGGGGATTCTCTGTAGCGGCTACTACTTTGGTCGGTCATAAAATAGGTGAAAAGAATTTTGACAAGGCAAAGGAGTACGCTAAAGCCTCCATATTCTTAGGTACAGCTCTCATGTTCGTATGTTCCTTCCTGTTCCTTTTTATACCTAATGTACTAATTAAACTGTTTATCACCAGTTCGGAAGTAGAAGTTATAAAATTGGGAACTCAATGTCTTATGGTAGCTGCCATAGAACAGCCAGTTATGGGATTATCTATGGTAGTTGGTGGAGCACTTAAAGGTGTAGGAGATACTAAAACTCCATTTATGGTTTCCTTCATATCCAGTTGGTTTATAAGATTTCCTCTTATGTTCTATTTCATATATATTAAAAAATACTCAGTTGTCCTTGTATGGGTTATCACAGCTATTCAATGGGCCTTTGACGGTATCGTTATATGCTATTTATTTAATAAGACACTTCATAAGAAATTTAAAGCCAAATAATTGACAAAACCAAAAATTTGGTATATTATATGTATCAATTAAATAATAATCTTCAGGGCAGGGTGAAATTCCCTACCGGTGGTATAGCCCACGAGCCTTTATGGCATGATTCGGTGAGATTCCGAAGCCGACAGTAAAGTCTGGATGAAAGAAGATACAGTATTGCTAAAGCACTTAATTAGTGTGATTTCTTTTGTTTTATTTGCTCTGAAATGTTTTACATTTCAGGGTTTTTTATTTTAACAGAAATCTATAAGCTTATAGAATGCCTTGAACTTTTTTTGTTCAAGGCATTTTTGTTTTAGGAGGTTTAATATGAATGATGAATATTACATGTCTATAGCACTAGCTCTTGCAGAAAAGGGCTGTGGCTTAGTGAACCCTAACCCTATGGTAGGAGCTGTTATAGTAAAGGATGACCAAATTATAGGTCAAGGCTATCACGAAAAATTTGGCGGACTCCATGCTGAGCGTAACGCTATCAACAGTTGCACAACTTCTCCCATTGATTCTACCCTCTATGTAACATTAGAACCTTGCTGTCACTGGGGAAAAACGTCACCTTGTACTGAAGCCATTATAAAAAGTGGTATAAAGAAGGTTGTAATAGGTTCTAAAGATCCTAACCCTCTAGTATCAGGTAAAGGCATTCAAATTCTCCAGGAAAACAACATAGAGGTAAAAGAAAATATTTTAGAACCCCAATGCAACAAACTTAATCAAATATTTTTTCATTATATTTCAACAAAGAAACCATTTGTGGTGATGAAATACGCCATGACTATGGATGGTAAAATTGCCACCGTAACAGGTAAGTCTAAATGGATTACAAGTGATTTAGCGAGACTTAATGTCCATAAAGACCGTAGTAAATACTCCTCAATTATGGTTGGAGTAAATACAATCATTAATGATGATCCACTGCTTACTTGCAGAATAAGTAGTGGTATAAATCCTATAAGAATTATTTGTGACACAAATCTTAGGACTCCCTTAGAATCGAAAGTAGTATCTACAGCAAAAGATACTCCAACATATATAGCTACCTGTTGCTATGACGAAGAAAAGCAAAAACCTTTTATTGATATGGGTTGTAACCTAATTCACATTAATAAAAAACATAATCATGTTGATCTAAATGAACTCATGATTAAACTTGGCTCTATGGGGGTAGATAGCGTTTTTCTAGAAGGCGGTAGTACTTTAAATTATTCTGCCATTGAATGTGGAATAGTAAATAAGATCCAAGCCTATATTGCTCCAAAGATTTTTGGTGGCTCTACTGCTGCTACTCCATTAAGCGGCTCTGGAGTTAAAACTACTCAGGAGGCTTTCACCCTTAAAGATAGTAATATTACTATTCTAGGTGATGATATTCTTATAGAATGCGAGGTTTGTAATAGATGTTCACAGGAATAATTGAAGAAATTGGCACAGTAAAATCTGTTGTGAAAAGTTTGCATTCTTCTATTCTTACCATAGAAGGTAAGATAATTTTTAACGATTTGCACATAGGTGACAGTGTATCAGTAAACGGTGTATGTCTGACTGTTACTGGTTTCTCATCTAATACCTTCACAGCAGATGTTATGAATGAAACACTTTTCCGTTCATCTCTTGGTAATCTAAAGTCAGGCTCCTGTGTGAATTTAGAGAGAGCTCTTAAGGTAAACTCTCGCTTAGGTGGTCATATTGTATCTGGGCATATAGATGGCACAGGTGTTATTTCAAGAATACAGAAAGATGATAATTCAACTTTGTATACAATAAAAACCTCTCCTAAGCTTATGAACTACATAATAGAAAAAGGTTCTATAGCTATAGATGGTATCAGTCTCACAGTATCAAAACTTAGTCTTAATGATTTTACAGTGGGGGTAATACCACATACATCAAAAGAAACTATACTCTCTCAAAAGTCCGTTGGAGACACAGTCAACTTAGAAAATGACATCATAGGAAAATATATAGAAAAGCTTATAACTATTGATAAAAGTAATATAACAAAAGATTTTTTAATTAAATTTGGATATTAAGGAGGATAAATATGTTTAAATACGATTCTATTGAAGATGCTCTAAAAGCTCTTAATAAAGGTGAAATTATTCTTGTTACAGATGATGAGAATAGAGAAAACGAAGGAGACTTTATCTGTGCCGCTGAATTTGCAACCACTGAAAATATAAATTTCATGGCAGTTCATGGTAAGGGTCTTATATGCATGCCTATGAGCCAAACCATTGCAGCAAAACTTCAATTTCCACAAATGGTAACTAATAACACAGATAACCACTGTACAGCCTTCACCGTATCAATTGATCACATTGATACCACCACAGGAATCTCTGCAATGGAGCGTTCCATAACTGCAATGAAATGTGTCAGTCAAGATGCAAAGGCCGAGGACTTCAGAAGACCTGGCCACATGTTTCCTTTAGTTGCGAAAAACAATGGTGTTCTAGAGCGTAACGGACACACTGAAGCTACTGTTGACCTTATGAGATTGGCTGGTTTAAAGGAATGTGGTTTATGTTGTGAGATCATGGCTCAAGATGGCACTATGATGCGAACCCCCGAGCTCATAAAAATAGCTAAAAAGCATAATTTGAAGTTCATCACCATAAAAGATCTTCAAAACTATAGAAAGACACATGATGTATTAGTTCAAAGAGTTGCTAAAACTAAAATGCCTACAAAATATGGTGATTTTACAGCCTATGGTTATATAAATAAGCTAAATGGTGAGCACCACGTAGCATTAGTTAAAGGTGATATCGGGGATGGCAAGGACATACTGTGTAGAGTACACTCCGAATGCTTAACAGGAGATGCTTTTGGCTCTATGCGCTGTGATTGTGGACAACAGTTTGCTTATGCTATGAAGCAGATAGAAAAAGAAGGACGTGGAGTTCTTCTATATATGCGTCAAGAAGGCAGAGGCATAGGACTAATAAACAAGCTAAAAGCTTATGAGCTTCAAGATAATGGTATGGATACTTTAGAAGCAAATATTGCCCTTGGCTTTGATGGTGATCTTCGCGAATATTATATAGGAGCTCAAATTTTAAAAGATTTAGGCGTTAAAACCTTGCGTTTACTCACCAACAATCCCCAAAAAGTTTATGAGCTTAACGATTTTGGTATAGAGATTATAAGCCGTGTACCTATTCAGATGAATGCTACTTCTCAAGATTTGTTCTACTTAAAAACAAAACAAGAAAAAATGGGTCATATTTTAAATTATTAATTATAAAGGAGAGTATTATTATGAAGATTTTTGAAGGAAATTTAATAGCAAAAGATTTAAAGATTGGTATAGTTGCTGCAAGGTTTAATGAATTTATAGTTTCTAAGCTTGTAGGTGGAGCACTAGATGCCTTAAAACGTCATGATTTAGACGAAGAAAACATAGATATAGCCTGGGTTCCTGGTGCCTTTGAAATTCCACTTATAGCTTCAAAAATGGCCAAAAGTAAAAAGTACGACGCTGTAATATGTTTAGGTGCTGTCATTCGTGGCAATACAACTCATTATGATTATGTGTGTAGCGAGGTATCTAAGGGTATCGCCACTGTTGCCCTAAAAAGTGACATACCTGTTATGTTTGGTGTACTTACTACCGAAAACATAGAACAAGCTATTGAACGCGCTGGTACCAAAGCAGGAAATAAGGGTTTTGATTGTGCTGTTTCAGCAATAGAAATGGTAAATCTCATACATAAAATAGAAGAATAGAATCTCTTTTTATACTACATTAATAAAAAAGGATAGATATGAAAACTCATTTCTATCCTTTATATATATTCCGTTCTATCTGAGGCCTATTATTCCTCCAATTATTATGCCAAGTGTCCCCCCTATTGTCATTCCCAACATAACATTATTCATCAAAGCACCCAAAACAATTCCTACTCCTGATCCAAAAGCAATTCCCATGGCAACTTCTTTTGTATTATCTTTTTTTACTCTTACATCACTGTGTTTCTTCATACAATCTCCCTCTTAAAATTACTTCTTTATATATTAGACGTTTGAAACACTAAAAATACATCGTAATTTTCTTTATTTAAGAATTTCTTAAGAAAGATTCTGATAAACTATCTCTCCTTTTGTCATTATGTATTTCAAGGAGAATATGATAAGCAAAGCTAATATTACAAACTCAAGTATAAACATTTGCATAAACGACCATGACAAATTAAATACTAAAATGCCATTCAATACTGCTATTATCATTGCCCCAAACATGGCTATCATGGAAGTAAAGTTCTGCTTAACTGCAGCAGCCTCATTATCCCAATTTAGCTTAGGCTTCTTTAAATCCAGCATTATTCCTAAAAGATTTGATGCAATTATAACCATTAAACTTAATATCACAGCTAAAATCACAAAACTTATAGGCGCTTTCATAACTATTCCTAAAACTATCAAAAATACTATATTGATTAAATCAAATATCATTCCAACTGAAGCCTTTGCAATAAGCTGCTGAGAGTATGACATTGGAATATACTTTGTAAAAAATAAATTTTTTCCCTCTCTAGAGATTGCGGTGCATGCTATCATATTTGTATTGCATATGAAAATCATCACGCTTACAATCATCCCAATTATAATACCTTGAATTTCACTATTAAATATTATATTAGTGCTTTCTCCAATTAAGCCGAATATATCAGGCTGAGTGATTAAAGGTATTATAAAGAAAAGAGGCCATATAAAGTTCATAATCACACAGTTTAAAAAGTATATTGGAGTTCTTACAAGCATTCTTATTTCTTTTAAAATATATGCTTTCATAGGTGATGTTGAATTTGTTGACTTTGAAAGCTGCTCTTCACTAAGCTTTTCCCTTTTCGAAAAAGTTTCTGATGCTCCCAGTGCCCCTTTAAAGTAAATCTTATTTCCTATAAAAAAGAATATAGCTATAGCTGCTCCTGTTATTGTTAGAAATACAGCCAAATTTCCAAGTATATTTAAAGGATCCTTTGCCACCATAGCTTCTGCCGCAAACTTGCTTGTTGGGAATATAGCTGTAACTATTGAAACCATTGAATTATTTCCACTAACAATTTTTTCTATAACATCAGCTTCCGTGACCATCATGCTTTCCATCTTTTGCATCAACATGCTGAAGCCTAATCCCATTCCTATTGCAACTATAGCTCCAATAGTTTTAAGTAAATCCTTATGCTTTCCTAAATTAGTGAAAGTCATGACTATCATATTTATAATGCATGCTAATACTAAAGGAAGTACAGGAAGTAATAGCAAAACTACTATCATTACAATCCAATACATAACTGGGGCATTAGATTTTACACCATATACTCCTAATGGCAAAAGAAGTATCATTAGTTCTGTTATATATTCATATACTAAAACTGTACTAAATTTTGCTCCTAAAATTTCAAATGGCTTCAATGGAAGTGGTAAAAGGTATTCTATGTCCCTTGAAAAGTATAATGTTGCCATTGCATAGACTATACCAAAAATAAAAGTCATAACACTTGCCATTGACACCAAAAGACCTATAATCACACCTTCCTGCCCAATTTGAGAAGCTGTATCATATAACTCAGAAATCATCATAGCAAACGGGAATCCTAAAGCAAACACCATAATTATAACCATAAGTGCCATAAACAGCATAGGAGTTATCTTTTTCTTTCCTATTGAAATTTCTTCTTCTCCTGTGGTTTTTAAAAATACTTTTATAAGTGATATCATCTTACTCATTGCTTGTCATCTCCAAGAACATATTTTCTAGAGATTGATTCTCTTTGAAATGATTCTTCATCTCCTCTAAAGTTCCACAGAATAAGATTTTACCTTTATTTATTATAGCTACCCTATCACACACCTTTTCTGCAACTTCGAGAACATGTGTAGAGAAAAACACAGTATTTCCATTATCAGCATGCTCCCTCATCATTTCTTTCAATACGAAAGATGATTTAGGATCTAGTCCTGTCATAGGCTCATCCAATATCCATACATTAGGATTATGAAGAAGTGCTCCAATAAGAACTATTTTCTGCCTCATACCATGAGAATAGCTTTGAATTTTATCCTTAAGTGCATTATCCATATCAAATCTCTTTGCTAAATCCCTAATTCTCTCTTTTCTTGTTTTAGAGTTTACTTCATATATATCAGCCATAAAGTTTAAATATTCTATTCCTTTTAATCTCAAAAACATATCAGGACTATCTGGCACATATCCAAACTCCTTCTTAGTTTCTAAAGGGTTCTCCTTTGTATCAATTCCATTTATTTTTATAACACCACTGTCTTGGGATGCTATGCCAGTAATCATTTTTATAGTTGTAGTCTTTCCTGCACCATTGGGCCCTAAGAAACCAAAAATTTCTCCGTCTCTTATTTCTAAACTTAAATCGTCTACTGCCTTGTAAGTTCCATTATAGCTTTTAGTAACATTATTTAATTCTATCATTGCTACTAGCCCCCTCATTTTAGTTAATTATAGTATAATTTTACAACTTATTATTAAAAATATAAATTAAATATTTCTTAATTGTTAATTTATATTGAACTTATTATAATATAAATCCTCTTCATAATCAAGTATATTTTATCATAAAAAGAGTTATTTTATACTGTTTATCTAAATCATAAATTAACTAAAGTTACAGCCATTAATATAGCAACAATATCTGCAGTTATTGCCGCCAAAAGAGTATGTCTTATCTTTTTCACCTTTACTGAGCCATAATAAACTGTAAGTGTATAGAATATTGTTTCTGTAGAACCCATTATTATTGATGCTATAAGTCCTATAACAGTATCAGGACCATACTGCTTTATTATATCTGTAAAAATCCCAAGAGCTCCGCTTCCTGATAGTGGCTTTATCAAAATAAGTGGCATAACTTCTGGAGGAATTCCCATTCTATAAACTAAAGGATTCAAAAAATTTATGAGATATTCAAGCATTTTAGAGTCTCTAAAAATTCTTATTCCTATAAGGATTGCAAGAAGTGATGGAAATATTTTCACGCATATCTTTATCCCATCCTTTGCTCCTTCTACAAAAACTTCATATACCTTAACCTTTTTTATGATTCCATAAACTACTATGAAAACTATTATTAGTGGTATTATGGATGACAATAAATATTGAAATATATCTTTCATATTCTTCCCTCCTAAAAGTGCCTTTCCATTACTTTACAAGCCACAATCCCCACTAAAGCAGCTGTCCCCGTAGCAATCATTGCAGGTATTATTATTATGCCTGGAGCATTAGACCCTTGAGCTGCTCTAAGAGATATAACTGTTGATGGCACAAGTTGTATACATGCAGCATTAAGCACAAGGAACAAAATCATATCATCACTTGCTTCTCCCTTTTTAGGATTTATCCTATCCATCTCTTCCATAGCTTTTATTCCAAAGGGGGTAGCCGCATTTGAAAGCCCCATCATATTTGCAGTTAGATTCATAACAATAGCTCCTAAAGCTTTAGAATCTTTTGCTGCATCTTTAAATATGAGTTTTAAAAAAGGCTTAAGTACATTTGCTAGTTTGTCCATAAGACCGCTTTTCTCTGCAATCTTCATAACCCCGCACCACATACACATAAGTCCTATCATCCCAAAAATCAATTCCACCGTAGAAGTAGCAGCCCCTACTATTCCTTCCGAAAGCGCTTGTCCTTGTCCTGTGAAAATGCCGAATATTACTCCGATAAGAATCATAAAAAACCATATGTAATTTATCATATTACATCCTCCTAAATCATTTATTCTTTAAATAATATGATGAAGGTTTTAAACTTATTAAGGTTGCATTTAAATTAATACAGTGCTACCATATTAAATATGGTTTTATCCCATAATTTTGGAGGTTTATATGGCACTAATGACAATAAACGATATAATGGAATTTATCGAAAGTGAGTATAATATAATAAATAGCACTCCCTGTGAGATTTGCGGTGGAAGCTTTATAGCTGAAAAGAAACTGTTAGCACTTATAGATGATGTGCCATTTGATGTTTGTAACTGTACATGTGAATATTGTGGTCATAAGAGGAGTTTTTCATTTACAGCACCTTTTATACCATCTTTAGATAATGAAGAACTAAAAAACAGATTAAATTAAAGGAGAAATACATATGAATGAAAACTCTTTAAAACTCGCTCAAAGGGAAGTAGACGAAGCTTTAGAAGCTATCAAAGCTATGGAGGATGGTTTAGATAATGAATCTCTATGCAAAGACACAGTAAAAAAGAACTTCATGCTTCTTTCTTCAAAAGTTGAGCATCTAGAGGAATTATTAAAACAAGAAGGTATTCTATAGATTTCTATCTTAAGGTTAGAAATCAGTTTATATTTTCAAATATATTCTAAACTATAATGTTAGATGAATTAAAAAAACAAGTCACCACAAAGTATTTCTTTGTAGTGACTTGTTTTTTACTGAACTATTCTATAATACACCTTTGACGTAGCATAGTAAACTACTATATAAAATATCGCAAATACTAATATAGTACTAGTTGTGCATATCACAAATAAATTTATATTAGTTAAATTAAATATCTTTAAAAGGCTAGTAATTATCTTAAAAGCAAATGCTAGATGAATTACTGCCATAACAAGAGGCAAGAAAAACACCATTAATATTTGGCTATTTATAGACTTTTTAACTTCTCTCTTGTCCATTCCTACCTTCTGCATTATCTCAAAACGTTCTTTGTCATCATATCCTTCTGAAATCTGTTTGTAATATATAATCAAAACTGTAGCCATTATAAATAATAATCCTAAGAAAAGCCCTATGAAAAATAATCCTCCATAAATTGAGAAAAATGATTCTCTAGCAGTAGCTATTCCTTCCACACTTGACTTTATTGAATTATTGTTTAAAGAACTTTGTATAGCATTTGTAAGCTCTAATTGCTCTTCCATACTTCCTTCAACATCCAAACCATAATAATAATTTATCCCTTTCTCTTCATCTCCTGCTGCCACTTTAATTTCATTTATCGAATCTATATCTGAAACTATAATGTAATATCCATTAACAATATTTTCCATTTCCCTTTTTATTTTTAAGTCTTCTATATATCCTTTAATATTGAACTGCTTATTAAAAATTTCCACACTATTTCCTTGAAGCGTATTATTATCTGCACATATTAAGACTTCACCTTGTTCCAGCTGAACAGATTTACCTTCTAGCTGATTATAATCATCTGCTGTGATAAAGAGCAATATGTTCATATTAGTGATAGATGATTCTTCTCTATTTGCTACAATAAATTTATTATCTTCCTGCATTGCTATTTCACTTATATATCCATGTTTTAACGCACCTGTTTTAGTTAATCCGCTTTTTTGCATTTCAGTTTCTATTATGCTATTTACTTTTTCTATATTTTCTGGCTGAACTTCGCTAATACTAATCATAATATCATCTGGATATCTAGTTTTAAGTATATCATCCATTCCTATATATAATGATACTGTAGTAGATAAAACCACCAATATTGCTGTAGACAAGATGCATATATTAGCAAGCCCAACTGCATTTTGCTTCATTCTGTATATCATGTTTGAAACATTTATAAAATTCCTTGATTTATAATAGAAGTTCTTGTTCTTTTTTAGAGCTTTTAGAATAGCGATACTTCCTGCTGTAAATAAAGCATAGGTTCCCACAATAACAAGTAAAACTGCTATAAAAAATAAATTTAATGCACTTAATGGATTTTCAGTAGTTACAGCTATATAATATCCAGCTCCAAGGCTTACAACTCCTATTAATGTCAAAATCCATTTTGTTTTAGGTTCTCTTTCTCCTGCGTTCCCTCCTTTTAAAAGTTCTACTGGATTAGAAAGATGTATCTGCCTCAAATTATTTAAAAGCATTACCGCATAAATACTTATAAATAGAAGCATTGTACTTAAAATTGACTCTTTTGATATATAAAATTTTAAAGTCACATCAAAATTCAATATCTTCAAAAGCAGTAAAAACATAAACTTGCTTAATAATGCTCCTATAGCAATACCACTTACTAATGTGAGTACTGCTATTATTAAAGTTTCATAAAGCATAAGCTTTGATATATGCTTTTTTTCCATTCCAAGGATATTATAAAGCCCAAGCTCCTTTTTTCTTCTTTTTATTAAAAAGCTATTTGTATATAAAAGAAAGATTACAGAAAATATGCCTATGACCCATTTCCCTAGGTTTAGAAGCATCTTCAGCTGCTTTCCTCCATTCATAATATCGAGGCCTGTGTTGATACTGATAGAATGTATTATATAAAACATTGCTATAGATCCAATACATGTTAATATATATGGAATATAGACTTTACCGTTCTTCTTTATAGTTGTTGCAGCAAGCTTGGGATAGAAAAATTTATTCATTTCTGACACCACCTGTTGCTAAACTAGTTAGAGTGTCTGATATTTTTTGGTACATCTCCTCATATGTATTTGAGGCTCTGTATATCTGATGAAACACCTCTCCATCTTTTATAAATAAAACTCTCTTTGCATGACTTGCTGCTTTTGTACTATGAGTTACCATAAGTATAGTCTGACCTTCTTCATTTATTTCAGCAAATAGCTTAAGAAGCTCATCTGTAGTGCGAGAATCTAAAGCTCCTGTTGGTTCATCAGCAAGAATAAGTTTAGGATTTGTTATTAAAGCTCTAGCCACAGCTGCCCTCTGCTTTTGTCCTCCTGATACTTCATATGGATATTTTTTTAATATCTTATCTATCTTTAATTTCTTTGCTATAGGTTGTAGTTTTTGCTCCATATCTTTGAAAGATTTACCCGAAAGTACAAGTGGCAAAAATATATTATCCTGAATTGAAAATGTATCTAACAAATTAAAATCTTGAAATACAAATCCTAGATTATCTCTTCTAAATGCAGAAATCTCCTTTTCCTTTATGGAAACTATGTTTTTACCTTCTAAGCACACCTCTCCGCTAGTTGGTTTATCCAAAGATGCAAGTATATTAAGGAGTGTGGTTTTTCCTGATCCTGACTCTCCCATTATTGCTACGTATTCTCCTTCTTCAACTGAGAATGATACGTTTGATAGTGCCTGAACATGATTACCTCCAAAGCGTGTTGTATATATCTTCTTTAAATTTTTAACTTCTAATATTGACATGTGTTATAATCCTCCTTCTCATTCATCATGTTCATTATAACAATAAAGGGAAGTGTACTGCCTTAGATAGCCCTTACACTTCCCCTCTTTACCTTACACTTATGTAATGTTCAATTTTTAATTTCTACTAAACTCGTTTCTATTCTATCTTTAAATCTATTGTATCAAGATCTAATTTTACTTTAGTTCCCTTGTCTATCTCTGATTCAATGGATATTCCGTGAGATAACTTATTCATTATTTGTTTGCATAGATATAATCCTATACCTGTTGATTTTATATAAAGTCTTCCATTATATCCAGTAAATCCTTTTTCAAAAACTCTATTTATATCTTCTTCCTTAATACCTATGCCAGTGTCTTCAATAACCAGGGTCTTTTCAGCAGTTTTATCCATATAGATTTTTATATTTCCTTTTTTTGTATACTTAAGAGCATTTGATAGCACCTGCTCTACTACAAAAATCAGCCACTTTTCATCAGTAAGTACATCACAATCTAATTCTGAAAAATCAAGAGCTATCTTTTTCATTACAAAAATCTTTGCGTATTTCCTAATAGCCTTTCTTACTATTTCATCAAGACTATAATATTTTAATAATAAATCCTGAGACATACTATCTATTCTAAGGTACTGAAGTACCATTTCAACGTACTGTTCAATCTTAAATAATTCTATAGATAGAGTAGAACTTTGGCTACTATCTTCCGATTGAAGAAGAAGTCTCATGGCAGATATAGGTGTTTTTATTTGATGAGCCCACATAGTATAATAATCTACAAGTTCACTTCTCTTTATATTTTCTTCTGAAATAATTCTCATCTTTTCATTATAGAGAAGCTCTACAAGCCTCTGATAATCCTCCTCGATTATATCCTTTGCATATGGCATATTTTCTGCATCATGTACTATAGTTTTAAAAAACCAAGTTAATTTTCTATGTTTCTTATAAAAATTAATATAGTCTAAAACAACAAAAATAGCACATACAAAAATACTGAGCAACGAAGCATATCCTACAATTTCCACCGGAATTCTATAGAGATAAAAAACTGATGCAAATATCAATGAAATTAGTGTAAAAGCTATTATAATTTTCACTCTGCTCTTTATATAAAAAATTATAAGTTTAAATCCATTTATCTCACCCATCTTACTTCACCATATATCCTACTCCCTTTTTAGTGATTATAAAATCAGTAATTTCTATCTGCTCTAATTTCTTACGTAAACGTGTCATATTCACCGTAAGAGTATTATCATCTATATAGCTGTCTGTTTCCCATAATTTTGTCATTATTGTATCACGAGAAACTGCCCTCCCAGCATTATTCATTAAAATCTGCATTATCTTGTTGTCATTTTTAGTAAGATCAATCTTTTCACCATTATAGTGAAGTGTAGCATCACTTATATTCAGAATCACACCATCATGTTCCATAATATTAGTTTTACCAGCAAAATCATAAGTTCTTCTAAGAATAGCCTGCACCTTCGCTACAAGAACATTGAAATCAAAAGGTTTAGCTATAAAATCATCTCCGCCCATATTTACCGCCATAACTATATTCATACTGTCATTTGCTGAAGATATAAATATTATGGGTACTTTTGAAAGTTTACGTATTTCAGAGCACCAATGATATCCATTATAAAAAGGCAGAGATATGTCCATGAGCACAAGCTGAGGATCATAGGTTACAAACGTGGGTATGATATCCTTAAAATCTGTTATGCACTCCACATTGTACCCCCATATCTCCAGATGATTTTTTATAGCACTTGCTATAATATTGTCATCTTCTACCACAAGGATTTTATGCACTTTAATCATCTCCTTACTATCGTCTCTTTAATTATATACTCTTTTATACTTTTATTTCCTCTTTCTTTACATTTAAAATCTTCATTTCTCTTATAATGAAGAAGAAAGTTACTATGGATTTAAACTTTTTTAAACAAAAAAGGATTGCAAAATGTATAAAACATTCTACAATCCACTCTTTTTAAATTATTATTTACAAGAATCTCTTTCAACTAAATCATGAGGAAGTACAAATTGAGTTTGTTCTAACTCTTGATGGTTGACAAGCTTTATAAGCATTCTCATAGCTACTGATCCCATGTCATACATAGGTTGAGATATTGTCGTAAGTCTTGGATAGAATAGTGAAGCTGCGTATATATCATTGAATCCAACTACATCTACATCTCCAGGAACATTTATTCCACTATCTCTTAATGCATTAATAGCACCCATCGCTACTTCATCTGAAGCACATACAAGTGAATCAAATTTTGATCCATTTTCTAACATAGCTTTAATGCCTTCATATCCTGATCTTGGTCTTAAGTCATCAAAATAAATTATGTCTTCGTTTAATTTTAGTCCGCTTTCTTTAATAGCCTTTTCATAACCAGTAAATCTGTCCGACCAAGCATTTGCTCCGTCCTTATGAACGCCTATAAATGCTATATCTTTATTTTGCTTTCCTATTAAGTATTTTGTACTTTCATAAGTAGCAAGCTCATTGTCTATGGTTACACTAGGGATTATACCCTTTTCATCCTTAGACTCAACAAGCACAGTTGTAACTTGAAGTTCATTTATAAGTTCAAGTATCTCTTCTTGAAGAGAACTACTCATATATATAACTCCATCAACCATTTTTTCTTTCATAACTCTAAGATATTCTTTTTCCTTTTCGATATCCAAATCTGAGTTACATAGCATAATATTGTATCCATATATGTTTGCAACGTCTTCTGCTCCTCTAACTACTTCTGGATAAAATTGGCTTGATATATCTGGTACTAGTATTCCTATAGTTCTTGTTCTTTGAGTCTTTAAACTTCTAGCTACTATATTAGGTCTGTATCCTAATTTTTTTATAGCCTCTTTTACTTTTTTCTTGGTGTCTTCATTTACTACGTCAACGTCATTTAAAACTCTAGATACTGTTGCTATTGAAACTCCTGCTTCCTTAGCTACGTCCTTTATTGAAGCTGCCATAATCCTCACCTCTATTTCTTAATTATTATTATTCTCATTAGCTAAATATTTTATCATAAAACCTTATTATTCACAATAGACAAGGGATGAAGCTATAAAATTCCGCTTCATCCCACAAGTCATAAAATTAAATGTGTGCTATTTTACTACTTCAACAGCCATGTCTAGGCTTTCTCCATTGATATTAAAGTTAGTGTACTCTACCTCTCCATTGTATACAATTTCTACAGTTAGAGTTTCTTTCTTTATTACATCAGCATACTTCTTAACTACTTCTATAAGCTTATCATTATTTGCTATATATAAGTTTATCTTATCTGCAACTTCAAATCCGCTTTCTTTTCTCATGTTTTGGATTTTGCTTACCATTTCTCTTACATGCCCTTCTTCTCTAAGCTCTTCAGTAATTGTAGTATCTAAAACTACTCCTACTTCTCCAGCTCCAGCAAATGCATAGCCTTCTAGCCCCTGCATTGTTACAAGAAGATTTTCAGAATTTAATTCTATTTCAGTTCCGTCAACATCTATAGTAACAGTTCTACCATTTTGAACAGTTTGAGCTAATTCCATCTGGTTTCTCTTTCCTATTTCTTGTCTTATCTTAGGTATCATCTTACCATAGGCCTTTCCTAATACAGGAAGGTTTGGTTTTATTTCAAAGTTAACATACTTAGAAAGATCTGCTCCAAACTGTACTGATTTTATATTAAGTTCATCTTTTATTATAGCTCCATAATACTCTGGAAGTGAACTTATACTTACAAGCATTTCTGATAACGGCTGTCTATTCTTGATATTAGCACTATTTCTAGCACTTCTTCCAAGCTTAACTATCTTGTATGCCATATCCATATCAGCTTCTAATGCACTGTCAACTTCTTCAGCCTTATATTCTGGCCAGCTGCAAAGGTGTACGCTTTCAGGAGCCTTCTTATCTAATGAAACAACTAGATTTTGATATATTTCCTCTGTTACAAATGGTATGAATGGTGCAGCTACTTTAGTTAAAGTCACAAGAACTCTGTATAGAGTAACGTATGCTCCTATCTTATCATCTGTTAGAGTTTCACTCCAATATCTAGATCTGTTTCTTCTTACATACCAGTTAGATAATTCATCTACAAAGTCTTGGATGCTTAAAGCAGCTTGAGTTATTCTGTAGTTTGATAAATCTTCATCTACAGTCTTAACTAAAGTGTTTAATCTTGACATTTCCCATTTATCCATTACATTATCAGATACAAAATCCTCGTATTTTGTTGGATCAAATTTGTCAAGGTCTGCATATAAAATATAAAATGAATAAACATTCCATAATGTGCTTAGGAAGCTTCTTTGTGCTTCTGCAACATCGTCTTTAGAGAATCTTGTTGGAAGCCATGGTGCACTAGCAGTGTAGAAATGCCATCTTGTAGCATCTGCTCCTTGACTTTCTATTACTTCTATAGGATCAACAACATTTCCTTTATGCTTTGACATCTTTATTCCGTGCTTATCTAATACGTGTCCTAGAACTACACAGTTCTCAAATGGATTTGTATCAAATATAGCTGTAGATATAGCTAGAAGAGTATAGAACCATCCTCTTGTCTGGTCAACAGCTTCTGATATAAATTGTGCTGGGAAGTTAGCTTCAAAGACTTCTTTATTTTCAAATGGATAGTGATATTGAGCAAAAGGCATTGATCCTGAGTCAAACCAGCAGTCTATAACTTCTCCAGTTCTCTTCATTTCCTTTCCGCACTTTTCACAATGTAAATGAACATTGTCTATATATGGTTTATGAAGTTCTATATCGTTAGGTACATTTATACCTTTCTTCTTAAGCTCTTCTATGCTTCCTATACATTCTTTATGTCCACATTCACATTCCCATATTGGAAGTGGAGTTCCCCAGTATCTATCTCTTGAGATTCCCCAGTCTATAACATTTTCAAGGAACTTTCCAAATCTACCAGTCTTAACGTTGTCTGGCAACCAATTTATCTTGTTATTATTTTCCAAAAGTTTATCTCTAAGCTGAGTCATTCTTACAAACCAGCTCTCCTTTGGATAGTAAAGAAGTGGTGTGTCACATCTCCAACAATGAGGATATGAGTGAAGGTGCTTTTCTGTCTTGAATAATTTGTTGTTTTCTTCAAGCCATTTACAGATACTTTCGTCACACTTCTTAACGAATTTTCCTGCCCATGGAGTAACTTCTTCTACGAATTTACCTTCTCTGTCAACTAAGTTAATGAAAGCTATTCCATTAGCCTTAGCTACAAGACTGTCATCTTCACCATAAGCTGGAGCTATATGAACGATACCAGTACCATCTGATAAAGTTACATAGTCACCATGTATTACTTCAAATGCTTTTCCTTCAACTTTTCCAAATGGCATTAACTGCTCATACTTTGTTCCAAGTAATTCAGAACCTTTAAATTCCTTAACTATCTCATAGTCTTCTCCAAGAACCTTAGTAGCAAGATCTTTAGCTATAACATAAACTTCTTCTCCGACCTTAGCTTCTATATAAGTGTATGCTTTGTTTATACAAAGAGCTAAGTTTGATGGTAATGTCCAAGGAGTTGTTGTCCAAGCTAGTATATACTTGTTTTCCTCTCCAACAACCTTAAACTTTGCAATGCAAGTAAGATCTTTAACGTCCTTGTATCCTTGTGCAACTTCGTGAGAAGATAAAGCTGTTCCACATCTTGGACAGTATGGCATTACTTTGTGTCCTTCATATAAAAGACCCTTATCCCACATCTGTTTTAAAGCCCACCATACTGACTCTATATACTCATTATGGTAAGTAACATATGGATTATCCATGTCTATCCAGTATCCTATCTGCTCAGACATATTCTTCCACATAGAAGAATATGTAAATACACTGTCCTTACATTCTCCTATGAACTTCTCAACTCCATATCCCTCTATCTGGTCTTTACCTGATATTCCAAGTTTCTTTTCTATTTCAAGCTCAACTGGTAATCCGTGAGTATCCCACCCAGCTTTTCTTAAAACTTTGAAACCTTTCATTACCTTGTATCTTGGTATAAGGTCCTTCATAACTCTAGTAAGTACGTGTCCTATGTGAGGCTTTCCATTTGCAGTTGGAGGTCCATCATAAAATGTGAAATATTCTCCGCCTTCATTTAAATCAAAATTCTTTTGAATTACGTCTTCTTCCTTCCAAAGGTTCAATATATCTTTTTCTATATCTACGAATGATTTGGAAGAATCTATTTTTTTGTACATAACTTAATTCTCCTTTCTGTTTAGTAAATTCTATATTTAGATAAATAAAAAAACTCCATCCCAAAGGACGAAGTTAAAACTCGCTATACCACCATTGGCTGACTTTAAGTATACTAAAGTCTAATTTCAAGCACCATCATGCTCTATTCTTTAACGCAGAACTACGGAACAGCTTACTATAAGTTCAGCTTTCAACTCCTAGGTGATATTCCCTAATCTATATTCCTATGACTTTCCACCAATCGCCACTCTCTGAGAGGTCAAGACTTAAGTACTTTTCCTAATCACAGTTTTTCATTAAGTTGTATTATATTATATATAGTGAATATTGTCAATTCCATTAAGTTTTTTTAAAATCATGATATTAATTTCATGGCCTGAATATAATGTAATAGTGAAATAATATAATGTCAGGAGACTCATGGAAATACTTGCAACATTTATAAATATACTTGCTATTGTTTTTATATTAGTAATGTCATTAAATTCTTATAGAAGCAAAAATTTCAAGCTACGGAAAAATGAAATTCTTTTTAAAAAATCACTAGGTACTTCAGTATTATTTTCCTTCATTTATATAATTCTATTTATATGTATGGTATTTTCAATAGTTACCAACTATAGCTTAGGCATTCTCTTTATATCATGTTTAACAATACTTAATGTATCTATACATGTAAAGTTGCTTTCTCCTTATTTTTGTATATACAAAAAAGGATTAGCCATATTAAATAGTTTCAATGAAGTGAATTCTTATTTTTCTTGGTCCTCTATTTATCAATGGTATTTTGACAAAAACAAACCCTTAAAAGTGTATATAATAATCACTAATGTCTTAAGTGAAAAAAAGCTTATAACTTTTACTCTACATAAAGATGAGTTTGATATATTTAGAATCCTAATGATGAGATATGTACCAGAAAAACTAATCATTCAATAAAAATAAGGTGCTGCAAATGTACTAAATATTTGCAGCACCTTATTTTTATATCATCTTGCTTCTTTTACACGAGTTTCAGTTCTCTTAGTTGCAAAATCATTATCTAAATCAAAAGGTTCTATGGATACTATAAGAGGTGTTCCAGCTGGTATCTTGAATTTGCTTGCATCTATTTTAAAAGTAGTAGCATCCTTTGAAGCAGTTCCTGCATATGCATTATTCAAATAAAGATTATATCCTGATATATCTTTTTCTTTAGATTTTGTCCATGTAGCAGTTATAACATTTCCAATTTTAGTTGCATTTAAATTGCTTACTTTTTGCGGAGGCATCAAAAGTGAAAGATCATTTGGCCCCCAGTTCAAATCTACTGGAGATGAAACACCATTAACCTTTCCTGATTCGCTAAACTGCCATATTCTCCACCTTGTCCATCCACCTTGATTCATAGGATAAGGAGGGTTTCCTTTTATACTTGTGTACATAGCTATCCATAATGGCATGTCAGATAATATATATCCCTTTCCTGGATAAAGGAAATTATCATAAATATCTATGAAAAATGCTCCTGTGTATAGCATAAGTCTTCTTCTTGTACGTTTCTCAAATCTCTTCCTAAATCTATCAACCCAGTTCAAAAGCTGTGCAGTTGTTATGGATCTATCTACTGGTGCTTCTACATCTACAACTGGAAATAAGTCTCCATAATCTCCATCGCCAAATCCTTTTTGCAACGTAGCTATAAAATCATCGCATTGAGAATCAGCAGTTGTAAGATTTGCTGAAGGAACAGCATAATGATATGCACCTACAGGAATTCCATATTCCCTAGATTGTTTTGCAAAGTCTATAAATTTTTTATCTATCCTAAATCTTCCGCTTGCTGACCCTGATGCTCTCAAATACAAAAAATCTACAGATGTTGCTAGTATTGGAAAGTTTACATTTTGGCTATACTCATTTATATCTGCTCCAAAAAGGCTATTTGGATTTTTATCTTGCATACAGTCCTCCAATTTAATTTCTACCATATTTCATTTTATACTACTCCTTACCAATATGTTACAGTTTTTGTGCAATTATATTTTCCTCCCCTTTCTTTACTCTACTTTGATATGATATATTAAAAAATATAATTCTAAACCCTTTAAGGAGGTAACTATGAGATACATATCAAACATAAAAACTCCTAAGGTCAGTATCGCTCCTATGGTAGATAGAACCGATAAGCACTTTAGGTTTTTTTTAAGGCAAATAACAAAAAAATCTTTATTATATACGGAAATGATAACAGCCCAAGCTTTAATATATGGTGATTTAGAGAAACTTTTAAGCTTTAGCCCTAAAGAAGGTCCAGTAGCACTTCAAATTGCAGGATGTAAACCAGAGGATATATATAAAGCTGTAAAAAATGCTGAACCTTGGAATTATAGCGAAATAAATCTAAATGTAGGTTGTCCCTCTGATAGAGTTTCTGGAAATGCCATGGGGGCATACCTTATGGCTTATCCTGAGCTTGTAAAAGAAATGCTTCTAGCTATGAGAGAAGCTACCTCAAAACCAATAACCATAAAACATAGAATCGGCATAGACGGTGGTGGTATTTTAGTTCCAGGAACTTGCAATAAAGAAGTTCTAAATAGTTATGATGATTTAGTTAATTTTGTAACTACTATAGAAGGTGCAAAAGTTGACAGATTCACTATTCATGCCCGTTCAGCTATTCTAAAAGGCTTAAGTCCAAAAGAAAATAGAGAGGTCCCTCCTCTAGATTATGATGTGGTGTATAGACTTAAAGAAGACTTTCCTCATTTAAATATAGAGATCAATGGTGGTATAAAAACTCCTGAAGAAATAACTCATCACCTAAACCATGTTGATGGTGTCATGATAGGAAGAGCCTCCTATGAAAATCCATTCATGCTTAGAAAAATTGATAATTTTTTTGAAGATAAAGAAGAAAATAATGTATCAAGAGCCGATATTTTAAATGGCATCCTTCCTTATATGGAAAATTTAGAATCCAAAGGTTTATCTTCTTATTCTATCTTAAAACATGCATTAGAACTATTTCATGGTGCAGCAGGAAGCAGACGTTGGAAACAGCTTATGAGTCCACCCTTTAAAGATATGCTTCCTTCTAAAAGAGTTCACCTAGCTTTAAAGGAACTACCTGAAGAAAGCCTATATGAAAAATAGCATTTACCTTTATTTTACCATTGATTTAATTTTAGTTTTATGATTAAATATAATTATTACTAATTAATAATAGATATTGATTAAGGAGATAACTATGGAGAACAATGGATTAAACGAAGAAATATTAGATAAAGTTACTAAGGTGTGTTTATGCAAAGCTATATCACGCCAAACTATAAAAAATGCTATAGCAGAAGGTGCTGACACTTTAGAAAAAGTAAAAGAAGCAACTGGTGCAGCTAAAGGTGGATGCTGCGGAGCAAGATGCAAAAACAAAATCGTTGAGCTTATAGAAGCTAGCAAATAGTATTACAATTTTATGTTTTGAAAAGTATATAAAAAACAAGAGGCAGTGATTCGCAAAAACCCAATCACTGCCTCTCTCTATTTATTATATTTCCCCTGACCTCAGATCAGTCCAACTCTTCACTCTTCACTACGTCACTCTTAACTCTTCTTAAATAATCCCTCTTATTTCATCAAGACTCTCAATATTATTTTCTTCCATATACTTTTCCATACCATCTATTATATCTAATGATATGTTTGGTCTCATGAAAGAAGCTGTTCCAATTTGAATTGTAGTTGCTCCTGCCATTATGAACTCTATAGCATCCTGCCAAGTAGTTATTCCCCCCATTCCCATAACTGGGATAGATACTGCTTTGCTAACTTGGTTTACCATTCTAAGTGCTATAGGTTTTATAGCTGGACCTGACAATCCTGCATAACCGTTGTTGAATACTGGTTTTCTCTTGTTTATATCTATAGCTAGTGCTAAAAATGTATTTACTAAAGAGATTCCATCTGCTCCCTCTTCTTCACAGGCTTTAGCTATATCTACTATGTTTTCTGCATTAGGAGAAAGTTTGATAACAAGCTTATGTTTGCAAACTTTTCTTATCTCTCTAACAACTTCTCTAGCTAAGGCTGTATTAGTTCCAAATGCCATTCCGCCATGCTTTACATTAGGGCATGATATGTTAAGTTCAAGTATATCAAGCTTTTGGTCATTTAAAAGCTCCACACCCTTAAGATAATCTTCTATAGTGTTTCCACCTAGGTTTACTACATTTACAAGGTCTAAGCTGTTTACCCAATCTAGATCCTTTTCTATGAAGCCTTCAACCCCTGGATTTTCCAATCCTACACTGTTCATTATTCCACTAGGTGTTTCCCAAATTCTTATGCCATCATTTCCTGGCTTAGGGTTTAAGGTTAATCCTTTTGAGGATATTCCACCTAACTTTTCTATATCAAAAATTTCATTATACTCTCTACCAAATCCACAGGTTCCTGATGCTAATATCACTGGATTTTTGAATTCTACTCCTGCAAAATCTACCTTTAATCTATTGCTCATTTTCAAATACCTCCTCAGCTAAGAATACAGGACCATCTTTACATGCCTTTTTATTTCCTGTATGAGTCTTACAAGTACAAACAAGGCAAGCTCCTACTCCACAAGCCATTCTGTTTTCCATAGACACATAAACCTTTGCCTTTGATGAAGCAGCTTTCTTACACAAAATCTTCATCATTATTTCTGGTCCACATGTTAGAATGTAGTCATACTCATTTGGATCTATATCATCTGTTATGAATCCTCCCACATTTGTAACTACCTTATCTGAAACCTTCTCGTACTCATCTATAAGTATAGCTTCGTCGCTGAATCCTAGGTATATGTCAACTATGCTGTCTTTATTGTATTCCTTTAGTTTCTTAGCAGTTAAATATAGTGGAGCAACACCTACTCCCCCTCCTACTAATGCTATCTTTCCTTCTACCTTTGGAAATCCATTTCCGTAAGGTCCTTGCACATCTACATCGTCACCTTCATGTAGTGTTGAGAATATTTCTGTTCCCTGTCCAACAACCTTGTATAAGAATGATATTCCTTCTTCATCTATATCATATATGCTTATAGGTCTTGATAATACAGGATATGTATCCCAAGCTCTAAGCATTGCAAATTGTCCCATTTCTCCCTTAGAGATCCCCTCTAATTTCATTAAGTACATATCTTTTGAAAGTTTATTATTATAAATTACCTTTGCCACAGTTATTACCTCCTAAGTATCTTAAAAATTCTAGCTATCTAGTCCCTATAAACCACTTTACCTCTACATATTGTATACTTTACTTTCCCGTAAAGTTCATGTCCTATGAATGGAGAATTTTTAGATTTTGAGCTGAAGTCCTCTACAGTCCACAACTCATCCTCATTGAAAAGAACTATATCTGCTCTAGCTCCTTCTTTTAAGGTTCCATAAGGCATGTTGTAAAGTTTCGCTGGATTTAAAGTCATCTTTTCTATAAGCTCCATCATTGTTAGATGTCTAGCCTTAACCAGATTGGTTACTCCTAGAGCCAGTGACGTCTCAAGTCCAATGATACCACTTGGTGCTTTTCCAAAACTTACATTTTTCTCTTCCTCTGTATGAGGTGCATGGTCAGTTGCAATTAATTCTATAGTGTTATCCTTGAGTCCCTCTATAAGCTTCATCCTATCCTCTTCTGCTCTAAGAGGTGGATTCATCTTTGCATTAGTGCCATACTTTAGAACTGCCTCTTCATTTAGAGAAAAATGGTGTGGTGTAACTTCTGCCCATACATCGGCACCTTGAGCTTTAGACATTCTTATTATGTCCACTGTAGCTCCTGAGCTTATGTGCTGAATATTTACTTTAGCTCCAGTGTTTAATGCTATCATACAGTCCCTAGCTACCATAGCTTCTTCTGCAAGAGATGATGCTCCTCCTAATCCAAGCTGTTCTGAAATCTTCCCTTGGTTTACTCCTGGAGAATTTATGAAAGCTGGATTTTCTTCATGGAAGCTTAAAGGCACATTAAGTTCCTTTGCCATCTTCATAGCTTCAAACAGAACCTTCTCATCCATAAGTGGAAGTCCGTCATCAGTAAATCCTAATACCCCTTCCCCTTTCAGAGCTTTCATATCAACGATTTCTTTTCCCTTTAATCCCTTAGTTATAGCAGCAGCTTGCACTACATTTATAGGAAGTTTTTCAATCTGTTTTTGGACTTCTTTATATATGTCCTCTGAGTCAATGACTGGTCTAGTATTCGCCATACATACTACGGTGGTAAATCCGCCTCTTGCTGCAGATGCAGCTCCTGTCGCAAAGTCTTCCTTATGAGAAAATCCCGGTGTTCTAAAATGCACGTGAACGTCTATAAGTCCAGGTGCTGCTATCATCCCACCAGCATCTATAATTTCATCATAGTTATCATCTTCTGAGAATTTCCCTAAGGACTTTATCTTTTCATCTTCAACTATGATATCTAGAATCTCGTTCCGTTTGGTATATGGGTCAACAACCCTACCGTTCTTAATTAATATCATACTTTTCCTCCTTATATACCTTTTTTAGTTTAGGTACTCTTTTAAGTTTAATATTTTTTTAAGCTCTTTGCCACCCCTATTTTTAGGTTAATACTTTTATCTTTGATGCATAATTTCAAACCTATTCTTATAATTATGCATAATTATATGCATTTTTCTATAAATTTCTATTGATTTTATTCATTTTATGCATTAAAATAATCATTATTGTATAAATATTAATTTTTATAAATAAAGGAGAGTAAACGTGGAAGCGAAATTATCTAATAGATCTTTAAATAAAACTCTAAAATTTCTCATACCATCTATAATTGGAGTCTTGCTATTTATGATTCCAGTTAAAAATGCTGAAGGGGATATCACTATAGTCGTTGCTATATTATCTAACTTATTAACTAATGCTTTGGGCGAAAGTTTAGTTTACATAGTTACTGGGCTCATATGTATATCTACTATTGGAAGTATCATAACCAAAGCTATGAAGCCAAAATTCATAGTTGAAAATGAATTTTTAAACTCTATATTCAATGTAAATAACATTTGGCTTATGGTGAGAATTCTTGGAACAGTATTCTGTATATCTTCACTTTTAGGTGTTGGTCCAGAATTCATATGGTCAGATTCCACTGGAAGATTTGTTTTAGATGAATTAATTACACTGCTATTTTCAATCTTTTTCTTTGCTGGATTATTACTACCTCTTCTTCTTAACTTTGGTTTATTAGAATTCTGTGGAATCTTATTAACTAAAGTTATGAGACCTATATTCACCCTTCCAGGACGTTCATCAATAGACTGTATAACATCTTGGCTTGGAGATGGTACACTAGGGGTAATGCTTACTAGCAAACAATACGAAGATGGTTTTTACTCTGAGAGAGAAGCTGCTATAGTTAGTACAACTTTTTCTGCTGTCTCTATAACTTTCAGTTTAGTTGTAATATCTCAAGTTGGATTAAGTCATTTATTTATACCTTTTTACCTTACAGTGTCATTTGCAGGAATCGTTGCAGCTATAATAATCCCTCGTATACCTCCACTATCAAAAATTCCTGATAACTACTACAATAATCAAAAGAATCAAAATCAAGAGGTAATTCCAGAGGGTCATTCATCATTTTCTTGGGCATTTGAAAACGCATTAGAAAGAGCGGATAAAAATTCTGATGTACAAAGTTTCTGTAGAGATGGTTTAAAGAATGTTTTAGACATGTGGCTTGGAGTACTTCCTGTAGTTATGGGAATGGCTACATTAGCTCTTATAATAGCTGAATACACTCCAATATTTCAGTTCTTAGGAACACCATTTATTCCTGTATTAAAGTTATTACAAGTTCCTGAAGCTGTAGCTGCCTCTCAAACTTTAATAGTTGGTTTTGCAGATATGCTTCTTCCTTCAGTTTTAGCTTCTGCAACAATAACAAGTGAAATGACTAAGTTCATAATAGCGTGTACATCTGTCACTCAGCTAATATACATGTCAGAGGTTGGAGGAGTCCTTCTAGGCTCTAAGATACCAGTATCGTTAAAGAATTTGCTTATAATATTTGTTGAGAGAACTTTAGTAACTTTACCAATTATAGTTTTATTTGCGAATATAATATTCTAATAAAAAAGATGCTATCTTCTAAAGGAGTAGCATCTTTTTTAATATATCTATATTAATGTTTCAGGCAGAATATTTCTTCAAAATCGTCTTCCTCGCCACAGGTCTTCCCGGTAAATACAAAGCCAGCATCCCTATAGATATGTTTCCCTTTCTTATTATCTGGAGACGTGCTCAGATATATTTCCTTGCATCTATATTGATTAAACATCTCATCTATAATAATCTTAAGCGACTGCTTTCCATATCCATTTCCTTGATATTTATGGTCAATCATAAAACGACATAATTCATATTCCTGTAGTTCCTGACTAAATCCATACATAGTAAATCCAATGAGTAAATCACTTTTTACAATGCCCCTTATATTCCATCCCTTTTCAAAAACTGACTGTGCAATAGAGAATGAATTTGATGCAACATACTCTGCACCTTCTTTTCCTGGATAAAGACAGCATATCTTCTCCCAATTATCTGATGTAATATTAATTAATTTTATATCACTCATGCTAATTCCCCCTTAAAGCTATAAGCTGCAGACTGTTTGAAACTACAAATAACTTTTTAACTACTATATAAATTGGAATTTGAAAGCTTCACATTATGCTTAGTAATGCCGAGTTAATCAAGAACTTCAAAGGTAAATTTGCAAGGCTTTTCACCGTTTGTATTAAGTGGTGATGAATTGATTTCTTTCAATTTTAACTTTACTCCCAAAGCGTTTTGATAGTGATATAAAAAGTGCCCAGCACAACAACCGCAGTATGTAGGTGAAACAGAAAAAGGCTGTTTCAATTTTTTAATCGAAATACAAGAACAAGTGTTTTTGCCAGTGTGAACACCGTTTTGATAGCCTCCAAATGTAATAGTAAATGTACCATCATCATTCAGACAAGGCGACATCATATGTTGAATACTTGACATCAATGCAAGTTTTTCAGAAAAAGGTTTGTCCGTGTATTCCAAGGCAAACGCCTTACAGTCCTTGTCACGCTGACCTCCCTTGCAACAACCTTGTTCTTCCATAATTGAAAGGCATTGTTCCTTTGTCAGTAATTTATCCATTTTGTCAATTAGAGAAATAATGTTATGCGGATTATTGCAGTCAGCTTCAAAGTCCATTTGTTCCATAATCTCGTCATTGATTTTCTGCTTCTTCATTGTGTCTCTTATCTTTTTTAAAGTCGGCATTTTTATCCCCCCACAAAATATTCATAATTTGCACTACAAATTCTTATTTACCAATAAACTATCATTTATTTCTCATATATATATATTGTACCTAAATATGGTATAATTCTAAAGTAATATCTTGAATTTCTTGGAATTTATATAAAAGTTGATGGTAAAAAGAAAAAGCACCGTCCATCTACGAATAGTGCTTTCATCTCTTAAATTATATAAATAATTTGATTTAACATCTTTATTTATCTTTAAATAGCAAACTATATGTCTTTATTTCATGCTCTTATTTCTCTGAATTTCTTCATTCAGTTCATTTAGATAAGTCCATCTATCATACTTTTCTTCCAGCTTTGCTTCCGTCGCCTCTTTTTCCGCTAACAGTTCTTGAAGTTTGCTAAAATCTGAACTATATCTGTCTATAGACTCATCTAGTTCTTGAATCTTGTTTTCTAAAGACTCTATGACCTCATCAATCTCATCAAACTCTTTTTGCTCTTTATAAGAAAATTTAAGCTGCTTTTGCTTTTTCTCTTCATTCTTTTGCTGAGGCTTTTCTTTTTTAGGAGTTTTATCCACAACTGTAGATAAATTTTTTTCCTCAACTATTAATAAGTAATCCCCATAGTTTCCGTTATACCTCTCTATAAATCCATTACCTTCATATGCAAATATCTTATTACATACTCTGTCTAAGAAATATCTATCGTGAGACACTGTTATCACAGGTCCATTAAAATCATCTAAAAAATCTTCGAGTATTGTAAGTGTTGCTATGTCTAGGTCATTTGTAGGTTCATCTAAAAGAAGTACATTGGGAGCACCCATAAGCACTCTTAATAAATAAAGTCTTCTTCTCTCTCCTCCTGAAAGTTTTCCTATATAGGTATACTGCATGGAACCTGTAAATAGAAACTTTTCAAGCATCTGAGATGCTGTTATCCTATCTCCATTTGCTAGAGGAAGATACTCAGCAATTTCTTTTACATAATCTATAACCCTCATGTCTTCATCCATGTGATAAGTTTCTTGCGAGAAATAACCTATCTTTACTGTATCACCAACATCAATAGTACCACTGTCTGCCTTAATCTCTCCGCTTATTATGTTCATAAGCGTTGATTTTCCTATACCATTAGGTCCTACAATTCCTATTCTATCATCTCTCAAAAGTATATAGCTGAAATCATCTATGTATTTCTTTCCTTCGAAAGATTTCTCTACATTCTCCATCTCTATTACCTTGTTTCCAAGTCTTGACCCTTGTACCGAAAGCTCCACATTTTCCTGAGACTTATATCCCATGCTATCCTTAAGATCTTCAAATCTGTCTATTCTAGCCTTCTGCTTTGTGCTTCTAGCTTTAGCTCCTCTCTTAATCCATGCAAGCTCTTTCCTAAAAAGGCTTTCCTTTTTCTTTTGAGTTGCAATCTCCTCAGCTTCTCTCTCTGCCTTCTTCTCAACAAACAAACTGTAATTTCCCTCATAGCTGTAAAGTGAGCCATCATATATTTCAAGAATTCTATTTGTAACTCTATCTAAGAAATATCTATCATGGGTTATCATTATAAATGCACCTTTTCTACTATTAAGGTAACCTTCTAGCCATGTTATAGTTTCGCTATCCATATGGTTTGTAGGTTCATCTAATACTAGAAGTTCACTAGGAGTGATAAGTGCACTAGCAAGTGATATTCTCTTCCTCTGTCCTCCAGACAAGTCTCCAATCTTAGCTTTAAAATCACTTATTCCAAGCTTAGTAAGTATTGTTTTTGCTTCGCTCTCTAGATCCCAAAGAGCCATAGTGTCTATTTTACTTTGAATACTAATTAATCTATCTGATAAATCTTCGCCTTCATTAACACGTTCTAAAACGTCCTCATATTCTCTTAAAAGCTTCATCTCTTTTGAATTACCTTTGAATACCTGTTCTAAAACTGTAGCTTCAAAATCGTAATCTGGATTTTGAGGAAGGTACTCTATTCTAACTTTATTGCCCTTTATTATGCTACCACTGTCTTCATGCTCAACGCCTGCGATAATTTTAAGGAAAGTTGATTTACCTGTGCCATTGATTCCAATTACACCAATCTTGTCTCCCTCATTTATTCCTAAAGATATATTATCTAAAAGTTTCTTTTCACTATAATTTTTGCTTATGTTCTCCAATGTTATTAAGTTCATAAAAATCCTCCTCGTAAAGTAGGTATCTTTATTAATTATAGGATAAGATTTCACTTTATACAAAGATAAAATAACTTTGCCGATATTTTTATGATACCAGGAGAAATTATGATATAATCTAATATATTAAATTCACAAAGGAGATGAGCTTATTGTCATCAAAATTCTACTTGCATAAGGGTAAAGGTCGTAAAGCTGAAAATGGATGCCCATGGATATATACAGATGAGATTAACGAGTACGATGGAGAATACACCAATGGAGATATAGTTGAAGTTTATAATTTTAAAGGAAACTTCATAGGCAAAGGTTACATAAATGATGCTTCAAAGATAACTATAAGAATGATGACTAGGGATATAAATGAGGAAATAGACAGAGACTTCTTTAAAAGACGTATGGAAGCTGCTTGGAATTATAGAAAAAAAGTTATAGATACTTCAAGCTGCCGTTTTGTATTTGGAGAAGCTGACTTTCTTCCTGGACTTACTATAGATAAATACGAGGACTACTACGTTATTCAAATATCTTCTCTAGGAATGGATAAATACAGAGATATAATCGTAGATATCCTTATGAATGATTTCGGAGGAAAGGGCGTTTACGAAAGAAGTGACATAGCTTCTAGAGAGCTTGAAGGTCTTTCTCAGAAAAAAGGTTTCCTCACTAATCCATTCCCAACTGACATTGAAATAGAAGAAAATGGAGTTAAATATTTAGTTGATTTAGAGAACGGACAAAAGACTGGTTTCTTCTTAGACCAAAAGGAAAACAGGGCTGCAATCCATAGAATATGCAAGGATGCTACAGTTTTAGACTGCTTCACTCACACAGGTTCTTTTGCATTAAATGCTGGTATAGCAGGTGCAAAGTCAGTACTTGGAGTTGACGTATCTCAGCATGCTGTAGATTGTGCTACAAGAAATGCAGAGCTTAATAATCTTCAAGACACTGTAAAATTTGAATGTCACAATGCTTTTGACGTACTTCCACAGTGGGCTAAGGAAGGAAGACAGTTCGATGTAGTTATACTTGACCCTCCAGCTTTCACCAAGTCTAGAAACACTGTAAATGGTGCTAAAAGAGGATATAAAGAAATTAATTTAAGAGGGCTTAAGATGGTAAAGCCTTACGGTTATTTTGTAACATGCTCCTGCTCACACTTCATGAGAGAATATTTATTAAAAGCTACTATCATGGAAGCTGCTATGGATGCTAGAAGATCTATAAGACAGGTTGAATTCAGAACCCAAAGTGCAGACCATCCAATACTTTGGAATTCAGATGAATCTTATTATCTAAAATTTTATATATTCCAGGTAGTTTAGAAAAAAAGATGCTTTTAGGCATCTTTTTTTAGTTAAGAGTTACGTAGTGAAGAGTGAATAGTTGATATAGCACAAAGTTTAGGTTAATATTTCACACAACTTTGTCTTTATATTATTCTTTAATTATAAAAAAATGGTTGACTCATATCCCAACATAGAAGTTATAAAGTCCGAAGATATTCTTGATCAAATTAACCGTAATAAAATGGAGAAAATCATTAAAGATAGCGAAAACTTAAACGGCATCTTTAATATATCAAGAATAGATAAAATGAAAAAATATCATTCTATGTGGTCACAAGCCCATACTATATATCTGGAACAACTGTATCTTAAAGATAAATCTAGAACTTCTGATTTTAACGAACAAGATAAAAAAAAATATGGTAGCTTATCTTTCTTTAATAGATGAAGTAATCAAAACTTATAATCTTGCACCTATTTCATCTAATTGATTCTAAGTTTTCTATGTTATAATTTGTATGTAATATCAAAATATTAAAGGGGGCTTTTAATGAAATACATGGGTAATAAAAAATATTGGGATGAAAAATTTGATACAAGAAGTGATACTCCATTAAGTCCTGAAAAATCATTAGTGGAAAATGAGGACTGTTTGAAAAAAGGATCTGTTCTAGATATAGCTTGTGGTGATGGAAGAAATACTTTGTTTTTACTTAAAAAAGGTTTTACTGTTACAGGGGTAGATTTTAGCAATAAGGCTCTTGAAAGACTAAAAATGTTTGCTGAAAGAAATAGTTATCTAGTAAATACAGTGCAGCTTGATTTAAGTATGCCTGACTCTTTAAATAATATTGGAATTTTTGATAACATTCTAATTAACCACTATAGATTAAACAGAGAACAGCTTAAAAATATTAAAGACCATTTAACTGATGAAGGTATTTTATTTGTTTGTGGTTTTGGACATAAACATAAAGTTGATTCCAAAATTAGAAAAGATGATTTAATACAGCCAACGGATTTCGAAGATATATTGAAGTCTTTTGAGCTAATTAAGTATGTAGAAAATCAAGATGACAGGGGATTTTTTGTTACCTATATTTTTAAAAAAATAATGAATTAAAATGGTTAAATAAAATAGTTTTCAAAAGAATATGTAGAAAAATGGGCTCTTAATTTAAAAGTAGGAGAATACATCATATCTGCATCAATAAAAGCAACAAAATCATAAAAGCAAACAAAAATCCAGCAACTAAGTTACTGGATTTTATTTGACTTTATAATATTATACTTTGTATTAATTATTTCCAACTCTTCATTCTTCACTAAATAACTATTAACTATATAGTTATCTCTCCATCAATATATTCAGGAGTATTATCTATGATATCTTTTTTCATACAATAATGTAAATCTCCATCAAGTCCTAAGGATTTTAAGATGTTGTAGTGACGCGCATTCTTTATGAAAGAATCTATGTCTTTATTGTTTTCATATATATATTTTGCTGTAATAGCTATATCTGAAAGTTCTATTTTAGGATTATCATTTATTAAAGTATCTATTAAATAACCTGCACATATAAAATCATCCATAGAAAATTGGCCCATAGTTCCTGAATTTACTATAACCACATCTTCATTTAGACTCTTCAATTTTTTGCATATAGCCTTTGCATTAAGCATAGCAGCAATAAATATGTGGCTTGCACCATCGCAGCCTTTTATAGCTCTAGTTCCATTACTGGTAGTTATAGCGAGAGTTTTGCCTTCAACAAATTCTCTCTTATACTCTAGTGGAGAATTTGAAAAGTCAAATCCTTCTATTTTTAATGCCTTTCTTTCTCCTCCTAGTATTACTTCCCCATCATGTTGTTTTGAATAATCAAAAGCTTCTTCTACTGTTAGGAATGGTACTACTTTCTTCGCACCATTATCTAGGGCTGTAACCATTACGGATGTTGCTCTAAGCATGTCTATAACGACTGCAACCTTGCCTTGTAATTCTCCCTTTTTGATATGATCTGCTGATATTACTACATCAACCTTCATTTCGTACTTCATCTCCCTTGATGCCACTATTATTTTAATTCTTTCCAAATTAGAAAAGCAATTGTGAATGTAGCTGCTTGTCTAAAATTTCTTATATCATAGCCAGTATCTTTAGCTATTTTATCTAATCTATATATTAGAGTATTTCTATGAATATAAAGATTCTTTGCTGCTTCACTTATATTAAGGTCACAGCTTATAAATTCCTCAATTGTATTTAACATTTCATCGTCAAAATTATTGAATTTATCTTTAAATTCATTATAAAATTGTGCCTTAACTTTATTGCTTATATTGCAAATTGCTCTTTCAAAAAACATATCAGAATAATTATATACATTGTCTTTACCACCGATTCTTTTGCCAAGATCCATAGCTTCTTTTCCTTCTTCATATGCTATTTTTATATCTTCTATACTGTAAGCAACTTCCCCATAGCTTACATAACATCTACAATTAAGCTTATCGCTCAAAAAGCTAACTATTTTTTTGCCTTCACGCTCTCTATTTTCAAAAACTCCTATAATTATAATTTCTTCTTCATATATCATCGAAATTATATTGCTTCCCTCATAGGCATTTTTTAATGCAGTTAATGTCTCATACTTGCTTCCTTCTATAGATATGATAAATAATGTACATCCCGTTTCTACCATTGGCAGATTTTTTCTGAACTTATCTAACGGAACCTTATTTCCTTGAAGTACATCTCCAAAGAACTGCTCCCTTAAGTAAAATATGTCTTTATATTTATCTTCTATATAGCATTTTATAATTGGTAAACATGCCTCCATAGACTTTTCAACTTCTAATATCCCCCTATTATTGCCTAATGACACTTCTGTCAAGCTTTTTTCAACACTACTTGATTTCAATCTACAGAATACTAATGCTTTCCCTTCATTCCAAAGATTAAAATCAATCTTAGTATTGTCAGCAAGCTCTTCTAAAAAGTTTTTAAAATAGTACATCTAGCTACCCTCCAACAATTATTCTTATGTTATTCCCTCAAATCAAATCTCTTTTCAACTATTGTAACTGAATTCTTCGCTTCAGATGGAATTTTAACTCCATCTGAAAATTAGAAATCATTATCTAGAAGCATGTCAATTGTTATCCCCCACATAAAAAGATGTGAAGTATCATAATAACCAGCCATTAGATAAATTCAGTAAAGCTTGTCCTTGCTATCTTTGTGCTTAGATTTTAAAATCTAAGCTTTAAATCATTGTAATACTATTCCTTAATATATTCTTTGCCTTGATAAATATCATTATCTTCCAAATATTTATCTATAGCATTTAAAACTTCCCATTTCTTAAGACTCCACTGTGGCTCTATAAGCAAATCTCTTGGTGCATCTCCTGTGATTCTATGCACTACTACCTCTGGCGGTAATAATGAAATAGCTTTGCTTATAAGCTCTATGTAATCTTCTTGGCTCATAAAATTCATTTGACCGTTTTCATACAGTCGTACCATTAATGTATCTTTCATTAGATGTAGAAGGTGTATCTTTATTCCTTGTATATCTTTAGATGATAAATATCTGATAGTTTCTATCATATCATCTCTTTTCTCTTGTGGCAGGCCAAATATAGTGTGTACGACTACATCTATGCCTCTCTCTCTTAAATCTTTAACTGCCTTTTCAAATACTGGTAATTCATATCCTCGATTTATAAGTTTTGCAGTAGATTCTTTTGAAGTTTGAAGTCCAAGCTCTACCCATACATATACCTTTTGGTTAAATTCCTCTAAAAGGTCTAAAACTTCTTTGCTTAAACAATCTGGTCTAGTAGCTATTGCTAAAGCTACAACCCCTTCCTGTTCAATAGCTTCTGAATATTTTTCTCTAAGTACATCAATAGGTGCATATGTATTAGTATACGCCTGAAAGTACGCTATATATTTTCCACTTTTCCACTTTTTCATCATCATGTCTTTTATATCATTAAATTGATGTGTGATAGAAAAATTCCTGTTTCCAGCAAAGTCTCCAGATCCTCTTTCACTACAAAAGATGCATCCTCCTCGACTTATAGTCCCATCTCTATTAGGGCATGAAAATCCAGCATCAAGTGAAATTTTAAATACCTTTTCGCCAAATTTCTCTCTCAAGAAATAATTTAAACTATGGTATCTTTTGTCTCCCCATATTTTTTTCATGCTGCTATCCTCACTATTTAAATAAATTTAATTTTTCAATTATAAGTATACATTATTATTTTTCAATCTTAAAGTCTTTTAAATTAATCTTTACCGATACAGGTGCAACTTTATTTTCCACATCATTGTATTCCTTTTCTCTTGCACTTAAATATAAATTACTTTCATCAAATCTTTCGAAGAATATATCATATTTTTCAGACGGAAATTCTGATGATAAATTCTCCACTATTATGTCTCCAGAATCAGAATTATAACATCTAATTTTTGTGGCTCCACTATCATCTTTATATTGAATCATTAAAAATTTTTCATCTTTAGAAAAAATCAAAAGTTCTACTTTTGCATCTTTTATAATGTCAAGTGGAAGTATCTCTTTTCCTATAGGAATCTCCCTTACATTGTTATTAAAGCTATCTCCTCCATTTCCTTTACCCTTTTTCTCCATATCCTCTACTTTTCCTTGTACCTTTAAATCATCCTCAAGTTTAACTATGGAAATAAAAGCGTCCTTATCTTCACTAGAAACTGCTATCTTCCCTCCAGAATAATTAAATGAGCTTAAAGCAAATTGAGTTTCAGGAGAAACTTGAGTTTCCTTGATTTTTTCTTTATCATCTTTAGGATAAGCATATTGTGGAAGTCCTGCCTTATCTATAAGCAAATTAGTCTTAACATTATTTTTCTGTCTTATTCTAAGATTTTCACCTTCCTTAAAGCTTTCTTCTTCCTTAGATATTTTTACATCCTTTATCTTATATCCGTCATCAGTTTTTTGGACATTTATATCATGCTGTTCTAATATTGACACCACATTTTCCTTAGAATTTTTACATACCATTATTTTTACCATAGCACCATTAACAGCATTGCTTATCTCTTCCGTTTTCCATCCCATCATTCTTAAAGTATTATCAGGTTTTTCAAAATTTTCCTCTAAATCTAGATGCATAGCTTTTGCCTCATCATATTCTTCTTTAAATAAATGCTCCATGTAAGAGTCTATAAAGTTTATGACTTCTTTATTATTGAATACATCTATATTATTTTCCTTAGTCTCTTTATTTTTAGATAAACATGATGAAAACATTGTAACTAAAAAAATTCCTAAAATAGCAATCAAAAAAGATTTATAAAACTTTTTCCCCATAAAACTTCACTCCTTTTCTATATTTAATCATTTTTATTATTCCTCATTTATATATTTATATAGATAAAATAATTTTTATGGAAAAATTTCTTCTTCACATCACTAAGAAAGGAGGATACATTAAATGAAAAATATGATAGGTTTAATCTTTCAATTAGCAGCTGTATTTGTAGGTACTATAGTAGGTGCTGGACTAGCATCAGGAAAAGAAATAACAAACTTTTTTGCTGCCTATGGGTTTCCAAGTTTCTTTGGGATTCTTTTGTGTGGGGTGCTTTACATACTTATAGGTTCTCTAGTGTGTAAAATAAGCGTAAAGTACAATCTTCAATCCTACAATGAATTTATGACTTTTGTAAGCCCTAATTTTCTAGGAAAGCTTACAGGACTTATAACTTCATTGTTTCTTTTAAGCAGTGCTTCTATAATTTTGGCAGCCAGTGGTGCTCTTTTAAATCAATTTTTAGGAGTTCCTAAATGGGTAGGTATGATTTTAATGGGTATTTTCACTCTTTCAACTCTGCTAAAAGATACTCAAGGATTAGTCAAAATAAATACCTTTATAGTTCCTTGCTTAATCACTATAATAATTACTATATTTTCTCTTTATATTTTTTTCTACAAAGATATAATAACTATATCTCACCTTGCTGCTATATCTTGTGAAAAAGATAATTGGTTTACATCAACTCTACTTTATACAGGTTTTAATCTTCTAAGTTGTACAGGAGTTCTTGTCCCATTAAGCAGAGAAATAAAAAACACAAAAGTTTTGACTACTGGAGTTGTAATTGGAGCAAGCATATTAACAATATTGTGTATTTTCTTAAACATAATGCTTATGCTTAATAAACCTTACATCTATGATTATGAGATACCTCTTCTCTATATAGCAAACAGATTTGGTAAACCTCTTCAAATAATGCTTTTAATGGTAATATGGTGTGAGATGTTTTCAACTCAAGTTTCTGATATCTACAGCATAAGTAAAACTTTAGACAAGAGATTTAAAATTCCATTTAAGAAAGGTATATTTTTGGTATTCTTAGTGACCATTCCTATATCTCAAATAGGATTTGGACGTTTGATATCTATACTATACCCTTTCTTTGGAGCTTTAAGTCTCATCTTCCTATCGCAGCTTATACTTTTTTATATACGTTTAAATAAGAAGTCTAAGTCATAAAAATAGCGTGTTGCATAATTATTAAACATTTTGCAACACGCTTCTATTTCTCTATATCTTGTAAGCATCTGTACACTCACTAAATACCTTGCTGGTTTCCTTGAAACCTTCTATAAAATTTTTCAAATCTTCTATTCTCTCATTATAGACATTAATACTATTTTTAACTTCTTTTGCAGATACATAATTGATCTTTGCTACAAATGCCATTTCATTTACTATGCCTCCTATCTTCTCTATGTGTTTGTATTCTCTGTCTAAATCATTTATATTTCTTATTATAGTTTCTGAGATATTCTGCATACAAAGTGTACTTTCATAATTCATATTTTTAATTTCATAAAGTCTTTTAACTTCATCTTCCCAAAATTTATATTGCTGATTTACGCTTACTATAAGCATGCTTACATCACTTGTAAATTTATATAAATTACTGTTTATATCTCTTGCTGCTATACGACTCTGTTCCGCTAACCTCCTTAAGGAATCCAATATAACTATAAAATCTTTCCCATCTTCTCCCGACCTAGCTGCTTTTATCGATGCATTAAGAGATAGTAAATTTACCTGCTCTGCAATATTATCTACCATATTTGCAATTTGTGTTATATTTTTTATTCTATCTTTAATCTCTACTCCCTTATTATTTACTTCCCTAAATTTTTTAAGGGCACTCTCCATATTTTTATTAAAGCACTCTATGCTTTCATAACTTTTAAAGCTTTTTTCTACATACTTTTCCATCTCACTTTTATTTATATTCTCTAAATCTATCATAGACTTAAGCACAGCTACATTTTTATTTAGCGTTTTTGTTGCAACTTCTGTTCTTATTACATTTTCATCTACTCTTTTAGCTATTAAGGTTATTATATTTGAAATCCCATTGGCAGTATTTTTAATTGATTCATAACCACTGTTCATATTATTTATAAATCGATGCATATCATCACTTATTCCTTTATACTCAATAATGCTATTCCTTTCTTTAAGCTTAAATTCCCTTAATATATTATTAAGCTCCTCAAATTGGTCATGAGTTTTTATAGATACATTATCATAATATTTTTTCTCATTCAATTTACAAATCTCTTTTTTTAAAAATCTTTTTGGTCTTAGTAGAATATTTAAGATTGTAAAAGTCAAAATCGAAATTAAAATTGATGATATCGCTGCAACTTTAAAGTTTGATAGACATCCGTTGATTAATAAGCTTAGAAAAAAAACTATTAAAGATATCTTTCCTTCTATAAGATTTATACAACCAAAATATAATGTACTGTTTATTGCATATCTATATTCATTATATATGTCATATGGAAACTCAATATCTAAAATCAATACTTCATATGTTTTCTCTATTTCTTTAATATATAATCTCTCATTAAAATAACCCTCGCAGCCTTCCAATATACCATAAAATAAATCTACATATCCTATATTAGAGGTAAAGGTTACCCTTGCTTGCTTCTTACTTATTTCAACAATATCAAGTTCTCCTATATATATGTATTTCATTTTCTTCCATATATATTTTAAAATATCATTTAGAGATTTTAAAAACATATATATGTTGTCGCATGTGAAGTATCCCGGATATCGTTCCTGAAGATTATCAAGAAATTCTTTCCCAAACTCCTTCCAGATTTCATCTTCACTTTTATCTGTAAGATCCGAAATATTATGTACTATATCACACATGATTTTTTTATTCTGGTTTTCTATTTGAATTATAATATCTTCATATTTGTACGCTTTTATAGATTCATTTATCACTTCATCTCCATAGAGGTTACGGCCTATACCTATCCAATTAAAAAAATCTTTACCTTTAGTCACTATTAATTTCACCCTCTCACAATACACAATAAAGCAATTATACATTACTCATAAGGTATTGTTAATATATATTAAAAATAGATTGGACTTCCAATCAATTAGGAAGTCCTCACTTTGTGACTTTTTACAAGTCATCCCAATATTTTATTTTAGGCACTTCTCCTAAGGAATGGTATCCTAATCCTAATGGTGGATAAAAATCTTTCTCCTGAACTGGAGATATTTCCTCTATTCCGCCTCTAAGTTCTGCTATTTTTGTAACTCCTACATATATTTGCGATAATTTATACCAAGTTGAATAGTCTACATTACCTGTCTGTGGTAATCCAAATATCCCTTGGAATACTTTTACTGATTCTTTTGTATTAGGTCCATATATTCCATCTACTCTTACCTTAGGTATTAAAGGATAATTTTGGGCAATTCTATTTAAATAAGTCTGAACTGTAATAACTGGTTGGCCTCTTGATCCTATTTCTAGTGTATATCCTGGATAAGATCGTGGTATGCCTTCAACTTCTTCTGCAGTAACTAAGTTTATGTCATCTCCATAATAAGTAGTTAGGATATCGTAAGGTGTCTTTCCTTGATCCCCTAAATACTTGCTTCCCCATTGAGTCATCCATCCTGGACACTGTACTTGTACCCCATCGCAATATTGTGTTAATAGGGGTTGTCTAACTCCACTTCTTTTTACATAAGTCGCAAATAGCTCATCTACTATTCTACTTATATTCTCGTATATATTTCTTCCATAACTAAAAGCATGATCATATGCAGTTGAATTTGTAATGTCAAAAGTCTTTCCTCTGCTTGGATACCATTCTGTATATATTCTATTTAATGTAAATGAAACTATTGCATATACATTAGCTCTTATAGTATTTTCAGACCATGTAGAATATATTTCACTACTAGCTACATTTTTTATATATTCTGGAAATGGCACTGTATAATTAGGCCCTGATGAATTTGGACCTCCATCATGTACAATTATAAATTCTGGAACTACAACATTAGGTAAAACTACTTGCCCTGTAGATTTTGGCATAGGTTTTATTGGTTCCTCTGGGATTTTAGCTGGATAATTTCCTACTAAAACGTTAGGCTGTATTATGATTATAGTTTCATTTTGCCTTGTTAAGCCCTTATCTCCTCTTAAATATATTTGCTGTAATGCTGTAATCTCAGGATATATCTGTACCCCTTTTATCAATTGAGGGGCATACCCTTCTGCTTCTACCATAACATCTGAAAAACTATATGGAACTTTATCTGATGGTCTTTGTGAAAATTCTATTGGTGGCGCTTCTAACTCTACCACATCTGTGACACCAGATGAATTTGTCTGAATAGTATCTGATGCTCTTTGTTCTGCACCAACAGGTGTTATTGTGACTTTAGCTTTATCAATAGGTATATAGCTGTCATTTTCAAAAACCTGAACCTTTAAATATCCAGTTGCCATAAATAATCTCCTTTTAAAATGCTTCATTATATAATATGATAAAAGAACTAATTCGTTACCATTTTATTACACTTTCTTTATTTTATTTTCTTGCCAATCAATAATTGTACTAATAGATCTCATTGATTCTATTAATTTATTCTATTAAGCCTAAGCAGATTTAAAGCATTATTTAAACACACTTCCCCATAGCCCCATACAGTATCAGGATATACTACATCAGTTCTTTCTCTTTTTGCTCCCTTAACTAGATAATATTTCAGCCTTTCTCCATAAAGTATGACGTCATTCCCTTTAACGATTCCCCACTCTAAAAGCAATGCACATATTCCTGATACCTCTGGTGTTGCCATAGACGTCCCACTTTTTGTCCCGTATCTATTTCTAGGAATTGCTGCTTCTATGTTTTCTCCTGGAGCTACTATATCTGGTTTTAACACAGGATTATTGATAGACCCTCTTCCAGAAAATGATGATATATTTCCCGTAAATGGGTTATAACTTCCAACAGATATAACATTTTCAACAGTCGCAGGTATCCCTAATGTATTGTATATATCTGGATTTAAAAATTTTGTTTCTTTATTCAAACTTGAAGTTACAGCCATCCACATATTGTATATGCTGGTTGTCTCATTTAATAATTTAATTCTAATAGTCCATACACCACTTAATAAAAATTGATTTTCTGGAGAAAGTAAGCTTATTATAATTTCTCCATCTATATCAAATGGCTTAGGTCCTGTGTAATATATTAATACTCTATCCCTACCAACCTGTCTATCAAAAAATTCTTCTCTAATATCTATTACACCACTGCTTTGCGAAGCTGGATTTATTATTTCAATACTTATATTGCTTAGTAATCCCTTGTACAAAGGTATAGTTATATTTGACTCATCTCTAGCAATAGTCAAGGCTATGTCCTGTGTTTTCTTGAGAATTCCCCCTACATGCTGAGATGTGTCTCCATCATTTCCTGAAGCAGCTACAAAAACTATTGGTTCTAATGCACTTACTGTTGATATATACTTCTCAAATAAACTTTTTCCATTATGAGCTCCACTATTAGTGCTAAGGCTTAAGTTTATAACTAAGGGTTTGTTTAATTCTTTAGATTTATCTATAAGGAATTTAATTCCTCTCATTATTAGTGTACTTGTCCCCATGTTTAAACTTCCTTTAGGAGTTATTTTAACCATGGCAATGGAACTCTTATATGCAGGTCCATAATATACTTGACTTATTTTCCCTCCTCCACAGGCAATACTTGCTACATGCGTACCATGTCCATTGTCATCAACTTCATCAACTATGCTGAATGGATCTGTTGAATCAATAGCCTGTTGAATCTGATTTTTATTCCATATCTTTCCCCCTTGAGATAAGTCATATATATATTCTATTCTGGTTTTTCCATCATCATCTTTAAAAGCTGGATGCGTGTAATCTATACCTGAATCTATAAATCCTACAAGAACTCCTTCTCCACTTAAATTATATGCATTCCATGCTTCGTTTACACAAGAAACTCTATTACTTACAGCATAAGAAGTATAAAGAACTTTCGGAAGTTCTACATAATCTATCCCTCTTATCTTCAAAATACTATCTATTTGTGAAATAGGAAGATATACAATTCCATATCCGAAACCTAAATTCTCAAAACTCCCCCCGAAACTTTCCGTAGATTCTCTTACAATAGCTTCATCTTCTCCAAATAGTACTACAAATTCTACCTTTCCTGGCAAAAGGACATCTTCAATAGAGAGTTTATATAATCTTTCTCTTAAAGAAGGAGGTAATTTTAAAATTAAGTTTACTGATCCATCACTTAATATGTTACTCACTCCCATTTTTTTCTATACAATATATAATTATGATTATTCTATTTAATTGGTGAAAGAGTTTTTTACTTACTTAAAATATTTCTTTTTAGTAAAATAAAAAACTTTAGAATTTCTCCTAAAGTTTTTTATTTTGCTAAAAATTGATTTTAGCCTTTAAGTATTATTTCAAGTTTTAATAATTTTCCTAGAGGTATTATGTCTTTTATATTTAAAGTTTCTGTTCTAACGTCTCCTCTAGAATTGTTTAAAAGAAGTACTTTTGTATTATCTAATTTTTTTATAGCTCTTACAGCTCTCATACCTTTATACTCTACAAAACATATACTGTTGTTCTCTATTTCTTTTATAGATGCACAAAAAGCTATATCTCCTTTTTGAATTCTATATCCAGCCATATCTTCATCAGCAATCTCTAAAAAGAATACTTTATCCTGATTAAAGCCCTCTATCTTATTCGAATGTACTGCCATTTCTCTATATCCCTTAAGATTCTTTAATGTATAATCATATACTGGCACGTTTCTCATAACATCTCCAAAAGCTTTATTCCATATATCTTTAACTTCTTCCTTTGGTGCTGTTTTAAAATTCTTATTATACATAGCTGGGGATTCCTTAGTACTTCCAGCTTCCTCTTCTACAGACATGCCTATGTCATTTATATTTTTATTTAAAATCTTGGATACCTTTGTAATCATCTTTTCATTTATGATCTTTCTTCCAAGTTCAACTTCATTTATGAAACTTTCAGATACTCCAAGTTTCTTGGCAAGCTGTTTTTGAGTCATTTTATTATCTTCTCTAGCCCTTTTTATTTTATCTCCTACTCTGCTCACCTTTATTCGTCCTCTCTAAATAAAATACTATTTTTTAGAATTATTCCTATACCATTCTCTTTCTTCTACTAAATGGTTTAGTAAATAATTAAAAGACCATTTGCTTGAGTTTTCTGTTACCGCTGCAAGTATAGGTGTTTTTCCAATACCTGCTCTTATCAACTTAACCATATTCATTATCTCATTTTGGTTATAACCATCCATAAGTATAACTTTTTCATCGGGAAGCTTAGTCACAGTTCCCATATGAGCTTTCCCATTTATTATGTCAGCTATTTTACAAGATGCCATATCAGGCTTTATATCTATATATTCTATTCTTGAAATAGATAAAAAATCTTTTTCTTCTTTTGTTAATCCATACACTAAAAGAAGCCTTTTACTATTCATAGCTGTACCTACCTTCTATTATAATTTTTGTGGTTCATCATACTCTGTATCAAATGTATCTACTACTACACTCTCCATAACTTGATCTTCATATGGCTTATCCATACGGTCAGTCTTTACAGAAATTATTTTGTCTACAACATGCATTCCTTCTATAACTTTACCAAAAGATGCATATTGGGAATCTAAATGTGGGGCATCTGCTACCATTATGAAAAATTGGCTGCCTGCTGAATCTTTGTTCATAGCCCTTGCCATTGAAATTACTCCTCTTTCATGTTTAAGGTCATTCTTAAAACCATTAGCTGCAAATTCTCCCTTTATCGCATATCCAGGACCACCTATTCCAGTTCCTTCTGGACATCCACCTTGTATCATAAAACCAGGTATAACCCTATGGAATATCAATCCATTATAGAATCCTTTATTAACTAAAGATATAAAGTTGCTAACTGTATTTGGCGCTACTTCAGGGTATAATTCAACTCTTATTATACCTCCATCTTTCATTTTTATAGTAACTACAGGATTTATCATAATATATCTCTCCTTTCACAATCTTCTCTATAATTATAACCACTCTTCAATTGAGCTATCAATAATTATTATAACTAAAATTCTAAAAAATACTATTAAATTCACAATTGTCTATATTTTATATTTTAAACTTTATCATAATAATTTTCACTAATTATCAATTCTATACCTTTTCATACATATTATATTTTATAATTTTTCATTATTTTATGAATTATTTTTTTTTATATTGACACATCATACGCTTTATACTAGAATGTTTTTATATTTTATTTTAATTTAAGTACGTATTTCGTGTATTCCTGATTTTTATTTACAAGAATTATTAGTGAAAGGATGTGACCAAAATCTTACGTTATCATATGTAGGATTGATAAGTATGAAAAATGAATTACTGTATTTTATACCGAAAGAATCTCATTGCCCTAAAAGTCTAAGTAATATAATCGAAAACCATCCCGAAATTAAATTTGTTTCTCTAGTAGGAGTAGATTTATCAGGAAATGACACCGACGAAAGAATCCCTGTAAAAATATTTTTAGAGGATATTGACAACTTTTTATATGGACATGCTGCTCAAACAGATGGTTCCTCAGTTGCCCTTCCTGGAATAGCCTCTTTAAACAATGCAAAAGTAGATATGATATCTGATTTAGATTGTAATTGGTTCATTGACTACAATTATGAAAACATCGATGAAATCACTGGAAAGCCAGTAGGAACTATTAGAATTCCTTGTTTCTTAAAACACTGCAACAAATTTGTTGACTCTCGTAAGATATTAAAAAACTCTATTGATTATTTCAAATCATCTCTTCTTGAATTATTAGCAAAACATCCTGAAAGCTTAACCTCATTTGGTATCACATTTGATGATATTGATGAAATAATAGCAACCTCTGCAACAGAACTTGAATTCTGGGTTAAGACTCCAAACGATAAAGCTGAAACTGAAGAACTTTCAACATCTCAAACTCTTCAAGAACAATATTGGAAAAAGACTACAGGCTGTGTAAGAACTGCTATGGAACAAACTTTAACTACCATGGATAATTACGGTTTAGAGCCTGAAATGGGTCATAAAGAAGTTGGAGGAGTAAAAGCTAAGCTTACCGAAACAGGAAGTTTAAATCATATAATGGAACAGCTAGAAATAGACTGGAAATACTCTACTGCCATACAAGCTGCTGATAATGAGCTTTGGGTAAGAGATTTAGTTCAAGAAACATTCAGAAGAAATGGATTAGAAGTTACCCTAAATGCTAAGCCTATCGATGGCGTTGCTGGTAACGGAAAACACATTCATATAGGTGTTGCATTAAAGTTGAAAGATGGAAGAAGGATCAACTTGTTTACAGGAAAAGAAAATCAATTCTTAAGTGGAATAGGCTATGGTGCTATTATGGGAGTTCTTAAGAACTATGAAATAATGAATCCTTTTATATCTTCTACTAACGACTCTTTAAGAAGATTAAAGCCTGGATTTGAAGCACCTATCTGTATTGTCACCTCCTTAGGAAGAAGTGTAGAAGTTCCTTCAAGAAACAGAACAGTACTTGTTGGAGTTGTAAGAGATAATAGCAACCCTCTTGCTACTAGATTCGAACTTAGAAGCCCTAACCCATACACAAACACTTATTTAGCTATGGCTGTAACTTATATGGCTATGTGTGACGGAATAAGATATGCTTTAGAATCTAAGCTTTCTGATGAAGAGCTTTTAGCTGAGCTTTCTAAGAACCCAGGTGAAACTTCAAATTATCTAGAAAAAGATAGAGCTTACAGATCTGAAGAAGACGTATTTGATGATTATACTGAAGAAGAAAGAACAAGGTTCTTTGGGAAAGCACCTGCTACAGTTCATGAAAACTTTAATGCCTTTGTAAATTTCAAAGATAAGCTTTCTGTATTAACCGCAAATGATGTTTTTACAGAAGCTGTAATAAATAGCTTTAAGCTAAGCTCAACTAGCAAATGGGCTACTGAGATTAAGAACAGAATCCTTTCAAATTATATGGATGAAATTCGTTCTTATAAAATGCTTCATCAATATGACAAAGCACTAGATTTGGATGTTAAAAATTGGATGATAATAAATGACCTTAGATATTATCTAATGAAAGACAGCTATACAAGCAAGAGCTTATTCACTAGAATAAAGACTGCAATAGCTGAAAAGGATTATGACACCGTATCTAATCTTCAAATAGAATTAGATGAGAAGATGTCTCTTCTTAGATCCATGTACGCAGAATATCAAAAAAATCTTTTAGATATCTAAACGCAATTAAGCTCCATGAAGTATACACACTTCATGGAACTTTTTATATAAAGAATAATTCTATCCCGTTCAACTAAAAATAATTTTAAAATATATCTAAAACTATTCATTCTTAACTTAAAACAATGCTATTTCTGCTTAATATCTCATAGCTGTATCTAGCCATATTCACAAATGGATTATTGTCTACGATATATTTTGCTTCTTCTATGTCCTTAGCTCTAAATATCATAGTGCCACCTTCTTTATTATATGTTCCTGCACAGAATAAGTATTTATTTAATTCTCCCGTTCCCCTCTGATGCTTAAGTTCTACTTTCTGGCCCATACTATTTAGTTCATTCTTATAATTTATCTTTACAAATAACCCACTTTTCTTCTTCATGTTTCCCTCTCCTTTGAATATCATTTTAATAATATATATTCTGAAGTAAAAATATTATGCATCATCACAATATTTATTTTATAGAACATGTGTTCGTTTGTCAATACTATTGTATTTTTTTATGAAAATAAAAAAAGAAAGCTCTTTAAATGAGCCTTCTCTTATTTCCAATTAACTTAGTCAATTACATTTTCTTTTGTAATCTTTTGATCTATTATCTCTTTAACATCTATAAATGGATTCCTGTATCGTCTTCTTTGTTGTGTTCTTCTTCCTATGTTTATAGCTTTTTTAGGACATATATGAATACAAGCCATACAGTCCTCACAATTATGAAGCCATTTTGGATTTCCATCATCTAAAATTATATTATTTACAGGGCATATCTTTACGCAGGTTCCACATCGATTACAGTCATCATTAATAGTGAATTTATTATCTTTTCTCCTTAAAGACTTCTTCCAAAATTTATACATAGGTTTATATATTAAGTTAGCTATCATGGAATCATTTTCAACTTTGTTTATTCCTCTTTCGATTTCATGTGCTGCTTTTATAGCCTCATCTTTAGCATTTAGTATTATGCTTTTATTTTCTTGTTTTTCCTTCATATCATAAAGTCTTACATAATTTGATGGCATATTTATGTAGGTCAAATAATTTAATTGAACTTTCTTAGGAAGCATAAGCTTATTAATCTGACTTTTGACCATTCCAGTGCTGCTTCCTCTGGTAGCAACTGCAAATATTTCTGGATGCCCCTTTATTTCCAAGTTCTTTATGAATTGTTCTAAAACTCTAGGAATACCGCCATAGTATAAAGGAAATACAAATCCTATCTTATCTGCCTCTAAACTCGTTTCTTCTTTTTTGTTAGACTGAAGTATAGAAATAATTTTGCTGTCAGGTATTATATTCCCAAGCATCTTTGCTATATATAAGGAATTTCCCGTGGCAGTAAAATAGTATATATACGTGCTCACTCCTGTTTCCCCCTTTTTCATTACTTTCCATTTTAAACTAATCCCCAAAATAGTTCAACTTCTTACGGAGTGAGCATTTAATTTAAGGATTTAATATGTTTTTGTTTGCCTCTACAGCGCTCTCTACATTGTTATCAAAGGCTTTAAGAACAATGCTAAAAACGAACTCTTTAGCTTCTACCCTGTATTGAGCAAGCTGAGCCTGTCCACAACTATTGCTTCCTAATCCATTTTGTTCATAATCTAGGTTTAAAGTAATAAAGTCTCTCTTCTTTAATTCATAGGTATGAATAGCCTTATCTAAATCTTCCTCTGCATAGTATGAAGCTGAAAACTCAAGTTTATTTCCTTTAACCATAAACCCAATACCCGAATCTTCATTTAAAGCAACCCACTTTACATCAGTTCTGTTGCCGTTACTTTGAGGATATACATAATCTGTATAAAGATTTTCTACATTCTCTTTGTACACTCCATAGAAATTTGCTTCTTTGCTGTCACAATAGCATTCTCCAGGTCCTCTTCCATGCCAAGTAACGTTAGATAGCTCCTTATTTACATTCAGCTTAACTCCTATTCTTGGAAGCATTTCAGGAAATTCACCTTTTGGAATACCCTTTAAATTTATTTTTATATGGCCATCACCATAAACCTTATATTCATAGCTTAATTTATATCCATAAAAATAAGCTGGAGGTGCGAAATAGGTATTTATATTTACTGTAATACAATTTTCCTCTTCAGTCCATGCGCTACTCTCTACGTATTCTCTACATAGGTTTAAATGAGCTGCTTTCCACTTTTTAACCGCATACATATCATTATCAATGGTAGCTCTCCAAAGATTAAATTTAGGTCCTTGTTCTAAAATATCTACTTCATTATATGACCATTTACACAATTCACCTTTTATTAAATCAAATTCAACCTTAAACTCTTCTCCTTCTATATAGATAAAGTTATCTTCCTCAATAACTGTCATATGTCCTTTTGAAGGTACAATATCAACTTCGTTTTTCCAAGGAAGCTGAAATTGCTCCTTAGCTACACAGTGTCCTTTATCAGCCCATGTAGTGCTGTTCTTTAGAATAAACTCTGTATTCAAATAATATGTGCTGTTTTCTTCTAGTATTTCTGGCTTATCATATTCTAGTACCATTATTCCCTTATCATATGGCTTTATAACAGGCAATGACTTGACATTATGATATATTACCCTTTCATCGCATAAAATCGAATAGGATACCTCTAGATGTCTTAAATCTATAAAGTCATATAAATTCTTTAATACGAATATACCCTTAGCTAGATCCTCCATAGATATGGTTAATGGTTCTATAACCTTCTTATATTCTATAAGTCCTGGGGTCGGTCTCCTATCTGCATGAACTAGTCCATCTACTACAAAATTAGAATTGTTAGGATAATCTCCAAAGTCTCCCCCGTATGCATAGTAGCTTTCTCCATTTTCATTAGTTTGTTTTATACCATGCTCAAGCCATTCCCATACAAATCCTCCTTGAAGTCTTTTATATTTATAGAATAAATCTTGATACTCTCTAAGTCCCCCTGGGCCATTTCCCATAGCATGAGCATATTCACATAGTATATGAGGCTTTCCTAAATCCTTCTCAGCGTGTTCTATCATTTTTTCAACTGAGCTATACATGGTACTTATAATATCTGCTACTTCTGCATTTCTGTCTTCCTCATAATGGACAGGTCTTGAATCATCTTTTTCATGACAGTACTCTGCCATAGCCCTAAAATTGCATCCAAATCCAGATTCATTTCCTAAGGACCACATTACTATGCTAGTATAATTTTTGTCTCTCTCTACCATTCTGCATGCTCTATCTACATAAGCTTTTTTCCACTCTTTATCATCACTTATAGTACTTATATTGCCTATATATTGAAATCCATGAGTTTCTAAATCTGTTTCGTCCATCACATAAAGCCCATACTGGTCACACAAATCGTAGAATTCAGGACTTTTAGGATAATGCGAACACCTTACAGCATTTATATTATTTTGTTTCATAAGTTTTATATCCTTTATCATAAGCTCCTTAGGATATATTCTACCTAAAGTTTCATGGTGATCATGAAGGTTTACTCCCTTGAATAATATATCTTTCCCATTTAAAAGAAGAAGTCCATCCTTCATCTCTACTTTTCTAAATCCTATCCTTTGAGGAATCACATCTATTATTTTATTACCATTTTTTAGTGCTATAAGTAGTTTATATAGATTTGGAGTTTCTGCACTCCATTTCTTTACTTTAGGTATAATCAAGGCTTGATACAGCTTCTCCTCTACAGGTGTTTTTCTTTCTTCAATTACTTTGTTATTCTCATCTAAAAGTTTTATTTCTATATTCAAAGAATCTTCACTCTCATCATCAAACTGAACTTCAATTTCTAAATCCAATATACCATTTTCATAAGTTTCATCTAGAATTCCCTTAGCAAAATAGTCTCTTATTTGAGTTTTTGGTCTTCTTAAAATAGATACATCTCTAAATATTCCACTTAGCCACCACATATCTTGATCTTCTAAATAACTTCCACTACACCATCTGTAAACCTTAAGAGCTATTACGTTCTTTCCTTCTTTAACATACGTTGTTATGTCAAACTCCGAAGGCAGTCTGCTGCCCTCACTATATCCTACAGCCTCTCCATTTACCCATAAATGATAAGCGCTATCTACTCCCTCAAATCTTAGAATCACTTGGTCCTTTAACCATTCTCCATCTATATACATAGTTCTTCTATAAAATCCAGTCTCATTCTCTGTAGTTGGAACCTTAGGTGGATTTACTGGAAATATATACATATCATCTGTATAATGAGGATGTCCATATCCTTGAAGCTGCCAATAGCCAGGTACTTTGATGCTATCCCAAGTTTCATCATTAAATTCTTCTTTTTCAAAGTCTTTTGGTCCCCTATACGGATTTTTGCTGAATGAAAATTTCCATTTACCATTTAAGTTCTTGTAGCCTATGCTTTTTGTCTTATTAAAAGTAAGCGCATCTTCATAACTTTTATAGTCATAAAAGTAGGCTCTAGGTTCCATTCTATTCCTCTCTAATACATTTAAATTCTGAAAGTCTTCTTGATAAAAATTCATCTAAATATCCCCCCAATAATATTTTTAGAAACAAAAAGACCGACCTTAATACTAGATGATATATTTTTCCTTTGTCACCCAATTTTAAAGTCTGTCTTTTCTCTTATGTCATTAAATTATAAGCTTATTGCATCTAGATCCTTTATCTTTATATCTTTTCCTTCTATTCTAGTTATAGCGATTAAAGTATCTATTGATGTAATAACTGGGATTGAACGTTCTATAGCTGTTCTTCTTATTTTGAAGCCATCTCTAGATGAGTCATTTCCCTTTGTTGGAGTATTAACTACTATGTCAATTTCTCCATTCTCTATTAGGTCTAGTATATTTGGTTTGTCTTCATTTATTTTTCTAACTTCTGTCACTTCTATTCCAGCTTCTCTTAAAAGAGTAGCTGTTCCAGATGTTGCTACAAAAGTGTATCCCAATTTACTTAAATTCTCTGCGATTGGCAAGAACTCCTTCTTGTCCTTATTGTTAATTGTTGCCAATATCCTCTTTGATGATTCCATCATGTAAGTTCCCGCTGCTACGAATCCTTTATAAAGTGCTTCTTCAACTGTGTGTCCGAGTCCTAAAACCTCTCCTGTTGATTTCATTTCTGGCCCTAAACTTACTTCAACTTTTCCTAGTTTATGAGTTGAAAATACTGGAACTTTAACTGATATAACCTCAGGCTCCTTATATATATCTACTCCATATCCGATATCTTTTATCTTTTCTCCAAGCATAACTTTTGTTGCTATATCAACTATAGGTACTCCTGACACTTTGCTTATATATGGAACTGTTCTACTTGCTCTTGGGTTAACTTCTATTACGTAAAGTTCTCCTTTAAATTCGATAAACTGAATATTTATCATACCCATTACTTTTAATTCTAGTGCAAGCTTTCTTGAGTAATCTAAAACTGCTGCTTTTATATCATTATTTATATTTTGACTTGGATATATAGTTACACTATCTCCTGAATGTATTCCAGCTCTATCTAAGTGCTCCATTATTCCTGGTATTAATATATCCTCTCCATCACATATAGCATCTACTTCTATTTCTCTTCCTAGGAGATATCTATCTATTAATACTGGATTTTTGCTATCTCTTACAAAGGCTCCTTCTAGATAAGCCTTAAGCTCCTTCTCCTCGTAAGTGATCTCCATTCCCTGTCCACCAAGTACATAAGAAGGTCTCACAAGAACTGGATATCCTAAAGCTTCTGCTTCCTTCATTCCTTCTTCAATAGACCACACAGCTTTTCCTTTTGGTCTCTTTATATCAAGTTTTTCTAATATCTCATCAAACTTCTCTCTGTCTTCTGCTTCATCTATATGGCTTGGAAGTGTTCCTAGAACTGGAACTTTCTTCTCTTCGAAGAATTTTGCAAGCTTTATAGCTGTCTGTCCACCAAACTGCAATATAACTCCTAATGGTTTTTCTTTTTCTATTATATTTAATGTATCTTCTTCTGTAAGCGGCTCGAAGTATAACTTATCCGATATATCAAAATCTGTACTTACTGTCTCAGGGTTGTTGTTTATAATTATTGTTTCGATTCCCATCTTCTCTAGAGCTTTTATGCAGTGAACTGAAGCATAGTCAAACTCTATACCCTGACCTATTCTTATAGGCCCAGAACCTATAACTATAACTTTCTTTTTGTCACTTACTATAACTTCGTCTTCTACTCCATAAGCTGAGTAGTAGTATGGTGATAGTGCCTCAAACTCCCCGCCACAAGTGTCAACCATATTGTAGCCTACTTTTATCTTCCATATGTTTCTAAGCTCTAATATTTCCTCTGGTGTAGCTTTTAAGAAATCAGCTATAGCCTTATCAGAGAATCCCTTTCTCTTAAGCTCAAATAACCACTCTTTATTTAAATCATCTATTGAGCTGTTTTTTAGTTTTTCTTCTTGATCTACGATGTATTTGATCTTATTCACAAAGAATTTATCCATTCCTGTGATTTCACACACTTTTTCTATAGAATATCCTCTTCTTAGTATTTCGGCTAGTGCAAATAATCTCTCATCATCTGGAGTTATAACTCTCTTTTTAAGATGATCCATTGAGTAGGTTTTTGACGCTTTATGCTCTAGTGAGTATTGTCCAATTTCTAGAGAACGTACTCCCTTTAGAAGAGCCGCCTCAAAGTTTGAACCTATAGCCATTATCTCTCCAGTTGCCATCATCTTTGTTCCTAGTATTCTATCTGCCTTCTTAAATTTATCGAAAGGCCATTTTGGAATCTTTACTACTACGTAGTCTAATGTTGGCTCAAAGCATGCATAAGTCTTTCCTGTAACTGCATTCTTTATCTCATCTAGTGTATATCCTAAAGCTATCTTTGCAGCAAGCTTTGCTATTGGATACCCCGTTGCTTTTGATGCAAGAGCTGATGATCTACTTACTCTTGGATTGATTTCAATTACTGCATATTTAAAACTTGTTGGGTGAAGTGCAAACTGTACATTACATCCTCCCTCTATTCCTACTGCATTTATTATATTTATTGATGCTGTTCTTAGCATTTGATATTCTTTATCTGATAAGGTTTGGCTTGGTGCCACAACTATACTGTCTCCTGTATGTACTCCAACAGGGTCGATGTTTTCCATATTACATATTGTGATACAGTTTCCATCTCCATCTCTCATAACTTCATACTCTACTTCTTTCCATCCTTTTACACTCTTTTCAAGAAGTACCTGTCCAACTGGGCTTAGTTTAAGTCCAGACTCTAATATCACCTTTAACTCTGTTTCATTTGCTGCTATTCCGCCGCCTGTTCCCCCTAGTGTGTAAGCTGGTCTTACTATAACTGGATATCCTATTTGATTTGCGTATTCTATTCCATGCTCCATAGTTGTAACTATGTCGCTCTCTATTATTGGCTCATTTATTTCATCCATAAGATCTTTGAAAAGCTCTCTGTCTTCACCCTTTTTTATAGATGTTATGGAAGTTCCTATTACCTTTACTCCATGTTTTTCAAGTATCCCCTTTTCAGAAAGTTCTACAGCTAAGTTTAATGCTGTCTGTCCACCCATTCCTGCAAGAACGCTGTCTGGTCTTTCTTTTTCAATTATCTTTTCAAGAAATTCTACTGTAAGTGGCTCTATATAGACCTTATCTGCTATTTCTTTATCTGTCATTATTGTAGCCGGGTTAGAATTAACTAGCACTACTTCTATTCCTTCTTCTCTTAGCGCTTCACAAGCCTGAGTTCCTGAATAATCGAATTCTGCTGCCTGACCTATGATTATTGGTCCTGATCCTATAACTAAAACTTTTTTAATATCTTTATTTAATGGCATACTACTCTCTCCTCCACTATATTAAACCTAAAAATTTATCGAATAAGTATTGATTTTCCTTTGGTCCTGGACATGCTTCTGGATGGAACTGAATGCTAAATATAGGCATAGTTTCATGTCTCATTCCCTCCACAGTTTCATCATTTACATTCATGTGAGTTACTTTCATTCCCTCTGGCATTTCTGCAACTACATATCCGTGATTTTGGGATGTTATAAAAATCTTATTTTCTTCTAAATCTTTAACTGGATGATTTGATCCTCTATGTCCAAACTTTAATCTTCCAGTCTTGCCTCCAAGGCTTAGTGCTAAAAGCTGATGTCCTAGACATATTCCTGCTATTGGCTTCTTTCCTACAAGGTTCTTTATAGTTTCTATTGCTCCGTCCAAGTCTTCAGGATCCCCAGGACCGTTAGATAAGAATACTAAGTCTGGATTTACACTTAATATTTCTTCACTTGTTGCATGTGCTGGAAACACTGTAAGTTTGCATCCTCTTTCTTTGAAGCATCTAAGTATATTAGCCTTTATTCCAAAGTCCATAACTGCTACATGGTGTCCTTTACCCTCAATAACATAGCTTTCTTTTGGAGTTACATTTTTTACTGCCTCTTTGTTTGAAAAACTCTTTATCATATTTTGAGCTTCTTCTAATCCAAGTTCTTTAGTAGTAATGATTCCTCTCATAGTCCCGTGATTTCTTAAAAGCTTTGTTAATGCTCTTGTATCTATTCCTTCAATTCCCATAATCTTATTGTCTTTTAGATATGCATCTAATGTAAGTTCACATCTCCAGTTATTAGGTTCATTACTTACCTCTCTAACTATAAATCCCTTAACCTTTGGTGTAGAAGATTCTAAGTCCTCCAAGTTTATTCCATAGTTTCCGATAAGCGGATAAGTCATAGTAACTATTTGTCCATAATAAGATGGGTCTGTAAGCACTTCTTGATAACCTGTCATTCCTGTATTAAATACTACCTCTCCAACCGTATCACTAATATATCCAAAAGCCTTTCCTTCAAAAATCTTTCCATTTTCTAATATAAGCCTCGCTAACATTTCTTATTTCTCCCCTCTATTTCTATATTATTGCGTAAAAAAAGGATAATAAGAGCATTACCTTTTATGATAATTCTCTCACTATCCTGTACATATTCCTATTAAATTTAATAACAATTAAATTTAGTATTCCAACTAAATTTTGCTGCCCCATATGTTGTTTTTGTGTATAACAAAAAGCATATAATCTCATCTCATACCTCTTTCTGGTCTCTCTGTACCAATTTAAAGCATATATTTAATTACTAAAAATAATTTTAGTTGATATTTCTTTCTGTGTCAACCTTAAAGTTTTTTTATCCAAATACTTTAACAAATTTAACTTTAAGCTTTTAACTCTACTGTAGCCTTGGTTCCCTTGCCATATTCACTTTCTAGCTTCAGTCTTCCACCATGAAGTTTTAGAATTTCATCACATAATGCTAATCCTATACCGTTCCCTGATGTATCCATAGAACTTTTGAAGAATTTTTGTTTTACTTTTGCTAAATCCGCTTCTTTTATACCGCAGCCATTATCTTCTATAAAAATCTGTAAAAAGCTTCCCATCTTTCTAGAGTATATTTTTACTCTTCCATTTTTAGAAAACTTTATAGAATTATCTACAAGATTTATAAAAACCTGCTTTAATCTATTTTTATCGGCAGTGATTTCTCCTAAGTTTCCATTTTCATAAATCAATTCAACACCAGTTCTCTCAGTTCTAGGTTTCATCTGTATGCATATATCCTGCAGAAGTGTATCCATGTTAAATTTCTCTAGCTTCAGACTTATATTGCCAGTTTCATATCTAGAGAAATCTAAAAGCTCATTTACAAGCCCAGTAAGTCTATCACTTTCGCTTATGATTATATTAAGTCCCTTTTCCATCATCTGTTCTGACTGAAGCTCTTTTATCTTTAAAGTTGTTCCCCATCCCTTTATTGATGTCAGAGGTGTTTTTAGCTCATGAGATATAGAAGATATAAAATCATTCTTTAACTTTTCACTCTTTAAAATTTCATCGCACATTCCATTTAAAGTATCAGAAAGATTCCCTATTTCATCATCATAAACCTTTTCTGCTTTTACTGTATATTCTCCCTTAGCCATTCTTTTAGCAGTATCGTTTAATTTTAAAAGAGGACCTATTATACTCTTTGATATCTGAGCACTTATCATGCATATTATTATAATTACTCCAATAGCTATAAATATGATAATTCGCCCTATACGTCTTAGGGCTTTATCTACCTCATCTAGTGATGTTATAAATCTAATCACACCATCTGTCCCTTTGCTTGTTATAGGCTTCATTATTATCATTACGTTATCATCACTATAGCTTAAAAGCTTTCCATTTATAATTATATTTTCGTTATTTTTAAGTACTCTGTCTATATACAAATCATTTCTGAAGTCTATGTCGCTTATTCCTAAAGTATCCAATACTAAGCTTTTATTCTCATCTATGACCTGTATCTGAATATTAGCATTTACAAATAATGTATCTGCTACTTCTTCAGATGCTTTTCTTAAGGGCATTGTTTTTAGGTATTTATTGAAAAATGTGTTTGCTACGTCTAATTGTTCACTCATATTGTGAGATATACTTCTATAATAATATTCTCTTAAACTGTACCAAGAAAATATACCTAGAATCCCTACAGTTATAGATATAGCTATCAAGTAGTAAGTTAGAATTCTATTTTTTATACTTTTAATCATAGTTCTCTCATCCTATACCCAAATCCCCATAAAGTTTCTATATATTCAGGCTTTGATGGATTATCTTCTACCTTTTCCCTAAGTCTTCTTATATGAACATCTACAGTTTTTACATCGCCGTAAAAGTTTTCTCCCCAAATTTTATCTAAGAGTTCGTCTCTCGAAAATGCCTTTCCAACATTAGTCATAAACAATTCCATTATATTCATTTCTTTTAATGTAAGCTTTATTTCTCTATCCTTTTTAAAGAATTTCTTTGCTCTTTTATCTAGAGATAATTCATCTATCTTTAAGATATAACTATCTTCTTTCTCAACACCTTTTATTCTTCTAAGCAACGCTTTAATTCTCCATACTAACTCCGTTGGATTAAATGGTTTTACCATATAGTCATCTGCTCCACTTTCAAGTCCCATTATCTTATCTATATCTTGGTTTTTCGCTGTAAGCATTATGACAGCTATTTTAGGATATTCCTCTCTAATTCTCTCGCAAATCTTAAATCCGCTTATATCAGGAAGCATTATATCTAAAACTACTATGTCAAAAGTCTCACTCTCAAGCGCCTTAAAGGCTTCTGCTCCACAAGATGCTTCTTTTACATAAAACTTATTCACTGTAAGGTTTATCTCTATAAAGCTTCTTATATTTTCTTCATCTTCAACAACTAGTATCTTATCCATTATCCCCATCCTCCTAAACTACTTCTTTGCATCATTTATTAAGCTTTCCATAACTTCACTTACAATCTCTTGATATCCTGCAAGCTTCTTATCATAAGTTTTTTCAAGTCTATCTAAAGCTCTATTAAAATTATAATTTGCCATTTTTGTATTTTTTAATGCTTTGTTTACTACTCCTGCTGTATAGTAAAACTCATAGGCACTTACATTATTATCTATCAAAACGTCTGTAGCTTTAAAGCTTTCTTCATATCTATCAATAATTTCTTTAGCTTCATCAGCTCTATCAAGTTTTGATAAAATCATAGCCTTTAATAATTGGAATTTCATCTCATTTACCTTGACAGAATCCCTACTCTTATCACGTTCTAGATATGCATTCATATTTTTAAGTGCCTCTTCATAACGCCCAGCCATAAACTTAGCATATATATAATAATACCATGCGCTTTCATTTCCATCATATTCCTCAAGTATAGACTTATATTCATTGATTTTATTTTGATAGGTATCAGCACTGCTATTATATTTAAACTTATCCCCATCATAACTTACAGAATACATCTCCAAAATTCTTGATTCATCTCTATTTTCAACTACAAAATTTATGCTTTCATCTGTACTCTGTACTATTGATAAATCACTCCATGTTCCTAAATCCACATAGTAGCCATCCCAATTTTCTTCAAAATTAAAAAGATAGTATTCAGATGGACCCTTTGAGTTAATCATATTCCCTACAAGAAGCCTTACATCCTTGTCATTTAGTCCTCTTATCGCCTTTACAGTCTTAATTCCAATACCTTCATCCATCCATTCAAATACTTTTGCCCATTTTCCATACTTATTTTTTACTATGAAAAATCCTACATTAGTTTTATTTGAATTTCTAACTAATACTACATACTCATTTTTCTTATCTCCATCTACATCCACATCATAAATACTTTGCTTTTCCATACTCTTATTATCTTCCAACAGCTTATAGCCTTCTGGCATAAAACTTTGAATAAGAACCCTAAGTTCACTATCTGTAAGATATTTTTGATTTTTTATGTAATTATCATTGAGCTTTGGTGTCTTCATGAGATTTACAGGAACTTCATATAAACTGCTGCACCCAGTAGCTGTCCACATTAACATTACTATCATAATAATAAGGATTAATTTTTTCATACCTATCCTCTCTTCAACCTTTAATCTATATTTATATTATATTTAATCATAAACCATAACTTCAATGGTTAAATAGCCGTAACTAACTAGAAATTTTTGTAACCTTTATATAATAAATTTGAAATCTATAAGCAATTTCTTACAATCTATTATACAGTATAATAGGTTTATAAACTAATGGTATTTATTATTGTGAGTTGTCATCTCCCCTCAACCTATAGAGACGGCTCACATTTTTTTAGTAAAAAAGGTTTAAGAATTTTTTATTCTTAAACCTTTATTTATGTCTATATTTCTTTTTTTAAATTTAAAACTATAGCTTTAAGCCGTGACATAGCTTCTATAGAGTATTTTATTCCCTGTGTTCCCATACCCGATGACTTTACTCCTGAAAACGGAAAATGGTCTGGGCCTCTTTCAGTTTTGTTGTTTATCTGCACCGTACCTACTTCCAGCTTATCAGCTATGTAAAATGCAGCTTCTATATTCTTTGTAAATATAGAGCTTTGAAGTCCGTATTTTGATTCATTTGCTATCTTTATAGCTTCATCTATTGATTTTATTCGTATTATAGGAAGTACTGGCCCAAATGGCTCTTCCCAGGCTATTTTCATATCGAGATTCACATGATCAAATAATGTTGGATAAATAAGCCTTCCTTCTCTCTTTCCTCCTGCCAAAAGCTTAGCTCCTTTTCCTTCTGCATCTTCTATTAAATTCATAACAAAATCAGCAGCCTTATCATTTATAAGCGGTCCTATGACACTATTTTCTCTTGGATCTCCAACAGATAATTTTTCCACTAGATTTTTAATCTTCGTTGAAAGTTCATCTGCTACTTTTTCCATAACTAGAATTCTTTTAACAGCCGTGCATCTCTGTCCAGAATATGAATATGCTCCGTTTACTATATTCTTTGCGGATTCATCTAAATCTGCATCTTCCAAAACTATAGCTGCGTCTTTACCTCCAAGCTCAAGCAATAGGGGTTTCATTGTTGTTATCTTAGAAATATGCTGTCCAACCTCTGTACTTCCTGTAAAATTTATAAAGTCTATCTTAGGGTGGGTTACAACATAGTCTCCTATATCTTTACCCTTTCCTGTTATTGTGTTCAAAACTCCTCTAGGAAGTCCAGCTTTATTAAATACTTCCGCTAAATATAGTGCTGATATAGACCCCTGAGTAGGTGGTTTTAATATAACAGAATTTCCTGCAATAAGTGCAGGAGCAATTTTAGATGCTGACAAATTGATTGGATAATTAAATGGTGATATAGCGAGAACTACACCTAATGGCTCTCTAGTTACTACAGATATTTTGTTTTTTTCAGTTCCAGGAAAACTATCACCAGGAATAGTTTCACCTTCTAGTTGTTTCCCTGCATCAGCAGAAAATCTGATATAGTCAGCTGTGCGTGTTATCTCAGCTAATGAACTCTTTTTATCTTTTGCTATTTCCATAGTTAAAATTTCAGCTATTTCCTCTGCATTTTCCTCCAATATGCTTGCTGCTCTGTGAAGTATATCTGCCCTTTTGTTTATAGGCACCTGTTTCCAATATCTCTGTGCTTCACAAGCATTTTCTATAGATTTGTTTGCTTCTTCTTTAGTCATAGCCTGAACATAACCTAATGTATTCTCGTCTATAGGTGACTTTATCTCTATATTGTCACCACTATTACTTTCTACCCAATGTCCGTCAAAAAGATTTTTATAAATATAATTCTTTTGTATTTCTTTAAAATTCACCATATGTATAGCCCCTTTTAATTTAATTAATTTTATTGTTTGAAATTAATATATTATTTATTCTTAAGCGACTGAACATAAAAGTTTAATCCTTCATTATATTTGATTTTATATTCGTCTCCTACTTTTTCTTTAAAATCATCTATAACTTCATCTTTTACAATACTTAGATTACACAATCCCAAGGAACTTTCACTCATCTTGCTTCCTATACAACCATCTATTTTCAAAGCTTCTTTAAATATAAAATCATGCTCTTCGTTGACTATTCCATAAAGATTTTTTAATTCCTCATGAGTTTTTTTCATTAAAATTCCAATTTCCTTCATATTTCCATCTTTTAACTTTGGAATGCTATTCCTTACCCTGTAGTTTTCATATACTACATAAGAAGCAACTTTTAATGTGTCTTTATCTAATACCCCTTTGAATTTTTCAAACTCCGCTATGGATAGATTGCATAAGGAAGATATATTTACTACCTTTTGAAACTTCTGAAGAGCATCATTGCATTGGCGTATCTTTTCATCTTCAAAGTTTCTTTTACTAAGGCAATCGTTATAAGAAGCGATAATAGAATATCCATCATAATTTACAGGAATGCACTCGTGTTTTAAGCTTTGGCAGTAAAGTACATGCCCATGATTTTCTTTGCACATATTCATCATGAAACTTTCACTGGTTCCCCTATATCCTTTTCCATCTAATATTTGTATATTTTCATTTATGTTTTCCATATCATAACTGCTTAATTCATAACTATTTATATTATTAATCCCTTTTAGAGTTAAAAGCTCAAAAGCTATGCTTGTACTATTTTTTTTATATGAAGCTAAATCAAAATTATATTTTGCTTCAAATCCTTTAGACGTAGTTAAATTATTTTTCTTTAATTCTTTTAGTATCAACTTCGTTAAACATCTTGCCTCATAATTTTCGAATTCTTCTGTTGTTTCCAGCTCTTCTTTCTCGCTATCTTTTATATTCATCTCTACAATGCATTTTGGAAATATGAGCTTTATCTTGTCATCATTTCTCTCCATGATACTCATAGTAAATTTATCTTTCATTGTTAAAAATATTGTTATGCCTCCATTATATGCAAGCTGATCTCCTATTAACTTTATACTTGTTGGACAAGTAATTAATTGTTCTTCATATACCATATGGTATCTCCCTCCTACTCTACTCTTATATTATTTCTATTAACTTGAATAGAAATAAATGCAGATATATCCATAATCTTTTAAAGAAATTTAATCATTTTCATTTATCACTTTTCTCATTTCTTCTCATAAAATAAAATGATTTATGTCAATTACTTATATTTAATTAAAATTACTTACAAAAACTTGAGTTTTTTCGTAAATTCTTTTATAATTTAAGCGAAATACTTATTTCGATAGGAGGTAATAATGTGTTTCAACAGGAGAGAATGGATTCTATTTTAACTTTCCTTTCTGAAAATAAACGTATAAGCATAGAACAAATTTGCAAATTTTATGACGTATCACGAGATACTGCAAGACGTGATTTAGTTCTTTTAGAAAAAAGCGGCTGTATAGTCAGAACTCATGGAGGGGCTATACTTTCCAGTTCTGAGCATTATGATATAAAGCCATATAGAGAAAGACTTAATATAGAATCTGAAGAAAAATATAAAATAGCTAAAAAATCACTATCTTTTATAAAACAAGGTGAAGCCATATTTATGGATACCTCTACTACTGTTCAAAATCTAGCCGAGCTTATAAGCTCAGATAATTTGACCGTAGTGACTAATTCTATAAATCTAGGAGATATTTTATCTAAGAATTCTAATATGAACATAACCATATTAGGAGGTACCCTTAATACTTATCATAGATACTTATACGGTCCATCCACTCTATCAATGCTTTCCAATTATCATTTTAATAAAGCATTTATAGGTGGAATATCTCTCAGTTCAAAGGGATTAACAGGAGTCTATGAAGATGCTGCAGCTATATTAAGGGAAGTAATCAAAAATTCTGATGAAGTAATACTTCTTATAGACCATTCAAAGCTTAACAAAACATCATTTATAAAGATTTGTGATTTAAAAGATATAGACATAATGATAACTGACAAAATGCCTAGTGAAGATTTCATGAAGATTTTGAATGAAAATAACGTGAATTTGATAGTAACAGATTAATTTAAAATTTAGGAGGAAATATATGAAACTTATAGCAATAGATTTAGATGGAACATTACTGAACTCAAATCACAAAATATCCCGTGAAAATGCCGAAGCAATAAAGTTTGCTCAAAGTCTTGGAATAGAAGTATCCATATGCACTGGAAGATACTATGCTGACGCAAAGGCACTTACAGATGAGGCTGGAATAAAAACTCATATAATCTCTAATAATGGAGCATCAGTATGTTCAAAGGATGGAGATTTTCTAGAAACCTTTGAATTAGATGCAGTTGCTCTTAAAGATGCCGTAAATTGGCTTGAAAAGAATGATTATTTTTATGAAATAGAAACTGACTTTAACAATATGTATCTAAATACAGCTTTTGATATTTTAAAAGATGATTTCTATAATGCAAAAGATAAATACAATTATAGAGATGACATTCATCTTAATATCGTCGGTGCATTACAATCTCAGGCAAATAAGCTTGTGCTTTCATCAGCTGAAAACATTTTTTCCATAGAGGACAAGCCTTTAAATCTTCAAGTTGTAACTTTTGACCAAGATAAACGTCAAAAAGCTATGGACTACTGCAACAGCAAACCTGAATTCGCTACTTTTGCTTCTACGGATTACAACTTTGAGGTTACTCAATCCATAACTTCAAAAGGACATGCATTAAAATGTCTTGCATCTCACCTTAATATATCTTTAGATGAAACAATGGCTATAGGCGATAGCTTTAACGACTTAAGCATGCTTAAGGTAGCTCATTACAGCATAGCTATGGGAAATGCACGAGATGAAATCAAAAATCTTTGTTCTTTCACTACTTTAAAAAACACTGAGAATGGTGTAGCCCATGCAATCCATACTTATATAAAGAAATTAAATTTATCTGCTTAAAAAAAACAATACCTATAAGATTTCTCTTATAGGTATTTTAAATTCAAATATTATCTTCTGAATCCTCTGTTGTTGCTTTGTTGCTTTCTAGCTTTTCTGCACTCTGGGCATCTTACTGGTTCGTTTTCGAATCCTTTTTCCTTGTAGAATGCTTGCTCTCCCTCAGTGAAAACAAACTCCTTTGAACAATCTTTACAAACTATAGTCTTATCTGCCATTTAAACATTCTCCTTTTTTCTATAAAAATTTGGTTTAGATTTAAAATTGATTCTAGACTCCTAAGGGAATGTTTAAATCACTATTAAATCTCGTTTATGAGATTTTGCTCATAAGCGTATATCTCATGATAACATATAGCAATCAAAAGCACAACATAAATTTAAAAAACATCCCTATATTAAATTTAGACTCTCTCTTTTAAACTCTTATTTATTATATGCCCACTTTTTTAATAAATAATCATCCATAAAAAAGTTTTTAAATTATCTTATCTGGATTTAATATATTTTTAGGGTCAAAAGCTTTTTTCACACCTCTCATTATCTCTAAATTTGATGCTGAAAGAGCTTCATTTAAATATAGTTTTTTAGCATATCCTATACCATGCTCTCCTGATACTTGACCCATTAGTTGTCTTGCTTTATCATATAGATCTTCCATGGCTTCATTAAGTTTCTTTTCCCATTGATCTTTATCTAAGTCATCTCTTAATATATATACATGAAGATTTCCATCTCCAGCATGTCCAAAACTTCTGATTCTTATTTTATGTTTCTTTTCTACATCTTTAGTAAATTTAACAAACTCTGCAACTTTATTTCTTGGAACAACTACATCAACTTCATCCATTTCTGTTGTCGATGCTTTTATTGCTTCTAAGAAAGCACCTCTTGCTGTCCATATAGACTCTTGTCTTTCTTCAGTATTAGAAATAAATACATCTATTGCGCCTTCTTCTAAGCATATATCAGCTACCTTTTCGTAAGCAGCTTCAACTTCCTCTAAAGAGTTTCCATCGAATGTAAGAAGTAAATATGCATTAGATGAATTATCTGGGAACTTCTTGCCTAAGAACTCCTCTGCTGAAGTTATTGCTTCTCTCTCCATAAACTCTATTGCAGTAGGAATAGCTTTTGATTTTATTATCTTTGGCACTGTATCTATTGCTTGTCCTAAATCATTAAAAGGAACTAAAAGGCTTATAGCTTTCTTTGGTAGTGGCAACAGTTTTAGTATAGCTTTTGTTATTATTCCCAAAGTACCTTCCGAACCAACTATCAAGTCCTTTAAGCTATAACCCGAACTGTTTTTAACAACTTTTCCTCCAAATTCTACTACTTCTCCATTTGGCAAAACTACTTCCATGCCTCTTACATAATCCCTAGTAACGCCATATTTTACTGCTCTCATACCACCTGCATTTGTATTTATATTTCCACCTATAGTTGCAGTTTTTTCTCCTGGGTCTGGTGGGTAAAATAAGTCATGTTCTTCAACATATTTTGATATTTCCATCAAAAGAACTCCTGGCTCTAAAGTTAAAGTAAGATTTTCTTCGTCTAATTCTAGTATTTGATTCATGTTGGTCAAATCAATTACAATTCCTCCATGTATAGGAACCGCTGCTCCTACAAGTCCTGTTCCTGAACCTCTAGGTGTAACTGGTATATTGTTTTCGTAGGCATACTTCATAATTCTTGAAACCTCTTCAGTAGAAAGAACTTTCACAACAACATCAGGCATTTTCTTAGCTCCACCTAATTCATCATGGCTATAATCCTCATTTATATCTTCTCCGCAAAAGACTCTTTCAGAATCATTTATTATATCTTTAATACAATTTATATCTTTTAAAGTTACTGATTTGTATTCCATGACTATGCCTCCTTCTCACTCTTGATTTCATTTATAAGTTTAGGAATTATATCATATATATCTCCTACTATTCCGTAATGAGCTATCTTAAAAATAGAAGCCTTTGGATCTTTATTTATAGCAAATATATAATCTGAATTGTTCATACCTGCTGCAAACTGAACCGCACCTGATATCCCACAAGCTATAATAAGCTTTGGTCTAACAGTTTTTCCGCTTAATCCAATTTGATTTTTAGCATCTATCCATCCAGATTCTATAAGTGGCCTAGTTGCCCCTAATTCAGCATTAAGAACCTGTGCAAGTTCTCTTATCATGGCCATATCTTTTTCACTCTTTACTCCTCTTCCAGCTGCTACTATTACTTCAGCTTCAGAGATGCTATGTTCTTTTTCCTTAGGTATGATATTTTTAACTTCTATTCCTGAAGTCAAATTTTCACTATCTATATCACAAAAATTTATATTACCTGAAGTTTCAGTTTGTCTTGAAGGAGCTGACATAACCTTATATCTAACTGTGGCCATCTGAGGTCTAGAATTTGGCGTATTTATTTGTGCCATTATATTTCCCCCGAAAGCTGGCCTTATTTGTACTAAATCTGAATTTTCTTTTACATCAAGTACAGTACAATCAGCTGTAAGTCCTGTCCTAAATCTAGCCGCAACTCTTGGAGCTAGTGATCTTCCTACCGTAGTTGCTCCTACAAGGATAGAAGAAGGTTTAACTTTGTTTATAAAATCAGAAAATACAAATGTATAAGGCTCTATTCTAAAATCTTCTAACTCTTTTTTGTCATATACCATAACTTCATCCACTCCATAATGAAGAAGCTCTTCAGCCTTATCCTTTATGTTATAGCCTATAAATAAGCAGTATACTTTTTGGTTTATCTTTTTAGCTAACTCCTTAGCCTTTCCTATAAGTTCAAAAGTTACAGGATGTATATTTCCTTCAACATGGTCTACATATACAGCAATTCCCTGCCACTTACTTTTATCTATTGCTTGAACCTTTTCCTCTATAAATTCAACTGCACCCGCTCCATTTTTTACGCACAATCTGCACATTTTGCAGTTAGAGTTTATTTCTAAATGTCCATCTTTTTCTTCCATAGCACCAAAAGGGCATATATCAATAAGTTTTTTTATATCTTGTACTTTATCTTGATTTATAATAAGTTTTCCCATTATCTTCACCCTCTCTTTATATAAATTTCAATTCTTTTAATTTAGACGCTATTGATTTAGTAATTTCATCTGAATTTCCTTGTATCATCTCATGATGTGATTTAGATTCAGGTGGAAATATTCTCTCAACTTGAGTAGGAGAACCATTTAAACCATACTTTTTTTCATCTTTATCACTAAAATCTTTTAATGATATAACTCGTATTTCTCTATTCTTTGTAGCTAATTTCTTTTTATATGAAGGAAGCCTTGGTTGAAAAATATCCTTGTCCACTGTAATCAAACATGGGAACTTTACATCTACTACTTCTAAGGCTTCTGGAAGATCCATCTCACAATTTAGAAAACTATCATTAACTTTTAATATGTTTTTTACATTAGCAACATGAGGAATATCTAAGTACTCTGCAACTTCAGCTCCAACTTGAGCAGTGTCTCCGTCAGTAGTCTGTTTACCGCAGATTATTAAATCAAATTTTCCAAGACTTTTTATTCCTTGAGATATGGTGTATGAAGTTGCCAACACATCTGCTCCCGCAAATTTTCTATCAGATATCAAAGTTCCTTCGTCAGCTCCCATAGAAAATGCTTCTTTTATAACTTCCATAGCTTGTGGTGGTCCCATGGAAACAACTTTTATTGTTCCATTAGTTTTTTCTTTCAATTTTAATGCAGTTTCTAATGCATATAAATCGTAAGGATTCATTTTAGTGTCTATTCCATCTCTCTTAAGAACTCCTGTAACAGGATCAACCTCTACCTTTGAAGTCCCTGGTACTTGTTTAATACAAACTACTATATCCATAAAATCACTCCCACTTTTATATTCGTAAGGTTGTCAGACCAATTCTTTATTTATATATTACTCCTTTTTTCTTTAATATGGAATAATTGTTATTAATTTATCATATATACGTTTTCATGTTTTATAACGGTATATCATTGTTATAAAAGACATTCTTAAATATTTTTATTAATAAAAAAAATACAGAATTTATGGTTTTTTATTCCTTACCATAGTTTTCTGTATTTTACTTAACAATCATTTCATATATTCTCTTATAATAACAAAATGCTCTTTCATACATTTATATGCTTTATCTGGATTCCTATCATTTAGAGCCTCATATATACTGTAATGTATGTTCATAAGTCGATGTCTGTTATTTTTCTCTACTAAAATTTTGCTTCTCGAATCTTTTATAAATTCGTCTATAAGTTCTGATATAACTTGAAGAAAGTTGATTATAAGCATATTTCTTGATGCCTTTGCTATTGTATAGTGAAATTTTTTATCCAATTCTATATTTCTATCTTCATCATCACAATTCATCATCTCTTCAACGGCTTCTTTCATTGTCATTAATTCCTCTTCATTAATTCTAACCGCCGCTAATTTTACAGTTTCAAGCTCTAATATCTCTCTTATTTCATAAATATCATCACCTGTACTGTTCTCTATAGTAAACATTATAGATAGAGGTTCAAAAAGTGCCCCTTCAAAAGATTCTTTTATAAAATTCCCAGCTCCCTGCCTGCTTTCAGTAAGGCCTATTACCTCTAAAGCTCTAAGTGCTTCTCTAACAGATGCCCTGCTTACTTGAAGCTGTTCAGCCATTTCTCTTTCTGTTGGAAGCTTATCTCCCTTTTTTAAAGCTCCCTTATTTATCATTAATTTAATTTGTCTTACGACACATTCATATACTTTTGTGTTCTTAACAGGTGTAAACATATCTTTTATCCTCTTATCTAAAATTTTATTTGTAAATATTATAGCATATTTGTTTTGTTTTTTTTGAATTAAGTAGTATAATAGAAAAAATATACTTATGCCGAGAGGAGATTAATGATGAAATTCACAAAGCAATTAAGAGAAGTGACTAAAAAATTAGTGGCTGTAGCTCAAGGCCGCAAGTCAGCAGATTTAGTAATAATTAACGGAAAACTTATAAATGTAAATACTGCAGAGATTCAAGAAAATATTGATGTTGCAATATCTGAGGGAAGAATCGCTCTTGTTGGAGATGCTCATCATTGTATTGGTGAAGATACAAAGATAATTGATGCTTCTGGACAATTTTTATGTCCAGGTTTTATAGACGGACATATTCATGTAGAAAGCAGCATGATGTCAGTAAGAGAATACGCTAAAACTGTAATTCCTCATGGTACAACTTCAATATATATGGATCCGCATGAAATAGGAAACGTTCTTGGTATGGATGGAATAAAGCTTATGATTGAAGATGGACGAGATGTTCCTCTTAGAGTAAATACTGTTATGCCATCATGCGTTCCAGCATGTCCTGGATTTGAAGATACTGGAGCAATTCTTAGTGCTAAAGACGTGGAAGACGCTATGCTATTAGATGATATATCTGGTTTAGGAGAAATGATGAATTTCCCCGGAGTGCTATCTGGTGACGATGAAGTTCATAGAAAAATACAATCAACTCTAGAAAATAATAAAACAGTAACAGGCCATTATTCTATGCCTGAAACTGCTGAAGGACTTAATGCTTATATAGCTTCTGGTGTTAGCTGCTGTCATGAATCCGTTAGAAAAGAAGATGCTTTAGCAAAAATCAGATTAGGAATGTATGCTCAGCTTAGAGAAGGTTCTGCATGGCATGATGTTAAAGAAACTATTAGATGTGTAACAGAACATAATATTGATACTAGATTCGTTACCCTAGTTAGTGACGATAGACATGCAAATACTCTCATAGAATATGGACACATGGATCATATCGTAAAAAGAGCTATTGAAGAAGGTGTAAACCCTATTAATGCTATTCAGATGGCTACAATAAATGTGGCAGAATGTTTTAATGTAAGTAGGGATTTAGGTTCTATATCTCCGGGAAAACTTGCTGATATCGTTATATTAGATGATCTAGCAAGGGTTAAAGTTGACAAAGTCCTTATAAATGGTGAATTGTTAAGTGATAATGGAAATCTAATCATAGATATACCTAACAAATCTTATCCTGACTTTGCTAAGTCAACTATGAATTTACCAAAAGACCTTACCCCTGATGACTTTGAAATAGATTCTCCTGATGCATCAATGAGCATTATAGCCACTAGAGTTATGGAAGTCATTGAGGCAAAAGTTGGAATAATAGCCAAGAAACTTCTTCTTCCTATAAAAGAAGGTAAAGTGTGTTGTGACTTGTCTCAAGACATTGTCAAAGCAGTAGTTGTAGAAAGACATAGTGGTAGCGGAACTATGGGCAAAGGATTCGTTCGTGGATTTCATCTAAAAAGTGGTGCCGTTGCCTCTACAGTATCTCATGATGCCCATAATCTTCTTATAGTTGGAACAAATGATTCAGATATGGCATTGGCCGGCAATACATTGGCAGAAGTTGGTGGCGGAATGGTCGTAGTTAAAGACGGTAAAATTCTTGCATTACTTCCATTGCCTATAGCAGGTCTTATGAGTGAAGAATGTGCTGAAAAAGTTGCCGAATTAGTTGAAAAGTTGGATGAAGCATGGAAGGAACTTGGTTGTGATTTAGTATCTCCATTTATGACTATGGCTCTTATAGCGTTAGCTGTACTTCCAGAACTTAGACTTACTAATAGAGGTTTAGTAGATACAGTAAACTTTAAAATAGTAGATTTATTTGTTTAATTAAAATAGACGGTTACACCTATGTAGCCGTCTATTTTTTACATCTATAAAAAGTTATATGTATACTATTTAACCTTAGTAACTTTTATAAATTTTGCATTTACTTGAGGTGGTATTGATTTTGTCATAGCTTTATCTAATACCATAAAAACAGCATCACCTTTAGAGAATTCTATTTTTACCTCTTGTGCTGAATTTCCTTTGTCCTTATTATCTTTGTTATTTTTATTGTCTTGCTTTTTTTCTTCTTTTACATCTTGTTTTTTATCTTCTTTGGTATTTTGATTATTTTCTTCTTTTTTACATTCTTCTTTGTGTTCTTTCATTCCAGCTTCATCACAAGATAATTTAATTCTAGTTTCACCAGTTACATTCACCAAAAGTTTTTCTTTATAGATTTCGCAGCCCTTTAAATATCCTTCTACTAAAAGAGAAGTTTTGTCTCCATCTTTTTTCACTTCTATTACTTCTCCCATAAACATGCTGTCTCTGTTTTCTTCTGGTTTCGCTGATGCTGTTATACCAAAACATAGCATCATAATAACGAAAAGTGATATCACTCTTCTTTTTCTCATATGTGTGTCCTCCTTCATAGTAAAATTATATAATTATGTTTTGTTTAGGGCTTTAAATTTATTCATAAAACATAAAAAACGTGCTACAAACTGATAAATCATTTTGTAGCACGTGCTTTTAATTAGTGACTTTCACAATGATCATGAGTACAACTATTTTGTACTCCTATTCTTTGTAATTTGTTCTCACTAAATAATCTTATATTTTCTTCTGCTGATAAAGGTTCAGCTCTATAAACCTTTATTCCTTCTGCTTCTAACTTTAATAATGCACCTTTTCCTATACCACCTACTAGTGCAAAATCAACTCTTTCACCTTCTATAGCCTTAAGAGGTTGGCACTTTCCATGTTCATGTCCTAAATCTCCATTTGCGATTCCCTTTATTTCTTTAGTTTCTGAATCATAAATTAGGAAATAAGGTGCTGAACCAAAATGTCCATACGCAATACTTTCTAATCCCTTAAATTTTTCAACTGGTATACAAATTCTCATACTTAGTCCTCCTTAATTCTTTTACAACATTTATTTTTATTTGCCTTACATGCAATATTGCAATCATTTGGAATATAAGTTTCTACACTGCAGCTTCCACATATCTCACTATCTCTTATATATTTTATAAATTGTTCCAATTCCTTAATCTTATCTTCCTTTAATTTATAGTGAACATAATATCCCTGCTTTTCACCATAAATTAAATCTGCCTCTCTTAGAATTTTTAGATGTTGAGATACAGCTGCTTCTGACAATCCTAGATGTCTCGCTATTCCTTTCCCACATATTCTTCTTCGGGAAAGTATTATTAAAATTTTTAATCTATTTTCGTCACTGAGCGCCTTAAACGCCTGAACTATATTTTCCATAAGTTTTCTTCTCCATCTAATTAAGTAATTGCTTAATTAAATAATAACTCTCTTATTTAGTTTTGTCAAATATATCTATTGTTTTAATTTAAAATTTCATATTTTTTATTTTCTTTCTTGATTTAATAAATTAACTTTTGTATAATCATAAAGGATAATTTAATATGGACAGTTCGTAAGCCGCCTGTCCCAAAACAAAACTAAGGCACCTTTTAAGTAGGATGCTGTATCATTTTCGGTATAGCTTTTATTTGCGCATTTTTCATTCTTATAAAAGGTCTGTCTTTGTGACAGATCTTTTATTTTTTGCAAAGTATATAATAACTTTGTTTATTCATGACGCATATAATTCTCCTATTTAAGCTTATGTATTTTATAAGTTTAAGGCGCATTAGATTGTTAAATTTGCATAAGGCTTAATAAAAAATATTAGAATTTTTACAATTTGACTTTTAAATATTCTAATTAACTTAATATATATTTAGGAGGAATTATATAATATGAATAAATCTTCAAAAAAACTAACCGTAAATGCACTAGCAAAAATATCTTTGGTAGCTACTCTATATTGCGTAGTAACTATAGCATTTTCCGAAATTTCTTATGGTGGAATCCAAGCAAGGCCATCTGAGCTTTTAAATTTCTTAGCTTTTATAGATCCTTTGTACATTCCAGGGCTTGTCCTAGGTTGTGCTATATCTAACCTATATAGCTTTGGATTTATTGATGTAATAGTTGGAAGTCTTGCAACTTTAGTTTCAACATATATGATATATAAAAGCAAAAACTTATTTGTGGCCTCTTTATGGCCTCTTATAAATGCTATAGTTGTTCCTATAGAACTTTACATAGTTGCTAATCAGCCTATTTTATTTAATGTAGTAACTATCTTCATAGGAGAGTTCTTAGTTATGACAATAGTTGGATATCCTTTATTTAAAAAACTATTTAAAAATAAGCATCTTGTAGATGTGCTTTTAATCAATAAAGAAAATAGAACTAATTTAAAAAAGTTAGAATTACTATAAAAGGAGCCTTTTGGCTCCTTTATTTTTTTAGGCTTTCATATTATTTGTGAATTTATTTTTTGCTTTTTCTATAGCTTGTTGTTGTGCTTGCTCTACTTGATACCATCCTTTTTGTTCCATAGCCTTAAACACCTTATATTGGTCTTTTATAGCCTCATTGCAGACCTGTTCAAAGTTAGAGTGAACACATTCAGTAGCTGCTTCTTGAATGGCATGATTGTATAATGATACTAATGATTTTTCAGAAGTTAATACATCGGTTAATAATTCTTTATCTGTCATTGTCTTGTTCATTTTTCAATCCTCCTATTGATTTAATTCTGCAAATAATGTTCCAAAATGTTTTTGATGACATGAGGCAAGTTCATTTAAAAGTTGTTTTATTTCAGTATCTTGAACTCTATTCGCATAATCTAAACATTTTGTTTGAAGCTCTTGTTCTGCTCCTAAACAATCTTCTAAATAGGAAAGCTCTTTATTTGTCATATTGGTTCCTCCTGATTTATATATTATTATGTTTCTTAAGGTTGTATGGCTTTAGTGGTCAGTTTTATTTTGTGCTAAAGTACTCACTTTATGCAAAGCATATTTTATAATCATTTCAATTAATTTATAAAAAAATGTGCTGTAAAATGTCTTTACATTTTACAGCACACTTTTTATTTTACTCATAATCCGCAATTTTAAGAGCCTTAGCAACTCTTTTTCCAAATTCAGGACAAGCTTTAGTAAAATTACCTATAGCTCTAATTTGAATTTCTTCATTAACTTGCCATAAATCACTTGCTATATTATCTACAAGGTGATTTTTTTCCATTTCTGTCATAGCGTTATACCTATCTCCAGCTTGTTTAAAATCATCAGTGTCTGGTATGACTTTTCTTTCAACTTTTCCAGCCACATACTCTGAAGGTATAATCATTCCTTTGGCTTCTTTTGGATTCCCATCATCTAAAGTGTTTGGATTATAGTTTACTGTTCCTGACTTTGCAAAGTATCTCATAGATCCATCTTGCATATTATTGTTCACTGAACACTTAGGTCTATTAATTGGAAGCTGTACAAAATTTGTACCTATTCTATATCTTTGTGTATCAGTATAAGAAAAAATTCTTCCTTGAAGTAGCTTATCTGCAGACAATTCTATTCCTGGAACAACATTTGCTGGACAAAAAGCTGCCTGTTCCACTTCAGCAAAAAAATTTTCAGGTGCTTTATCTAGGACAAGTTTTCCAACTTTCATCAATGGGAATTTCTCCTCTGGCCATACTTTCGTCGCATCTAATGGATCAAAATCAAGTTTATAATTTTCTTTTGTATCCATAAGCTGTACTAAAAGTTCATATTCTACCGTCTCACCTTTCTCCAAGGTGTCATATAAATCTTTTGTTGCAACATCAGGATCGGCTCCAGCTAAAAATTCTGCTTCTTTTCTATCTATAGTTTCAATTCCTAAAGCTGGTTTCCAATGATATTTTACAAATCTTCTTTCGCCCTTATCATTTAACCAAATGTATGTGTTAACCCCGAAGCCTTCAATTCTTCTATAGCTTTTTATTGTTCCTCTATCTGAGTATACCCACGTTATCATATGAGTTGTTTCAGGCATACTGGAGAAGAAATCCCATACTCTATTCTGGTCAATAATATTAGTATCTGGTGCTGGTTTAAGTGCGTGAATTAAGTCAGGAAACTTTATAGCATCTCTTATAAAAAATACTGGTATATCATTACCTGCTAAATCATAATTTCCATCTTTTGTGTAGAACTTTACTGCAAATCCTCTAGGGTCTCTTGCAGTATCTGCTGATCCTTTAGAGCCTATTACTGTAGAAAATCTTACAAACACAGGAGTTTTTTCATCTGGATTTTGTAAAAACTTAGCTATAGTATAATGTTTCATAGGCCTGTAAACTTGAAAATATCCATAAGCTCCTGCACCTTTTGCATGTACAACTCTCTCTGGAATCCTCTCTCTATCAAATTGAGCTAATTTTTCTATAAGCTGTATATCTTGAAGCAAAACAGATCCTCTATCTCCAACAGTCAATGAATTTTGATCGTTCATTATTGGAGCTCCTTCATTGGTTGTTAAAAAATTTTTATTTTCATAATCCCTCATAAATTCCTCCAAGGATTTATAACTATAATTATTATATTAATTTATAGTTACTGCTGTTACATTATTTATCATTTTTCATATATGAAAACCAATGGTATTATTTTGGTATTTGATATACAATTTTATTTAAGAATACTTTTTATAATGTAAGGGGGACAAATTTATGTATACTTGTGATTCTTGTAAACAAAATAACTGTAAAAATGGAGATATTGAAAATGCTCCTTTAAACTGCCCATGCAGATTAGAAGAAGAGCAGGAAAAAATAAAAGATCATTATAATGATGATGAGATCCTTAATATAGCACATAATTCAGCATTAGTAGAAAGTGAAGGTTACTGTCAAAAGACAAGAGTTGAAGAAATAATAGATTTTGCTCATAAATGTGGATATAAAAAAATAGGTGTTGCTTTCTGCATAGGACTTATAAAAGAAGCCCAAATTTTCTGCTCTATACTTCGTCACCACGGATTTGAAGTTGAATCTATAGTCTGTAAGAATGGAAGCATACCAAAATCCTTTATAAACATATCTGACTCTGAACAAGTTAGACCAGGAACTTACGAACCAATGTGCAATCCAATAGGACAAGCAATACTTCTAAATGAAGCTCACACAGATTTAAATATATTATTAGGTTTGTGCGTAGGTCATGATTCACTATTTATAAAGCACTCTGATGCTCCAATAACAGTTTTTGCAGTAAAAGACAGAGTATTATGTCATAATCCTCTTGCTGTGATATACGGGGCTGACAAGTATTATAAATCAAAGTTGTTTGGTGGAAGCCGATAAAAAAAAGCTTTCATTGCGCAAAAGTAATGAAAGCTTTTTCATTTTAAATAAAACTGCACTTTCTATAACTGAATATAGTTGTTTTTTTAACTTCTATTCATAGTTCTTTGATGTTTCTATTTCAGCACACTCTTTCAAACCTTATGGTATAATATTATTAAGGAAATACTATTATAGAGAGGAGTCTTTTATGAGTAGTGTTGTGATAATGGGAAAAGTATTTGGCTCTCTAGTGCTCATAGCTCTTGGAATCCCCGCCTATTATGCTATATTTCACACTGAAAGCTTTATAGACTTTTCATACAGATTTAATTCTTATAACTATGGCGACCCCAAACATCATACCTTGATTTTAACTAAAATAGAAGGTGTGCTATATCTCATCCTTTCTTTCATCGTACTTTTAATCTTATGGCTTTCTTAATATATTAAAATCACAAAATTAAATAGTATTATGGAAAAATCCATGAAGATTTGAAGTCTTCATGGATTTTCTTATTTTATCTTTTCATTTATGATTTTATTAATATTATCGGGATTTATTTTTGTAAGAGTTTTGTCCTGAAGCTCATATTTATTTTTCAGTTTAAGGATTCTCTCTATGCTTTCATCAATTCTTTCTTCTGAGATACTTCCTTCTTTAAGAGCCTCCTTTATAATTTCTATTATCAATCTTGTCTCTTCACAACCTTTAGAACTCACTATAACATCAACACCTGCATTTATACTTTTAATTACAGCATCTCTCAAAAGATAATTCTTCGCTATAGCTCCCATATTTATGTCATCAGTAAATATAACTCCATTATAGTTAAATTCTTTACGTAATATGTCCGTTGCCACTGTTTTAGACATAGTAGCTGGGTTTTTATCATCTATATTTTTTAAAACAATATGACTTACCATTATTCCATCTACTCCGTATTCAACGGCTTTTTTAAATGGTATAAACTCAATAGTATCAAGCCTTTTTCTGTCATGATTTAAATATGGAAGCTCATAATGAGAATCTGCTTTTGTGTCTCCATGTCCCGGGAAATGTTTTACTACTGAAATTACATTACTGTCTTTTAACCCACTCATAAATTGTAAACCCATCCTGCATACTATATCCGGATTATCACCAAAAGCTCTGTCTCCTATCACTTTATTTTCTGGGTTACTGGCTATATCTAGTACTGGAGCAAAATCCAAATTAAATCCAAAGCTTTTTATAGTTTCTCCCAATAAATTTCCAATTTTATAACTAAGTTTTTCATCATCCAATTTTCCTATATTAGCTGCACTTGGAAATTTATCAATTTCTTTTGGAAGCCGTGATACCCTTCCTCCCTCTTGGTCTACTGATACAAATATAGGTACACCTCCATTAATTCTGTTTATCTCTTTTATAGAGTTAGTAAATTCTACAAGTTGATTTGAATCTTTTATATTTGATCTAAATAGTATAATTCCACCTATATGGTATTTTTCGATAAGTTCTTTCAATTCTTCACTGACAGTTTCTCCTTGGAATCCACTTATAACAAGCTGCCCCACTTTTTCATCTAAGGTCATGGCATTAATTTGCTTCTCTATTTCCCTTTTCTCCTTTAAAGATATCAGCCAGAAAGAAATTTTATCCTTCTGGCTGATGCACAATCCTAAAAGTAGTAGAAAGAGAAGAGAAATTAAGAGAATGCATTTTCCCTTTTTCAATTCTATCCCTTCCTTAAATTCAATTTATAGGGCTGACTTATATATATTTAAAACATCTTTAGTTTCTAATAATTCAAAACTTCCTATAGCTCCAAATCTAGTAGCCTGCTTTGCCATAAGTTCAAGCTTTTCTTCTCCTATTCCAACTTCTTTAAGAGTTTCTGGAATTCCTAAACTCTCTGTGAAATACTTCTTTGTCATATCTATAGCTTTATTTGCTATATCATACCTATCTAGATTCTTATCTATATCCCATACGTTTACTCCGTACTCTACAAACTTATCTACAGTATCATCATTCAAAACATATCTCATCCAATGAGGAGTAAGTATTGCAAGGCCTACCCCATGAGTTATATCATAAAATGCACTTAATTCATGCTCCATAGGATGAACACTCCATGCATTATTCTTTCCACAGTCTAATATTCCATTTATAGCCAAGCTTGATGCCCACATAAGATTTGCTCTTGCATCATAGTTATTAGGATCTTCCACGGCTATCTTTCCATACTTTATACAAGTTTTTAAAAGTGCTTCTGCCATTCTATCTTGAACATAAGCATTTCTCTCAGCACTGAAATATTCCTCAAATATGTGACTCATTATATCTGCTGTTCCTGCTGCTGTCTGGTTCTTTGGAACAGAGTATGTGTATTCTGGATCTAATATAGATGCCTTTGGTCTCATTCCTTCGTTAGCCATTCCAAGCTTCTCATTTGTATCCATATTTGATATAACTGCAAATGGGTCCATCTCAGAACCAGTTGCTGATAATGTAAGAACTGATATTACAGGTAAAACTTTTGTTATCTTTGAAGTATTAGCAACTATATCCCATGGATCTCCCTCATAATAATAGGCTGCTCCTATAGCCTTTGCACAGTCTATTGTGCTTCCTCCCCCTACAGCTAAAATGACTTCTATATTATTTTCTCTGCAAAGCTTAGCACCTTCCCCTACAGAAGTAACTCTTGGATTTGGCTCTACTCCTCCCAATTCAAATACCTCTATATCGGCTTCTTTTAAAAGTGCTATAACTTTATCATATAAGCCCATTTTTTTTATACTTCCACCGCCATAAACCATCAATACTTTGCTGCCATATTTTTTTACTGCCTCTGAAAGTTTTGATATCTGTCCTTTACCGAAATATATTTCCGTCGGTATTGAGTAATGAAAATTTCTCATTTTTTAATCCCCCTTTGTATTACTGGTCTAATAATGTTTTAACCTTAAATAGAAAATCGTGAATATTTGAAACTATAGTTGTTACTTCTAAAGTTCCTCTATCTCTAAGTTTATTTAAAACAAACTCTGAAATATCAACTGCATATATAAATACAGGTCTTACTTCTCCATTTACTACAGTGTAAGAAGGCGTTACGTTGCCTGTAGCTATAGTATGAAGCTGAGTCGCAAGGCATATAACTGTAGTAGCCTTCCTAGTATGCTTTCTCATTGCATCTTGCGCTTCTGCCATATTAGATTTTACAGGAAGAAGTGGTCCGTCATCTCTTATAGAACCTGTAAGCACATATGGAATATTATTTTTAACACATGAATATATAACACCGTTATCTATTCCATATTCTCTTATAGCCTCCTCTATTCCTCCTGCTCTATTAATTAAATTTATCGTATCTAAGTGATGATAATGTCCATTCTTTTTGTTTTCCATTGAGGTTATATCCTGCCCTAATGCAGTATGAAACAATGCTCCTTCTAAATCATGAGTACCAACTGCATTTCCTCCAAATATTGCATGAGCATATCCTCTATCTATTATCTCTGACATAGCTTCTCTTGATTTATCATCAAATACTGCTGCTGGTCCTAAAACCCACACTATATAGCCATTATCTTTTTCATATTTTAATAAATCACATAGCTTTTTATAATCTTTTGCGTAAGGAGTTTCTCTGGATCTTCCTGTTCTAAATCCAAAGACATCACTTGTGCTTTCTTCATCATAAAATCCTGAGGCATAAAGGTATATACCCTCACTTCCATCTTCTGTACGTCCCACAATTACCTTATCCTTAGGTTCTAATCGTCTAAATTCCTTTGCTTCAACCTCTCCATTTTCAAGTATCACAGGAACACAATCCATTCTACTTTCTTTTATAAGCACCCAAGAGCCATTTATTTTATAATACTCTGGATACATAGAAGTCCCATGATAATTATCTGGAGCTATCCCTTTCATCTTTACTTCTTCAAATTTTACATTTGGTGCATTCTTTAAGTCAGATCTGTTAAAGTCCGGTTCATTAAACTTAGGCATAGAAAACAATTATATACCCCCTTATCATAAATTAATAATATTATTTTAAACTATAACTCTATTATATCATTCCCAATAACTTTGAATAGCAATCTACTTATTATAATTTTCTAAAGTATCAAAAGTATATCCTTGTTCTTTTAAGGACTTTATTATTCTTGGAAGAGCTTCCACCGTTGTTTTCTTTCCTTTAGCATCATGCATTAAAATTATGGCTTTATCTTTTCCTTTTATTTGTTTCATAACATTATTGTATATAGATGCAGCTGATGCATGGTCTGTCATACCATCTCCAGAATCCACATCCCAATTAAAATAATGTATTCCTTTTTTTTCTAATTCATTAGCAAGTTTTATATTAAACTGTTTACCATTTCTTTTTCTGACAACACTATTTTTTGAGCCACCAGGAAATCTAAAAAGCTTACTTGGACTTCCTGTTATTGATTCTATAAGTTCTTGATCTTTATTGAAGTTATCCCAAAATGTCTTTTCTGAAGAATATACTTTTTGAAAATCATGCTCATATGTATGATTCCCTATAGCGTTTCCTTCTTCATAAGCTCTCTTCATAAACCTTACATCTTCTTCATATATAGGTTTAATAACAAAAAATGTAGCGTGGACACCTTCACTTTTCAATATATCAAGTACCTTTTCAGTATTTTTGCTTGGACCGTCATCAAAGGTCAAATATGCAACTTTTTCACCTTCCGATGCTTTCGCTACCTTCACATTAGTTATACTGGCTAAAATTCCAGCAATTATAGTTATTGCAAGAATAAAAGCATAAATTCTTATAGTAGTTTTTTTCATAATAAAATATACACCTCCATATTTAGTCTTCTAAAATAGGGTGCATATATCTCAAGGATTTATTCATATTTTCTAATGTTTCTTTTGGAGCAAGATATATATTTGCTTCGCCATGCAATGATAATTATGGATTTTCAAAAAATAAATAACAGCCCCTAAAGGAATTTAGAGGCCCTTATTTTTTATATAAAATATTTTCTATAGGCTTTCACTTCCCTATCCTTTTATTACACAACTGCACAAACTTCACGATGCTGCAGTTGATTTTGCAAAAGTATTTAAGCCTTAGTTTAGCTGAACATTATATGACTTTATATATAATAATACTGAGGCAGCCGAGACTCTAAAGGCCGTGGTCCTGCCTTAACGTGTCATTGAATCCAGCTTCATTTGTGCCTGCTCTCATTACCATGGGGTAATACACCTTCCCATAAAATTTTATGGATCTTTCTCAATACCTAGAGCTTCACATTAAAATCAAAACTATCTCTCATATACCTCTGCTTAAAACAACATTTTTCTATAGGTATATTTTCCTGACAAACCATAATAGTTATAATAAAACTCCATATGAACTTTGGTCTATTTACAGCACGCCAATTTGGGTATGCTTTATCCAAAATTATTTTTATACCACATCATAAAGTTTTATTTTCCTCTCACCTACTATCTCAAAAATAGTCATTCCTAGGATTAAATTTAAACTTTAAGCCTTTTACCTATTGAAGTAATGGTCTATATATATTAAATAAAGCGCTTCATGGACTTTCATTTGACTTCATTCTAACTCACAACTTAATTATTTTCAATATTTTTCCATAAAAACATTTAGACATTTATTTTATTTTATTCTTAATACCGTCATGTAAATACTTTAGATGAGTAATATCTACACCTTCATCCTCTAAAGTTTGTAATCTCTTCTCAACCTTTGTCATAGTATCTTGTGCTTCATCATAATTCTTAGCTTTTATACATGCACTTGTATACTGCAATAAATAATCTACCTTCATAACTAATTCAGCTAGATCCTGCCTTTCCTCATTTGCTAAATGTAATATCATTGCATATATCTTTGTTGATGATTTTTTCTTTGCTTCCTTTAACATATCATTATTTGCACTAGTCTTCTTTGCCATTCTTATTCCTCCATAAAATTTTCATCTTAAATTACATATAATTTCATTATGATTTCCATTTTTAATAAAATTTATCCACATGATTTATTTATTATAAAAAATAAGAAGCTATAACAAGACTAAAATCAATTTTTAAAAAAGTTTTAATCTCATTACGCTCCTATAATTTATTATTTTACTGTCTGTAAAGCTTTTTTGACCATTGGTATAACATAATGACTTCCACCTCTATCTTTAACGTCCTCTGCCATTACTGCTACTAAGAGATTATTATTTCCCTTATTTGTAGTCATTGCTACGAACCATCCAAGCTCTGTTCCTGTTGTATCGCTTTGGCTTGCTTTTATTTCTGCCGTTCCTGTTTTTCCTGCTATTTTTAATCCATCTATATATGCTTCATGGCCTGTACCACTTGGATTTTCAACAACCTGTATAAGTGAATTTAAAACTGTATCAGCAGCATCCTTTGAAACCGCATTCTCTTTCCAAATCTTTGCCTGTATTGAATCCTTATACTCAAGATATGGATTCAATACATTACCACCATTTAAAAACATAGTATAAATAGATGCTAAGTGAAGAGGATTTATAAGAATCTCTCCCTGTCCATATCCACTATCTGCAAGCTGAACATCTGTCTTTATAGCTCCATCTGACGCAAATTTTGAAGTTGACACTCCATATTCAAAAGGTAAATTCTCATCAAATCCTAGCTTTTTTAATTCCTCTGCAAATTTATCTTTTCCTATGTCTAAGGCAGCTTGAGCAAAATATATATTATCCGAATGTACCATGGCATTTAATAAGTTAGTCTCACTTCCATAGTCAGAAACTCTTGTTACAAAATAGTCTCCCCAGCTGCTGTCCTTTTGCCATTTAAGACCTGATATAGGCTTGGTAGCATTTGCATCTAATGTTTTAGTATCTAATCCTATTGCTGCAGTTATAGGTTTAAATGCGGAACCTGGTACAGCATTACTTTGAAATCTATTGTATAAAGGTTTGTTCGTATCTGAATTTAATGAATCCCATTTTTCTTGAGACATACCCATAACAAAATCATTAGGATCATATCCCGGAGCACTTACAAGAGCTAAAACTTCTCCTGTATTAGGATTCATTGCTACAGATGTACCTTTGTCTTTTTCTAATTGATTATACAAAAGAGTTTGTAGAGAGTTATCTATCGTAACTATAACATCATTACCATTTTTAACTTCTCTTGATGCTATTGTAGATTTTTTCTTTCCTAGCTTGTCAGTGATGTATATTTCCGCACCATCTATCCCTCTAAGCTTTTCTTCATATAATTTTTCAAGGCCTGCTTTGCCTAAAACCGAATTTTGATTATAATTTTGCCCTTTACGAGCTTCTAATTCTTCAGCATTTATACTTTGGACGTATCCAGTAAGATGCGCTGCTATTGCCCCTAATGGATATATTCTGCTCTGTTTGTCGTTAACCATTATTCCTGGTATGGTTAAAAGATTTTTTACTCTAGCATCATTTGCTGATATTACTTTTATAGGTACAAACATATCGTCTTTTACATAAGATGCTCCAAGTTTATTATTTATGATATCAGGAGAAATTTCTAATATCTCGGCTATTGTTTTTATAGCTTCATCTTTATTTGCAAGTTTACCTGGTACTATTCCTACGTCCGCTGCAATCCCATCTTTAGCCAAGGCATTTTTGTTTCTATCTAATATGCTTCCTCTTGTAGCTCTCTTAGTAGTTATTCTAACCTTATCACTGTCTCCAAGCTCTGGAAATATAGCCTGAGAATTCCATAGTAACTTATATTCTTTTGATTCCTTATCTTTTACTGTCTTAATATTGTTTTGAAAGCTTATGTCTCCTGCTGCAGTGTTCATATCTGTAGTATAGGTTATGCTTGCTTCGTCTCCATCCTTAGATGTTTCGCTAACTTCTATCTCTATGTTTTGTGCTTCTATACCCTCGTATATATTTTTATTTCTTGCTATAAAATCTTCTTTTGATATATTCTCTTTGCTATCATTGCTGATCGCGTTATACATTGCTTCATAATCTTTTGAATTTAATAGTTCTACATACGCATTTAAAGCATCTTCAGGCTTATTAGCGGATTTTTTAGTCATGAAGAAAATTCCTCCACCTATTAAAACTACACCTAAAACAGCTGCTATACCTATGTATAATACCCCTTTATTTTTTATCATAGATATCCCCTCTTTTATTTTTATTTATATCCAATTCTAATATATCATGTTTTCTATATGAAAAATATTAATTTTGTTCTAATATTTCCTCTACCATATTCATGTTGATATTTTCTTCAAGAATATCACATAGTTTATCATACTGCATCATCTTATATTCTCTATAGTTCATCTCTTCTTCTATATCCATGTTAAGTTTTTCTTTTATTTCATTCACTAATTTTAATGCGAAGTCTCCTTCATCAAATAATCCATGTATATATGTTCCTAGGACTCTTCCATCAGGACTCTTCATTCCAAGAACCTTTCCATCCTCTCCCTTTATCCATATGTTTTCCTGACATAGAGGAGAACTCTCTCCATTGTGTATTTCATAACCAGTTATTTCATTTCCATTGCAATCTATACCCTTAATTTGTCTGGTATTTTTTATTTTATTGAATGTTGTTTCCATGTCCAAGAACCCAAGACCTTCTTCTACTCTTGGCTCCCCTTCCACTCCTTCAAGGTCGCTTATCCTTTTTCCTAGGATTTGATATCCTCCACATACCCCTAAGATTAACGTTCCATCTTCTTTTGCTTTGACTAGAGCCTCTTTAAACCTGCTGTTCTTTACAAAATTCAAATCATCAATAGTATTTTTACTTCCAGGAATGATTATCATATGAGAGCCGCTTAAATCTTTTGGATTTTCTACATATCTAACATTTACGTCTTTTATCTTTCCTAAAGAATTAAAATCCGTAAAGTTTGACATATGAGGAAGCCTTATTACAGCCACATCTACGCCTTGTCCTTTTGTGTTTCTTATATTTTCAGTAGCTGCATCCTCTTCTTCTATATCAAGTTCCACATGAGGCATTACCCCTAAAACAGGTATATGTATTATATCCTCTATCTGTCTCATAGCACCTTCAAATAATTCTTTTCTTCCTCTAAATTTGTTTATTATAACTCCTTTTACTCTGCTTCTTTCATTTTCATCTAAAAGCATTATAGTCCCAACTATAGATGCAAAAACCCCTCCTTTGCTTATATCTGCTACTAGTATTACTGGGGCATCTGCCATTTCAGCCATCTTCATATTTGCTATATCTGTATCTTTTAAATTTATTTCAGCACAGCTTCCTGAACCTTCTAAAACTATAACATCATAATGTTTTGATATGTCATCAAAAGCCTCTTTGGCTATGGTTCTTAAATAAGGATTTAGCTCTCTATATTTGTAAGCATCCATGGTACAATGTACTTTTCCTCTTACTATAACTTGAGTTTTATATCCGGCGCTTGGTTTCATAAGAACTGGGTTCATATATTCTTTAGGCTCTATTTCACATGCTTCAGCTTGTACAACTTGAGCCCTTCCAATTTCGTCTCCATCTTTAGTTACAAAGGAATTCAATGATATGTTTAATGCTTTAAATGGAGCTACATTATAACCTTTTCTTTTGAAATATCTGCAAAAGGCTGTAGCAACAGTACTTTTCCCTACTGAAGAAGCAGTTCCAAGAAACATTATCTTTTTTGTACCCATAGTTTTTCCTCCTATTTTATATTTAAATATCCGTAATCATTTGTTATAGTATTTTTTTGAATTTCAAATGGTATTGAGTATTTGTAGATAGGACCATCAAAAACAAATGTATGATATTCCCCATTTTCTCCACATGGGTCTGCTCCAGTGTTCTTTATTTTCGCTACAAGCTCTCTTGTTAGAATTTCTCCCAAGAATTCTTCCCCTAAAAATTCTAACTTTACATTTTTAAGAACTGTTTTAAATCCACTGTCTATAAATTCATAAGTTAACTTTTCTCTGTCTTCTTGCCATAATGGAAATATAGCTTCCATTACCGCAGCTTCGCATCTATCAGTACACCATGCTCTATGATGTTCTATGTCTATATCTCCGAATACACATGCTTCAGCACCTAAATCTCTTTGACTTCGTAGAACTTCTTCAAAAACCTTTTCATATTGATTACCATCGCATTCAACTGGTATAAGCGGAATATCTAATGATTTTGATACCTCATTAAGAATATTTCGTGGTACTCCATGAAACCAGCTCTTATTTTTATCCTTATCTATAGTAACTAAAAGACCTACTGGAGTATTCCCTTCTTTTATCATTCTATATAATGCAAGAGTACTGTCCTTTCCACAGCTGTATGACATAATAAATTTTTTGCCCATAGCATATCTCTCCTATTTCCATTTTTCTAGCGCCTCAATCATGAAACTTTTTATATCTATTCCATAAACAGATTCTAGTTTTTCTTTCTCTAAAACACTTTTTGCATTGCCTAAAGATACTATTTTACCATTCTTAAGCATCAATATACTTTCACTAAACATCTGAACTAAATTCAAATCATGTAGAACTCCTATGACAGTTTTGTTATTCTCCTTTATCCATTTGTTTACATACATTAAAATTTCTATCTGACATTTTAAGTCCAAATGATTAGTAGGTTCGTCTAATAAAAGAATGTCAGGATCTTGAACAAATGCCCTTGCAAGGTAAACCCTTTGAAGCTGTCCTCCTGATAATTCATTTATAACCCTATCTTTGCAATCCAAAAGCCCTACAGTTTCTATGCAGCTTAAGACCTTCTCTTCATCTTTTTTAGAAAGTGTTGAAAATGCTCCTTGAATGTGTGCATACCTTCCTAAAGCAACTGTCTCAAAAACTGTGTAAGGAAAATAAATTTCTGAAGTTTGAGTCATAAGCGCTACTTTTTTAGCTAGTTCTCTTCTTTTGGTATGCTTCACTTCTTCACCATCTATTTTTACAATACCTTTATAATCAATAAGATTTGCAATAGCTCTTAACAAAGTCGTCTTTCCACAGCCATTTGGTCCTACTATAGATAAATTCTGACCAGGTTCTACTTTAAAGGAGACTCCCTTAACAACATCAGTTCCATCATATCCGCAATATAAATCCTTTATCTCAAGCACCTAATCACCTACTTCTCCTGTTAAAATATAAGTACGCAAAGAATGGAGCTCCTATAATTGCAGTTATTGCTCCTATTGGCAGTTCTGATGGTGCTGCTATAGTTCTAGCAACCATATCTGTCACAACCATTAAAGTTCCTCCAAGCACCATACACATAGGTATTACCACCTTATGTCTTGATCCAAAAATCTTTCTTACTAAATGAGGGATTATAAGATCTATAAATCCTATAGTCCCACTTAATGCTACAGAAGTACCTGTTAAAAGTGCTGTAGCTGTAAATAATATTTTTTTCACTGATTTCGTTTCTACTCCTACAGACTTGGCTTGTTCCTCTCCAAAACTTAAAACATCCATTTCTCTGCAATATTTTAAAACAATCAATATGCCTATAATGAAAAATGGCATCCCCATTGCAAGATATGACCATCCCTTCATAGAGAAAGATCCCATCTGCCACATAGTTATCGTTTTTATATCTTCGCTATATAATGCAGAAATAGTTGTAAGTATCGCATTAGTAAAAAGAGAAAACACCATTCCTGCCAAGATTATCGTACTATTAGAAAGACTTCTATCAACCTTATTAGAAAAAGTTATAACTGCGAATACTGTGATAACGCCTGAAATGAATCCTATTACAGGCAATGCTAAATTTCCTATAACAGGTATTGATATTCCTAGTATTATATACGCTCCCACCCCTAAAGATGCTCCTGAAGAAACTCCTAATGTAAATGGTGATGCTAATGGGTTCTTTAAAATAGATTGAACTACAGCTCCACTTACTGAAATAGCTGCTCCCACACAAAATACTAAAAGCACTCTTGGAAATCTTATAACCCATATTATTGATACGTCCTTTGGCTCTATCCCCTTCATAATTGGTAAATTAAAAAGCTTATTCCCTATTATGGATATAACCTCGCCTATACTTATATAGGAGCTTCCAATAGAAGTTCCCATAAAAATCACTAAAATTACTGCGGGGATTAGCAGTAATTTTAGTGATTTATTTAGTTTCCTATTCATACTGTTCTGGGTATATAGCTTTCGCCATTTCCTTTAAAGCTTTTACAACATTTTGTGTTGATCTAGATGATGAATTTTGGTCAATTAAAAATACTTTATTGTTTTTAATTGCATTAACATTTTCCCAGCCTGGACGTTGCTTTATTAATTCTACAGCATTTGGTATGTAAGTTTCATTTGTCAATATTACATCTGGATTATCTGAAATAACATTTTCTTCACTTGGAGCAATCCATCCAGTTTCATTAGCAAATATATTTTCAGCTCCTATAATATTTATTAGTTCATTTAAAAAAGTGTCCGTTCCAAAACTATATAGTCCAGGAGTAGATCCTATCTCAAAATAAACTTTCTTTTTATCTTTTATTGTGTCTCCAATTTTCTTTATATCCTCTACATCTTTTTTCATATCTTTTACAAGTTGTTTTCCTTTTTCAGATGTTCCTGTAATATCAGATAAAAATGTTATGTCATCATATATACCATCTAAGTTTTTGCTACTTGGCATATATACGACTGGTATTCCTGCGTCTTTTATGCTCTTTAATGGATCTTCACTTCCCGACTTACTCATTGTAGATGCTATAACAATATCTGGCTCTAACGAAATTATTGTTTCTGCATTTATATTCATGAAATCAATCTTGGTTCTATCTTCTCTAAGACCCTCTATATCATCTGAATATTTATCAGTGCATATGATTTTATCCCCTAATCCTAATGCAGCTAATATTTCTGTATTAGAGGATGAGGCTGATACGATCTTTTCTATTTTTTTAGGTTGAGTAAACTCATTACCTTCTCTATCCTTTTTAGTAACAGTCTTGTCTCCACATCCTGCTAATAATGCCATAATCATTATTGACATTATAAAATATATTATATGCTTTCTTTTAATCCTCACTTTAACCCCTCCTATTGTTTTCATTAAAACCTTTAATTTATTTTTTTATTATATATGAGTAAAAGAAAAGTAGTAATTTATAATGAAAAATTACTACTTTTAGTATATCAAATTTTATTAAAAAATAAAGTTTTAAGGATTATTATTTTCCTCCATCTTTATTTCTCTCTCCAATACAAAAGTCATTAACACTCGAAGAAGAAATATAGACTCCCTTTGTAAAGTTATTGACCAGCCATCTTTTTATAAGTTTCCAGTCTTTCCTTTGCATCCTCTTCAGTTTTTTCAAATAACTTATCTGCTATTTCAGGGAAAGTCTTTGCAAGAGCCGCATACCTAACTTCACTCATCAAGAATTCCTTAAAGTCTGCTTTCGGTTCTTTAGAATCTAAAGAGAATGGGTTCTTTCCTTCAGATTTCAACATTGGGTTATATCTATATAAAGCCCAATATCCACAATCTACAGCTCTCTTTTGTTCTTCCTGAGATAAGGTCATTCCACCCTTAAGCCCTTGATTTATACATGTTGAGTAAGCTATTATAAGCGATGGTCCATCATAAGCTTCTGCCTCTGTTATAGCTTTTATTGTTTGATTTTTATCTGCTCCCATAGCTATTTGAGCCACATATACATAGCCATAACTCATAGCCATAAGTCCTAAGTCTTTCTTTTTCGTCCTCTTTCCTGATGCTGCAAATTTTGCTACTGCAGCCATTGGTGTTGCTTTTGATGATTGGCCTCCAGTGTTAGAATATACTTCTGTATCAAATACAAGTACATTGACGTTTTCTCCTGATGCCAATACATGATCAAGGCCACCATATCCTATATCATAAGCCCAGCCATCTCCACCAAATATCCATTGCGATCTCTTAATTAAGAAATCTTTATCTTTTAGAATAACTTTAGCTATAGGATTATCTATATTTTCTAATGCCTTCTCTACTTTTTCAGCTCTTTCTCTACTGCCCTCTCCAAGATTTACATTATCTAGCCAATCTTGTAGAACTGACTTTACTTCGTTATTTAAGTCTGAATCTATAGCTTTTATTATGTTATTTTCCAATCTCTTTCTTATAGTACTTGATGCCATATGCATTCCAAATCCATATTCAGCATTATCCTCAAATAAAGAGTTTGCCCAAGCAGGTCCATGACCATTTTTGTTTACGGTATATGCTGTTGCGGCTCCTCCTGATGCCCATATTGATGAACATCCTGTGGCATTAGCAATTATCATTCTGTCTCCAAATAATTGAGTCACAAGTTTAGCATAAGGAGTCTCTCCACATCCTGCACAAGCACCAGAGTATTCTAGTAATGGCTGTTCAAACTGACTGCCCTTTACTGTAGTTTTTTTCATTGGATTTACTTTCTTCGATACTTTTTCTACAGCATAATCCCAACAAGGAATTTGGTCATCCTGACTATCCTTAGGTTTCATTATTAACGCCTTATTTGGTGCTGGACACACCTCAACACAATTTCCGCATCCCACGCAATCTAAAGGTGAAATAGCTATAGTAAAATCAGTTGCATCTTCTGATTTTATTCCTTTAGTTTTAAGAAGCTTAAATGCTTCTGGAGCATCAGCTGCTTCTTTTTCATTTAATAGGAAAGGTCTTATAGTAGCATGAGGACATACATATGAACACTGATTGCATTGAATACAGTTTTCAGGAAGCCACTCTGGTACATTTACCGCAATTCCTCTCTTTTCATAAGCTGTGGTTCCAGCCATGAAAGTTCCATCACCTGCTCCATTATCTATAAATGTAGATACAGGAAGCTTATCTCCTTGAAGCTTATTCATAGGTTCACATATTTCCTTTATAAATTTTGGTACATCACCTATGCTGTGATTCTTAGAGTCCTCTGCATTTTTCCAATCCTCAGGTACTTGAATTTTTACTATAGAGTTTATTCCTGCTTCTATAGCTTCGTAATTCATATTAACTACCTTATCGCCTTTTTTGCCGTAAGATTTTACAACAGCTTCTTTTAGATATTTTACTGCATCATCTATTGGAATTATATTTGTCAGTTTAAAGAAAGCGGACTGCATTATCATATTTATTCTTCCACCAAGTCCGATTCTTTGTGCAATATCTACAGCATTGATGGTATAAAAATCTATATTATTTTCAGCTATATATCTCTTTAAATTACCTGGCAGATGTTCTCCAAGTTCTTCTGCTGACCATATAGTGTTGAGCAGGAACTTTCCGTTTTTCTTTAATCCATCTAGTAAATCATATGTATAAACATATGACTGCTTATGGCAAGCTACAAAATCCGCTTTATCTATTTCATAATGAGATTTTATAGGACTATCACCAAATCTCAAGTGGGAAATAGTTATTCCTCCTGATTTTCTAGAATCATAAGAGAAATAGCCTTGAGCATACATGTCAGTATGGTCTCCTATTATCTTTATAGCGCTCTTGTTAGCTCCAACAGTTCCATCTGATCCTAATCCCCAGAACTTACATGCTGTTGTGCCTGATGGTGCTGCATCTATTTCTTCCTTTGAATTTAATGATAAATTTGTTACGTCATCTATTATTCCTATAGTGAATCTTTCTTTTGGTTTGTCAGCTTTTAAATTATCATAAACTGCTAATATATGAGATGGTGTTGGGTCTTTTGACCCTAATCCAAACCTTCCTCCTACAATTAATGGAGCATTTTCTTTGCCATAAAAAGTCTTTATAACATCAAGATATAAAGGTTCTCCTATAGCTCCAGGTTCTTTTGTTCTATCAAGGACAGCAATCTTTTTAACTGTCTTTGGTATAACTTTTAGAAGTCTTTCCATAGAAAATGGTCTATATAATCTAACCTTGACTAAACCAACCTTTTCTCCTCTAGCTCGCAAATAATCTATAGTCTCTTCCACAACTTCCATCACTGCACCCATAGCTATTATGATTCTATCTGCCTCTGGATCTCCATAATAGTCAAAACAGTGATATTCTCTTCCTGTAATTTTAGTTATTTCATTCATATATTGCTCTACTATCTCTGGAATATCGTCGTAGTGTTTATTTATAGATTCACACATTTGGAAGTATACATCTGGATTTTGAGCTGTTCCCCTTGTAACTGGGTGGCTAGGATTTAAAGCACTATCTCTAAAGTTTTGAAGTGCATCATAATCTACTAGCTTTGCTAAATGTTCTTGATCTATTACCTCTATCTTTTGTATCTCATGAGAAATTCTAAATCCATCAAAGAAATTTAAAAAAGGCATTCTGCATTTTATAGCAGTAAGATGAGCTACTGCAGATAAGTCCATAACTTCTTGAACAGAACCATCTGATAACATAGCAAATCCAGTCTGTCTTGCTGCCATCACGTCTTGATGATCTCCAAATATACTTAAGGATGATGTTGCCAAAGCTCTTGCTGCTACATGAATTACAGCTGGAAGTCTTTCTCCCACCATCTTATACATATTAGGTATCATAAGAAGTAATCCTTGAGATGCTGTATAGGTAGTTGATAAAGCTCCTCCTTGCAAAGAACCGTGAAGAGCTCCTGCTGCTCCTGCTTCAGATTGCATTTCTACTACTTTTACAGGCTCTCCAAAAATATTCTTCTTTCCTTGAGCTGCCCATTCATCTACTACTTCTGCCATTGGGCTTGATGGAGTTATAGGATATATGGATGCTACTTCTGTAAATGCATAAGAAACATATGCTGCAGCAGTATTTCCATCCATGCTTTTCATCTGTTTCATATCTTCCCTTCCTTCCTCATAGGTTTTATTCATTATTTTTAAATTACTATAATTTATACTTTTTATATTATGTGTAAATATAAAAATAAATATTATTTTATATAAAAAATACCCAATCTTCTGAGAAGATTGGGTAAGAAATTTTTAAATTATTCTATTGGTTCTCCATTAAAATTCTTATATTCAGGTTTATTTTTAGGATCACCTACATTATTTTGATCTGCATGGAGCTTTTGTCTTCTTTTACCTTTTTGTACTCGGTTGCATGCGCCAGGTTTGTTTACCATATACAACACATCCTTTCTCTAATATTTTGCTACCTAATTAGAATTTTTATGTGTGGCAATATGAGTAATTAGAATGCTAATTGCTTCCTCGCTATGTCTACAAATATCTTTTGAACTTATAGTTATTTTTGATCCACTTTCTATATCTATACCACAAATATCACTTTTTTCTTTTAAGAACCAATCTTTATATTCACTAAAAGGAACCTTCACTATTTTTTCTACTTCTTGATTTGTCTTAAAATCTAATTCTTTATTAGTTTTATAAATAAAGATTCTACAAAGTTCATTATCATAATATCCTTTGCATTTTAAATGTTCTATAGCATAACCAAGATATTTTAAATCTTTCAATTCAGCTTTTAATCCTATTTCTTCTTCTATTTCACGAAGAACGCTCAGTTCTGGCTCTTCACCTGAACTCACATGTCCAGCCACAGATATATCGTATAAACCTGCAAACTCATTCTTTAAAAAAGATCTTTGCTGCAGATAAATCCATGGTTCATCATCGTGTACATCAACAATCCAGCAATGAACTACTTCGTGTAATAGTTCTTTTTGGTGTGCTTCATTTCTTTCAATGTCATCTATATATTCTAAATTTAAATCATATATCTTTAGCATCTCTTTTTCTTCCATAAAAATTCTCCTTATCTATCTTTAAATGTCTGATTATAACAAATATTTTATCATACCATATGCTCCAATATTATCTAAATAATTAAATTATATTTCTATATTTTAATTATAAACATTTTACCCTTAACATTCTTGCTTTCATAAATAATATTTTTTTATTCTGCGGAGAAACTACTATAGAAGGAATCCAAATATTTAATGAGGGAGGAATTCTAAATGGATAATAATAAAAATAGAATAAAAGATCGTCCAAAATCTAATGCTGAAATGAGAAAAATGTATGCTGAAGCTGGCTCAGAAATAGCCATAGAGCATGGTGAAAAAAGAGGTTCCAATGTAAGCGGAAAGAAATTCACAAAGAGATCAAAATTATCTCATAATAAATAGGAGGGATAGTAATGAGTGATCATAAATGCTGCGGATGTGATTGTGAAAATAAACATAAAAAAGCTCACGCTGATATTACATCACCAAATTATCAACATGAAGTAAATAGTAAAGCTCATAATAAAAGTCCTTATGGAAAGGAAGAACCATCTACTCATACTACTTATAAATAAGTGAAGAGTTACGTAGTGAAAAATGAAGAGTTACGCAAAGAATAGTATAGCTAGATAATTTAAAGTTGGTTATATGATAAATAAATAGATTAATGTTTAAACAATAAAAATCCTATAAACTTAACATTTAAATGCTGAGTTTATAGGATTTTATAATACTATATTTAATTAACTTTTTATACAAAATATGTTATCATTATATTAAATCTCAAAAATTAATTTTTCATAAAATTCTTAAGGGGTTGATTAATATCAATAATTCAATGAGAGATTTAATAGATGTAATTGTTGGATGTACTACATTGATCTGCGGTTCCATACTTATTATTGTTTTTTGGCCTATAGCAATATTAGTTTTGTTACTAGGGCTTCTCCTTTTGATGGGGGATTTAAGCTTATATGACGTTAGAAAAAAATATGAAGTTAAAAATAAAGATACTGAAACTTAGTTGTTTTCAAATATACAATTAATCTTTATAAATTAGAATAAAAAATATAACTGGAAATATTTATTTCCAGTTATATTTTTTATTTAAGAATTTAATTTAGTTTCTTGGTTCTTTAATTTTCCATCCTCAAGAATTATTGTTCTATGACATGAAGCTGCTACATTAGGATCATGTGTTACTATTATTATAGTCTTTCCTTGACTATTTAATTTTTTTAATATGTCCATTATTTCATGACCTGTCTTTTGATCTAATGCTCCTGTAGGTTCATCTGCAAGGATAACTTTAGGATTGTTTACTATAGCTCTAGCTATAGCTACTCTTTGACATTGACCACCTGATAGTTCATTAGGATGTTTATGAATTTTATGTTCTATTCCTAACTTACATAGCGTCTCCTTAATTCTTTCTTTTTTATTGGAAACCTTAGTCTTATTATAAACTAAAGGAATTTCAACATTTTCATAGACCGAGTAGCTATCTATCAAAGCAAAATACTGTACTACAAAACCAAAAGCTGAGTTTCTCAATTCTGCAAGGTCATTTTTACTATATTCATCTATCCTTTTGTCATCAAAATAATATTCCCCATCTGTTTTTTTGTCTAAGCATCCTATTATATTTAAAAGAGTGGATTTTCCTGAACCTGAAGTTCCCATAATTGCAACCATTTCTCCACTATCTATTGTCAAACTTACATTGTTAAGTGCTTTAGTTTGAGCATCATCTTTCCCATAAAATCTACATATATTTTTAAGTTCAATTAGACTCATTTTACTCACCACTCCTAATCAATTCATTAACATTAAGCTTTTTTATAGTCTTTATTGGTATGATACTAATTATAATATCTATTACAAACATTATAATTAATATATATATAATAAACTTATAATTTATAGTTGAATATTTAGCTTTAATAAATCCAAAGGAAGCTATTCCACCTATACACATAATCATAAAATTCTGTATAAACAAGGTCAGAGATACATCATTTAAAGTAGCTCCACTTAAAATATGCACACCTATTTGGCTTTTTTCTCGTTTTATGCTATACATCATAGAGCTTGTTATTCCAATTGATAAAAATAGCGTTACTATTATTGATAATGTTTCTGAATTTTTCTTCTGAGCCAAAAGCATTTCCTTATTAAGAGCAAGATATTTATCAGCAGTGGTGATCTCTTGTTTTCCTATCTTAAGCTCACTAAATTTATTGTTTATATCATCTACAATAGATTTAATTTCTTCATCACTCTTAGAAGCATCAAATAAAAAATATGAAGTATTAAAGAAATTAAATACTTGACTCTTATATGTTGTCATAAGTTCACTCTTTGGTAATTTATCTAAATCAATAAAGGGTTTTACAATACTTGAATTAAGATTCAAAAAACTATCAACAGTATTTATTTTATATAAAAGAGAAGTATCTTCTTCAAGTATTCCTATAACTATACATTTTTTAATTTTTGAAGTTACATTGTCAAAATATGTAATCGTATCTCCTGTTTTATATTTACCATTATAATCATATCCTAAAACTACTGGCATCACATCTTGTATAGTTTCAAAATCCTTGTCTTCAAACCTGTTGCCGGATATAAACTTCATTTTAAACTGTTTGTTCATATCTTTATCTATATTAAAGCCTTTAACTGCTAGATATTCCTCACCATCAATAACTTTACTTGAAGGATTAGCTATAAAATTATCCATATTTTTAAATTTTTTCATCATAGAAAAATCATCATCAAGATAAAAATGAATAAAGTCCCCCTCCTTTACTGTTTTATATGCTTCTAATATTCTATCTGGAGTTATAGTTCCATCAAAAAATCTGTAATGAAATTCTCCTGAGTTTTTCATGTACCATGCTTTTTTCCCATTAAAAACATTAAGAATTTTATCTGCTTCATCAGATATCTTTTTATTAACATCCATAACTGAATAGAAAAGGAAACATATTGCTGCTGCCTGAATCATTATTATAAAGTTTATTAACATTTTCTTGCTTATATTAAGATATGCATACTTAAATATTTTCACATCACACATCTCCCCTCATAATGTTGTTTACTTGAATCTTATTTATTTCTCTGATTGATATAAGAAGCAGTATTGATGAAAAAATAAAAGAAAATATGGTGATTGCTACAAAATTTAAAAATGCGATATTTCCAGATATATCAAAGATATCAGATTTAATTAATATGCCCTGGATTAAAAGAGCCACAAGTGAGGAGAATAATGAAATCTCCATATATTCCTTAAACACCAATTTATATATCTGATTATCACTTGCTCCAAATGCTTTTCTAACTCCAATTTCTTTAATCCTCTCCCCTATCCATTGTTTAACTATTATAAATATATTTAAAGCTATTACGATTGCAAAGCATCCAAAATATGTAGTGATATTGCTCGTCCCTTTCAGTGCTGTCTTAATAGGATTAGGTTGTATATTGTGCTTTGACACCGTAAATCTTGTATTACTATTCTTACCCATAGATTCATTTGCTTTATCTATCACCTCATATAAATCTGATGATTTATCCTTGCTACTTAGATACCATCCATTTGAAACCTTAGGATATTGATTGGTATTATAAAAATCTTTTAAATTAAAAATTAAAGTGTAATCAAGCATTTTTTGTTTTTTCTCATCACCCATAACCCCTATTACCTTACACCTTTTCTCATTAAAAAAAATATATTCATCTTCTCCTTGCTTTTCAACCTTATCTAATAGTCCTTTACCTATGACAACTAAACTTTCCTTATATTCAGTTGAAAAATCATCTTTAGTAAAAAATCTCCCTCTTATAAGTGATGGGACTACTTTTAAATTTTCATTTAAATATATTCCATTAGCAGAATAAGATTGACCAGGTATTCTTGTGTTAAATAAATTATATCTACCATTATCCATAATAGAAGTAATGACTTCTTTATAAGAAGTTTCAAAATCATCTATACTAAGTTCAATACAGTTATTTCCAATATAATATTCATTTTCATATGCTAGCTCTGAAAAATTTTTAACCTTTGATAAGCCTAACGAGAAAAATAGGCTAATAGCCATAAGTATAAGAATTAAAATAAAATTTTGAGAGATCCACCTTAAAAACTTTCTCATAATCTTCTCCTCTCATAAGAAATGTATACATTCGAAACTCCATCTAATGTATACAGCTTAATTTTCACTTAATTTTAATATTTTTAAGTTACCTACAATTTACATTCTACATTTTAAATATTTCACCTTCTAAATCTTAAAATATTTATCTATATTTTTACTTATTTAGATTGTGTTTCCTGTTTTGTGTTTTAAAAAGGACAACTTTACTTAACATAAAGTTGTCCTTAATTTTTATAAACTATATGATATTTATTCTATTTCATTCTTAGAAAACTTAACAGTCAATGCAATTACTGCATCATGACCTTTTAGTCTTTCTGGCTCATAAAAACTTTCTCCCGAGAAGCTCATAACCTTAGTTGACTTTGTTATAACTTGAATTGCTAAAGGAATTTCTTTTTCATGTTCAATGTCTGCTTTATCATTCCACCAAATACTTCTGATTTTCTTATCGGCATCAAGGTATAAATCTGAATTTGATTTAAACATGCTTATTCCATTCTTTTCTTCAAGACTTACCTGTAATCTTTCACTTTCATCTTTCAATATACCAATAGTACCTTTAAAAGAATCTAAATTTGCCCCAATACCTCCATTGTTTTCCCATTTAAGATTTTCATCTAAAAAATAAAGATTAACATAAATAGCTTTTGCAGCTTTGTCTACGTTGTAATCATATATTTTACTTTTATCATCAAGTCCCATGAGTTTTAAGACATTAGTTTCTTCTTTTGTTAAGGTTCTTTGTTTTATTTGTCCTACACAATTAAGATTTATTTTACAAGATGAGAATATAAAGATACAAAGAAAAATAAAGACTATGTTGATAAATTTTTTCATTATAAAATCTCCTCTAACAAAAATCATTTACTCCTTATATTCATTATATTAATTACATATATATCCATCAACATATTCCATTTTAATTTTCTAATCTTTCATCAAAAATTTCTAAGAACTTTGTGGATGCAGGGGATAACGGAACACTCTTTAAAAAACATATCCCTATGCTCCTTTTAGGAATAGAAGCCTTTAACGGAACCTCATAAATTATATTTTTTTCCAGATATTCTTTTGAAAATTCTCTTATAACACAAGCTATTCCTAAGTTTATCTTCGTAAACTCCAATAGAAGATCATATGATCCTAGCTCTATTTCAGGATTTATAGAAATTCCATTAGATAAAAGATACTTTTCTATGTACTGTCGTGAGAGAGATTTGGATTCTAAAAGTATAAGTGGGAACTTTGATAGTTCTTTAAAACTTATTGGCTTTTGAAATTTATTTTTATATTTTTCGCCACATACAAATATATCTTGTATTTCCATACACTGTTTTGTCTCTAGAGCTGAATCAGTTATAGGCAAATTACATATAGCAATATCTATTTCTCCACTTTTTACTATGGAACAAAGTTCCAATGTAGTTGCATTGATTATTTTAAATTTTATGTTTGGATATCTCTTATGAAATTCTTCTAAATAAGGCATTAGAAAATATTTTGATATAGTATCACCTACACCTATCTTTAAATCTCCAATTAAAAGATTTCTTGCTTCAAGAAGTTTTTCCTCTCCAGTATTTATTAAATTAATAGCTGAATTAGCATATTCATATATGAGTTTTCCTTCATTAGTCAAAATAACTCCCTTTGAAGTTCTAGTGAAAAGTCTTATTTCAAGTTCATCTTCAAGCTGCATTATAGATTGACTTACTGCAGGCTGTGTCATATATAATTCCTTTGCTGCTTTTGAAAAGCTTTTATGTTTTCCAACCATACAAAACACTTTGTACAAATCTAATTTACTAGCCATATAATCACTCCTTATATCTATTATTATATCTATTTATTTTACTTATAACACTAAAATGAGGTATATTACAAGAGTGAGATAAAAATATTTTAATTTTCATTCAAAAGGAGAGATAACATTGGAAAGAGTAGTTGGAACTGTTGTTAGAGGACTTCGTTGCCCAATCATAAATGAAGGAGATGACATAGCTCAAATCGTTTTTGACAGCGTAATGAAAGCTTCAGAAGTTGAAGGTTTTTCAATAAACGATAAGGATGTAGTTACTGTAACTGAATCTGTAGTTGCTCGTGCTCAAGGAAACTATGCAACTATCGATAATATAGCTAAAGATGTCAATGCAAAATTCGGTGATGATACTGTAGGAGTTATATTCCCAATACTAAGCCGTAACAGATTTGCTATCTGTCTTCGTGGAATTGCAAAGGGCGTTAAGAAAGTAGTTTTAATGCTTAGCTATCCGTCTGACGAAGTTGGTAATCACTTAGTAGATATAGATTTACTTGATGAAAAAGGAGTAAATCCTTGGACAGATGTTCTAACAGAAAAACAATTCCGTGATTTATTCGGATACAATAAACATACTTTTACTGGTGTTGATTATATAGACTACTACAAATCTCTAATTGAAAGCTATGGAGTAGAGTGTGAGGTTATATTCTCAAACAATCCTAAGACTATATTAGAGTATACTAAGAGTGTTCTTACTTGTGATATCCATACAAGATTTAGAAGTAAGAGAATACTAAAGGCAAATGGCGGAGAAAAAGTGTATAGCCTTGATGAAATATTAACTGAATCTATTGATGGAAGTGGATTTAATGAATCTTATGGTTTACTAGGTTCAAATAAGGCAACTGAAGAAAGCGTTAAGCTTTTCCCACGTCAGTGTCAGCCAGTTGTAGATAAGATACAAGCTATGTTAAAAGAAAAGACAGGTAAAACTGTTGAAGTTATGATATATGGAGATGGAGCCTTCAAAGATCCAGTGGGTAAGATTTGGGAACTTGCTGACCCAGTTGTTTCACCAGCTTACACTGAAGGACTTGATGGAACTCCAAATGAAGTTAAATTAAAGTATCTTGCTGATAATGAATTTGCAAATCTTAGAGGTGAAGAATTAAGGACTGCAATTTCTGAGTATATCAAGCATAAGGATGCTGACCTTGTAGGATCTATGGCAGCTCAAGGAACAACACCAAGAAGACTTACTGATCTTATAGGTTCTTTATCAGACCTTACATCTGGAAGTGGGGATAAGGGAACACCAATAATATTCATACAAGGATATTTTGATAATTATACAAAATAGAAAAACCTCAAATCTCAACAAAAATAACCATCCTCAGTAATGAGGGTGGTTATTTTTTTATATTTCTAGTTTGGGAAGTGCACTCTTACTAGCCAAAACTTTATATCTTTGTCACTCCATCCTAAATCCCATGGTACATCGTTTCTATCAGTATTATGACAAGTAACTAAGGCATATCCTCTAGAGTCAGCATTAGTTACCATTGAAATATGCTTTACGTCACCTTTTTTCTCATAGGCTACAAAGTCACCAGGTAAAAGTTTATATGATGCTTTATATACCTTCTCATAATTTCCATAAGCTATAACTGAAGCTCTGCCGCTATAGACCCAATAGTTTTTAAACTTATCTGCATTTACCCAAGATGCTGTAGCATCTCCTTTATTATAATTCCATGCACCGCCTTTTCTAAACTTTCCTCCTTCGTGAAGGCATTGAGAGGCAAAGTTCGCACAATCCCCACCTTCTGGATTAAAGTTTCTATAAGCTTTGTTATATTTAAAACCATACTGTTCTTCTTCTGCTGCCCCACAATATTTGTCAGCGTATTCTTTAACTCGCTTTCTCTTGTCATTTAAATTAGAAAAATCCCGTGAATCTTGGGATAGTATGAATTGTTTAACATCATCCACCTTTAATTTTTCTAAATTTAAAGAATCTGCAAATGGGTCTGTATACCATTCTTTTGAAATTAATAGCTTATCATTCTTATTTACTAAAGTCTGAACATGATATGTACCTATTCTGGCTTTATTAACCTCTTCAGGTCTATCCTCATATATGTATCTATACTCAGTAGAACAAGTAAAGTTTACTTTAAAGCCTCCGCTATCAGTTTCACTTATCCTAGTTATAAATACCATAGGTATTATCTCTGTAAATTTCACACCTTGTTTTTGTTCCCAATTATGTAGATAAATCATCTTTTTTTCTTCGCTCTCGTAAGACCATTGCCCAAATTTAGTGCTTACATCATAAACAGCCTTTATATTTTCTGGCTCATTTGTCACTATAGCTTTATTTCTTTCTGATATTACCCTTTCTATAAAGCTTCGTATTTCAGCTTTGACTTCTTCATCTACCTTCTCAGCTCCATAGGCCTTTACAGTAGAAAAATTCATGGACATAAACATTAATAATATTATAATTACATATTTGCATAAGATTAATTTTTTAATGCCATCCTTAGATCTCATAAATGTCCTCCTGATTTTACTATTGCTTATATTAATCTAGTGCCTCGTTAATTTTCTTTATATACGACTCCACTTCCTCATTCATTGGCACGTCTCCAAACCACTTATCCTTGGTAAATGAACCATTTTGAAAATATTTAGCTTTAATAATTATCTCAGGCCTATATTCAAAATGAAGGATATCAAAGTGTCCCCACTTTCCTCCCCAAACAAAATTGTATTTTTCAAATGTCTCAACAAGTTCCTTTGGATAGTATTTCATACGCTTTTCTCCTGCTTCTCTAGTTGCCCATTTCCAATAGTCACTAGGACTACTGTTTATATCGAGAGCTATTCCATAAGCGTGGGGACTAAGCTGTCCTGTACCTGATATTACTCTATAATTAAAGCTCCCATTTATTGGATCAATTAATCCGGCAACTTTTCCATTTCCAGAAGCTATACCTCTAAGCTCTTCCATAGCTTTTCCAAGCGCTTCAGCTGCACCATTATTCTTATTAAACAAATATTTATTGTAAGGAGCACTGACTCCCACAAGATGTTTTGAAACTTGACTTTGACTAGCACCATAAACTTCATTTAATAAGGCATAGCATCTAAATCTTCCTGGGTCTTTATTTACCTCCATCAGATGATCTATCATATTAAGTGGATAAGGCTCTTCCAGTATATCTTGAATATCCGCATTATTCATCTTTCCATCAAAATTCTTCTTCTTTCCATCATCGTAAAGTATCTTCTTTCCTGATTTAGTTATTATAAATACTTTTCCATCACTGCTCTTTTCAATATCATTAATATATTCTGGATATGCCATCATCATAGTCAATATATCTTGTTTTGTTGTAATAGAATACGCTTCATCATTCTTGGCTTCTTCAGCCATTGCATGACATACTATAAATAATGTTATCATGTATATAAATAAAATTATCCCTCTAAATAACTTTTTCATAGGTTCTCCCTCCTCTTAAGTAATAGAAAAATAATAAAAAATAGCCTAAAGATACTCTTTAGACTATTTTGAGTTAATATTAACTTATTTATTACTGGTAAATTTAGTTTTAAATACTTTTAGCTTTTCATATCTCTCTAATTGCACTTTAAAACATATGCTGGAGGGAAATTTATCATTACTCTCTTAGTGCTGATACTTTGAAAATATGTTCTCATAAACTCTTTTTTTACAAGGGAATATTGGAAAGTGATGAATTTTCCATCTGGCTTTAATATGTTCTTAGTATTGTCTAATATCATGTGACTTATCATCTTTGGAAGAGATGCAAAAGGTAATCCTGATACAACATAATCTACCTTGTTTATCTCATATATCTCTAAATACATTTTTATATTTTCTGCACCATCATTTATTATTTTAATATTTTTCTTGTGACCATATTTCACATCTAGATCGTCGCAAAAAGCTTTATTCTTTTCTAGAACTAAAAATAATGTATCTTCACATTTTCTTGCTATGATTTTTTCTGTAAATACTCCTGTTCCTGGTCCATATTCTACTATACATCTACAATTTCTAAAGTCTACATCTTCTATCATTTTTTCAGCTAACCGCTTTCCACTTGGTGCTACAGCTCCAACTATTCTAGGATTTTTTATAAATTCTTTTATAAAGCCGAACATATCTTACCTCCCTTAAGTTGTTTATTATATAAATATTATCATTAATCGCTTAAGAAATACATTATAAAAATCTTAAGATTTATCAACAAAAAAAGGTTATTTATTAAAAAAATAAATAACCTTTTTTTATACTTATTTTCTATAAACGCACTTTCCATCCACATAAGTTTCTAGCACTTTTATATCTTTTATTGTTTTCAAATCACTATTTAGTAAGTTTCTATCTAAGACCACAAAGTCAGCACATTTTCCACATTCTATTGACCCTTTAATGTTCTCTTCAAACGAACTGTGAGCTGCCATTGTAGTGTATGACTGAATAGCTTCTTCTACGGAAAGAGCTTCTTCATTTAAGAACGGTCCTTTTGTTCCTTCTAGATTCATTCTTGTAACTGCACATTGTATTCCATTAAGAACATTTGGCAGTTCTACTGGACAATCCGAGCCATTTGAAACCTTGGTGCCGTTATTCATAAGGGTTTTGAAGTTATAAGTTGTCTTTGCTCTTTCTTTCCCTATTCTATCTTCTACTATATTTATATCGTAATCTAAAAAAATAGATTGTACATATGCGTGAAGATCTAATTCTTTAAATTTATTTATAAGATCCTTTGTGGTTATCTGGCAGTGAACTATACCATGACGATGATCTTCCCTTGGGTTTTTCTTTAGTGCTTTTTCTATAGCCTCTACTATCATAACCATGATTTCGTCACCAATAGCATGAACTGCTACCTGCATTCCATTAGCATGAGCATATCCTATCATTTCATCGAATTGTTCTTGGGTATAAACAGATATTCCTGAAGTGCTCGGATCGTCTTCATAAGGTGAACTAAGATAAGCTGTTCTAGCTCCTAATGAACCATCTCCTAAAAGTTTTAAAGGTCCTATCTTAAAATAACTGCTTCCAAACCCAGTATTATATCCTTTTTCAATAAATTCTTTAAGAAGTTCTAAATTCACAAGTTGCGCCTGTTCATAAACCTTAACGTTAAGTCTTCCTTCACTCTCTAGCTCTTTAAAAGATTCAATTATTACTTCATAATCCATAGTAGGGAATACTATAAAGTCATCTGTCTGAACAGAAGTTACTCCATAAGAATTCAAGCTGCTACTAGCTTCTACTATCATATCCTTTATTTCTTCTTTTGAAGGCACAGGTATATTGTCATAAATCATATTTAAAGCATTTTCTCTAAATATCCCTAAAGGCTCTCCATTTTCATCTATGTCAAACTGTCCACCTTCTACTTGAGGAGTATCCTTAGTGATTCCTATAATCTCTAAGGCTTTTGAGTTAACTACACATGCATGTCCACATGCACGTATTATACATATTGGATACTCTGTTGTTATCTCATCTAAATCATATCTATTTGGAAATCGGTTTTCATCTGTGAAATAATCATGATTCCATCCTCTTCCCCTTATCCATTCATTTTGTCTTAAATTTTTAGATTCTATAAATTCTCTTATGGCATCCTTCATGTCTTTTAAAGATGATGTATGCTCCCCAAGCTTAATCATCTGAAGAGAATATCCATATCCAACTAAGTGCATATGAGAATCATTAAATCCTGCAGTAACAAATTTGCCATTTAAATCCGTAATTGTGCTTTCCTCTTCTTTGAATTCAAGAGCACCTTCATTCTTTCCTACATAAATGAAACGTCCATCTTCCAAAACAAAAGCTTCTTTCATACCATTAGTAACAGTATAAACTTGTCCATTTACGAATATTTCCCTCATCTAAGCAACCTCCCTTTTTTCTCTAACTAACTTATCTTCATAGAATATATCTACGGATTCATCTACAGTTCCAACTCCTAGATATCTAGCCTTATAATCTTTAAGAAGTACGAAATACTGTTTTGAAAGTGCAAGAACCACAGCAACATTTATAAATGTTGGGATTCCGCTTGTTATATCAACAAAAGTCCATATGCTTATCTCTCCAACATAGAGTATGTAGGCTGTCATAATAAAGCCCGGCAATGGGTAACAATATTTAAATACTTTTAAAATAGCATTTTTTAGCTTTGTATTTTTGTCTGCTAAATGTCTTAAAACTACCTCATAGTAAACGTACCATCCTGTTGATGTAGTAAGCCCAAATATAAGCATTGTAACAGTTAAAAAGTACTTACCGAAATTTCCAAGGCCCATTGTAAATGCATTAAGTGTAAGAGTTGCACTCTCTACTCCTGAAGACCATTCTCCTGTTATTATAACAACTAAAGATGTTATAGTACAAACAACAAAAGTGTCTATAAATACTTCAAATGATCCCCATAATCCTTGCTCAATAGGATGTCTCGTTTTACTTGATGCATGAACCATCGGGCTTGTACCCCAACCAGCCTCATTAGAGTAAACACTTCTGGCCATACCAGTAGATATAACCTTAGATACCGCTGCTCCAACAAATCCTCCAACAGCAGCACTGCCTGAAAAAGCACCATTAAATATAAGTGAAAAAGTATGAGGTATATTCTTATAGTTTAAAATTATTATTAAAAGTCCAAATACTAGATATGAAACGCTCATTAAAGGTACAAGCTTCGTAAATACCTTTCCTACAAACTTCATTCCCTTCCAAATCATAAGGTATGTACAAACTACTATAAATAAACTTGCAACAAGCTGATTGATCTTAAAAGTTGATGCAACAACTTCTGATACAGTGTAATTACTAGCTGTTATAAAAAATGTTGAAAAGATTCCACATCCAAAGATAGCGGCAAGAACCTTCCAAAACTTAAAGTTTCTTTCTTCGCCAAGACCTCTTTCCATATAGTAAGTAGGCCCTCCATAAGGATCACCATTTTCATCTGTTCTTCTGTAATAAACTGCAAGTGTTACCTCTACCTGCTTTAAAAGCATTCCTAAAAAAGCAGTAATCCACATCCAAAGAGTGGCTCCAGGTCCTCCCATAGCTATGGCAGTAGCAACACCAGCGATATTACCAAATCCAACAGAGCCACCTATTGCGGTAGAGATTGCCTCAATAAGATTTAGTACTCCTTTTTCATCACTGTCTTCCTGTTTCTTAAACACTTTTCCAAGCGTTTGTTGCATTATATATTTGAAATATCTTATTTGGAAAAATCCCGATCGCACAGTGAAATATACTCCCGTGGATAGCATTAGAATGATTAGGGGAGGCCCCCAGATAAAGTCGTTTAAAGCATTAATAAAATTTGTCATGTTCTTCTCCCTTTCTAATAAAAAAATTTATGCAGTAATTGGGGAAGCACTTGCTGATAAAAAAGAGCAATAGTATAAATATAATACTATTGCTCAAAAATTCTTTTTTAATCTGCAATAGCTCCATCACTTAATAGTGAGAGTACTTGATTTATTAAATCAAATCCCAGATAGATGTGCTGACATACACACCTTCTTCGGCAATCAACCCTTTCATGAGCTATCTTAGGTCTGTCTACCTCTTTCTCATTACTCTTTTTAACTGCGCCTCTATTTACATACATATTAATTTGTTAACTTGATATTAATCAAGTAGTAATATTTACTATATCGTCAAGGAATATTGAAAATTTTTTAATTTTTCACATATTTTTATTTGTTTTTTAGATATTTTATACAACTTTATATAATCAAGCTTACTCCTGATATTAATAATAAAATGTAAGACAATTTTAAAAATGCTTTTTGACTCATTTTTTCTGCGAGCCTATTCCCAATTATAACTCCAATAAGAAGTGCAGGAATAGCTACAACTACAGTTTCCATTATTGTTGCATTTATAACTCCATCTATTATTTGTTTTATTAAGATATAAACATTCAAAACTATCCACATTGGGGATAATGTTGCTCTAAACTGTTCTTTATTTTTAATTTTTTTCACAGCATATATTATAAGGAGAGGTCCTCCCGAAATAAACATACCATGTATTATTCCTGCTGCTAATACTATTGTTATAAGTGCTGCTTCACATAAATTAAATTCCTTAGTCACAAATAATCCTTTAAGGGCTATTATTATTACGAAAACTGCATATATAGTCAATAATATATCTACAGAAAATATACTATAAAGATATTCTCCTATGAAAACCCCTATGAGCATTATTATAGACATCTTAAAAAACTCATTCCAGACTATGTGCTTATAAGATTTTATAACTATTATTCCACATGCAACGATTGTAACTATATTAAGCACTGGCTTTGCTACGTCTATACCCAAAAGTAATATTGAAAAAGGCATAGCCAATACCGTACCAGCAAAACCCGTTATTCCTTGAATTATATTAGTAATTAATACTACAAGGAAAAACAATATGTAATTCATCTAAAATTCCTCCTATGTTTATACTCTAATATATATTATTCTTCATCATCTTTGTTTAATTGGAAACCTTTCTCAGTTTATTATGTTTTTTATTGCATAATCTATAATATGATTGTCATTGGAAGGAGCTATATGTGCTGTTTCTCTTTTAAGTCTTTCGCTTCCATTTTCTACGCAAAATCCTAAAGCTCCAACCGTTAAAAGTTCTGAATCATTCATATTATCTCCAAACGTAATAAGCCTATCCCTATCTATACCTAGTTTGTCACATAATATACCTAGAGCATGTCCTTTTGATGTATTGAATGGCGCCAACTCTAGATACCTATCTCCAGTTCTCACTATTGGTCCGTTATCATATTGCTTCTGATATATTTCCTCTAACAGGTCTATCTCTTCTTTTTCTCCTATTATAAGAACTTTAGCCCAGTTTTTATCAAACAAGTCCTCGTTTATTTCGTATATTACATCATAGCCTGACTTTGAAAATCTCTCAGTGTATTTGCATGAGTTGTAAATATAAACTGTCTCTTCCGCATATACCTCTATCCCTAAAGAAGGTCTTTCTTTTAAAATTTTCTTTATAACCTGCTTTCTGTTTTCCTCTAAAAAAACTTCAAATATTGTTTCACCTGTCTCAAAATCATATATCTTCGTTCCGTTATATAGTATAGCTGGAAGATTGATATTTAGCCTGTCCATAAATCTTTTTACTGATGGAAGCATTCTTCCTGTTGCTACCGTAAATTTACCACCATGTTCTGTGAATTCTTTTATAGCCTCTATATTTTCCTCTGACAATTTCCCCTTACTATTTAAAAGAGTTCCGTCCATATCAGTGACTATTGTATATCCTTGAAATCTCATTTTTCTCTCCCTTTGAATAAAAAATTTATTTACATCTAAGTATAATAGTTAATAAACTATAAATTCAATAGGGATGTGAAATCATGAAAAAAACATTTAAAATAGACAAATCTTTAGACTCAAAAATAAAATCTTTAAGAAGTTTTACACTAGAGATGGTTATTTATTTTCATAAAAAGATGCCTCCCATAATAAGGAGGCATCTTCTTTAGTATATTTTATTATCTTTATGCAAAGAATTCATAATTAATTCTATCTTTATCTACTCCAAGTTCTAACAGAGAACTTTCTAATCCTTTCATAAATGGAGGTGGTCCACAGAAATAAAAATCTGATTCTAAAGAAAGACTCTCATTTATCCATTCCTTTGTAACTCTTCCCTCAAAGTCATAATTTACTCCCTCTTTATCTTCTTCTAGAGGTTTTGAGTAAAATACAGTATTTTTTGTTCCCATTCTCTTAGAGGTTAATTCAATTTCATCTTTAAATGGATGCATTTTAGAATTCTGTACAGCTTGAATGAAATGAATATTGCTATTTCTCTTTGACTCATCATAAAGCATTGATAATAGAGGCGTAACACCTATTCCTCCGGATATCAAAACTATAGGTCTTGATTTTGGACGGTTCTTTATCGTAAAAGCTCCTGTTGGTACCATGGCTTCAATTGAATCTCCTATATTAAAATTTTCATGAAGAAAAGTACTTATAAGCCCACCTTCAACCTTTTTTACGCTTATTCTATATACAAAATCATTAGGGTGATTCGATAAACTATAAGTTCTCATCACATCTTTATACTTTGGATCTTCTGTCTTTATCTTGAAAGGTAGAAACTGTCCTGCTTTATGAACAGCAAGTTCCCCTCCATCCTTTGCTTTAAAATAAAATGATATTATATCTGAACATTCTTCTACTTTATCTACTAAAACAAGTTCTCTAAATCCGTTCCAATTTCCATTTATCATTATAAAAACCTCCTACAGTTTTTATTAAACAATAATTGTTATTATTTAATAAATTAACATAAGTATATATCTTTATCCAATTTAAGTCAATAGCTTTATAAAATAAATTAAACTCTTACTCTATTACTTTTAGAAATATCATTTTAATTTATACATAAAAAAAATGACTTATCCTTCTACAAATAAGTCATTTGATTTCAATATAGTATTTATGAAATTAATAATTGGATATTTTATCTACTAAGCCAATATTTTTACTTTGGTATTTCCAAAATAGGGCTGAACCTATTAAAAGTAATCCGCATATGAGTGTGTATAGGGAAAATAATGGGTTACTAATGCTTCCAAATAATATTATAAGGGATCCTATGGTTGCAAAGATAGGATTTATAATTCCTTTCCATACTCCCTTTATCTCCCTGCTACATCCCATTCTAAATACTTTAACGTACAAAAGAATATACAAAACATAATTTATTGTTATTGATATCTCAGATATATCTGAGTTTTGAAGCATTGAAAACTTTTGAGTTAAATAATGAATTACTAAACACACGCAACTTATAATAAAAGCGATAATAGATGAATTAACTGGCATAGCAAGCTTTTCATTCATAACAGAAAATCTCTTATAATTTGGGAACATTCCTCTGATTGATAAAGAGTAAGGCATTCTAGTATGTCCCATTGTAAGTCCATTAACGGTTCCTAAAATTGAAATTACAACGAAAGTTACTATTATCTTAGCTCCCATAGGTCCAAATATCTTATTTGCAGCTAAATCAACATGAGAATCTCCCATTTGCATTACTACATCTGGTCCCAAGAAACTGCTTATACCTACAAAATATAATAGATATATTGCCAATATAAATAATGGTGCTATAACCAAAGCCTTAGGAAGATCTCTTTCGGGCTTTTTCATTTCATGTCCTATACTTGTGGCAACTATCCATCCATCAAATGAAAATGCTATTGGAGCTATTGCTGCTATCCATCCAAAAGATTGCATATTTGTTACATCTGACACTACAACTGTAGAGACATCTCCAAATATAAGTCCTGTAGCTGCTATTAATATTAACGGAATTATTTTTATTACTGTAGAGGCATTTTGAAAGTATCCTCCCAATTTTGCTGACAATACGTTTGATAAATACATATAAATTATTACTATTGCACCTATTAATGTTTGTGTTTCTAATGTGCTATTGATACCAAATAACATACATATATAAATTCCTGCTACCCATGCTACAACTGCAACTAATGTTGGATAATATAAAAATGTGTGAAACCATCCTATGGCGCATGCTATATATTTGTTGTATGCATTTTCTGCATAAGTTATAATTCCTCCAGCCTCTGTATTTCGTGAAGCTAATTCTGCTATTGTAAGACTACCAAATATAATAGATATTGCGGCTATACAAAAAACTAGCACACCTAAACTGATGCTTCCCCCTGTAGCTACTAGAATATTATCACTCTTAAAAAATATTCCTGATCCAATTACTATACCTACTATCATAGCTATAGCCGTAAACAAACCATATCTCTTTTCTTTCATGCACTATCCTCCTACCATACTTCCATAGTTTTTATTTATATATTATTTTATTTTCAATATTATACCGTATAATATAATAATTTAATATAAAAAGTTCAATTTTTTTATATAAATATATTTTCAGACAGATGTGTAAATATATTTTTTAGTATAAATTATCATATATAGAAAATCATTGTCATTTTAATAATATATAGTTTTTATTAGTAGAAGGTTTAAACTTACCACTATGATAGTAATTTTTGATTCTATAATTTATGCTTAAATATTAGAAAACATTTTACTGTCTTCTATGAAGTTTTTAAGATAATCTGATACAAATTTATTTTTATGATAAATTACACATATATCCCTATATATGTCTACATCTTCAATCTCTACAACATGCAATTTACCATTCTTTATTTCTTCATCTATTATTAAAGTGGATAAAACTCCTAGTCCTTGTCCTTCAATTACAGCATGCTTTATAGAATCAGTATTAGTGCTGATCCATTTCTCATTTAATTCTACATTTTCTCCATGGATTACATTATCAAAAATTTCTCTGCTTCCACTTCCAACTTCTCTCATAATCATGTCTTCGCCATTTAAATCTTTTAACTTTATTCTGCTTTTCTTGTAGAATTTATGATCTCGTCCTGCTATAAGAGACATCTTATCCCTATATATAGGAATTTTTATTATGTCTTTATTAGTTATGACACCTTCCACAATTCCCACATCCAATTGGCTAGTCAATATCATATGTTCTATTTCATTTGTATTGTTTATTGTAATCTTGGTTAATATATTATTCTTATTCTTCTCAAATTTTTTTATTATAGGATTAAGGAGACAAGTTCCTACGGTTATAGTAGCCCCTACTCTAAGACATATGTTTTGTCCTGTATTTTTTAATTCCCTTTCCATCTCATCAAATGATTCTACTATGTGTCTTGCATATTTAAGTAGCATCTCTCCACTCTTTGTTATGTATAATTTCTTGGAAAGCCTTTCAAAAAGTCTAATTCCATAATACTCTTCTATCTCCCTAATAGCCTGACTTACTGATGGTTGAGATATAAATAATTCTTCTGCCGCAGTGCTCATTTTACCGCAGTCAGCAACTGTTATGAAAATTTTTAAGTGCCTTATGTTCATATTGATTCCTTCTTTAATAAATCTCTTATTTCTGTAAGTAATTCTATATCTGCAGGTGTTTTCTCTTCTACTACTTCTCTTACTTCCTCTTTTCTCTTTTTCTCAAATCGTGTTATAACTTTAATGAACACAAATATTGAAAGAGATATTATAAGGAAATCAACTATATTTTGAATAAACATTCCTAAGTTTAAGGTTACAGCAGCGCTACTTTCTGTAGCTTCCACAAGGACAACTGTAAATTCTTTAAAATTTACACCTCCAGTTAGTAAACCTACAACTGGCATTATAATATCATTCACCAGTGATGATACTATTTTATTAAAGGCACCTCCAATAACTACACCAACTGCTAAATCTAAGACATTACCTTTTAAAGCAAAAGCTTTAAAATCTTCTATAAATTTTTTCATTATTCTTTCCCTCCAAATTAAACTTCTTCTTATTATGATAACTAATTACCATAAATCAATCAACTTAAGAATAATAAATTCATTTAGTTCTTTATAGATTATTATTAACCACTTATATACATTTAAAATCAGTCAAAAATATATGTTTTAATTAATACTTTTTAGAGATGAGAAAAATATATACTCCTATATCCTTCTCTACTCAATAAACATTTGGATTTGACAGCTATATGAATCAACATTAAATAAATCATTAAATAGTTCCATTTCAATAAACCATTTAACCTTCAAATTATTATCTTTTGCATATTTAATTAATTTCTCTATACGCTTGCTTTCATTTTCTTTTGTATAGCTTAAAGTTATATATCTTCCCTTAGGCAAAATTTTAATATGTTCATCTATCTTAACATTATTAGAAAATTTTATTCCATCAAATACGTATACAGGTTTTGCAGTTCCAGAAGAATTAAATTTGTAAATTATACCTCTATCCATAGAGCTTTCCACTTTCTTATGACGAATCATTTTTTCTAAATTTGAATAATAAATAAGTTCTTTAAGGTCTCCTACCTCTTTGCAAGGTGTTACAATGATGTATCTATCTTCAAAAAACCTTTCAACTATATCATCATTTTCAGCTATATATTTAGAGTCTTGTATGCTAAAACTTAACTCATCTATGTTGTTTATTATATCCTTCATTCTATTTATATTTTCCTCAGCTTCTTTCTTTTTATCTTGAAGAAAATCTAAAAGTTTATCAGTATTTTTCTCCTTGAATATTTCTTGAAGTTCAGAAATACTTGTGCCCAAAGTCCTGCATCCTTTTATTATATCTATATGAACAAATTGATCTATTGAATAGTATCTATATCCTGTATTCTCATCAATATATGCAGGTATAAGAATGCCTACTTTCTGATAATATCTTAATGCTTTTATAGTTACCTCTTTAATCTTCGACACTTCTCCAATAGAATATAATTTTTTCATTTTACTCACTTCCTTTAAATTTTTAAATTCAGTTGACTCTCCTCTTAGGGTATATTTTACTATCATTATAAAATAATTATTAAAAGTAGAAAAGTTATTTATGGGAAGGTGTTTTAAAGATGAGTAATGTTATATATAGAGATTTAAGAAAAGAAGATTATAATGCCATAAAATTTCTCATAGGAGATGCTTTTGGCTTCAATGAATTTATATCAGATAAAAAATTTTTAAATGATATACTCAATATTTACCTTCAGGACTGCATACTAGCCAGTTCTTTTGGAAAAGTTGCTGAAAAAGATAATAAGGTTATAGGAATAATCCTTGGTAAAGCTAAAGATGATAATACTAATTTGAGAAAATTTCATAACTTAACAAACATTGCTTCTACAATGTTTAAACTTCTTATATCTAAAAAGGAAAATAAAAAGGTTCTTAAAGAATTTTCAAAAATCCATAATACCTATGATGAACTCATTAAAGGAAAAAAGTGTGACTTTCAAGGATGCATACAATTATTTATTGTATCTAAAGAATCAAGAGGGCTTGGAATGGGAAAAGCTTTAGTATCACAGCTTTTTAATTATATGAATAAGATGGATGTAAAATCTTTATATCTTTATACAGATACAAAATGTAACTATGGATTTTATGACAGCCAAAATTTTAAGCGCTTAAATGAAAAGAAAGTGTCTTTTGATGCATTTAATTATGACTTAGATATTTTCTTATACGGTTATAAACTCTAATAAAAAAGACAGAAGAAAGTCATAAAATGGAACCTATAAGATAGACACTAATAAAAGAGAGTCTATCTATATAGGTT
>ERZ781272.60-NODE-60-length-162686-cov-14.738408_pt1 | contig 162686 bp, 174 predicted proteins | sample MGYA00375850_ERZ781272 | MGnify/ENA primary metagenome ERZ781272 (study PRJEB29790, sample SAMN06051246) | human gut metagenome | host: Homo sapiens | place: USA: Cincinnati, Ohio | collected 2013-06-21 | study: EMG produced TPA metagenomics assembly of the Gut...
ACCTATATAGATAGACTCTCTTTTATTAGTGTCTATCTTATAGGTTCCATTTTATTTCTACTAACTCTTTTTTATTTTACTATAGGTTCCAATATTTCAATTACATGTCCACTTATGTCTAAAGTTGCTTTAGCACCTATAGGCAGAGTAAGGTTAGGGGTATTGTGTCCACACATAAAGTTATATATTACAGGTTTATTTAAAGAAAATATATAATGCTCTAATACACATTCTAATGAAAGCTCTTTACCATTAGAGCAATCTTTAAATTGACCCAAAATGAAACCAGCACATTGCTGTAGTTTGTTAGATAAGGTCAATTGGCATAACATTCTATCTATAGAATAAGGCTCCTCACTTATTTCTTCAATAAACAGAATTTTATCCTTAAAGTTAATTTCGTAAGGGGTACCTATGGTAGCACATATAAGAGAAAGATTACCTCCTACGATAATACCAGATACAGATTTTGAACCATAAGACTTTAATTGAGTATTATCAGGATTTTTTATAGAAAAAGGTTTATCACCATTCATGAGAGTATCTAAAAGACTCTTTAAAGTATCATCTTTTAATTCACTATTAGCCATAGGACCATGAAAGGTAATAAGGTTATTTTTTCTGTATACATGGTTTAAAAGAGTAGTTATATCACTATATCCTATAAAAATTTTTGGATTACTTTTTAAAAGATTAAAATTTACATAAGGTAGCATTCTCATAGTTCCATATCCACCTCTATAGCACATGATTGCATCGATGGAAGGATCTTGAAAGGCTGAATTGATATCAAATGCTCTATTTATATCTTTACCTGCTAGATATCCATATTTATCATATACATGTTCACCAATTTTTACATTAAAACCTAAAGATTTTAAAAGTTCTATTTTAGAAGTTATTTTTTCCTTTTCATCGCCACTTGCTGGACAAATTACGCCTATTGTATCACCAAATTTTAATTTTTTAGCTAACATAAATGACCTCCTTTTTAAATTTAATTTAACAAAAAAAGAGTAGTAATCATTAGATTAGTACTCTTTTGTAAATTTAAATTAAAACATATCCATTTTATTTAGGAATATAGTTACAAGTATACAAAGTATAGTTATCCCACCAAGAATAATCGCAAAGCCATTTCCAGTTCCAGATAACGGTATACCGCTCACATTCATACCAAACAAGCCGGATACCATGTTTGGTATAGACATAACTATTGTTACTGAAGCAAGAACTTTCATTACGATATTTAAGTTATTAGCAATTACAGATGCAAAAGCGTCCATAGTTCCTGAAAGTATATCACTATATATATTAGCCATTTCAATAGCCTGTTTATTTTCAATTATAACATCTTCTAGTACATCATTGTCCTCAGGATATCTTTGCATTAAATCCATTTTAAGCATCTTCTCAAGAGTAATCTCATTGGATTTCAGGGACGTTGAGAAATAAACAAGAGATTTTTCTAAAGAAAGCATTTGAATTAATTCTTTATTTTTCATAGATTTGTGAAGTTTCTTTTCTATCATTAAGCTCTTCTTGTCTATTTGTCTTAGGTATAGCAAATAATAAGTAGCAACTCTGCTTAGAATCTGTAGTATGAATCTAGAACGTTTAAATGTATAAAAGGAACGAATTTTCCCATCTATAAAATCAGTAATAATTTTACTGTTTTTTAGGCATACTGTAATTATATTTTTTTCGGTATGAATTATTGCTAATGGATATGTATCATAAGTTAAAGAGTTATCTTCCATTTCTGTAAAAGGGATATCTACAATAACAAGCACATTAGATCCATCTTGTTCTATACGAGATGTTTCTTCATCATCTAATGGGGATCTTAAAAATTCCATTGATACTCCAGTTTTTTTAGAAAGAAGAATTATTTCTTCGTCAGAAGGAGCCGTAACATTTATCCAACATCCAGGTTCAATATTATCTAAATTCTCTAGAGTATTATCAACTTCACTTTTACTTTTATAAATTGAAATCAACTTTACTACCTCCTTTGAAAGTCTTATTATATTATATACTATCCAATTAATTTTGGATATAACAGTTTTACTAGAAAAAAACAGTTGATTGAAGGATAGATGAAATATATAATGAGTATATTATTATCCTATGTCTTTTCTGTTAACAAAATATTAATGAAAAACAGAGCATGGACAAGCTAATTAGATTACCATGAGCCATTAAAGAGATAAATTAGTATTTAAGGTCAAATCACGATAATTTGAGTATTAAACAAGTCTAGGTGCTATAGATTTAATTATAAAGCCCTAGTATAATCACTATGTATCAATGAATACTTATATATGCAAAAGGAGTATATGGGGGAGCAAATTATGAATACTATGTACAAAGAAGTTGTAGGAAGAAGAATGACTCCAGTTATAGTGGGGAGTTTCGTCTTAATAACAATAATGATAAATTTATCAAACACAATAGAAAATGTTAAGATTTTTGATTATAAAATAGGGGGAATAACAAATCCGCTATTGTTAATCTTTACCATATCTGTGATTGGAATAGAATTCTTCAAGTGCAATGTGAAGTATAAGTATTCCATTATAGCAGGTGAACTTATAATATACAGAATGAATAATAAATACCAAGAAATAATAGAGAACATCAAGCTAGAAAATATAGTGTATATAGGAAGAAGAAAAGAATGCAAAAGAAAGATAAGTGTACTATCAAGTAAAAAATGTTTATGCACTTTATTGCATTTTGATAAAGCATGCTGTATATATAAAGATGGAGACAATTATAAGGAAGTATATTTTGATCCAAGCGAGAGATTGCTTGCAAAATTAAAAAAGATATCAAAAAATAACCAGGCTGCGGCCTAGTTATTTTTTTTGTTTATACATGCAACTTCTGCTTTAGCTTCGGTTAATAGAACTTGATTTTCTACTAAGTCTATAGCCGTTAAGGCAAGTGCCTTTGCAGCAGTAATAACCACTTCATTTCCATGCTCACTTATAGTTTGTGCAGCAAAGTCAGAGGTTCCATAAGATATATGTCTGTCATCTATTATAGATACATAAGGATGAATTGTAGGACATATATGGCTTACATCACCTAAGCTGATTCCGGCATATATATCACGAGGTGGTTTTATATCTATTATCCCATGTTCTTTTAAATTATGGGCAAATAAACGAGACATTGTCTTGTTAGTTAAGAGATTTTCATAAGGCATCTCATAAATTGAAATATCACATTTCATGTTCATAAGCGTACTTACCGTTGAAGATATTAATTTTATTTTCTCTTTTATATTTTCTGCATCCTTCATTGTTTTTGCTCTAATGTAAAATTTACCTTCACAATTACTAGGAACAATAAGTGGAGATACGCCACCTTGAGACAATATGCCATTTACAGAGACTTCATCTTTAAAGTTTTTATCTATGGAGTTTATTATATTAAAAGTGAGCACCATAGCATCTAAAGGTGAATAATTATGTTTATTCATAAAACTCAATAAAGAGCTGTCATAACTGTATTTAATCAATAGAGGAAGTATTGCTGAGGATGTTCCACTTTCACTGGTTGCTACATCAGGGTGAGCCATGAGGACGGCATCTATATCCTCAAAAACATTTTGCCTGCACATAGTAACAGTAGCACCACCTAAATATTCGCCTGGACATCCTAAAACTACTATAGTACCTTCAAAATCATCTATTATTTTGGAAATACCTAAAGCAGCACCTATAGAGATTGCGCTGATGGCATTATGACCTGTAATATGACCTTCATTGGGAATAGCATCATATTCACATATGAAACAGATTTTTGGATAACCGTTTCCTATTGATGCATAGAAGCTTGTATCAATATCTAAAAACTTTTCTTTAACTGTAAAACCGTGAGATTTAAGTAAATTTATTAAGTAACTACATGCCTTCACTTCTTTGTAACTTTCCTCTGGATTTGAATAAAGATATTTGGATATATTTAAAATTTCATCCTTTAAGCTTTCAATATAACTTATGGCTTGAGTTTTCATATTGAAACCTCCTTATAGTAATAATCAGAAGTAGTTTAACCATAATAGACAAATTATATTTATTATAAAAATTTTAAAAATAAAACTGTGGACACAATAAGTTTTATAAGTTTTATGAATACAATATAGTATAAGGGGCAAGAATTGAAATAGTTTAAGAAATAATAAGGAGGCTCGACATAAATGTCAAAGTGCAACTGTATATTATGCAGAAAACCCCTAAATGATGGTATAATAATAAACGGTAGAGGCATATGTGCATCTTGTGAGAGTAAGATGATAAACCTTACAGCGAATAATGATTTTTATGAGTATTACAAAGAGTGCATAAAAAAGTATATTGCAGAAGATTTTCTAAAAGAGGATTGCAAATCGTGTAAAATTTAAGCTTCTTCCGGAAGGAGTTCGATTTTTGAATACGCCATTGATAGACGCAGTAGTTAACTATATAAAAGAAAATAATACACCATTTTCTATGCCAGGTCATAAGAATGGAAAGGCATTTGATTTCTATACTCAAGGTTTAGAGTTTTCAAAGCTTATGCTTCAAGGAGATTTGACAGAAGTAGACGGATTGGATAATCTTCACAAACCTGAAGGCCCTATAAAAGAATCTTTAGAGTTATTGGCAGAAGCATACAAAGCAAAGAAATCATATTTTTTAGTAAACGGTAGTACAAGCGGTAATTTAACCATGATATTTTCCGCATTCAATGAGGGAGATAAAATTTTAGTAGATAGAGGATGTCATAAGTCTATTTTTAATGGAATGATAATGAGAAAGCTTAATCCTATATACATGAAGACACATATAAGCAGAGAGCTTAACATGCCTCTTTCCATTAAGTTATCTGATTTAAAGGTTGCGTTAAAAGACAAAGAGATAAAAGGCATAGTGCTTACTTATCCTACTTATTATGGAGTTACCTATGACATAAAATCTATTATAAACTTGTGTAAGAAAAATGGGTTAAAGGTGCTCATAGACTGTGCACATGGAGCACACTTTGGATTCAATGATAAGCTACCAATGAATCCTATAGAACTTGGAGCTGATATGGCAGTAATGAGTGCTCATAAAACTCTTCCAAGTTTAACTCAGACCGCATATCTTCATCTGGGAGATGATTCTTACAAAGAAAAAGTTGATTTCTATGTTGGAGCTTTTTCAACAACAAGTCCATCATATATGTTTATGATGAGTTTGGAGTATGCAAGGGCTTACACAGAAGACAATGGCATAGCAGGATATGATAAGCTTATAGATATGTGTGAAGAGCTAAAGGAAAAATTAAAGGGTCATAGTATCTTTAAAATAGTTGAAGATAAAGATTTAGATGAAGGTTTTCATATAGATCCAACTAGAATTATAATCAATTGTGCAAGAGGATATAGTGGACACAAAACCTTGGAATATTTGAGAACACAGGGAATACAGGCTGAAATGAGTGATAACAGTAATGTCATATTAATTCCATCTCTTTTTTCTACAGAAGATGATTTTAAAAAGGTATATGAATCTTTAATTAAATGCGACTTACAATTAATAAGAAGGAATGAACCTATTATTAAAGAAAGCGTAGATATAAAAACTGTAATGAAACCTTATGAAGCAATAGACATGCTGAAGACAGATATTGATTTCACTAAAGCAGCTGGAAAAATAGCAGGAGAGAATATAACACCTTATCCTCCAGGAATACCTCTTGTGATGATGGGTGAAAAGATAAATAAAGAGGTTATAGAACTTATAAAGTACTACAAAGAGAGTAGAGTAACAGTTCTAGGCTTAAACGATAATCTTATAAAGATTTTAAAATTATAGAGAGTAAAAGGAGTATTGAAATTTGAGGTAGACTGAAGGCTTTAGGAAGAAGTTAACAGCTTTGGGTAGTACTTCGAAACTTAATACCCCTTTTTTTTATACAGAATAGAGTAAGAATATGATAAAATAGAATAAGCTTATGACATGGGAGGGATAACTTTTGAAGAAAGGTTTATTTATAGTATTTGAAGGCCCAGATGGAGCTGGAAAGACAACTATATTAGAAAAGGTACATAATGAGCTGAAGTCTAGGGGGATAAAATGTATATCAACTAGAGAGCCTGGCGGGATAGTTATATCTGAGAAGATAAGAAACATAATTTTAGATAAAGAGAATACTGCAATGGATGGTAGAACAGAAGCTTTATTGTATGCTGCAGCAAGAAGGCAGCATCTAGTAGAGAAAGTTATACCGGCATTAGAAGAAGGAACTATGGTTTTATGCGATAGATTTGTGCTGTCTTCTCTTGCTTATCAAGGATTTGCAAGAGGCATAGGAATAGATGAGGTTATGTCAATAAATGAATTCGCAATAGATGGATACATGCCTGATATGACTATATATTTTGATATAAATCCTGAAGCAGCTATGAAAAGGATAATGGCAAACTCAGAGAGAGAGATTAATAGACTTGATTTAGAAAGTATTAACTTTCATAATAAGGTTCAAGAGGGATATAAAAAGATTATAGGTTCATATGGATATAACATAAAAGAGGTAAACGGCGAAAAGTCCGTTGATGAAGTGTATAAAGCTGCAATTAGTATAATAGATGATATTTTAAAGTAATTTATTAAATTTTATAACTATTGAAATTAATTATATTATGGTAAAATATAATTAAAAACCATTGGAGGTGCTATTATGAAGCTTATAATTGCTATAGTCCAAGATGATGATGCAATAGATCTAATTGACGAACTAACAGAAAACGGATATAGAGTTACTAAACTCGCTACTACTGGAGGATTTCTAAAATCAGGGAACACTACACTTATGATAGGAGTAGATGATGAACAAGTAGATGCTGTTTTAAAGATAATAGAAGAAACAAGCAGAACAAGAGAGCAAATTGTCACAACTCCATCACCTATCGCTGGAACTACAGGAGTTTATGTACCATATCCAGTAGAAGTTCAAGTAGGTGGAGCAACAGTATTTGTAGTACCTGTAGATAAATTTATGAAATTATAAATTGAATGGAGGGGTGAACTTTGATTAATATAATAGGACATCAAGGAATAAGAGAAACTTTAAATAAATCTGTTATCAAGGACACCCTTTCGCATGGTCATCTTATAGTTGGAGAAGATGGCGTAGGAAAGAGCTTAGTAGCTAAAGAATTAGCTATGAATATCTTAAACAAGACAATTGATAAAGATTATGCAGATATAATAGATTTCAGATGCACAGGTAAATCCATTGGAGTGGATGATATTAGAAATATTATCGAAGAAATAAACAAAAAGCCATTTGAAGAAGATAAAAAAGTAATAATATTACATAATGGTGATGATATAACAGTTCAAGGTCAAAATGCCTTTTTAAAAACTATTGAAGAACCTCCAAAAGGAGTTTATATCATCATACTATGTGAAAGCGATAAAGGTATACTGGATACGATAAAATCTAGATGCCAAATACACAAGCTAAATTCACTTACGGATGAAGAAATGAAAACTTACATAAAGAATAAGTTTTCATCTATAGATGATGCCACTATGAGGACATTATTAGCATTTAGCGAGGGTATTCCAGGAAGAGTAGATAATTATATGACAAATAAGTCATTTAAGGATATACGAGAGTTGACTTTGAGAATTTTAATGGATATAAATTCTAGAGATACAAATGTGGTTGTAAATTACTCAAAAGAGATTAATGAGAAATATAAAAACTTCTTTAAAGATATATTAAATGTTATACTATTTTACGTAAGAGATATTATAGTATATAAAGAACTTGGTGATGAAAAATACATTTTAAATCAAGATATAGCAGAGTCAATAAAAAAATTATCTCTTAATATGTCATTTAATAAATTAAATGCTATCGTTAGAGTTATAAATGAAACAAGAAATAATTTAGATAGAAATGTAAATGCAGTAATGACTTTTGATGTTATGCTGATGAACATGCTGGAGGGCTAATATGGTAAAAGTTGTAGGAGTACGTTTTAAAAAAGCAGGAAAAGTATACTATTTCGATCCAACAAATTTAAAGATAGATAAGGGCACTTATGTTATTGTTGAAACCGCTAGAGGAGTGGAGTTCGGCGAATGTGTAATTGGAGAGAAAGAAGTATCAGAAGAGGATATAGTATCTCCTCTTAAAAATGTTTTAAGGATAGCTGATGAAACTGATATTGTAAAGCATGAACAAAATAAAGCAAAGGAAAAAGATGCCTTTGAAATATGCTTAGGGAAAATAGAGCAACATAAGCTTACTATGAAGCTTATCGATGTAGAGTATACATTTGATAATAATAAGGTTATTTTCTACTTTACAGCTGATGGAAGAGTTGACTTTAGAGAGCTTGTAAAAGATTTAGCGACTATATTTAAAACTAGAATTGAACTTAGGCAAATAGGAGTAAGAGATGAAGCCAAAATGATAGGAGGACTTGGGCCTTGCGGAAGACCACTTTGTTGTTCTGCTTTCCTTGGAGATTTTGCTTCAGTTTCTATAAAGATGGCAAAGGAACAGAGCCTATCTTTAAATCCTACTAAGATTTCAGGAATATGTGGAAGACTTATGTGTTGTTTAAATTATGAGCAACAAACATACGAAGAGATAAGAAAGAGACTTCCAAAGGCTGGCGCTGTAGTGAAGACCGAACTTGGAAAAGGAGAAGTTGTAAGCAACAGCGTAGTGAAAGAAACTGTAAAAGTTAAGCTTAAGATAAATAATGAAGAGGTTATGGAGAACTTTAAGATAACAGATGTAGAACTTGTATCTGGAAGCTACGAAGGAATCTTGAATGATGATGAGATTAAAATAGATGTAGAAAACAAAGAAGATGCAATGGACATAAAAAATTTGCTTAAAGATAAATAAGGAGGATATCTCATGAAATCTTCATTGGAAATTTGTAATATGAATACAATTGATGATGTAAATAAAGTTAGAAAAGCTATAGCTAGTAATGAAGGAGTTATAGCCTGTGAGATAAGCAGAGAGAAAAAAGAAGTAAGTATAATATTTGACGATTATTTTGTAAATATAGATGACATCATAGAATCTATAGAAAATCTAGGATATACGGTGCTTTAGTGAAAAATGATGATATAAATGTAGTAATTTGTAATTACAAGATACTATACAATGGCTAAAAATTCAAAATTAACTTTGAAAATATAAAAAAACGTGTTAAAATAAAACTGGACAATAACTTGTCCAGTTTTATAATTTTAGGAGGTGTTTTTTAATGGCATACAAAATAACAGACGCTTGTGTATCATGCGGAGCTTGTGCATCTGAGTGCCCAGTTAACGCTATAAGCCAAGGAGATTCTATATTTGTAATAGATGCAGACACATGTATCGATTGTGGAAATTGTGCAAATGTTTGTCCAGTAGGAGCTCCAGTACAAGAGTAATAAAACATATAAAGAACTATCTTACATTTTGTGAGATGGTTCTTTTTATTTTACATAAATATAATCATAGTCATTGAAGTGGAGGCATTACAAAAACTGCATTTATGCAATCAGGCATGAAATTTAAACTCAAAGAAGAGTCAGATAGTCTTTCACCATTTTTCATATCAAATATAAAATCCTCTGCGCCCTTGATGTCAAAACCATCCTTCATAAATTTATAGTGCATAGGAATTATAACTTTAGGACTTATCATATTACATAATGTACAAGCTTCTTTTGAATCGAGAGTAAAGTTTCCGCCAACAGGAATTAGTAGAATATCTAAATCTTTTAAAGAACATAGTGTTTCTTTATCTGGAATATGTCCTAAGTCACCTAAATGACATATCTTAAATCCATCGAATTCATATAAAAATATTATATTCTCTCCCCGCTTTAGTCCATTTATATTGTCATGAAAGCTTGGAAGTCCGCTTATACGAAGATCCTTATCTTCATAAGTACCAACAGCATCTATGATTTTTATATTTTCTTTGAAAGGTTCAGTGTAATTATGATTAGAATGACAATGGCTTACAGTAATCAAATTTACAGTTCCTATAAGATTTTTTTCTATAGCAGCACATTTAAAAGGATCTATAAGTATCTTTCTTCCCATGGCAGTTTGTAAAATAAATGACGAGTGTCCCAAATATATTATTTTCATTAAAAAATTACCTCCATAAATTAGCTATAAGCATTTTATATTATAACCATATATTTAAATGTAATTCTAAGAAAATGAGAGAAACTGAATAATATTTTAGGTAAATTACCCATAATCATAGAAAGAAGAATTTTTTAACTATTGAAATAAAGGAGGGAAAATAATAATATTTAATAAAGGTCAAAGAAAGTCAAAATAAAAGGAGAATGGATATGGCTAGATTATCAGATATAATAGAAGAATTTATAAAGGAAATGCTAGAAGAAAGTGGAGATATGGTTCAGATACAAAGAAATGAACTAGCAAATCATTTTAGCTGTGCTCCATCTCAAATCAATTACGTATTAACTACTAGGTTTACAACTGATAGAGGATATATTATAGAGAGTAGAAGAGGGGGAGGCGGATGTATCGTCATCAGACAAATCCCTTATGACAATAAAGATGAGCTTATAAATGTTCTTCAAGAAAAAATAGGAAACAGTATTACTTACAATGGAGCTTTAACTATAATAGAAGGACTTTTAGAATCAAAATTTATTACGGTAAGAGAGGCTGCACTTATGAAACTGGCGGCTAATGACAGAACTTTAAACTATACTGAAGAGAAAAATAAACTGAGAGCAGATATATTAAAGGCTATGATAATGATAATTGGATAGATGTAAAAGGAGGAGATAATATGTTATGCGATAAGTGTAATAAAAACAAAGCTACTATTCATATTGTGAAAATAGTTAATGGTGCAAAGCAGGAAATGAATTTGTGTGAATCCTGTGCAAAGCAGCAAGATGATATAGGATTTTATGGTATGGGGAATATGAGCACTCCATTATATTTTCAAAATCTTTTGAGCGGTCTTATGGATTACATGAAACCATCTCAAGAAAGCATAGCATTAAAAGAGCAGGTATGTGAATATTGTGGGATGACTTATAATGATTTTAAGGAAAAGAGCCTTTTAGGTTGTGAGAAATGCTATGAAACTTTTGCACCTATGGTAAATCCAGTTATAAAAAGAGTGCAAAGGGCAAATGAGCATATAGGTAAGGTACCTCATAATGGTGGTAAAGAGCTTATAGAGAAAAGAACGTTACTCAAATTAAAAGAAGACCTTCAAAAGGCTATATTAGAAGAGGAATATGAAGAGGCTGCCGTAATTAGAGATAAGATTAAAGAAATTCAAGAGAGAAATAGGGAGGGAGAAAAGTAATGAAAAACTGGATAGAAAATAACGATGATAAAACCATCATTCTAAGCAGTAGAGTAAGACTTGCAAGAAATATAAAAGATAAGCCCTTTCCTAATAGATTGAATAAAGATGAGGCAAAAGAAATAATTAAATCCGTAGAAGATGCTTTCTATACTTCTGATGAAATAAAAGAGGAATTTAGAACTATATACCTTTGGGAAAGAAACAATAATGAAAATGTAAGCTTTCTAGAAAAGCATCTAATAAGCAGTAATCTTCTAAATTCAAAAGATAAGTCAGCCTTCATATGTAAAAATGATGAAACAGTAAGCATAATGATAAATGAAGAGGATCATATAAGAATGCAGTGCATATATGGAGGAATGGCTATAAGGGAGGCTTATGAAGAAATTAACTCTATAGATGATAAGCTTGAAGAAAGCCTAGAGTTTCCTTTTGATGAGAAGTTAGGTTATATTACAGCATGTCCTACAAATTTAGGAACTGGAATGAGGGCTTCTGTGATGCTGCATCTTCCAGCACTAGCTTCAAATAATCAAATTCCAGGAATAATTAATGCTCTAACTCAGGTTGGAATGACGATAAGAGGGCTCTATGGAGAAGGATCAAAGGGATATGGAGATATTTATCAGATATCAAATCAAATAACACTTGGAGTAAGCGAAGAAGATATCATAAATAATATTGAAGCTATAACATCTCAATTAGTAAATCAAGAGTTAGAACTTAGAGAAAAGATGACGGACAAATATAAAACTGAATTAGAAGATAAGATATGCAGATCATTAGGAATATTAAAGACAGCAAGAATTTTAAGTACTCAAGAGGCATTAAATTTGTTATCTAATGTTAGAATGGGGAAAGAAATGGGAATAATAGAAGATGGCGGCATAGAAATGAACAAAATACTTGTAAATGTTCAGCCTGCCACATTGCAATTATCTTATGGAAAAGAATTATCACCTAAAGAGCGTGATATTGAAAGAGCACGACTAGTTAGGAAAAGTCTAGGGCAAATGTAAACACATAGGAGGTGGAGTGTTATGTTTGAAAAGTTTACTGAAAGAGCTCAAAAAGTAGTGATGTATGCTCAAGAAGAAGCAATAGAGTTACGACATGGGTATATAGGTACAGAGCATATATTGCTTGGAATATTAGAGGAGAATGGATTAAGTAAAAATTTATTAAATAAGAAAAATGTGACATTAGAAATTGTAAAAGAATTGATACTACAATATGAAGGACAGGGGGATTTTGGTATTGATCAAAATCAAATCCCTTTAACTCCAAGAACAAAGAGAATTTTGGATTTAAGTCTTGTTGAAGCTAGAAATTTAAATCAAAATTATGTTACTCCGGAGCACATACTTCTTGCTATAACAAGGGAATCAGATGGGGTAGCCTATACTATCTTGACTAATATAGGTGTCAATATGGATTCTTTAAGACAAGAACTTTTATCAAGTTTTTCAAATCAAGGAAATGGAAAGACAACTAGAGATAATGTAAATAAGCATGTAAATACACCAACTTTAAATCAATATGGGAGAGACTTAACGGACCTAGCTAGAGAAGGAAAACTTGACCCAATCATAGGAAGGGACTCAGAAACACAGAGAGTTCTAGAAATCCTCTGCAGGAGAACTAAGAATAACCCATGTTTTATAGGAGATCCAGGTGTAGGCAAGACAGCTATAGTAGAAGGATTAGCGGAGAAGATAGTAGAAGGAAATATACCTGAGATTCTAGCAAGCAAAAGGGTTGTAACCTTAGATATATCATCACTTCTTGCTGGTTCAAAGTATAGAGGTGAATTTGAAGAGAGACTAAAGAAGGTTATGGAGGAAATCCGCAAGGCTGGAGACATAATTTTATTCATTGATGAGATACACACAATAGTAGGGGCAGGAGGTGCAGAGGGAGCAATTGATGCTTCTAATATTTTAAAGCCAGCATTAGCTAGAGGAGAAATTCAATGTATAGGTGCTACTACAATAGATGAATATAGAAAATATATAGAAAAGGATGCCGCTCTAGAAAGGCGTTTTCAACCGGTAATGGTAGTAGAACCTACAAAGGAAGAAACATTGCAGATTCTTAAAGGGGTAAGAGATAAGTATGAAGCTCATCATGGAGTTAAGATAACAGATGAAGCTTTAGAAGCATCAATAACTCTTTCAGATAGATATATAACTGACAGATATCTACCGGATAAAGCAATAGATCTTATGGACGAAGCTGCAGCCAAGATTAGAATAGAAAACCTTACAACACCTCCAGATTTGAAAATGTTAGAGGAGGCTCTAAATAAGGTTGAAAAAGAAAAGGAAGATGCTATAAACCTTCAAGACTTTGAAAAAGCAGCCTCACTAAGAGACAATGAAAGAGAGATAAAGAATAAAATAGAGGCATGCAAGATTAATTGGAAGTCAGAAGCTAATATAAGAACAAAAGTAGTTGGAGAAAGAGAAATAGCATCAGTAGTTTCAAGATGGACTAAGGTTCCTGTAGAAAAACTTACAGAAACGGAATCAGAAAGACTACTAAATCTTGAGAATATACTTCATGGAAGAGTTATAGGTCAAGATGAAGCAGTCAGAGCTATATCAAAAGCAGTAAGACGTGCTAGGGTAGGATTAAAGGACCCTAATAGGCCAATAGGATCATTTATATTCTTAGGACCAACAGGAGTAGGAAAAACTGAGTTAAGTAAAGCATTAGCAGAAGCTATGTTTGGAAATGAAAACAGTATGATAAGAATCGATATGTCTGAATACATGGAGAAACACTCAGTGTCTAGACTTATAGGTTCACCTCCAGGATATGTGGGATTTGATGAAGGTGGTCAACTTACTGAAAAGGTAAGACGTAATCCATACTCAGTAATTCTATTTGATGAAATAGAAAAGGCGCATCCAGAAGTATTTAATATATTACTTCAAATATTAGAGGATGGAAGGCTTACTGATGGAAAAGGAAAGACTGTAAACTTTAAAAATACAATTATAATAATGACATCTAATGCTGGAGCTAATACTCTTAAAAAGCAAAAAACTTTAGGATTTGCTACTGATGATTTTGAACAAGACAGTGAATACGAAAAGATGAAGGAAAATATTATGGAAGAACTTAAGAGAAGCTTCAGACCAGAATTCTTAAACAGGATAGATGATATAATAGTGTTCCATGAAATAAAAGAAGAAGACTTATCTAAGATAGTTAAGCTTATGCTTCACTCTGTAACAGAAAGGCTTCAAACACAGGAAATATATCTAAACTTTAATGAAGATGTTACAAAGCATCTTGCGAAAAAAGGATTTGATCCTGTATATGGAGCTAGACCACTCAGAAGAGCTATAACAAAAGCTGTAGAAGATAAATTGAGTGAGGAAATTCTAAAAGGAAATATACAAAGAGGAGACTCGGTGAATATCACATTGAAGGACAATGACCTTGAATTTACTAAGACAGATACTCAAAATGATATATTATAATTAATAAAAAATCCCTATACTTTTGATTGAATTAAAATCATAGGTATGGGGATTTTAAAAATCAATAAAATATTTTAACTGGTATAGACAACTATAACTCTATATTATATAATCACATTAGGAGGGATGATTATGATAAATAAAAATAGTCCGATCCCAGTATACTATCAGCTTAAAGAAGACATAGAACAGAAGATAAACAATGGTTTTTGGAAAGTAGGACAGTGTATAGATAGTGAAAGAGAGCTTTCAGAAAGTTATGGAGTGTCAAGAATGACCATAAGACAGGCTTTAGGAGAGCTGGTTAATGAAGGAATATTAGTAAGGGAAAAAGGTAAAGGAACTTTTGTCTGTGAGCCTAAGCTGAAGCAAAAGGATATAATGAGCTTTTCATCCATAATAGAAAAGATGGGAATGAAGTTAGATAATAAAGTAATAGAATTTAAGGTTATAGATACCCCAGCTACAATGGAAGATGTATTTCCATTTGAGCATCTTTATAAGATAAACAGAATGAGGATAGTAGATGGAGAGAGTATAGCAAATGAAGTTGTATATATACCATGTGATTACTGCGGGTATTTAGATGAAAAGATGTTAGAAGGGTCATTATTTAGTATTTTAAAAAATTTTGGCTACGATATAGATTACTCGGAATCATCATTACAGGGAGTCTTACCAAATGATGAGTACAGAGAATTATTTAACATTAATTATGATGTACCTTTTTTAAGAAACATAAGTAGAAACATAGATAAATATGGAAAAGTAATTTTTATAGAGGACGCAATATACAGGTCCGATAAGTATATATTAGAAGTTAATATTTCTAGGAGAGAGGGAAGAATAAGATGAGGATATTAGTAGAAAAAAATTATGAAGCTATGAGCAAAAGAGCAGCAGAGGAAATGGCTGCGGTTATAAAGGAAAAGAATGACTGTGTTTTAGGATTAGCTACAGGGGGAACTCCAGTTGCTATGTATAAGGAACTTATAAACATGTATGAAAATGGAGAATTAGATTTTTCTAAAGTTTCATCAATAAACCTAGATGAATACAGAGGACTTTCAGGGGATCATCCTCAAAGTTATAGATATTTTATGAATACAAATCTATTCAATCACATTAACATAGACAAGTCAAAGACTTTTGTACCAAATGGATTAGCAGAAGATGCAGAAAAAGAATGTGAAAACTACGATAAAAAGATAGAAGAGTTAGGCGGAATAGATATTCAATTATTAGGAATAGGACCAAATGGTCACATTGGATTTAATGAGCCAGATGAGTATCTAAATACTAGAACTCACTTAACTAAATTAGAAGAAACTACTATAGAAGCAAATGCAAGATTTTTTGATAATATAGATGAGGTTCCAAGAGAAGCAATAACTATGGGCCTTGGCGGAATAATGAAAGCAAAAAGAATACTTCTTATAGCAAGCGGAAAGAATAAAGCAGAAGTTATAGAAGCTTTAGCAAGCGGAAAGATAACAACACAAATTCCAGCAACACTATTACAGGTGCATCCAAATGTTACAGTAATAGTTGACGAAGAAGCTGCATCTTTAATAAAGTAGGATTCTAGTGTATAATATTAATTGAAAATATTAAGAATTATGCAATTATTAGAGACTGATATAGTTTCTAATAGAAGGTGGGGGATTCTATGATTCAAAGAATTAAATTAAATCTTGAAGCTGTAGAAGCTATGTTATACTATTGGCAGGCAGCAAGTGAAAAGGAAAATATCTCAGAAGTATTTTTCAATGATGTTGCAAATATGAAAGCTTTAAGCATAGCTTATGATGATGAATTTGATGGAGAGTCTGTAAGGCGTGCATTAAGCGCCATCAAAAACAGAGAGCCATTCACAGGAAACAAGAAGGAAAGGAAATTCTGGAACAACAACATGTGGATGATGGAAGATCTAGAATACACTAAAGCAATGGCTAATCCTGTAAAACAGTTAAATGTAGATGACTTACTAGAAGATTTACAAAACGTAGAGAATAAGAACAACTATGAAGAGCTTGAGGTTATATTCTCACCATTACATTCAGATGAATATCTTATAGTTAAAAATGCATTGGTTATAAACTTCTTTAGAGTAAGACCAAGCGATTACGATGAAAATACTTTTATCGGAGATAAAGAGATAAAGGTATATATAAAAGAAAAGTTAGTTGAATTATTGACTAAATAGGAAGAGACCTGTAAAATGATTTAAATTATTTTACAGGCTTCTTTTTTATATACCAATATTTAAATTTGATTTTGACTATATATGTTGATATAAAGATATAAAAGAAAATATTTTTGAATAATATAAATGTAAGTAAAATAACAACTGTTTCTTCAAAATATGATAATATATATAGATATGGTCAATAATAAAAGATATATTAATGTAAATTTATTGATTATAAGGAATTAAAAAATGTATAATAAATTTATATGTTTAACTAAAGAACATTCTTATGATTTAATATAAAAATTTTTAGGAGTTGATAAGGTGGCAAAGTCAAAAACAGTTTATGTTTGTCAGCAATGTGGTTATGAAACAGCTAAATGGATGGGAAAGTGTCCTTCTTGTAATAATTGGAATAGTTTTGTGGAAGAACAAAAGATTCCAGAAGGTAAGGTGAAGAATCCATTAGCTAACGTTATATCAACTTCAACTCCAAGAAGCATAAAGGAAATAAAATCTGGAGAGCAAGAAAGATTTGATACTGGTATGCCTGAACTTAACAGAGTTTTAGGGGGAGGGCTTGTAAGGGGGTCCCTTACACTTATATCTGGAGATCCTGGAATTGGGAAATCAACACTTCTTCTTCAAAGCGCTAGTAGCATAGCTGGTAAGTATGGTAAGGTATTATATGTTTCAGGTGAGGAGTCGGAAGAACAAATAAAGATGCGTGCAGATAGATTGGATGCGGTTTCTTCAAATTTGTTTATTGTTTCAGAAACTAATCTTGAAACTATAGAAAAGCATGTAAATGATATAAATCCTATGTTTGTTATCTTAGACTCTATTCAAACTCTATTTAAATCTACGGTGTCCTCAGCACCAGGAAGTGTATCCCAAGTTAGAGAATGTGCAAATGACATAATGAGAATTGGAAAAGGAAGAAACATTCCATTTTTTATAGTTGCCCACGTTACTAAGGCAGGAGAACTGGCAGGACCAAGAGTCCTTGAACACATAGTGGATACAGTTTTATATTTTGAAGGTGAGAGGTCAGAGGAGTTTAGAATACTCAGAACCATCAAAAATAGATTTGGAACAACTAGTGAAATTGGAGTTTTTGAAATGAAACAGGAGGGTCTTATGGAGGTTTACAACCCATCAAAGATATTCCTAGAAGACACAAGTTTTAATCAAGAGGGTGCTATGGTAATAGGTATAATGGAAGGCAGTAGACCTATATTAGTAGAGGTTCAGGCACTAGTTAGTGAGACAAATGCTTACAACCCGAGAAGAACTGCTGTTGGAATAGAGGTATCTAGATTGAATCTAATATTGGCGGTATTAGAAAAGAAACTTAAGATACCATTCTACAATTGTGATGTTTATGTAAATGTTGTAGGGGGGCTTAATATACAAGGTCCTGTGGCAGATTTAGGAGTAGCACTAGCGCTTATATCAAGCTCAAAGAATACACCGTCAAAACTTGAAAATATGATAGCTATAGGAGAAATAGGTCTTACAGGGGAAGTGCGTCCTATAATGTCTAGTGAGAGAATCGTAAATGAAGCTTATAAGATGGGATTTAATAATGTTATATTACCCAAAAGAAATAAAGATAATATAGATATAGACGGAATAAATATAGTAGGAGTAAAAACATTGAGAGAAGCCCTTAATTCAGTATTTTAATGAGGAGTGTATAGTAAGGTGAGGATTGAAAATGACAAAGAATTAAAAAATATTTTAAAGATAATGGGCCCCGGAACGCAATTAAGGGATGGTTTAGAGAATATATTAAGAGCTAAAACAGGTGGACTTTTAGTATTGGGAGACAGTAACGAAATCTTAAATATAGTAGATGGTGGGTTTAACATAAATGCTGAATACAGTCCTTCGTATGTATATGAGTTAGCTAAGATGGATGGTGCTATAGTAATAAGCTCAGACTTAAAAAAGATAGTAAGAGCAAACGCACAGCTTATACCAAACTCATCAACTCAAACATATGAAACTGGTACCAGGCATAGAACTGCAGATAGGGTTGCAAGACAGACAGGAGCTATAGTTATTGCAATATCTCAAAGAAGAAATATAATTACAGTTTATAAAGGCAGTATAAAATATGTGTTGAGAGACAGTAGTGTTATAATAACTAAGGCAAATCAAGCAATACAGACTTTAGAGAAATATGTTTCAGTCTTAGATAGAGTCATTGACAATTTAAACTTATTGGAGTTTCAAGACTTAGTTACTCTATTTGATGTAGTCACATCAGTACAAAGAACTGAAATGGTTATGAGAATAGTTTCTGAGATAGAGAGATATATATGTGAGCTTGGCAATGAAGGAAGACTTATATATATGCAGCTTAATGAACTAATAAAAAATATAGAGAGAGATGGATTACTTCTTATTAGAGATTACTGTAGAGAAGACATGGATTACAATGAAATATATGAAGAACTTCAATCATTAACTCAGGAGGAACTTTTAGATTTAGAAGAGGTAGGTAAGATTTTGGGATTTAATACTAAATCTTTAGTTGATACTTTAATTTCACCAAGAGGTTATAGAATGCTTAACAAGGTTCCAAGAATACCAGCTCAAGTAATAGAAAATTTAGTTAAAGAATTTAAAGAATTAAAGCTTGTTATCGAAGCTAATTATGATGAACTTGATAAGGTTGAGGGGATTGGAGAAGCTAGGTCTAAAGCTATAAAGAACGGACTTAGAAGGATAAAAGAACAAGTGTCTTTAGATAAGCAACTTTAAGAAATAAAAAGGCTATAACTATTAGAGTATGGTTATAGCCTTTAATGCTATAAATATATATGTATAAAAATACATTACTCTCCTGCATAAGAGTATAAAATAAAGTGTTAGATAAGCGTATATTCTATCTTAGTCTATATTTTCCTAAAGTGTTTAGCTTATCATACTCATTAATTAGAACATCATATAGATTTAAGTCTAATGCATTGCAAAGTGATGCGATATAAAACAAATGATTTCCTAGTTCTGTAGAGATAATATCTCTACAATTGTCACAAAGCTCCCCGCTTAAATGTGATTTAAGACAATTATTAAGTTCTTCTATAGTTTGAGTTTCATCAGGAATACATTGTTTCTTACCATTGATTTCTATACAACCGCAATTGGTAACAGATTTTATTAAGGCTCTATTTACCCTTGCTTGAGACTCATCTAGTTTAGTAATTATATCCAATATGCTTTTGTGTCTTAAAAGAGATTCGCTCACACAGTTTTGGAAATCATCAAAAATCATATCTTTCATTTAGTCTCAACTCCTTAAAGAAATACTTATTATGGCTTATAAGGTAATTATAGTTTTCTTAAGTTAATTTTGTCAATAAACTTAAGAAAGATAACTAAGATGTGTATATATTAAATCACAATAAAAACTTTGTATAGGGGGTGAAAATATATAGATTTGAAAAAATAACATATAAATACAAAGAGTTAATATTTTTGGATGATAGTAAAAATTTTATTAAAGTATAATAACTTATATTGAAAAGGAAAATTGCTTAATATATAGTTATAATAGGATTTAAAAATTATATTTAAGTCAATAATGTTTTATAGGAGGTGAATTTAGTTGTTGAGGAAAATATTGAGGATTTCTTTTACAATCATAGGTATGACTATAGGGTTTTACCTTGGAACTATTGTTTTAGCAACAGAGTTCTTAAAAAGTTTTAAAGAGAGTGTTATAAAAAGTGGTGGAGTATTAGCTATAATATCACTAATATGCGGACTTATATTATATTTATTGTTCCCTTGGATATATAAGAATTTAAGAAAATTAATGGACTATATAGAAAAGAACATGCAGAAGCTTAGTGCTATGGAAATAATATTTGGGGCTGTAGGTGCTATATTATTCTTAGTGATTTCTGCACTAGTATTTAGTGTTCTAACTGGAGTACCTAGAGTGGGTAAATTACTATATGCTGTTATAAATATAATAATGGCTGTTTTAGGTGCTGATCTTGCTATAAAGAAGAAAGATGAGATTCTGAATGCATTAGGAAACTTTAAGAAAGTTGGATCAAACAAAGATAAAAAAGTTAAACATTCATATAAAGGAACTCCTAAGGTTCTAGATACATCTGTTATTATAGATGGAAGAATTGCGGATTTATGTAAGACTGGGTTTATAGAAGGAACTTTAGTAATTCCTAATTTTGTTTTAGAAGAGCTTAGACATATAGCTGATTCCTCTGATGGGCTAAAAAGAAACAGAGGAAGAAGGGGGCTTGATATATTAAACAAAATTCAAAAGGAATTGGATATAGATGTTGAGATATCAGAAAAAGATTTTCCTGATATAGCTGAAGTAGACAGCAAGCTTTTAAAATTAGCTCAGGTTTTAGGTGGTAAAGTAATAACTAACGACTACAATCTAAATAAGGTTGCAGAATTTCAGGGAGTACCTGTTCTAAATATAAATGAATTGGCTAATGCTATAAAACCAGTGCTTCTTCCAGGAGAAGAGATGAGTATACAGATTATCAAAGACGGTAAGGAATCTGGTCAAGGGGTCGCATATCTAGATGATGGTACTATGATTGTAGTAGAAGGTGGAAGAAAGCATATAGGAGAAGATCTAGATGTTATAGTAACCTCTGTACTTCAAACTCCAGCAGGAAGAATGATATTTGCTAAAGAAAAATAATTTGCTTTAAGATTATTGACCCTTAGGGAGGATGAAAAGATTGAGTAAAAATTATGCTCTTATCGTAGCAGGAGGAAAAGGTAAGAGAGTAGGTCGGGATATAAGTAAGCAATTTATTTGTATCAACAATAAGCCTATTATCTGGTATACCATAAAAGCCTTTGAAAGCTGTGAGCATATAGATGGTATAGTCGTTGTAATATCTAAAGATGATATGGATTATTTCAACGAAAATGTATTAGAAGTATATGATTTTAAAAAAATATTAGCTGTTGTAGAGGGTGGCGCTGAAAGGCAGGATTCAGTTTATAATGGACTCTTAATGATGAAGGATTGTGATATAGTTTTAATTCATGATGGAGCAAGGCCTTTTGTTTCTGAGAAAATAATAAACGAAGGAATAGAATATGCTAAATCATATGGTGCAGCAGCTTGTGGTGTTATGCCAAAGGACACAATAAAGGTGAAAGACAGTGATGATTTCTCAAAAGAAACTCTTCAAAGAGACACTTTATTTGCAGTGCAGACACCTCAATGTTTTGAATATAACAGCATTAAAAAAGCCCATGAGTTTATAAGAAAAGAAAATCTTATGGTGACTGATGATACGATGGTTATCGAAAAGCTTGGTAAAAGAGTATATCTTTATGAAGGCAGTTACACTAACATCAAAGTTACTACTCCAGAAGATATAGAGGTTGCGGAAATTATATCCAAAGGTATTGTTGACAATAACCATCAGTAAAATATATAATATAAACAAAACTTTAGAGCTCGCCTTACAATGATAAGGTGAGCTCTTATTATACAAGGCTTGGAGGGTTAGATATGAGAATGAAAAATACTTTATCATGTACTCTTAGAAATGCACCGGCAGAAGCAACAAAGGACATAGAAAGCTACAAGCTTATGCTTAGGGCAGGGATCATAAGAAAAGAAGCTCCAGGGGTATTTAACTTTTTACCTTTAGGAATGAAAGTGGTAAATAACATAAAAAAAGTTATTTTAGATACTATGGAGGAGTTGAATAGTGAAGAAATAAAATCTTCTTATTTAAGTAATGCATTCATAAACGGTTTTACAACAAAAGATTGTTATAATAATACATATTCTTTAAATAGGAACTATATAAGCAAGCTTACAGGAACATTTGGAGAAGTATTGGAGAACACAAAGAATAATGTATATAGATTTCATGAATTTACAACGGACTTTGAAAATATAGAGAAACCAAAGCATGGGCTTTTAAAGTGTAGAGAAAATATAATATTTCAAGGTTTTGAAATTCAAGGATTAGAGTCAGAAGAATCTAAAGAAAATCCTATGAAAGAAGAGATAATTAAAGACTTAGAAAATATGGGACTGGATGTATTTACTCTTAAAAATTGTATCACAAATGATTTAATAATAGAAGATATAGTAGTTTCAAGCGATTTAGGGGAAGATATGTTTTTACAATGTAAATCCTGTGAGACAATGGAAGAAAGTGAAATGTTTTCAATACATCCTCAGATAAATCAGCAAGATGAAGTAAAAGATAAAAATAAAGTCCTAACCCCTGATATAAAAACGATTGATGATTTAGTTAAATTTCTTGACATAAAGAAAGAAAATATAGCTAAAACCCTTATATATAAGGCGGGAAAGAAAACTATAGCTGTAATGATTCCTGGAAATAGGGATGCAAGTGAGGGAAAAATAAAAGAATTCTTAAAGTGTTTCCCTATTATAGATATGGCTGATGAAGAAAGTGTCAAATTTGCAACAGGAGCAGATATAGGATTTGCAGGTCCAATAGGAATAAAAGCTGATTATCTTCTAGTAGATGAAGAAGTAGCTAATATGAAAAATTTTGTAGTAGGGGCTAATGACACAAATTATCACTATATAAATGTGAATTACGGAAGAGACTTTGAAGGTCTTATTGGAGATTTTAAGACGGCAGAAGGAAGAGATACATGCAAAGAATGTGATGGTGAACTTTGTAGCAGTTCTTATATAAAGATAGGCAGTTTTATAACTAATAAAAATATAGGAATAAAGGGAAGATCATCTGTTACAGTTAATGAAATTAAAATAAATATATCTAGAGTCTTAGGATTAATAGTAGAAAATCATAGTAAAGAAAATGAGATAATATGGCCGGAAATTATTTGTCCATATCATGTAGCGATAATAATTGCTTTAGGAAAAAATGAAGAACAGATTAAAGCTGGTGAAGATTTATATAAAAGAATAAGAGCTATAGATAAAAATGTAATATTAGATGACAGAGAAGATAGGGTTGGAGCAAAATTTAAAGATATAGAGCTTATGGGAGTTCCAGTGAGAATTGTAGTTGGAAAGTATATAAAGGATGGTATGGTTGAATATAAAGATCGTAATAGTGATGAGCCCAGTATTATATCCTTAGATGAAGTTGTAGATAGAATAAACTAAATTTTAATCTTCAGATAAAATCTTTATAATTTTAAATAGGTCTAGTACGTTAAATTTAATTTCTATGATATAATATATTTGTATTTTGCTGTATTTAAATACACGAGGAGGTAATTAGTTTTATGATTAAGATATATAATACCCTTACCAGAAAAAAAGAGGACTTTGTTCCGATTAATGATAAAGAAGTAAAGATGTATGTGTGTGGACCGACTGTATATAATTATTTTCATATAGGTAACGGAAGAACTTTCATAGTTTTTGATACTATAAGAAAATACTTAGAGTATAGAGGTTATGATGTTAAGTTTATTCAAAATTTTACAGATATAGATGACAAGATGATAAAAAGAGCGAATGAAGAGAACTCAACAGTAAAAGAAGTTGGAGATAAATATATAGAAGAATATTACAAAGACGCTGATGGTTTAAAGCTTAAAAGAGCAACTGTAAATCCTAGAGCAACTGAATATATGGATGAGATTATAGAATTTGTAGAAGCTCTTATAGAAAAGGGTTATGCTTATGAAGTAGATGGAGATGTATATTTCAGTACGAAGAAATTCGATGAATATGGAAAGCTTTCAGGTCAAAATCTTGATGATCTTCAAGCTGGAGCAAGAATAAATGTAGATGAAAGAAAAAATGACCCTATGGATTTTGCCATATGGAAAGCTCAGAAGCCTGGTGAACCTGCTTGGAAGAGCCCATGGGGAATGGGAAGACCAGGATGGCATATTGAGTGCTCATGCATGTCCTATAAGCTTCTAGGAGAAACTATAGATATACATGCAGGTGGATCAGATTTGGTTTTTCCTCACCATGAGAATGAAATAGCACAAAGTGAATGTAGAACAGGAAAGCCTTTTGCAAAGTATTGGATGCATTCAGCTTTTCTTAATGTAAACAACCAAAAGATGTCTAAGTCTTTAAACAATTTTTTTACAGCTAGAGAAGTTTTAGAAAAGTATGACGCAGAAGTAGTTAGATTCTTAATGCTTTCAGCTCATTACAGAACTCAATTGAATTTCAGTTCAGAACTTTTAGATTCTGCAAAATCTTCTATGGAAAGACTATATAATGCAGTATTTAACTTAGAGAACTTATTAAAAGAAGTTAAGAGTGAAAATTTTACACATAGCGAAAAGGAATATGTTAAGACTTTAGATTCTTATAGAGAAAAATATATAGAAAAAATGGATGATGACTTCAACACTGCAGATGGAATATCAACTATTTTTGATTTAGTTAGAGACGTTAATACAAATATAAATGCAGAGTCATCTAAGGAACTAGTTAAGTATGCTTTAGGACTTATAAGAGAACTTGGAAAGCCTCTTGGAATATTAGAAAATTCAACACAAAATGATTTAGAAGCTCATGTTGAAAAGCTTATTGAAGATAGACAAAATGCAAGAAAAGAAAGAAATTGGGCTTTAGCAGATAAGATAAGAGATGATTTAAAAGCTCAAGGAATTGTATTAGAAGATACACCTCAAGGAGTAAGATGGCATTTAAAAAATGATTAAAGGCGTGTAATTAAAAGGAGGCTTTAAAGCCTCCTTATTTTAAATAAAATTATGCTACAAATTTATTTATATATATAGTATTATTAATTGTATTAATTAAACTAGAGGAGAAATGTTATGAGCAATAACTTTTTACATGAAACCTTAACTGTAGAGGAAGCCAGACAAATCAGTCCTCTAAATTTGGCTTTTATAGGTGATGGAGTTTATGAACTTTATATAAGAGATTATATATTAAAAAATCACAAAAAGATGTCAGCACACAAATTACATTTAAATGCAATAAGCTATGTAAAAGCATCAGCACAAAGTGATATAATAAAGGATTTAGAAGATAATCTGACAGATGAAGAGATTGGGATTTACAAAAGAGGAAGAAATGCTAAATCACCAACTGTTCCGAAAAATGCAGATGTTAGGGAGTATAGAAATGCCACAGGCCTTGAGGCTCTAGTTGGTTTTTTATATTTAACAGACCAAAAGGAAAGGCTAGAAGAGCTTATGTGCAAAATGATTGAAAGTAGAAAAAATGACATCAAATAACCAAGGAGGTATTAGTAAAATGAAATTAAAGGTTTCGCTTATAGAATATACGCCAAATCCAGAAGCAGTAATTGCAGCAGCAGCAAAATTATGTTACAGCCAAGTTGGAATTGATGAGATAATGGAAAATTTAAATGAGCAAAATATAGAGAAGTTTTTAAACATGTTAATGTCTTATGGTCATGAGTCTCCTATAGAACATGTAAGCTTTACGTTTGCGGCAGAAGGAGTATCTAGAAGCTTAACTCATCAGCTTGTTAGACATAGAATTGCTTCTTACTCTCAACAAAGTCAACGTTATGTAAAATTAGATCAGTTTGAATATATAGTTCCACCAGCAATAGAAAATAACGACAAAGCTAAAGATATATATATAAAGGCTATGGAGCAGTGCCAAAGATCTTATGATGAATTAGCAGATATGCTTAAAGCTCAATACATAGAAGGCGGCATGAAAGAAAAGGCTGCAGAGAAAAAGGCTATAGAAGATGCTAGATATGTTTTCCCTAATGCATGTGAAACAAAGATAGTATTTACAATGAATGCAAGATCTTTAATGAATTTTTTTAGACATAGATGCTGTACGCGAGCTCAATGGGAAATAAGAGCTATGGCTGATGAGATGTTAAAGGAAGTAAAAAAGGTTGCGCCAACTTTATTTAAATATGCTGGTCCAAGTTGCGTGAATAGCCAATGTCCAGAGGGGACTATGACTTGTGGAGAAATACTGGAGATTAGAAAAAGATATTTAGGACAAAATTAATGATAGAAAAGTAACGAAAGGAGAACTGATTATGGCAAAGATTAATAGAAATTCAAGTAAGAATAGTAATAAGAGTAAAAATAATATAAGTAACAAGCAACCGAAAAAAGTGGTAGCAGAGCCTATGAGAGAGGACATTGTTCTAGGAAGAAACGGAGTTATAGAGGCTTTAAAAGCCAAAATAACTGTAGAGCAGATTCTTATATCCAAGGGTGAGAAAGAGGGGTCCATAGTTAAGATTATGGCTTTGGCTAAAGAAAAGGGAGTTGTAATCAAAGAAGTTGATAGAAAGAAATTGGATTCATTAAGTCAAGGAGAGGCACATCAAGGTGTCGTTGCTATGGTAACGCCATTTAGATATTCAGAAATTCAAGATATTCTTGATAGAGCCAAAGAAAGGGAAGAATCTCCTTTTATAATAATATTAGATGAGATAGAAGACCCTCATAATTTAGGTTCTATAATAAGAACTGCTGAGCTTTGTGGAGCTCATGGAATTATAATTCCAAAGAGAAGAAATGTAGGAGTTACTCCAACTGTATACAAAACATCTGCAGGCGCAGTTAATTATATGAAAATAGCTAAGGTTTCCAACATTAATAATACAATTGATGAATTAAAGAAAGAGAATATATGGGTATATGGGGCTGATGGAGAAGCAGAGAACTTCAGTTACAATGTGGATTTCAAAGGTGCAGTAGCGTTGGTTATAGGTAGTGAGGGAAGAGGGATATCTAAACTTACAAGAGAAAAATGCGACGTTATGGTAAAGATACCTATGGTAGGGAAAGTTAACTCCTTGAATGCATCAGTTGCTGGAGGAATATTAATGTATGAAGTTCTAAAGTCTCGTTTGTAGGAGAAAAGTGTGAGAATTGTATTTGTAGATGGATATAATGTAATTAACCATTGGCATATACTCAAAACTATGAAGGAATATAGCTATGAAACTGCAAGAATAAAGTTGATTGAGATATTAAATAATTATGCTAGCTTTACTGGATATAAGGTGGTTTTAGTATTTGATGCCCATTTGATTCCGGGAAATATAGAGACTACAGAAAAACATGGCGAAATAAAAGTCGTGTTTACTAAGGATGGAGAGACAGCAGATAGTTATATAGAAAGAAGCGTAAATGACATAGGAAGAAAAGTTGAAGTTGTAGTGGTAACATCGGATTCTTTAGAGCAGCAGCTTGCCTTTCAAAGAGGTGCTATAAGAACTTCATCTATAGAATTCGGAGTTGAAGTAAGAGAGATAGAAGGAAAGATAAGTAAAAAGTCAGAGAGGCAGATTAGCAAAAATCGAAATCGGCTAGAAGATGCATTAGATCAAGAAACTTTGGAAAAACTTGAGAAGATGCGCAGGAGCCGTTGAGATTGCTTGACTTATGGAATTGTGGTAGCATATAATGAATGTGTATGACGTATATTTTGGAGGGGATACTATGGAGGGTAAAGGGAGTGCTATAGATACTAAGGGCGAATTTGATAACAAACTTGATGAAGAAATTGCTATGGAAGCTAAGGAAGGCAATAAAAGAGCTCAAGAGTATTTAATCAATAAATATCAAAATTTTGTAAAATCTAAATCTAAGTCTTATTTTCTTATTGGTGCAGATAAAGAAGATATTTATCAAGAAGGTATGATAGGACTTTATAAGGCTATACGAGATTTTAGACCAGATAAATTAGCATCCTTTAAAGCTTTTGCCGAATTATGTGTTACACGTCAGATAATAACTGCTATAAAAACAGCTACTAGACAAAAACACATTCCGCTTAATACATATGTATCTTTAAATAAACCTATATATGAAGAAGAATCAGATAGAACTCTTTTAGATGTATTAGCTGGACTTAAAGTTACAGATCCGGAAGAGTTGGTTATAAGCAATGAAGAGATGAAGCATATAGAAAAAGAAATAGGACAAGTATTATCAGATTTAGAAATGGAAGTGCTTATGTCTTATCTAGATGGAAAATCATATCAAGAAATAGCTTGCGATTTAGATAGGCATGCAAAATCTATAGATAATGCACTACAAAGAGTAAAGAGAAAACTAGAAAAATGTCTCAATAAATAAAGAATGAAAAGCCTTAATATATTAAGGCTAAAAAAGTATAAATCTATTGACAAGAAAAGAAAAAAATATTAAAATAATAAAAGTAATAATAGAAGTGGGAATAAATATCTCACTTCTATTTGAGTGCCCATGTAGCTCAGTAGGCAGAGCGTCGCCTTGGTAAGGCGGAGGTCGGCGGTTCGAGCCCGCTCGTGGGCTCCAAAATTTTGGAAAAAAGAAAACGCTAGGTAGAGTTTGTGAAAGAAGTATAAGGGAGGAATAGAAAAATGGCAAAGGCAAAATTTGAAAGAAATAAGCCACACGTAAATATCGGAACAATAGGACACGTAGACCACGGTAAGACAACATTAACAGCTGCAATCACAACGGTTTTAGCAAACCAAGGATATGCAGATGCGTTTAAGTATGACGAAATAGATAAGGCACCAGAAGAAAAAGAAAGAGGAATTACAATCAACACTGCACACGTAGAGTATCAAACAGAGAACAGACACTATGCACACGTTGACTGCCCAGGCCACGCTGACTACGTTAAGAACATGATAACAGGAGCAGCACAAATGGACGGAGCTATACTAGTTGTATCAGCAGCAGATGGTCCAATGCCTCAAACAAGAGAGCATATACTACTAGCTTCAAGAGTTGGAGTTAACTACATAGTAGTATTCTTAAATAAAGCAGATATGGTAGACGATCCAGAACTAATTGAATTAGTAGAAATGGAAGTAAGAGAACTATTAAATGAGTATGATTTCCCAGGAGACGATACTCCAATAATAGTAGGATCAGCATTAAAAGCATTAGAAAATCCAACAGATCCAGAAGCAACTAAGTGTATAGTTGAATTAATGGAAGCAGTAGATAGCTATATCCCAACTCCAGAAAGAGCAACAGATAAGCCATTCTTAATGCCAGTAGAAGATGTATTCACAATCACTGGAAGAGGAACAGTTGCAACAGGAAGAGTTGAGAGAGGAATACTACACGTAGGAGACGAAGTAGATATCGTAGGATTAAGCGAAGAGAAGAGAAAGACAGTAGTAACAGGAATAGAAATGTTCAGAAAGTTACTAGACGAAGCGCAAGCTGGAGACAACATAGGAGCACTATTAAGAGGAATCCAAAGAACAGATATCGAAAGAGGTCAAGTACTAGCAAAAGTTGGATCAGTACATCCTCACAAGAAGTTCGTAGGTCAAGTATACGTACTTAAGAAAGAAGAAGGTGGAAGACATACTCCATTCTTTGATGGATATAGACCACAATTCTATTTCAGAACAACTGACGTTACAGGATCAATCAAGTTACCAGAAGGAATGGAAATGGTAATGCCAGGAGACCATATCGACATGAATGTTGAATTAATAACAGAAGTAGCAATGGACGAAGGACTAAGATTCGCTATCAGAGAAGGTGGAAGAACAGTAGGTTCTGGAGTTGTTACTAGCATAATAGAGTAATTTTAATCAAGTAATTTTCATAGGACTAGGGGTTACCTAGTCCTTTGTGAAATAAAACTGTTTTATACTACATAGAACTTATTGATTTAATTTAGGAGAGAGTGGCGCTTGGTGCAACAAATACAAGTTGACACAATTTTTGAATTATGATAAAGTATGTAGGTAATACGCAACGAAAAGCTACAGAATATGAGCTTTCTATAGATATATAAATGGAGGTGCACATCATGAGAGTTAAGGTAACATTAGCATGTACTGAGTGTAAGCAAAGAAATTATAACTCAATGAAGAACAAGAAGAATGATCCAGACAGACTAGAATTAAAGAAGTATTGTAAATTCTGTCAAAAACATACTCTTCACAAAGAGACTAAGTAGTTTAGACCTCACACCTATTATTATTTTAAGGATGTGAATAATATGGCTTTAGATGTAAATAATACAAAGAAGGACCAAGTTAAAAAAAATAAGGAATCTAAAAATATATTCTCTAAATTTTTCAAATTCCTTAAAGAGGTTAAGGCTGAAATAAAGAGAATAACTTGGCCAGATAAAAAGGATGTTAAAAAGGCATCAATAGCAGTAGCTACTTTTTGTTTGATCTATATTTTATTTATAGGCGGAGTTGACATAGTTTTCAAAAACCTCTTTGATTTAATTGCTAAACTAATTTAAATTTAAAAAGGAGGTTGGGATGTTTAACATCCCTAAAATTATGGGAGAAAAAGCTAGATGGTACGTAGTACACACATATTCTGGGTATGAAAATAAAGTTAAAGCGACTCTTGAAAAAACTATTGAAAATAGAAATTTACAAGATTCAATACACTTTGTAGAAGTGCCTACTGAAGAAGTCGTTGAAGAAAAGGACGGGAAGCAGAAGGTAGTTGTAAAGAAGAAATTCCCTGGATATGTGTTGATTAAAATGATAATGACTGACGAATCATGGTATGTAGTTAGAAATACCAGAGGAGTTACAGGATTTGTAGGACCAGGATCTAAACCTGTTCCGCTTACCGATGAAGAAGTTGAATCTATGGGCATAATGGAAACTCCTATAGATTTAGATTTGGAGGTAGGAGAAAGTGTCAAGGTTACAGCAGGACCTTTAAGAGAGTTTATTGCTGTTATTCAAGAAATAAACCTTGAAAAGCACAAGATAAAAGCTTTGGTTAACATGTTTGGCAGAGATACATTAGCTGAACTAGAATTTAACCAAGTTGAAAAATTAGATTAATATAATATTCACGAGACGAAAAGTCTTAGTAAGTGGGAGGGTGTAAACCCGTATAACCACAGTATAGGAGGAATAACTCATGGCTAAGAAAGTTACAGGAATGATCAAACTTCAACTTCCTGCAGGAAAGGCGACTCCAGCACCACCAGTTGGACCTGCATTAGGACAACACGGAGTTAACATTATGGGATTCTGTAAGGAGTTCAATGCAAAAACTGCAAATCAAGCTGGATTAATAATTCCAGTAGTAATTACTGTATATCAAGACAGATCTTTTAGTTTTATACTTAAGACACCACCAGCAGCGGTATTATTAAAGAAGGCTGTTGGAATCGAAAGTGGTTCAGGTGTTCCAAACAAGACAAAAGTTGCTAAGATTTCAAGAGATAAAGTAAGAGAAATTGCAGAAACTAAGATGCCAGATTTAAATGCGGCTTCAGTAGAAGCGGCTATGAGCATGATCGAAGGAACAGCTAAGAGCATGGGAATAGTTGTTGAAGATTAATTATGTTTAAATGGTGGGAGGTAACTGCCGTTAATACCACAAAGGAGGCTTAATAATGGGAAAGAATTATATCGAGAGTGCAAAGTTAGTAGATAAGAACGCTTTATATACACCAGTAGAAGCTATGGAATTAGCTGTTAAGACTGCAAAGGCTAAGTTCGATGAAACAATTGAATTAGCTGTAAGATTAGGTGTAGATCCAAGACACGCTGATCAACAAGTTAGAGGTGCTGTTGTTCTTCCTCATGGAACTGGAAAAACTGTTAAAGTTTTAGTTTTTGCTAAGGGAGATAAAGTGAAGGAAGCTCAAGAAGCTGGAGCAGAATTTGTTGGAGCAGAGGATTTAGTAGAAAAGATCCAAAAAGAAAATTGGTTTGACTTTGACGTAGTTGTTGCTACACCAGACATGATGGGAGTAGTAGGAAGACTAGGAAGAGTTTTAGGACCTAAGGGATTAATGCCAAATCCAAAATCAGGAACAGTTACATTTGATGTGGCTAAAGCCGTTCAAGAGATTAAAGCTGGTAAGGTTGAATATAGAGTTGATAAAACTTCTATCGTTCACGTTCCACTAGGAAAGAAATCTTTTGGAGCTGAAAAATTAGCTGAAAACTTTAAAGTTCTAATGGAAGCACTTATAAAGGCTAAACCAGCAGCTGCTAAGGGACAATATATTAAATCTATATCTGTTTCTAGCACAATGGGACCTGGAGTTAAAGTTAATTCATCAAAAGTATTAGAATAGTATTGACATGCAAAGGTCTTTGTAGTATACTATAATAGTTGAAAAACAATATATCCGTAGACCGTAGGTGCGAGAGCGTAACGATTACTACCTACCGAGGATCCATAACATAGATTAATGTGTGGTCTTCTTGCGTCTGCGGGAAGGCCTTTGTTTTATAGAATAAGCAGTTTATTAACTGTGAGGAGGTGGCACGCGTAGTGAACAAGAACAGACAAATGAAGCAAGCTAAAGTTGAAGAGATAAAAGAAAAATTACAAAAATCTCAATCAGTAATTCTTGCTAGTTATCAAGGATTAACTGTTGAAGAAGATACTCAACTAAGAAAGTCTTTAAGAGAAGCTGGAGTTGAATATAAAGTTTACAAGAATACTTTAGTTATTCTTGCAGCTAAGGAACTAGGAATCGAAGGCTTAGATGAGCATTTACAAGGACCAATATCAATAGCTATTGGTTATGATGATGTAACTGCACCAGCAAGAATATTAAATGATTTTGCAAAGACTCATAAGAAACTTGAACTTAAAGCTGGTTTAGTACAAGGTGAGATATATGATGCAGATAAGGTAAAGCAATTAGCAAACATACCTTCAAAGGATATTCTTATTGCAAAACTTCTTGGAAGTATCAAGTCACCACTTTCAAAGTTTGCATACCTTTTAAATGCAATCAAAGAAAGCAAGGAATCTGCTGAATAGTAGATAAGAAAAAAGAAATCAAATCATAATATTAACGAAATGTGGAGGTGTCAATAATGACAAAAGAGCAAATTATAGAAGCTATAAAAGAAATGAGCGTTTTAGAATTAAATGATTTAGTAAAGGCTTGCGAAGAAGAATTCGGAGTAAGTGCAGCAGCACCAGTTGCAGCAGCAGGAGCAGCAGCAGCAGGAGCAGCAGCAGAAGAAAAGACAGAGTTTGATGTAGTACTTGCAAGTGCTGGATCTGAAAAGATCAAGGTTATAAAGGTAGTTAGAGAGTTAACTGGCTTAGGATTAAAGGATGCTAAGGAAGTAGTTGACGGAGCACCTAAGACATTAAAAGAAGGCGTTTCTAAGGACGAAGCAGAAGCTATAAAGGCTAAGCTTGCTGAAGTTGGAGCTACTGTAGAAGTTAAGTAGTAAAAATACGCATTTAAAATAATGAGGCACTTTACTAATAAAGTGCCTCTTTTTTAGGCTATGCTATTGACTAGTTGTTTTTGTTGTGATACCATTATTAAATGTACTATTCTATATAGGAGTAAATTTGATAAAAAGGTATAGAAATTGAATTATTTTCATTTATATGGTTACACTTATATGATGATGTTGTATGCAATCCAGAAGCATAAAAGTCCTTAGGGATATTATGCTTGTGGCTATTTTAGTTTATACAAGGGGTGAAGGCTTAATGGTACATCCTATTCAAAACGGAAAAAGAACAAGGATGAGTTTTGGTAAGGTAAAAGAAGTAATTGATATGCCTAATCTTATAGAGGTCCAATTAGATTCGTATAATTGGTTCTTGGAAGAAGGCTTATATGAAGTGTTCGACGATATTAACCCTATTACCAACTATACTGGTAACCTTGTGCTTGAGTTTATTGATTTTCACTTAGACAGGGATAATATCAAGTATTCTGTCGAGGAATGCAAAGAGAGAGATGCAACTTATGCAGCTCCTCTAAAGGTTAAGGTCAGACTTCATAATACTGAAACAGGCGAAATAAAAGATCAAGAAGTATTTATGGGAGATTTCCCACTAATGACAGAGCAAGGCACATTTATAATAAATGGTGCTGAGAGAGTTATAGTAAGCCAGCTTGTGAGATCACCAGGGGTTTATTATAGCGAGGCAAGAGATAAGTCAGGAAAAGAGTTATTTGCATCTACTGTTATTCCTAACAGAGGAGCATGGTTAGAGTACGAAACAGACTCTAATGATGTTATATATGTAAGGATTGATAAAACAAGAAAACTTCCAATAACTATACTTGCAAGAGCAATGGGTTATGGTAGTGATGCTGAAATAATTGATTATTTTGGCGAAGATGAAAGATTAAGAGCAACAATAGAGAAAGACAACACTAAGACAAAAGAGGAAGCTTTACTCGAAATCTATAAGAGATTGAGACCGGGCGAACCTCCTACAGTTGATAGTGCAGTATCTTTAATTGAATCTTTATTCTTTGATGCAAAGAGATATGATTTATCAAAAGTTGGTAGATATAAATTCAACAAGAAATTAGCATTAAATCTTAGGATTTCTAACCAAATAGCAGCAGAAGATGTTGTAAATGGTGAAACTGGAGAAATTTTCGTGTCTAAGGGTGAAAAGATATCAAGAGAGATGGCATTAAAAATACAAAATGCTGGTATAAATTCTGTTGATATAATTGTCGAAGACAAAGTTTTAAGAGTAATAGGAAATCACTTTGTTGATTTACAAGCACATGTTAATTTCGATATAAGCACTTTAAATATTAAAGAAAGGGTTCATTACCCAACTTTAAAAGAGCTTTTAGACAATTATTCTGATGAAGAAGAGCTAAAAGAACAGATTAAAAAGAATTTAACTAAATTAATACCTAAGCATATAATCAGAGATGATATCTATGCAACTATTAGTTATGAACTTGGATTACCATATGCAATAGGTTATGTAGATGATATAGATCACTTAGGAAACAGAAGATTAAGATCTGTTGGAGAGCTTCTACAAAACCAATTTAGAATTGGACTTTCTAGAATGGAAAGAGTAGTTAAGGAGAGAATGACTATTCAAGACCAAGAAGGAATAACTCCACAGGTTCTTATAAATATTAGACCAGTAGCTGCAGCTATAAAAGAGTTCTTTGGAAGTTCTCAGCTATCACAGTTCATGGATCAAACTAACCCACTTTCAGAACTTACTCATAAAAGAAGACTTTCAGCATTAGGACCAGGAGGTCTTTCAAGAGAAAGAGCTGGATTCGAAGTTAGAGACGTTCACCATTCTCATTATGGTAGAATGTGTCCTATAGAAACTCCGGAAGGACCAAACATAGGACTTATTAACTCATTAGCCACTTATGCAAGAGTTAATGAATATGGATTTATAGAAACTCCATATAGAATTATAGATAAAGCTACAGGTGTTGTTACAAACGAGATAAGATATTTTACAGCTGATGAAGAAGATAGATATGTTATTGCTCAGTCTAATGAGCTAATAGGTGAAGATGGATTATTCTTAGATAAGAAGATAACTGTCAGATCTAAGGATGACATACTTATCATTCCAAGAGAAGATGTAGACCTTATGGATATATCACCAAGACAGATAGTTTCTGTTGCTACAGCAATGATACCATTCCTTGAAAATGACGATGCATCTAGAGCACTTATGGGAGCCAACATGCAACGTCAGGCAGTACCACTATTAAAGCCACAGGCTCCAATAGTTGGAACAGGGATAGAGTATAAGGCTGCTGTTGATTCAGGAGTACTCCCAAAAGCTAAAAATGCTGGCGAAGTAGTATATGTTAGCGCTAACGAAGTTAGAGTTAAGAGAGATTCTGATGGTGGTATAGATTCTTATAGACTTCTTAAGTTTAAGAGATCTAACCCAGGAACATGTATAAACCAAAGACCTATAGTTGATAAAGGTGAGAAAGTAGAAATTGGTTCTGTATTAGCTGACGGACCATCAACTGACTTAGGTGAAATTGGATTAGGTAAGAACATAAGAATGGGCTTCATAACTTGGGAAGGATACAATTACGAGGATGCTATGCTTATTTCAGAGCAGCTTGTAAGAGACGATGTATTTACTTCTATTCATATAGAAGAATATGAATGTGAAGCTAGAGATACTAAATTAGGACCAGAAGAAATCACAAGGGATATACCGAATGTTGGTGAAGATGCACTTAAAGATATCGACGAAAGAGGTATCATAAGAATAGGTGCTGAAGTTAGATCTGGAGACATATTAGTAGGAAAAGTTACCCCAAAGGGAGAAACAGAGCTTACTGCTGAAGAAAGATTACTTAGAGCTATATTTGGTGAAAAGGCTAGGGAAGTTAGAGATACATCTTTAAGAGTTCCTCATGGTGAAGCTGGTATCATAGTTGATATAAAAGTGTTTACTAGAGAGAATGGTGATGAATTAACACCAGGAGTAAACGAACTTGTTAGATGTTATATAGCACAAAAGAGAAAGATATCTGTTGGAGATAAAATGGCAGGACGTCACGGTAATAAGGGGGTTATCTCTAGAATATTACCAGAAGAAGATATGCCATTCTTACCAGATGGAAGACCACTTCAAATCTGCTTAAACCCTCTAGGTGTACCATCACGTATGAACATCGGTCAGGTTTTAGAGGTCCACTTAGGTTTAGCAGCATCTAAATTAGGATGGCATATAGCTACTCCAGTATTTGATGGTGCAACAGAGCAAAATATTGAGGATTGCTTAGAGATGGCGGGTTATGCAAGAGATGGTAAGACTGTTCTTTACGATGGAAGAACGGGAGAGCCTTTCGATAATAGAGTAACTGTTGGTTACATGTATATCTTAAAGCTTGCTCACTTAGTTGATGATAAGATACATGCTAGATCTACAGGACCTTATTCACTAGTAACTCAACAGCCACTTGGTGGTAAAGCTCAATTTGGAGGACAGAGATTTGGAGAGATGGAAGTTTGGGCTCTAGAAGCTTATGGATCAGCTCATACTCTTCAAGAAATACTAACTGTTAAGTCAGATGATGTTGTTGGTAGAGTTAAGACATACGAAGCTATTGTAAAGGGAGAGAATATCCCAGAGCCAGGTATCCCAGAATCATTCAAGGTTCTTATCAAAGAACTTCAAGCTTTATGTTTAGACGTAAAAGTTTATAATGAAGAGAATGAAGAAATCAAGATAAGAGAATCAGTAGATGAAGATATGGAAGATTTAGAAGTTAATATAGAAGGAAATGAACCAAACCCTTCAACTTTAGCAAATGATGCTGGAACTACTGATGCTGAAGGCGAGAATGAAGATGAGAATGATGAATTTGAAGATGATATTGAAGAAATAGATTATGAGTCACTTAATCTTGATGATCTTGAAAGTGAAGATTTAGATATTGATGGATTTAATGATGAACACTAATTTTGAAGGGAGGATACACCCTTGTTTGAATTAAACAATTTTGATGCTATACAAATTGGTTTAGCTTCCCCAGAGCAAATAAGAGAATGGTCTAGAGGAGAAATAAAGAAACCAGAAACTATTAACTATAGAACACTAAAACCAGAAAGAGATGGTCTTTTCTGTGAAAGAATTTTTGGACCTATGAAAGACTGGGAGTGTCACTGTGGTAAATATAAGAGAGTTAGATATAAAGGAATAGTCTGTGACCGTTGTGGTGTTGAAGTAACTAAGGCTAAAGTAAGACGTGAGAGAATGGGGCATATAGAACTTGCTGCCCCTGTATCTCACATATGGTACTTCAAGGGTATTCCATCTAGAATGGGATTACTTCTTGATATGTCACCAAGATCTTTAGAGAAGATATTATACTTCGCTTCATATGTTGTGCTAGATCCTAAAGAAACTCCGCTTCTAAAGAAACAACTTTTAAATGAGAAGGAGTATGCAGAAGCAGTTGATAAATATGGTGAAGAAAGTTTCGAGGCTGGAATGGGTGCAGAAGCCGTTGAGAAGCTTTTAGAAGAAATTGACTTAGAGAGAGGCTCTAAGGAATTAAAAGAAGAACTAAAGACTAGTACGGGTCAAAAGAAGATCAGAATAATAAGAAGACTAGAGGTAATCGAATCATTTAGAAAATCTAGAAATAAGCCAGAATGGATGATAATCAGTGTAATACCTGTTATTCCACCAGATTTAAGACCAATGGTTCAATTAGATGGAGGAAGATTTGCTACTTCAGACTTAAATGATCTTTACAGAAGAGTTATAAATAGAAATAACAGACTTAAAAAGCTATTAGATTTAGGAGCACCAGACATCATAGTTAGAAATGAAAAGAGAATGCTTCAAGAAGCAGTAGATGCTCTTATTGATAATGGTAGAAGAGGAAGACCTGTAACAGGACCTGGAAACAGACCTCTTAAATCTTTATCAGATATGTTAAAAGGAAAGCAAGGAAGATTTAGACAAAACTTACTTGGTAAGAGAGTTGACTATTCTGGTAGATCAGTTATAGTTGTTGGTCCAGAATTAAAGATGTACCAATGCGGTCTTCCAAAGGAAATGGCTTTAGAGCTATTTAAACCTTTTGTTATGAAGAAGCTTGTTGAAAGCGGAGTAGCTCACAATATTAAGAGTGCTAAGAGAATGGTTGAAAGAGTTCAGGCTCAAGTATGGGATGTATTAGAAGAAGTAATTCAAGATCACCCAGTATTATTAAACCGTGCGCCTACACTTCATAGACTAGGAATTCAAGCATTCCAACCAGTTCTAGTTGATGGAAGAGCTATAAAACTTCATCCATTAGCATGTACAGCGTACAATGCTGACTTCGATGGAGACCAGATGGCTGTCCATGTGCCTTTGTCAGTAGAAGCACAAGCAGAATCAAGATTCTTAATGCTTGCAGCTAGCAACATATTAAAGCCATCAGATGGTAAGCCGGTTTGTGTACCTACTCAGGATATGATTTTAGGATCATATTACTTGACACTAGATAAAGACGGTGAGCCAGGCGAAGGAAAATGCTTCATGTCTGCAGACGAAGCTGTAATGGCTTATGAAAATAAAGTTGTTTCTCTTCACGCTAAAGTCAAAGTTAGATTAACAAAGGTTATAGATGGAGTAGAAAGACAAGGAATAATTGATACTACTGTTGGAAAGATTATCTTTAATGAGTCTATCCCTCAAGTATTAGGTTTTGTTGATAGAAGCAAAGAAGAAAATCAATTCAAATTAGAAGTTGATTTCTTAGTCGATAAAAAGAAACTAGGTAAGATTGTTGATAAGTGCTATATGAAGTTAGGTCCAACTGAAACTTCAATAATGCTTGATAAAATCAAGGCTAAAGGATATCACTATTCTACAATAGGTGCAATAACCGTTGCAGCATCAGATATGATAGTTCCAGCTCAAAAAGTTGATCTTCTAAAGGATGCTGAAGCTACTGTAGATAAGATAGAAAAACTTTATAAGAGAGGTCTTATATCAGAAGATGAAAGATATAACTCTGTAATAGATAAATGGACTCAAACTACTGAGGATGTAGCGAATGCACTTATGGATAACTTGGATAGATTTAATCCAATATTCATGATGGCAGACTCAGGAGCGAGAGGATCCAAATCTCAGATAAAGCAGCTTGCAGGTATGAGAGGACTTATGGCTAATCCATCAGGTAAGATCATAGAACGTCCAATCAAAGCTTCATTTAGAGAAGGTCTAGATGTACTTGAATATTTCATATCTACACACGGTGCTAGAAAGGGTAATGCCGATACAGCCCTTAAGACTGCTGACTCAGGTTACTTAACAAGAAGACTTGTTGACGTTAGCCAGGACGTTATAGTTAGAGATGAGGACTGTGGAACTAAAGAAGGTATTTACGTTTCTGAGATTAAAGAAGGAAATGAAGTTATAGAACCTCTAACAGAGAGATTAACAGGTAGATATAATGCTGAAGACATACTTCATCCTAAAACAGGAGAAGTCTTAGTTCCAAGAGATACTTATATGGATTTAGATCTTGCAGAGAAAGTAAGTGATGCTGGAGTTAAGAGAGTTAAAATCAGATCAGTATTTACATGTAATTGCAAAGTAGGGGTATGTGCTAAGTGTTATGGAATGAACATGGCGACTGCACAAAAAATAAATATAGGAGAATCTGTTGGTATTATAGCTGCTCAGTCAATCGGTGAACCAGGAACACAGCTTACAATGAGAACATTCCACACAGGTGGAGTTGCTGGATCAGATATAACTCAAGGTCTACCTAGAGTTGAAGAATTATTTGAAGCTAGAAAGCCAAAGGGATTAGCTATAGTAACTGAAATAGCAGGTACTGTTTCTATAGATGATACTAAGAAAAAGAGAACTGTTATAGTTACAGGAAATGATGGAGAGACAAAGGAATATGATATTCCATTTGGATCAAGATTAAAAGTATCTAAAGATGATGTAATTGAAGCTGGAGATGAAATCACTGAAGGTTCAGTAAACCCTCATGATATTCTAAAAATAAAAGGAATAGATGGTGTTAGAAGATATCTTCTATCTGAAGTTCAAAAAGTATATAGACTTCAAGGTGTTGACATCAATGATAAGCATCTAGAAGTTGTTGTAAGACAGATGACTAGAAAAGTTAAAGTTCTAGAGTCAGGAGATACAGATTTACTTCCAGGAACAATGATAGATATGTTTGACTTTAGAGAAGAAAATGAAAGAGCTATCGCAAATGGAGGAGAAGAAGCACAAGGAGAACAAGTACTTCTAGGAATTACAAAAGCGGCTCTAGCAACAGATTCATTCTTATCAGCAGCATCATTCCAAGAAACAACCAGAGTACTTACTGATGCTGCTATTAAAGGAAAGATAGATCCATTAATAGGATTAAAAGAAAATGTAATCATTGGTAAGTTGATACCAGCTGGTACAGGAATGCCAAAATATAAAAGTGTAAAATTAAGCACTGATAAAGATTTGGTAAAAGAGGATATAACAACCGCTATAGAAGAATAGACATATTTTATTGACATGAGTTATATGTGGTGGTACAATAAATTTTGTGTGATTTTAATAATTTAAAAATAAGTCATGACATTGTCTAACATGTACTTAAATGGAGGCAATTTGTTAAAAGTTGTCTCCATATAATTCTTATGGGGAGGGAGTAGCATGGTAGACAGAATAAAAGAAAAGCATGTAGTAGGAATAAAACAAGCTGCTAAAGCAATAAGCAATGATAATTGCAAAATTCTTTATGTAGCAAAAGATGTGGAAGAGAAACTTGTAAGTCCTTTAATCAAAAAAGCGAATGAAAAAAATGTAGATATAGTATATGTAGATACAATGAGAGAGCTTGGAAGATTATGCGGAATTCAAGTAGCTGCTTCAGCTACAGCGATTTTAATTAAATAAGCTATCAACTTATTTATATAGATTGTTTAATTAAAAAAAATTAGGAGGTGAAAATTAATGCCAACTATAAGCCAATTAGTTAGAAAAGGCAGAAAGACAGTAGCAACTAAATCAACAGCACCAGCACTTAAGGAGTGCCCTCAAAAGAGAGGAGTATGCACAGTAGTTAAAACTACTACTCCAAAGAAGCCAAACTCAGCGCTTAGAAAAATTGCCAGAGTTAGACTTACTAATGGATATGAAGTAACAGCATACATTGGTGGAATAGGCCATAACTTACAAGAGCACTCAGTTGTTCTTATAAGAGGTGGTAGAGTTAAGGACCTTCCTGGTGTAAGATACCATATAGTTAGAGGAGCACTTGACTGTGCAGGAGTAGCTAACAGACTTCAAGGAAGATCCAAGTACGGTGCTAAGAGACCAAAGCAAAAGTAATTTGATAACTCGTTAATTAGTGCGATGTCTTCAGCGTTTATTATATATAGAAGCAGAAGATTAGAGCGCTTTGCGACGCAGAGTCGAGTACCGATGATCTTAAATTTTAAATGTTAAGGAGGGAAGAAAAGTGCCAAGAAAAGGACATATAGCAAAAAGAGACGTTCTAGCAGATCCAATATACAACAGTAAGGTTGTAACAAAGCTTATAAACAGCATAATGGAAGATGGTAAAAAAGGAGTAGCACAAAAAATATGCTACGATGCTTTTGAAATCATAGCTGAGAAAACTGGAAAAGATGCACTTGAAGTATTCGAAACAGCAATGAATAACATCATGCCATTACTTGAAGTAAAGGCAAGAAGAGTTGGAGGAGCTACTTACCAAGTACCAATGGAAGTTAGACCAGAGAGAAGACAAACATTAGGTATAAGATGGTTATTAGCAGCTGCAAGAAAAAGAGGCGAAAAGTATATGAGAGAGAGACTTGCAAACGAGTTAATGGATGCAGCTAACAATACTGGAGCCGCTGTTAAGAAGAGAGAAGATACTCATAAGATGGCAGAAGCGAATAAAGCATTTGCTCATTACAGATACTAATACAAAAACTGTTTTGGTTATAAACCAAAACAGTTTTGTCGAATTTTAAATCGCAACTGAGAGGAGGAACTAAGAGTGGCAAGAGAGTTTCCATTAGATAAGTTCCGTAATATAGGAATCATGGCTCACATAGATGCTGGTAAAACTACTACTACGGAGCGTATATTATTCTACACAGGAAAAACACATAAGATAGGTGAGACTCACGAAGGTGAATCTCAAATGGACTGGATGGCGCAAGAGAAGGAGAGGGGAATAACAATCACTTCTGCTGCAACAACATGTGAATGGCAAGGCCATGTAATAAATATAATCGACACACCAGGACACGTAGACTTTACAGTTGAGGTTGAAAGATCTCTAAGAGTTCTTGACGGATCTGTAACAGTTTTAGATGCAAAGAGTGGAGTTGAACCACAAACAGAAACTGTTTGGAGGCAAGCGGATAAATACGAAGTACCAAGAATGGTATATGTAAATAAGATGGATGCTACAGGTGCTGATTTCTATGCTTGTATAGATTCTATAAGAGATAGATTAAAAGCAAATGCAGTTCCAATACAAATTCCAATAGGTCAAGAAGATCAATTCGTAGGAATGGTAGACTTAGTTGAGAATATTGCTATCCTTCATAAGAACGACTTAGGAACTGAAATAGAAAAGGTTGAGGTTCCAGCAGAGCTTAAGGATAAAGCAGAAGAGTATAGAATGGCATTAGTTGAAGCTGTTGCAGAAACAGATGAAGAATTAATGATGAAATACTTAGAAGGTGAAGAGTTAACTGTTGAAGAGTTAAAGATAGGAATAAGAAAAGCTACTATATCTAACCAAATGATACCAGTTCTATGTGGAACATCATATAAGAACAAAGGTGTTCAAGAAATGATAGATGCAGTAGTTGCTTACATGCCATCACCACTAGATATTCCAGCTATAAAGGGAACAGATCCATCAACTGGAGAAGAAATGGATAGACATGCTAGCGACGACGAGCCAATGTCAGCATTAGCATTTAAAATAGCTACTGACCCATTCGTTGGAAGATTAGCTTTCACAAGAGTTTACTCAGGAATAATGGAAAGTGGTACATATGTATTAAATTCCACAAAGGGTAAGAAAGAAAGAATCGGTAGACTTGTTAAGATGCATGCTAACCATAGACAAGAAGTTGCAGAATTAAGAGCTGGAGACTTAGGAGCTGTAGTTGGTCTTAAAGAAACAACTACAGGAGATACTTTATGTGCTGATAATGCACCAGTAATCCTAGAGTCTATGGAATTCCCAGAACCAGTTATTCGTGTAGCTATAGAACCAAAAACAAAAGCTGGTCAAGAAAAGATGGGTATTGCACTTGCAAAACTTGCAGAAGAAGACCCAACTTTTAAGACTTATACTGATCAAGAAACTGGTCAAACAATAATAGCAGGTATGGGTGAGTTACACCTTGAAATAATTGTTGACAGACTTCAAAGAGAGTTTAAAGTTGAGTGTAACGTTGGTCAACCACAAGTTGCATACAAAGAAACTATCAGAAAGACTGTTCAAGCTGAAGGTAAGTTTGTAAGACAATCAGGTGGACGTGGACAATACGGACATTGTTGGATTGAAATGAGTCCAACTGAAGGAGAATATACATTTGAAAATGCTATAGTTGGAGGAGCTATTCCAAGAGAATATATACCAGCTGTAGATAATGGAATTAGAGAAGCTTGTGAGAGCGGTGTTATTGGTGGATACCAAACAATTAACTTTAAAGTTAAGTTATTTGATGGATCATACCATGATGTTGACTCATCAGAAATGGCATTTAAGATCGCTGGATCTATGGCATTTAAGAATGCTATGGCTAAGGCTGATCCAGCATTACTTGAGCCTATGATGAAGGTTGAAGTAGTTGTACCAGAAGAGTACATGGGAGACGTTATTGGAGATATAAACTCTAGAAGAGGAAGAATCGAAGGTATGGATCCAAGAAATGGAGCACAAGTTATAAGATCTTTCGTTCCACTTTCAGAAATGTTTGGATACGCAACTGTACTTAGATCAAGAACTCAAGGTAGAGGAGTTTACTCAATGGAATTCGATCACTATGAAGAAGTTCCAAAGAGCATTCAAGAACAAATAGTTGGTAAGAAATAATAAAAATTCTTATCGATAAAAATTTATAACTTTTAAGATTAATAAAAAAAGATTATAATAATATTAATAATATATGATCTGCAAGGAGGAATAGAAAAATGGCAAAGGCAAAATTTGAAAGAAATAAGCCACACGTAAATATCGGAACAATAGGACACGTAGACCACGGTAAGACAACATTAACAGCTGCAATCACAACGGTTTTAGCAAACCAAGGATATGCAGATGCGTTTAAGTATGACGAAATAGATAAGGCACCAGAAGAAAAAGAAAGAGGAATTACAATCAACACTGCACACGTAGAGTATCAAACAGAGAACAGACACTATGCACACGTTGACTGCCCAGGCCACGCTGACTACGTTAAGAACATGATAACAGGAGCAGCACAAATGGACGGAGCTATACTAGTTGTATCAGCAGCAGATGGTCCAATGCCTCAAACAAGAGAGCATATACTACTAGCTTCAAGAGTTGGAGTTAACTACATAGTAGTATTCTTAAATAAAGCAGATATGGTAGACGATCCAGAACTAATTGAATTAGTAGAAATGGAAGTAAGAGAACTATTAAATGAGTATGATTTCCCAGGAGACGATACTCCAATAATAGTAGGATCAGCATTAAAAGCATTAGAAAATCCAACAGATCCAGAAGCAACTAAGTGTATAGTTGAATTAATGGAAGCAGTAGATAGCTATATCCCAACTCCAGAAAGAGCAACAGATAAGCCATTCTTAATGCCAGTAGAAGATGTATTCACAATCACTGGAAGAGGAACAGTTGCAACAGGAAGAGTTGAGAGAGGAATACTACACGTAGGAGACGAAGTAGATATCGTAGGATTAAGCGAAGAGAAGAGAAAGACAGTAGTAACAGGAATAGAAATGTTCAGAAAGTTACTAGACGAAGCGCAAGCTGGAGACAACATAGGAGCACTATTAAGAGGAATCCAAAGAACAGATATCGAAAGAGGTCAAGTACTAGCAAAAGTTGGATCAGTACATCCTCACAAGAAGTTCGTAGGTCAAGTATACGTACTTAAGAAAGAAGAAGGTGGAAGACATACTCCATTCTTTGATGGATATAGACCACAATTCTATTTCAGAACAACTGACGTTACAGGATCAATCAAGTTACCAGAAGGAATGGAAATGGTAATGCCAGGAGACCATATCGACATGAATGTTGAATTAATAACAGAAGTAGCAATGGACGAAGGACTAAGATTCGCTATCAGAGAAGGTGGAAGAACAGTAGGTTCTGGAGTTGTTACTAGCATAATAGAGTAATTTTAATCAAGAATTTAAATCTTTTTAATTAAAATAAATTTTAAAGTACCATTAGAACTGATGGGAATTTATGCTGGAAGCTGACTTTATAAATTTTTGCGCAAAAATTTATAAAGTCAGTGGAAAGAAAAGTTTTGATGTGCGCAAATCAAAAGCCTAGAGATTATTTTTAGCGCAATATAATTTCAAGGAGAGTTCTAAAAGAGGAATTAGGGAGATGTCTTCCTAGATTCCTCTTTTCTTTTTGAACAAACTATATAATCTAGGTAAATTATATAAATTTGTGGAAATTAAAAAAATATATTGAAATAAATAAAAATAAGCTATATAATTTAAAAAGCGCATTAAAGAGGTATTCAAAATAATACCTAAAAATGCAAAATAAAAAATGCTTGTAAAGCCTTAAAAAATATAGTATAATGAAATAGTTGTGAAGCTATAGTGCGATGAGGTGAGAGGTTGCCGAACTTAGGGGGAATTCTCACTGAGTATGTTTGGATCTTCGAATCCAACGACAGGGATATTGCGCTGTTTTGTGTTGTTAATTAGGAAACACCCGGAACAGTTTATAGAATAAATCCCTGTTGTGCGTAGTAAGGTAAGCGTACAAGAAAAGGAGGGAATGAAAATGTCAAAACAAAAAATAAGAATCAGATTAAAGGCTTTTGATCACACAATACTAGATCAATCAGCTGAGAGAATAGTTGAGACTGCTAAGTCAACTGGAGCTAAAGTAGCTGGACCAGTGCCACTACCAACTGAGAAAGATGTTGTTACAATATTAAGAGCTCCTCATAAGTATAAGGACTCAAGAGAGCAATTTGAAATAAGAACTCACAAGAGACTTATAGATATCGTTAATCCATCACCAAAGACAGTTGATGCATTAATGAGATTAGACTTACCAGCAGGTGTAGATATTGAGATAAAGCTATAAAACGTGCATAAGATGTACGCGTAATAGATAACTATTACGAACTATTATGATCACACTGTGATCCGCTAATATGTTTAGGAGGTGTATTGAATGAAAAAAGCTATAATGGGTAAAAAAGTAGGAATGACCCAAATATTTAATGAACAAGGGAAAGTAATTCCAGTAACAGTTGTAGAAGCTGGTCCATGTGTAGTTCTTCAAAAGAAAACTGTAGAAAGCGATGGATATGAAGCAATACAAGTAGGATTTGGTGATATAAGAGAGAAACTTGTTAACAAGCCAAAGACTGGTGTATTCAAGAAAGCTGGAGTTAACGTAAAGAGATATATAAGAGAATTCAGACTAGAGGATGTTAGTGCATACGAAGTTGGAACTGAAATCAAGGCTGACATATTTGCAGTTGGAGATAAAGTTGACGTAAGCGGAATATCTAAGGGTAAGGGATTCCAAGGAACTATAAAGAGATGGAATGCTCATAGAGGACCAATGTCTCACGGTTCTAAGTTCCATAGAGCAGTAGGTTCAATGGGAGCATCTTCAGATCCATCAAGAACATTCAAGAATAAGAGAATGCCAGGTCACATGGGAGCTGTTAAAACAACAGTATTAAACCTAGAAGTTGTTAAGGTAATGCCAGAAAAGAACGTTATCTTAATAAAGGGTGGAGTACCAGGACCAAACAAGGGCATGGTAATAATAAGAAATAGCGTGAAAGCTTAATTATAGAAGAAAGGAGGATGCAGAATGCCTACAGTAGGATTATTTAACAAAGAAGGACAAAAAGTTGGAGATATGCAATTAGCAGAAACAGTATTCAGCGCTAACATAAGCGAAGCTGCTGTTCATCAAGTTGTTGTTGCATTACTTGCTAACAAAAGACAAGGAACACAATCAGCTAAGACAAGAGCTGAAGTTTCAGGAGGCGGAATTAAGCCTTGGAGACAAAAAGGAACTGGAAGAGCAAGACAAGGATCTATCAGAGCTCCACAATGGATACATGGAGGAATAGTATTTGCTCCAAAGCCAAGAAGCTACAGAGTATCTGTTCCAAAGAGCATGAGAAGAGTTGCTATGAAATCAGTTCTAACAAGCAAAGTTCAAGAAAATGAGATGATTGTTTTAGAAGATTTATCTTTAGAAACTCCAAAGACTAAAGAAATGATAAAAATGATAAATGCATTTGAAGTTAAGAAAGCTTTAATAGTTACTGCTGAATCAAATGAGAATGTATATAAATCAGCTAGAAACATTCCTGGAGTAACTGTAGTACCAGTTAACAACATAAATGTTTATGATTTATTAAAGTATGAAAAGCTAATAATAACTAAGGATGCTGTATCCAAGATCGAGGAGGTGTACGCATAATGAAGTTAACTAGCCACGATATAATAAGAAAGCCAATCATCACTGAAAAATCTATGGCTGCTATGGCTGAAAAGAAATACAGTTTCATAGTTCACCCAGAAGCTAATAAAGTTCAAGTTAAGAGAGCTATAGAAGAAGTTTTTGGCGTAAAGGTTAAAGATGTAAAGACAATGAATTTCTTAGGAAAAACTAAGAGAGTAGGCGTACATGTAGGAAAAAGAGCAGACTTTAAGAAAGCTGTTGTTATGCTTACAGAGGATAGTAAGACAATCGAATTCTTTGAAGGAATGCAATAATAGATAAATAAGCAGGTATTGGTGAAAGCCAGATAAGCTCAAAAAGGAGGGAATTTACATGGCAGTTAAAAAGTTTAACCCAACCACTCCATCAAGAAGAGAAATGACTATGTCTACTTTTGAAGAGATAACAACTAATAGTCCAGAAAAATCTCTACTTGTATCAGTTAAAAAGAGTGGCGGAAGAAATGCTCATGGTAAAATAACTGTTAGACACCACGGTGGTGGAGAAAAGAGAAAATACAGAATAATAGATTTCAAGAGAAATAAGGATGGTATACCAGCAAAGGTTGCTACTATAGAGTATGATCCAAATAGATCAGCATATATATCATTAGTAGTATATGCAGATGGTGAAAAGAGATACATACTAGCTCCTGTAGGCCTAAAGGTTGGAGACGTAGTAGTTTCAGGACCAGATGCTGACATAAAACCAGGTAATGCTCTTCCATTAAAGAACATTCCTGTTGGTACAGTAATCCATAATATAGAGTTAGCTGCTGGAAAAGGCGGACAGTTAGTAAGATCTGCTGGAGCATCAGCTCAGTTAATGGCTAAAGAAGGAAACTATGCAACTTTAAGATTACCATCAGGTGAAATGAGATATGTTAGAATAGAGTGCAGAGCTACAATCGGAACTGTATCTAACTTAACTAACGACATAGTTAACATCGGTAAGGCTGGAAGAAAGAGACACATGGGATGGAGACCAACTGTAAGAGGATCTGTAATGAATCCTTGCGATCACCCACACGGTGGTGGAGAAGGTAAGTCACCAGTAGGTAGACCAGGACCACTTACTCCATGGGGTAAGCCAGCCCTAGGATTTAAGACTAGAAAGCATAAGAAGTATTCAAATAGATTAATAATAAAGAGAAGAAATAGCAAATAGTTGGTGGAGAGAATGAATAATTCTCTTCTGCCATAGCTGTATGTGAAGGGAGGAAAATCAGTGAGTAGATCAATCAAAAAAGGACCTTTCGTGCAAGAAGTTCTTTTAAAGAGAATCAATGAGATGAATAAAGCTGGAGAGAAGAAGGTTATCAAGACTTGGTCAAGAAGTTCAACAATATTCCCTCAAATGATAGGCCACACTATAGCAGTTCATGATGGAAGAAAGCATGTCCCAGTTTATGTATCTGAGGATATGGTTGGACATAAATTAGGAGAGTTCGTTTTAACTAGAACTTACAAGGGACACGTTGACAATGAGAAATCATCAAAGGTAAGATAACCTTGGAAAGGAGGATACATTAATGGAAGCTAAGGCTATAGCTAAATATATAAGAATGTCACCAATGAAAGTTGGAGTAGTACTTGACTTAATAAGAGGGAAAAATGTAAATGAAGCATTTGCAATTCTTCAATACACTCCAAAAGATGCTGCAGTAGTTGTTAATAAGTTATTAAAATCTGCTGTTGCTAATGCTGAAAACAACAATAACTTAGATTCAACTAGATTATTTGTTGCTGAAGCACATGTGGGTCAAGGACCAACATTAAAGAGATTTAGACCACATGCTCAAGGTAGAGCATTTAGAATAAATAAGAAGACTAGTCATATAACACTAGTTGTAAAAGAAAGAGCTTAATAAAGAAGGAGGGAACTAGAGTGGGACAAAAAGTACATCCTCACGGACTTAGAGTCGGCGTTATCAAAGGCTGGGATGCTAAATGGTATGCAGACAAAAAGAATTTCGCAGATTATCTAGTTGAAGATAACAAGATAAGAGAATTCGTAAAAAGCAAGTTATATTCCGCAGGAATATCTAAAATAGAAATAGAAAGAGCTGCAAAGAAAGTTAAGCTTAACATCTATACTGCAAAGCCAGGTGTTGTTATAGGAAAAGGTGGATCAGGAATAGAAGCTTTAAAGAAATCTTTGGAAACTTTCGTAACTGATAAGCACATACTTATAAACATAGTTGAGGTTAAATCTGTTGATACAGATGCTCAATTAATGTCAGAAAACATAGCTGCACAACTTGAAAAGAGAATATCTTTCAGAAGAGCTATGAAACAAACAATCCAAAGAGCTATGAAGAATGGAGCTAAAGGTGTTAAGACTACATGTGGCGGAAGACTTGGCGGAGCTGAAATCGCTAGATCAGAAAGCTATCATGAAGGAACAATTCCACTACAAACTTTAAGAGCTGATATAGATTATGGATTTGCTGAAGCAAATACAACTTACGGAAAAATCGGAGTTAAAGTTTGGGTTTATAAAGGAGAAGTTCTTCCAGTTAAAAAAGTAGAAAAGGAAGAAGTTAACGCGTAAGAAAGGAGGAATACGACATGTTAATGCCTAAAAGAGTAAAACATCGTAAGGTACAACGTGGTAGAATGAAGGGTAAAGCTACCAGAGGTAACTTTATTGCGTATGGAGATTATGCAATTCAAGCAACTGAATGTGGTTGGATAACAAGTAACCAAATAGAAGCTGCCAGAATAGCAATAAACAGATATATAAAAAGAGGTGGAAAACTTTGGATAAAGATTTTCCCAGATAAGCCAGTTACAGAAAAACCAGCTGAAACACGTATGGGTTCAGGTAAAGGTTCACCAGAATACTGGGTTGCAGTAGTTAAGCCAGGCAGAGTATTATTTGAATTGTCAGGTGTTAATGAAGAAACTGCAAGGGAGGCAATGAGACTTGCATCACACAAGCTTCCTATAAAAACTAAGTTTGTAACAAGAAGAGATTTTGAGGAAATGGGTGGTGAAAACAATGAAGGCTAGAGAATTACAAGAGTTAAGACAAAGCAATCCTCAAGATTTAAATGTTAAATTAGGAGATCTTAAGGCTGAGCTATTTAACTTAAGATTCCAATTAGCTACAGGTCAGTTAGAAAATCCAATGAGGATAAGAGAAGTTAAAAAGTCAATCGCCCAAATAAAGACAATTTTAAGAGAAGAAGAGTTAAAGGCTTTTGAACAGTAAAGCTGAAAGGAGGTTCGCCCTGTGGAAAGAGGAAATAGAAAAACCAGAATTGGTAGAGTCGTTTCAGATAAGATGGATAAAACTATAGTTGTAGCTGTTGAAACAAAGGTTCGTCATCCACTTTACGGAAAGACAGTTAATACAACTACTAAATTCAAAGCTCATGATGAGAATAATGAAGCAAAAGTTAATGATAGAGTTTTAATAATGGAAACAAGACCACTATCTAAAGACAAGAGATGGAGACTAGTGGAAATAGTTGAAAAGGCAAAATAGTCTTTTAAGTACTGAAAGGAGGGTATTTGCATGATACAACAACAAACTATACTAAATGTTGCAGATAATTCTGGTGCTAAAGAAATTATGTGCATAAGAGTATTAGGTGGTTCCAAGAGAAAGTATGGAAACATTGGAGATATAATAGTTGCTAGCGTTAAAAGTGCAACACCAGGCGGAGTTGTTAAAAAAGGTGACGTTGTTAAGGCTGTTATAGTTAGATCAGTTAAAGGGTTAAGAAGAGCAGATGGATCTTATATAAGATTCGACGAGAACGCAGCAGTAATCATTAAAGATGATAAACAACCAAGGGGAACTCGTATCTTCGGACCAGTTGCTAGGGAGCTAAGAGATAAAGAGTTTAACAAGATATTATCATTGGCACCTGAAGTTCTATAAGAGGGAGGTAGCTAAATAATGAAAGTTCATGTAAGAAAAAATGACACAGTTATGGTTATATCTGGAAAAGATAAAGGCAAAACTGGAGAAGTTATAGAAGTTATGCCAAAGACTGGTAAGATAAGAGTTAGTGGCGTTAATATAGTAAGCAAACATAAGAAACCAAGCCAAGCAAACATGCAAGGTGGAATAATAAAAGAAGAAGCACCTATTTACAGCTCAAAAGTTATGTTATACTGCACTAAGTGCAAGAATGTAACAAGAATCAACTATAAGATTCTTGAAGATGGAGCTAAAGTAAGAGTGTGCAAGAAGTGTGGAGAAACATTCTAATACTTGAAAGGAGGTAAAATCTAATGATTTCAAGACTACAAGAAAAATACAATAAAGAAGTAGTTCCAGCTATGATGGAAAAGTTCGGATATAAAAACATAATGCAAGTGCCAAAACTAGAGAAAATAGTTATTAATATGGGAGTAGGAGAAGCTAAGGAGAATGCTAAAAATTTAGAATCTGCTGTTTCTGATCTTCAAATAATAACAGGACAAAAGCCAATCTTAACTAGAGCAAAGAAATCAGTTGCTAACTTTAAGATAAGAGAGAATATGGCTATTGGTTGTAAGGTAACTCTTAGAAAAGAGAAAATGTATGAGTTTGCTGACAAATTCGTAAGCATAGCTTTACCAAGAGTTAGAGACTTTAGAGGAGTTTCAGACAAATCTTTTGATGGAAGAGGAAACTACTCTTTAGGAATCAAAGAGCAACTTATATTCCCTGAAATTGAGTATGATAAAGTTGACAAAGTAAGAGGAATGGATATTATATTTGTAACTACTGCAAAGACAGACGAGGAAGCAAGAGAATTACTAAGATTCCTTGGAATGCCATTTGCTCATTAATAAGGAGGGAAAACTGTGGCACGTAAGGCTATAATTGAAAAGTGGAAAAAAGGACCAAAGTATTCTACACAAGCATATACAAGATGTAGAATATGTGGAAGACCACATTCTGTTTTAAAGAAATATGGAATTTGCCGTATATGCTTTAGAGAACTTGCATACAAAGGTGAAATACCTGGATGCAGAAAAGCAAGTTGGTAATATTGATTGGGTAAAGAAAGGAGGCATATTAAATGGTTATGACGGATCCTATCGCAGATTTGCTAACACGTATTAGAAATGCAAATGCTGTAAAACATGAGATAGTAGAAATACCTTCTTCAAACATAAAGAAGGCTATAGCAAATATATTACTTCAAGAAGGATATATAAAGGAAATTGAGGAGTACTCTGAAGGAGTTGTGCCTATGATGAGATTAACACTTAAATATGGCATTAACAATGAAAGAGTTATAACTGGAATAAAGAAAATATCTAAACCAGGTTTAAGAGTATACTGCCAAAAGGACGATGTACCTAAGGTATTAAACGGACTAGGAGTTGCAGTAATTTCTACTTCAAAGGGTATTTTAACTGATAGAGAAGCAAGAAAAGCTGGCGTAGGTGGAGAAGTTATCTGCTACGTTTGGTAAAATAATTGAGATTTAATCTTAGTATGGATTTTATTATAGATAAGTATAGGGGATAAACTCCCCGTACACCATAAGGGATATAGGAGGTGCAATCATGTCAAGAGTTGGTAGATTACCGATAGCTATTCCTAATGGCGTAACTGTTACAGTAACTCCAGAGAACGTTGTTACTGTAAAAGGACCAAAAGGCCAATTAGAGAAGGCTATGCACAAAGACATACAAATAACAGTTCAAGGCAATGAAGTAGTTGTTACTAGACCAAGTGATAACAAGGATCATAGAGCACTACACGGATTAACTAGAGCTTTGTTAAATAACATGGTTAAAGGAGTATCCGAAGGATACCAAAAAACTTTAGAATTAGTTGGTGTTGGATATAGAGCGCAATTACAAGGAAAGAAGCTTGTAATGAACTTAGGATATTCTCACCCTGTAGAAATAGAGCCAGTTGAAGGCGTAACTTTTGAAATTCCAGCTGCTACAAAAGTTGTAGTTAAAGGAATTGATAAAGAAAAAGTTGGAGATATGGCTGCTGACATAAGAAAGTGGAGAGTACCAGAACCTTACAAGGGTAAAGGAATCAAGTATGAAGGTGAAGTTATCAGACGTAAGGAAGGTAAGACTGGTAAGAAGTAATAGAAAGGAGTGAACCTAAATGTTCAAAAAAGCTGACAGAAAAGCGCAAAGAGAAAGACGTCATTTAAGAGTTCGTAAGAAAATCTCTGGAACAAATGAAAGACCAAGACTTTGTGTATATAGAAGCGAAAAGAATATATATGCTCAAATAATAGATGATGTAGCTGGAAGAACTTTAGTTGCTGCTTCTAGCACTGAGAAAGACTTTACAGCTAAGGGAAGCAACAAAGAAGCTGCTAAATTAGTTGGAGAAGCTATAGCAAAGAGAGCAATTGAAAAAGGAATCAATGATGTTGTATTTGACAGAGGCGGATACATATATCATGGAAGAGTTAAAGAGCTTGCAGAGGGCGCTAGAGAAGCGGGCCTACAATTCTAATTAAGGAGGGAAATAAATGAGAATCGATCCTAGTACACTAGACCTTAAAGAAAAGGTTGTTTCTATAAATAGAGTTACTAAGGTTGTTAAAGGTGGTAGAAACTTCAGATTCAGCGCTCTAGTAGTTGTTGGAGACGAGAACGGACACGTTGGAGTTGGAATTGGTAAGTCTATAGAAATACCTGAAGCAATCAGAAAAGCAATAGAAGATGCTAAGAAACATTTAGTTTCTGTTGAGATAGTTGGAACTACAGTTCCTCATGCAGTACACGGAATATTCGGTAAGGGTGATGTTTTAATAATGCCTGCTACTGAAGGTACTGGAGTTATAGCGGGAGGTCCAGCAAGAGCGGTCCTTGAATTAGCTGGATTAAAGGACGTTAGAGCTAAGTCTCTAGGTTCAAATAACCCTAAAAATATGGTTAACGCAACAATAAACGGATTAGCAAGCCTAAGAACAGCTGAGCAAATAGCTAAGCTAAGAGGAAAATCCGTTGAAGAAATTTTAGGTTAAGGAGGGGATTGCCTTGGCTAAAATGAAAATAACATTAGTTAAGAGCTTAATAGGTAGAAAGAAGGACCATATCGCTACTGCTAATGCTCTAGGACTAAGAAAAATTGGAACAGTAAAAGAGCATGAGGGTACTCCTCAAGTTATGGGTATGATAAAGAAAATTGATTACCTACTAAAGGTAGAAGAAATATAATTAACGAGGAGGTGCAAGATAGATGAAACTTCATGAGTTAAAACCAGCAGCAGGAAGCAGAAAAGCTCCTAAGAGAATCGGTAGAGGTACAGGTTCAGGATTAGGAAGAAACGCTGGTAAAGGTGAAAAAGGACAGAATGCTAGAAGTGGTGGCGGAGTAAGACCAGGATTTGAAGGAGGTCAGATGCCATTATTCAGAAGACTTCCAAAGAGAGGATTTACTAACATATTTGCTAAAGAATATGTTGCTATCAATGTAGATAGATTAAATGTTTTTGAAAATGGAACAGAAGTTACACCAGAATTACTGCTAGAAAAGAGAATAATCAGTAAAGTAAAAGACGGAGTTAAGATTTTAGGAAATGGAAACTTAGAAAAGAGCTTAACTGTTAAGGCTTCAAAATTCTCTAAATCAGCAGCTGAAAAGATTGAAACAGCTGGAGGAAAAGTTGAGGTGGTATAAAAATGCTATCAACCCTACGTAACGCCTGGAAAATTCCAGAACTAAGAAAAAGAATTTTATACACCATATTTTTAGTGATGGTTCTAAGAATGGGAAACTTTATTCCGGTTCCTGGAGTCAACATAGCAGCTTTATCTGCAAGTATGGGACAGTCTGGAACACTAATAAATTTTTATGACTTAATATCCGGAGGTGCCTTTAGCGGATTTAGTATCTTTGCATTGGCTGTATCACCATACATCAATGCATCGATTATAATGCAGCTTCTTACAATAGCTATTCCAAAGTTGGAACAGCTATCTAAGGAAGGCGAAGACGGAAGAAAGAAAATACAAAACATAACAAGATATATATCAATACCTATATCAATTATAATGGCATATGCATCTTATATGTATATTTATAATCAAGGAGTTGTTACTGATAGTTCATTCCTTGGAGTTATGTTAATCTTAGTTCCTCTTATTGCAGGAAGTACATTCTTAATGTGGTTAGGGGATCAGATTACAGTAAAAGGTATTGGAAACGGACTTTCTTTGATAATCTTTGTAAATATAATTTCTAGATTTCCAACTCTAGTAAATCAAATTATAAAGTCTCAAGAAACCGGAGCTGTTACTGGAGTAGCAGTAGCAATGCTATTAGTAGTATCATTAGCTATCTTGTTGTCAATAATATATATGACATTAGCAGAAAGAAGGATTCACGTTCAGTACGCTGGAAAAGCTGTTGGAAATAAGACTTATAAAGGTCAAACAACCCATATTCCAATAAGCATAATCGGATCTGCTGTTATAGCAATAATATTTGCTATGTCAGTACTTCAATTTGTTCCAGTAATTACTCAATTATTCTTCTCAAAAACTTCTTTCTATGCATTTATTAATTCGAATAGTCCGTGGAATATATTCAGTACCAACACATGGTCACATGCAGTTGTTTATGCAATATTAGTTATATTCTTCACTTGGTTTTATTCACAAATTACATTTAAACCAGAAGAGATGGCTGAAAACATGCATAAGTCTGCTGGATTTATACCAGGTATAAGACCAGGAAAACAAACTGAATTATATTTAGAGAAGATATTAAATAAAGTGTCTGTAATAGGTGGAATATATGCGTCAATCATAGCGCTTTTCCCTATAATAATATCGGCACATACGCCATTTAAGGGTATTCAATTTGGAGGTACAATGTTCTTAATTATGGTCAGTGTATCGTTAGAGACTGTAAGACAAATTGAATCTCAATTAGTAATGCGTCATTATCAAGGATTCCTTAAATAGAATATAATGGAGATGATGCAAAATGAGAATAGTTTTATTAGGTCCTCCAGGAGCAGGAAAAGGAACGCAAGCTAAGTCAATTAGCAATAAATATTCTATACCGCATATATCTACAGGTGATATTTTTAGAAAGAATATTTCTGAAAAAACACCTTTAGGAATAGAAGCTAAGGGATATATTGACAAAGGTCACTTAGTACCAGATTCATTAACTATAGATTTAGTTAAAGATACTTTAAGCCAAGAGTTCTGCAAAAATGGATTTTTACTAGATGGATTTCCAAGAACAGTAGCTCAGGCTGAAGCATTAAAAGAATTTTTAAAGGAAAATGGAACAGATCTTGATGTAGCACTTTTAATAGATGTACCTCAAAACTTCATTCTTGAAAGAATGACTGGAAGAAGAGTGTGCACATCATGTGGAGCAAGTTATCATATAAAATTCAATCCACCATCTGTTGATGGAAAGTGCGATGTATGTGGTAATGATGTAGTCCAAAGAAAAGATGATACAGAAGCAACTGTAAAAGAGAGATTGGATGTTTATGATAGCCAAACTCAACCTTTAATAAACTATTATGATGCTGAAGGACTCTTAAAGACTGTAGATGGTACTAAGGCAATCAATGAAGTTTTTGAAAGTATCTGCAATATTCTAGGAAGCGATAAGTAATGATTATATTAAAAAATAATCATGAAATTGAGTGCATGAGAGCCGCAGGACATATAGTCGGCGAAACTCTTTTAAAACTTGAAGAGGTTATATCACCAGGTATGACTTCCGCAGAGATAGATAGATTAGCAGAAGAATTTATAACTAAGCAGGGAGCAAGGCCGTCCTTTAAGGGATATGGAGGTTTTCCAGGGTCAATATGTGCATCTATTAATGAAACTGTGGTTCATGGCATCCCAAGTAATGACGTAATCTTAAAAGAAGGAGACATAATCAGTATTGATTGTGGAGCTTGCTTTAATGGGTTTCATGGAGATGCCGCAAGGACCTTCCTAGTTGGAAAGGTCTCAAATGATGCTAAGCAACTTGTAAAAGTTACTGAAGAAAGTTTTTTTAAAGGTGTAGAAAAGGCTATAATAGGAAATAGGATAACCGATATAGGTCATGAAATCCAGACTTTTGTTGAGACTCATGGATATTCTGTTGTAAGAGATTATGTGGGTCATGGAATAGGAAGGAGTCTTCATGAAGATCCTGCAGTTCCTAACTTTGGTAGACCTTGTAGGGGACCAAAAATAGTCGAAGGAATGGTATTAGCAATTGAACCGATGGTAAACAAAGGTCAGCATTACGTAAGGACTAAAAGAGATGGATGGACTGTAGTAACTACAGATGGAAGTCTCTCAGCTCATTATGAGAATACTGTTGCTATTTTACCAAATGGTCCTGAGATTTTAACATTAATAAAATAAAAACCCAAGTTTAGCGATGCTTAGTTATAAATTCATATCGGCTAAAGCTGAGTTAATTTATGACTAAGGTAATCATTGAGGTGAAAAATTTGCAAGACAATGACTTGTTAGGTAAAGTTGTAATTTCTAAAGCAGGCAGAGACACAGGTGATTACTACATTGTCATAGAGCAAATAGATGATAACTATGTATTACTTGCTGACGGAAGGTTAAAAACAATAGAAAAGCCTAAAAAGAAAAAACTAAAACATTTAAAAATGACTGATGTTTTGGCAACAGATATAAGAGAATACATAATGTCTAATAAACGAATCTTAGATGTTATGATAAAAAAGTTTTTAGAAGGCATTGTTTAAGGAGGTTTGATTACCTTATGTCTAAAGATGATGTTATAGAAATGCAAGGTATAGTTTTAGAAGCTCTACCTAATGCAATGTTTCAAGTAGAACTTGAAAGTGGGCATAAAATATTAGCTCACATATCAGGTAAGTTAAGAATGAACTTCATAAGGATTCTACCAGGAGATAAAGTTACTGTGGAGCTTTCTCCATATGATTTGACTCGTGGAAGAATTACTTGGAGAGCGAAGTAATAAGGAGGGTTAGCCATGAAAGTAAGACCGTCAGTTAAGCCTATTTGCGAAAAGTGCAAGGTTATAAGAAGAAAAGGAAAAGTAATGGTTATCTGTGAAAACCCAAAGCACAAGCAAAAACAAGGCTAATATAAAAAAAGATATAACCGTTAGTAGATTTTAGGTAAGGCTGACAATAGAGTAACCGCTACGCTCTATTGACCTAAGATTTGAAATAAATTCATTAAAACCACTAGATAAAGTTAAACAAGACATTTCAATTACCAGGAGGTGTAAATTTTAATGGCAAGAATAGCAGGCGTAGACCTACCAAAAGAAAAAAGAGTAGAAATAGGTCTAACATATATATTTGGAATAGGATTACCTACTTCTAGAAAAATTCTTGAAGCTACTGGAGTAAATCCAGACGTTAGAGTTAAGGATTTAAGTGAAGAAGAAGTTAATGCTATAAGAGATTACGTAAAGAACCTTAAAGTTGAAGGTGATCTTAGAAGAGAAGTAGCTCTTAATATCAAGAGATTAGTAGAAATCGGATGTTACAGAGGTATGAGACATAGAAGAGGTCTTCCAGTAAGAGGACAAAGAACTAAGACTAATGCTAGAACTAGAAAAGGTCCTAAGAAGACTATAGCAGGTAAGAAGAAGTAATAGTTAGGAGGTAAGACAATGGCAGCTCAAAAGGTTAAAAAGACCAGAAGAAGAAAAGAGAGAAAGAATGTTGAGCACGGTGCAGCACACATAAAGTCAACTTTCAATAACTCAATAGTTACTTTAACTGATGCAGCAGGAAATGCTTTATCATGGTCTAGTGCGGGAGCATTGGGATTCAGAGGATCAAGAAAAAGTACTCCATTTGCTGCACAAATGGCAGCTGAAACATCAGCTAAAGCAGCTATGGAACACGGTTTAAAGAGTGTTGAGGTATATGTAAAAGGACCAGGAGCAGGAAGAGAAGCAGCAATCAGATCTCTACAAGCAGCAGGTCTAGAAGTTACTCTAATAAAGGACGTAACTCCAATACCACATAACGGATGTAGACCACCAAAGAGAAGAAGAGTTTAATTTTTAGTTAACAGGAGGTGTAATTTAATGGCAAGATATACTGGAGCAAGCTGCAAACTTTGCAGAAGAGAAGGTATGAAGTTGTTCTTAAAAGGTGATAGATGTTATACAGATAAATGTGCATTTGCTAGAAGAAGCTATGCGCCAGGACAACACGGACAAAACAGAAAGAAAGTATCTAACTACGGAATGCAGTTAAGAGAAAAACAAAAAGCTAGAAGAATATATGGTGTTCTTGAAAAGCAATTCAGATGCTACTATGAAAAAGCTGATAAGCAAAGAGGAATCACTGGTGAAAACTTATTAAGACTTTTAGAAATGAGACTTGATAATGTTGTTTACAGACTAGGATATGGTGCATCAAGATCAGAAGCTAGACAATTAGTAACACACGGACATTTCTTAGTAAATGGTAAGAAGGTTGATATCGCTTCTTACAATGTAAATGTCAACGATGTTATAAGTGTTTGTGAGAAAAGCAGAGCTACTGAAAAATTCAAGGTATTTGCTGAGAATCCAAAGACTTTACCAAAGTGGTTAGAAGCTAACGTTGAAAACTTTGAAGGTAAAGTAGTAGCACAACCTGCTAGAGAAGACATAGATTCTCCAATAAACGAGACATTAATCGTCGAGTTATACAGCAGATAATAGCTTTTAAAATAATTGTGGTAGAAGTTTATTTCTACCATAATTATATGAAATCAGTTGCCCTCATAAAATAATATGCCAGTTTAAATATAAGGAGGGTTTGTAGATGTTAGAAATAGAAAAGCCAAAAATAGAATGTGTAGAAGTTAGCGAAGACGGAAGCTATGGTAAATTTGTTGTAGAACCTCTTGAGAGGGGTTATGGTATAACATTAGGAAATGCTTTAAGAAGAATATTGCTTTCCTCATTGCCAGGTGTTGCAGCAACTTCTGTAAAAATAGATGGGGTTTTACATGAACTTTCAACTGTTCAAGGTGTTAAGGAAGATGTTACAGAGATAATCTTAAACATTAAAGCTTTAGCTCTTACAATGACAGGAGAAGGTCCAAAGACTATTTATATTGATGCTCAAGGACCAGGAGAGGTTACTGGTGCTGATATAAAGACAGATGGAGATATTGAGGTTATTAATAAGGACCTACATATAGCTACTCTAGATACAGATGGTAAGCTATATATGGAGATTACTATTAATAATGGTAGAGGCTATGTAAGCCAAACTAGAAATAAGACAGATGATCTTCCAATATCATCAATAGCTGTAGATTCTATATACACTCCAGTAAAGAGGGTAAACTTTACTGTAGAAAACACAAGAGTAGGTCAAATTAGTGATTATGACAAATTGATATTAGAAATTTGGACTAATGGAACTATTAAGACTGAAGAAGCTATCAGTTTATCAGCTAAAATACTTATAGAGCATTTCAAACTATTCATGACTCTTACAGATCATGCTAACGATGTTGAGATAATGATCGAAAAAGAGGAAGATAAGAAAGAAAAAGCCTTAGAAATGACCATAGAAGAACTTGATTTATCAGTAAGATCTTACAACTGTTTAAAGAGAGCTGGTATAAATACAGTTCAGGAGCTTGCTCAAAGATCTATGGATGACATGATGAAGGTAAGAAATTTAGGTAAGAAATCCCTTGAAGAAGTGGAAAGAAAACTTAAAGAATTAGGCTTAGGCTTAAGACTAAACGATGAGTAAGGAGGTAAATCTATGGCAGTACAACGTAAATTAGGACGCCCAACTGATCAAAGAATAGCTATGTTAAGAAACCTTGTTACTAGCTTCTTAAAGAACGGTAAAATAGAGACTACTGAAACTAGAGCTAAGGAAACAAGAAGATTAGCTGAAAAAATGATAACTCTTGCAAAAGCAGGAGATCTTCACTCAAGAAGACAAGTGCTTTCTTTCGTAACTGAAGAAGCAGTTGTTAAGAGATTATTTGATGAAGTTGCTCCAAAGTATGCTGAAAGAAACGGTGGATATACTAGAATGTACAAAGTAGGTCCAAGAAGAGGCGACGGAGCAGAAGTAGTTATACTTGAATTAGTATAATAAATTCTTTTACATCAGGGATTAAGTTTAAGACTTAGTCCCTATTTTAATATATATATATAAAATTATAAAAAATTATAAAAATTTAAACGGTTATTTATACCGCTTAACTTGAATTAAAATGGAATATTATTTATAATAGGAAAGGTAATGAAATTTTTCTAGAACATAGGTAAAATAAGCTTTCATAAAGGCTTTACACTATGACGATATTCACTACACATTTGGATAATTTTTGGAGGAAATCCTAATGGATACTATGATTAAAAGTGAAAATTTAACATATAAATACTTTCATGAAGATGAAAATGAGGAAAAGTTCGCTGTTAATGGGGTAAATCTTAATGTAGATCGAGGTGAGTTTTTAGTTATACTAGGTCATAACGGATCAGGAAAGTCTACTATAGCAAAACTAATGAACGCACTTCTTTTACCAAGCAGTGGAACTATTTATATAAATGGAATGGATTCGAAAGATAGCGATAATCTTTGGAATATAAGAAGTAGCGCAGGTATGGTGTTTCAGAATCCTGATAACCAGCTTGTTGCAACTATAGTTGAAGAGGACGTTGCTTTTGGACCAGAAAATTTAGGGGTTGACCCTAAAGAGATAAGACAAAGAGTGGACAGCAGTCTAAAGAAAGTAGGAATGTATGAGTATAGAAGGCACGCTCCACATCTTTTATCTGGTGGGCAAAAGCAAAGGGTGGCTATAGCAGGAATACTTGCTATGAGACCAAAATGCATTGTATTAGATGAACCTACAGCAATGCTAGACCCTTCAGGAAGAAAAGAAGTTATAAAGACTATAAAAGAGCTGAATAAAGAATATGGGATAACTATAGTCCTTATTACTCACTATATGGAAGAGGCTGTAGAAGCTGATAGAATAATAGTTATGGATGATGGAAAAGTACTTATGGAAGGAAAACCTAGAGATGTGTTTTCTAAAGTAAGGGAAATGAAGAAAATAGGACTAGACGTACCACAGGTAACAGAGCTAGCCTATGAATTAAAGAAAAGTGGTATTGATGTCAGTGAAAAAATATTAACTATAAATGAGATGGTGAATGCATTATGTCAATTAAAATAAGTAACTTAACACATGTATATATGCCAGGATCACCTTTTGAGAAAAAGGCGTTAGACGATGTTTCTCTAGAGATTAATGATGGACAGTTTGTTGCACTTATAGGTCATACTGGTTCAGGAAAATCCACATTAATACAACATATGAATGGGCTTCTTAAGCCAACCAGTGGAGAGATTATTGTTGATGATAAAAATATAACTAATAAAGAAATAAAACTAAGTGATGTTAGAAAAAAAGTTGGTATCGTATTTCAATATCCTGAGTATCAATTATTTGAGGAAACAATAGAAAAGGATATTGAATTTGGTCCTAGAAATTTAGGTCTTTCTGATGAGGAAATCTCAGTAAGAGTAAAGAAAGCCATGAAAATGGTTGGATTAGACTTTGAAACTTACAAAGATAAATCTCCATTTGAATTAAGCGGAGGTCAAAAGAGAAGAGTAGCTATAGCTGGAGTTGTAGCTATGGAACCAAAAGTGCTTATATTAGATGAACCTACAGCTGGATTAGATCCAAAAGGAAGAGATGAGATATTAGGCCAAATCAAGAAACTTCATGATGAATACAATATGACAATAATTTTGGTTTCCCACAGCATGGAGGACGTAGCACGAGTTGCAGATAGAATTCTTGTAATGAATAAGGGAAAATGTGTTCTTGATGGAAAGCCTTATGAGGTATTTAAAGAAATTGATACATTAGAGAATATAGGTCTTGCTGCACCTCAGATTACTTATTTAGTGAGAGAACTGAGGAATAGAGGTTTTAACATAAATGATGATATATTTACAGTAGAGGATGCTAAGAAAGCTATTCTTAAAATACTAAATTAAGAATAGGTTCTAGCCAAAGTTTGATTAGGACGGAGGAAGAGAAAAATGATAAAGGATATAACAATAGGACAATACGTTCCGGGAGATTCCTTTATACATAAATTAGATCCAAGAACAAAGATACTTATATCTATACTATTTATTGTAGATATCTTTTTAATCAAAAGTTTTTGGGGATATTTATTTGTAGTATTATTTATTGGTGCAATATTATATGTTTCAAAATTGTCTCCTAAATATCTGTTTAAGGGGCTAAAAGCTATATTTGTACTAGTTTTGATTACCGCTATATTGAACGTTTTTATGATAAAAGGTGAGACTTTGATATATAAGTGGGGATTTTTGGAGGTTTATAGAGAAGGGCTTAGAACAGCAGGATTTATGATATTAAGACTTATATTCCTTATATCAGGTACATCACTTCTTACACTTACAACATCACCTATAGAGCTTACAGACGGTATAGAGAAGCTACTAAATCCATTTAAAAAGATAGGTCTTCCTGCGCATGAGTTAGCTATGATGATGACTATAGCATTAAGATTCATACCAACTTTAATGGATGAAACTGATAAGATAATGAAGGCTCAAATGGCAAGAGGAGCAGATTTTGAAAGTGGTGGAATTATACAAAAGGCAAAGAGCCTTATACCTCTTTTAGTACCACTATTTATATCTTCCTTTAGAAGAGCAGATGAACTTGCAAATGCTATGGAAGCGAGATGCTATAGAGGCGGAGAAGGAAGAACTAGAATGAAGATTTTAAAAATGGAAACTAGAGATACTGTTGCATTTATTCTATTTGCAGTGTTTGCAATAGCTTCAATAGGAATAAAATACGTAGTTTAAATTAAGATAAAAGTTGAAGGTGAAAAGATGAAAAATGTTAAGCTAACATTGGAGTATGACGGTACTAATTATGCTGGCTGGCAGAAACAAAATAACGCTTTGACTGTAGAAGGAGAACTTTTAAAAGCCATAAAGCGAGTTACTGGTGAAGATGTTAAGACTATAGGGTGTAGCAGAACTGATTCAGGAGTACATGCAGAGAACTATATAGTAAATTTTTATACAGAGAGCACAATTCCTGGAGAAAAGTTTATGTTTCCTTTAAACAATGCTTTGCCGAAAGATATATGTATCACCAATTCAGAAGAAGTGGATTTAGAATTCCACGCTAGATATTACACAAAACAGAAGACTTATTGCTATACCATATTAAATAAAGAAGAGCCAAGTGTTCTTTATAGGAATTACTCCTATAGAGTTAGAGAAAAACTTGATTTAGAAGCCATGAAGAAAGCATGCACATACTTTTTAGGGACTCATGACTTTGAAGCTTTTAAGACTCAAGGAAGCTCAACTACATCTTCTATAAGAACTCTTTACGATGTACATATAGAGAATCAAGGGGATATGATAAAAATATATGCCACAGGTGATGGATTTTTATACAATATGGTTAGAATAATGGTAGGGCTTCTAATAGAAATAGGAAGAGGGAAGAAGAATCCCGAAATAGTATTAAAAGCCATAGAATCAAAAAATAGAACATACACTAAGAAAGTAGCGCCGCCACAAGGATTGATACTTAAAAAAGTATTTTATTAAAATGCTAAGAATATGTTGACACGCCCGGCTAGATGTAATATAATAGTTTTGTTTGATAAGTGTGTCATCGTGTAATAGATTCACGAGATTTTGAATCTTAACATAAATGGATACTGACGAAAAAAACTTAATGTATAGTTCAGGGAGGGAAAAACATGAAATCATACATTGCTAAACCACAAGAGGTTGAAAGAAAATGGTATGTAGTTGACGCAGCAGGAAAGCCACTAGGAAGAGTTGCTAGCCAAGTTGCATCAATATTAAGAGGAAAACATAAGCCAACATTTACACCAAATGTTGACACAGGAGACTTCGTAATAATAATAAACGCTGAGAAGGTAGTTTTAACTGGAAAGAAATTAGACCAAAAAATGTTAAGACATCACTCTTTCTATCCAGGTGGATTAAAAGAGACTTCTTACAGAGTAGCATTAGACAAGAAGCCTGAGTTTGTATTTGAAGAGGCTGTAAGAAGAATGCTTCCAACAGGAGTTTTAGGAAGAAAAATGCTTAAGAAGCTTAAGGTTTATAGAGGCGCTGAGCACAATCACGCAGCACAGAATCCAGAAGTACTTGAGTTAAAGTACTAGTAGCTGAGAGGAGGAATTGAGATGGCTAAGGTTCAATATATGGGAACTGGTAGAAGAAAGAAATCTATCGCTAGAGTAATACTTGTACCAGGAGAAGGTAAAGTAACAATAAATAAGAGAGATATAGAAAATTATCTTGGATTAGAAACTTTAAGAGTTGTAGTTAATCAACCATTAGTTTTAACAGGAACTAAGGACAAATTTGACGTTATAGTTAATGTTAATGGTGGTGGATTCACAGGTCAAGCAGGAGCTATAAGACACGGAATAGCTAGAGCTTTATTAAAAGCTGACGAAAGCTTAAGACCAGAATTAAAGAAAGCTGGTTTCTTAACTAGAGACCCAAGAATGAAGGAAAGAAAGAAATACGGTCTTAAAAAGGCTAGAAGAGCTCCACAGTTCTCAAAGAGATAGTATTTGGAGTTATACAAATCCCACAAACTCAGTGTTTGTGGGATTTTTTTATATAAAATGAGAGTAAATTTAAGTCATTACTAATAGGGAAAAGTACTTGGGTAGAGAATTTGCAACAAGAGTGCAATAATCAAGGATATTCCAATCAAAAAGTGGATGGGTATCCAGGACCTAATACATTAGATGGGTGCCCATTAATCAAACATGGTGCTAGTGGAAATATAACAAAACTTCTTCAACAAAGGTTAATAAGTCTAGGCTATAGTATTTCTTATGGATCAGATGGAATTTATGGATATGAAACTAAGAATGCTGTAATGAGATTTCAAGAAGATAATAATCTTAGTGCAGATGGTATTGTTGGAAGAAATACTTGGAGAGCATTAATTGGATTATAAAATTTATTTAATCAAATATGCTAAAAGGATTGTTCCTAATATCATCATGTGTTAAATAATGGACATTAAAAAAATTCTAAATTGTAAAGTTCATACGAAATTGGATTAAGAATTGTAAGTATTGGATTACCTATAAGATTTGAAAAATCAAAATAAACTCCTATATTTTCATCTTTTATAAATTTAAGCATATACAGCATAAGGATTGCTTCTAATATCATCATCTGTTAAATAACGGACCTTAGAAAAATTATTTTTTATAGCGTTTTTATATATTTCTTCTAATAATATAGCGTTTTTACATAATATAGTAGTATATACAGAATCATATATATCTATTACTATTTCACAATTGCTATTTAAAAATTTATCATACTTACCAACATGTTCATATGTTTTATCTTTAGGGAAAGCATTGAATCCAGCGAAAATTAGATAATAATCTGAATTTTTTATAGTAGAATAAAAAGTTTCTCCGTCAATAAAATGTATATTGTTAAAAAGTAAATCATTTACTAATTTACCGTCGTTACCTATTAGATGAATATCATTAGAAAAAATTTCCCAATTGTAAAGCTCACATGAAATTGGATTAAGAATTGTAAGTAGTGGATTGTCTACAAGATTTGAGAAATCAAAATAAATTCCTATATTTTTCATATATAGTACCTCCTTATTTTCATAATTATAACTTATAAATTAAAATGAGTCAAAATGTAAAGTATGTAAAAAAACAACATATATTATATTTTTTAAAAGTTTATATTAAATATATAATAATTTCCAAAGCTAATTTACTAATATATAGATATTTATGTTAGTATTTATATATTAGTAAATCAACTTATTAATGAAATGGGGGGAATATATGAATAAAAAAATAATTAAAAAGATTGTTTTATTATCTTTAGTAATTATTATGATAATATTTTTATTTAAAATATTTATTCCTAGTTATTACACATATAATAATGAAAAATTGAGGATATCCTTAAAATTACCTAATTATTGGAGAAATAGATGTATATTTAAAGAAGAGAATGATTCAATATATTCTTATTACATTTCTAAGGAATCTAATAAAAAAGCTTTACTTTTTGCAATTGTTAAGTTAGATTCAAATGATAATCCTATTGATGGAGAAATATATGACTCAATAGGAAGAGATATAATATTTCATATAAATGGAAATAGATATAGAGTGGGGGGAACAACAGATGTGGGTTTTCCTAATGATAATATTGAATATCAAAATTATATTAAAATGAAATCACAGATTTCTGAAATAGTAAAAACAATGGAGATTTCATCTAACTAATAAAGTTGATATAGTTCATTATTAGAAAATATAAGCAAGTAAGACACAAGTGGCAAATTATCTGATAGGTCTTTAAAATTAAGAATTAATGAGAAAAATCTATAAGATATAATTAACTTATAATGTGAATTTATTACTGATTCGTAAATAACCATAAGAAAAGGGGGAGAAAAATGAAGACATTAGAAACTAATAGGCTACTACTGCGTAGATGGAGAGAAGAAGATGCAGAGGATGTCTATGAGTATGCAAAGAGTAGTAATGTTGGACCAAGAGCAGGATGGAAACCTCATGAGAATTTGGAGGAGACTAAAGGTATACTGAAGATGTTTATAGAACAAGATGAGACGTGGGCTATAGTTTTAAAGGAAACTAACAAAGTTATTGGTTCTTTGGGCATGCATAAAGCTGAAGTTCATTATGAAAAGACTCTAGGTTATGTTCTTGGGGAAGCATATTGGGGACAAGGACTTATAAAAGAAGCAGCTATTGCAGCTATGAGATATATGTTTGATGAAGAAGGAATTACGCAAATTTCAGTATATCATTTTCCTTTTAATAATCAGTCAAAACGAGTCATTGAAAAAATAGGGTTCCGCTATACAGGAATAAAAAAAGAATCAACAAAAATCTATGATGGCAGTGTATACGATGATGTATGCTACATGATAACAAAGGATGAGTTCTTTAACCGTTATGTTGGAGATGAGGATAGGTATAAAAAGCTGATTGGTGAGCTTCATAAAATGATGAAGGGCTATATACCAGAAGAGGAATGGATGGACTATGCCATGGATTCTGATCAAAATAAGGGGGTATCTGTTCCTGATATGGAGAAAGTCTATGAAGGAAAGACACAAATAGAATTGAAAATGGATTTTGAGAATGTCATTTGTAATAATGATTTTCAAAGGATAATTGAGAATCGAAGAAGTCACAGAAGATTTAGTAAAGAATCCATATCTGTGGATGAATTATCTTATTTATTGTGGATTAGTCAAGGGTATGAAAATAATTTGAGATTGAGAAATGTACCTAGTGCAGGTGCAAGGCATCCTTTTGAAACGTATATATTTGTAAAAAATGTAGAGGGATTAGAAAGAGGATTGTATACTTACCATGTATCTACTCATAGCCTTATTTTCTTAAGGGATATTGAGAACATGGAGGAACAACTTACGAGAGCAACCTATGGTCAGGAATTTTTCGGCACTGCACCAGTATCAATTATATGGAGTGTTATACCATACCGCTCAGAATGGAGATATTTAAATAAGGCAGCAAAATATGCTTTACTTGATGCAGGACATGTATGCCAAAACTTATATTTAGGTGCTACGGCAATGGAGTGTGGCGTATGTGCCATAGGCTGTTATAATCAAGATATGTGTGATAAAATGCTAGGCATTGGAAATGAAGAGTTTACAGTTTATATGGTAGCTGTAGGTAAGGTTTAGAATAGAGATAACTTTTATATAGACTTAAGAATTAACTTAAAAGGGGGACAATAAATATGACTACGGAATTAGAATTTAGAAGCGCAGAAGAGAAAGATGTAGCTACAATTCTAAATTTTATAAAGCAGTTAGCCACCTATGAGAAGCTGGAGAATGAAGTGGTTGCTACAGAGGAATTATTAAAAGAGTGGATTTTTGAAAAGAAAAGAGCAGAAGTACTTTTAGCTGTAGCAGATGGGAAAGAAGTAGGTATGGCTCTGTTTTTTCATAACTTTTCAACATTTCTAGGAAGAGCTGGAATCTATCTAGAAGATTTAGTTGTTTTACCGGAATATCGAGGGCGTGGATATGGAAAAGCTATTTTAAAGAAACTGGCACAGATAACTGTAGAAAGAGGATGTGGAAGGCTTGAGTGGTCATGCCTTGATTGGAATAAGCCAAGTATAGATTTTTATTTATCATTAGGAGCTGTGTCGATGAATGGATGGACTATTTATAGGCTTACAGGAGAAACTCTTAATACCATAGGAGAATAGTATTATGAAAATTGGATTGGTATCATCAAAAAATAGAGATAATGATATAGAATTTAATGTAAATGAGATAAAGAGATATGTAAGAGAAAATAGAGACGTAGATTTATTATGTTTTGGAGAATCTTTTTTGCAAGGATTTGAAGGTTTATGTTGGACCTATGAGAAAGATTATAAAAGAGCTTTTAGTAAGGATGATGAGGTAATAAAGGAATTAAGAAAGTTAGCTAGAGATTACAAAACAGCATTATCATTTGGCTTTATAGAAAAGTATGAGAAAAATATATATAGTAGCAATATGGTAATAGATTCGAATGGTGATATAATTGATATATTTAAGAGAGTATCAAAAGGATGGAAAGAAGCGATAGCCACAGAAGAATATAAAGAGGGAACAGGTTTTCATAGTTTTATACTGAATAGTAAGCTGTTTGTAACTGCTATATGTGGAGACTTATGGCATGATGATCTTCTAGAGAAAATAGATGAAATAAGCGCTGATATTATGTTATGGCCATTATATATAGATTATTCTATAGAACAGTGGAATAGTGAAGCGTTATATGAATATCAAGAGAGAGTTAAGGGTATCAAATGCCCTGTAATGATGATTAATAGTTTTGTGGATTTGCCTGATAGAGCTAATGGTGGATGTTATGTATTTTTAAATGGATCAGTTGATCAATTGCTTCCCATGGGGAATATTGGAGTTTTAAAGGTAGAAATTTAATAATACAGATTGAAAATACTTAAATAGATTAAGGAGATGTGAGGAATATGAAAACTGCAGTAATTTATTATTCTTTAGAGGGAAACACTGAGTTTATAGCAAAGAAAATTGCAGAAAAGACTCAAGGTGATATGATTAAACTTGTACCAGATAAAGACTATCCTACAGGAAAGATAAGCAAATTTTTCTGGGGTGGAAAAAGTGTGATGTTTGGAGAAAAACCTAAGCTTAAAAATACACCTATAGATATTGAGAGTTATGATAGGATATTTATAGGAACTCCTATATGGGCAGGAAAGTTTACTCCTCCAATAAATACTTTTTTAAATACATGTAAAATTAGAGGGAAAGATATTATACTTTTTGCTTGTCATGGAGGCGGGGGAGCAGATAAGTGCTTTAATAAGATGAAGGATATTTTGAAAGATAATAATATAATAGGAACTTATGATTTTGTAGATCCATTCTTTCACAACGTAGAGGACTGGGATGCGAAAGTAGAAAAAATAATTGTGAGTAAATAAGATAAATTTTCAAGATAAAATTAGTAATAACAGGTAAGACTGCAACTTAAAATATAAAAAGTGCACCTTACCTGTTTTTATATTGAGAGAATTTTAGAAGATATATATAATAAAATCAAAGAGGAAGGAGATATCCATGAAGATAGTTTGTGAATATTTAGAGAATGGAGAAGAAATGATGGATAAGCTTAAAAGATATATAAAAACTGAAGCAGATGTTGAAATATTTTCTTGTGTGCATGGAATTTCATTGATATTTATATATGGATTTTTATTATGGATATTGGGGATTAACTCAGTCCCATTTACTGTGATATTCCAAATGTTTTTGCTCGGTTATGCTATTTCATGGTTTCAAAAGTGCCTCTTTTTAAGAGAGAAAATTTATAAAAAGAGAGAGTATAAAATAAGAATAGTACTATGGATAGTAGGACCAGTATTCATGATGATAATATGTCAGTATATTTTTCATTGGTTTATTAAAACTCCATATTATGTAGCTTTGATTTATGATGCAGTTATGTTGAGCTATTTTATAATGTTATATTTCTTCATAGAAATATTTTATAAGAAAGATACTTTTGAATTAAATAAGATGCTGTCAAGCTATAAAAATAATATAGGAGATGTGATAGATGAGTAATGTTATTGAGGTAAGGAATCTTACTAAAAAGTATGGTAAATCAAGAGGAGTTATAAAGCTGAATTTAAATGTAGAGAAAAATGATTTTTTTGGGTTTATAGGACCGAATGGAGCAGGAAAGAGCACAACTATTCGTACGATTTTAGGTCTTATAAAACCTACTTTAGGGACAGCAGAGGTTTTTGGTATGGATTCTTTAAAATTTAGAGATAAAATTCTACGAGAAGTTGGATATATGCCTTCAGAGGCTATGTTTTACAATGGTATGAAAGTAGAAGAAATAATAAATTTTTCAGCAAGACTTCGAAATGAAAATTGTACTAAAGAGGTTAAAATATTATGTGACAGACTTCAGCTGGATTTAAAGAAAAGGGTTGAAGAACTTTCACTAGGAAATAGGAAAAAGGTATCTATAATATGTGCTCTTCAGCACAAACCTAAGCTTTATATTTTAGATGAACCCACAAGTGGACTTGATCCGCTTATGCAAAAGGAGTTCTTTTCTTTGCTTAAGGAAAGGCAAAAAGAAGGAGCTACTATATTTTTATCATCTCACATACTATCAGAGATACAGCATTACTGCACTAAAGCTGCTATAATAAGAGAAGGTCGTCTTATTGTTCAAGATTCTGTAGAATCATTTATAGGAAAGGCTACAAAACAAGTAAATATTCATGGAATCACACACCTTCCAGATATTAAAGAAATTAAAAAGGCAGAAATAAGTGGTGATTCAGTAAGTTTCATATATGACGGGGAAATTAAGAATCTAATTTCAGCTTTAAGCGGATTAGATATAAAGGATATGACTATAACAGAGCCAGATTTAGAAACAATATTTATGGATATCTACAAAACCGGAGGTGAAGCAAATGACAATATTTAGTCATGAGATAAAGCAAAATAGAAAGATGCTTATAATATGGAGCCTTAGTGTTGGACTACTTATGGTGACATGTATGATGCTGTATCCTCAAATGCAGAGTCAGATGGAAGACATAAATAAGATGTACAGTTCCATGGGAAGTTTTTCAGAAGCCTTTGGAATGGATAAACTTAATTTTGGAACTGTAATGGGCTTTTATGGGATTGAATGTGGAAATATACTAGGTATAGGAGGAGCTTTTTTTGCAGCTATGGTAGGCATATCAATGCTATCAAAAGAAGAGAGCGGTCACACTGCAGAGTTTCTTCTAACTCATGGAGTAAGTCGTAAAAGGATTGTATCAGAAAAACTTTTGGCAGTCTTAACGATTATAGTGGTTTTTAACGCCATATGCATAGGACTTTCAGCGATATCATTTAAATTCATCGGTGAAGAAATTGCTATGAAAGAATTTTTATTATTTCATTTAGCTCAGTTTATAATGCAATGTGAGTTAGCTTTTATATGTTATGGCATATCGTCCTATATAAAAAGAGGTGGCAATGGAATAGGGATAGGTATAGCATCTTTAGGATATTTCTTAAATATAATATTAAATATAAGTGATAAGGCACAGTGGCTGAAATATGTAACTCCTTTTGCATATTCTGATGCGGCTGATATATTATCGAAAGCTGAAATCAAATGGGATTTAATTGGCATAGGAATATTTTACGCTATAGCGGGAGCTGCCATAGGATTTTGGCAATATTGTAAGAAAGATATAGTAAGCTAGAAGCTATAAGAGTAAGTTATATAAATTATTATTTTTCAACGGGAAATTTTAAATTTCTCGTTTATTTTTTGTATTATATTTTAGAATTACAAAACTAAATCTAGGTCTGTTAAAAAATTAAAATAAAATAAAAAATATCTTTGCAAAATTTAAATAAAAATTCGTATTTGTAGGTAAAATAAACATATATATACTATATATTAGAACATATGACCTTTTTCTTAAGACTTATATTAAGTTTAGGTTAAAAAACTGAAAAATATCTTAACATATGTTAAGAAATAATATAATATGTTTTTTGGGTAATAGAAAATATTGTGGAGGAATATATTTTGGATAATTTGGATATGATAATAGGATTAATTGGGGGATTAGGTTTATTTCTTTATGGAATGAAGTTAATGGGAGATGGATTAGAAAATGCAGCTGGAGACAGTTTAAAGTCTCTCTTAGAAAAAGTAACTTCAAATCCAATAATGGCTGTATTAATCGGAGCTGTAGTAACTGCTGTTATACAAAGTAGTAGTGCTACAACTGTTATGGTAGTAGGTTTTGTTAATGCTGGACTTATGAATTTATATCAAGCTGCTGGAATTATAATGGGAGCAAATATTGGTACTACAATAACAGCACAATTAATTTCATTTAAGCTAGATGGAATAGCACCTATATTTGTAGCTTTAGGAGTTGCAATAGTTATGTTCTCCAAAGCTAAAAAACGTAAAGAGATTGGAAACATAATACTTGGATTCGGTATACTTTTCATGGGTATGGGAATAATGTCTAGTGCTATGAAGCCAATAGCTGAGTCACCTTTATTTAAAGAATTTATTATAGCTATAGGGAATAATTGGGCGCTTGGTCTTTTAGCAGGACTTGCTATGACTGCAGTATTGCAGAGCTCATCTGCAACTACTAGTATAATAGTAGCTTTAGCAACTACAGGTTCTATAACTATGAAGGTAGCACTTCCTGTTATCTTCGGATGTAATATAGGAACTTGCGTAACTGCTTTATTATCAAGTATAGGAACAAATAAAACTGCAAGGAAAGCAGCGCTTATACATCTTATATTTAATGTGCTAGGAACTATTATCTTTATACCTCTTATGGGAATATTGATAAATATAGTAGAATCTATGAGTCCTGGAGATGTTAAGAGACAAATTGCAAATGCACATACTATCTTTAATATAACAAATACAATAATAATGATACCATTAATAAAAATATTAATAGATGTAGTAAATAAAATACTACTAGGCGAAGATGAAGTTGAAAAAGTTGGAGCAACATACATAGATGATAGATTTTTAGAGACGCCTGTTATAGCTAGTGGTCAGGTTATAAAAGAGACTATAAGAATGGCAAATAAAGCAAAAGAAAATCTTGAACTTTCAGTAACTGCTTTTATGACTAATGACGATGAGCTTATAACTAAGGTTTATAACAATGAACAAATTATAAATACTCTAGAACATGAAATAACAAACTACTTAGTAAAACTTGCAAAAACAGATCTATCTGATAAGGAAAAAGGAATAGTAGCATCTACTTTTCATATTATAAATGATATAGAGAGAGTAGGAGACCATGCTAAGAATATAGTAGAACTAGCTTCGGAAAAGATTTCAAAGAGATTTTCTTATAGTGAGGATGCTCAGCAGGAGTTAATGGATATGTACAATTACACATTAGATTCATTAACTGCAGCTATAGAAAGCTATGAATCATCAAATATTAAGAAAGCAGAAACAGTTAGAAAGCTTGAAGAAAGAATAGATATACTAGAAAAAGAATTGAGATCTCACCATATTAAGAGATTGAATGATGGACAATGTAATGCAATATCAGGAGCGGTATTCTTAGATCTTATAAGTAACTTTGAGAGAATAGGAGATCATGCTACTAACATTGCAGAAAGTGTATTAAATAACGCTGTATAGATTTTAAGGAGTGTCAGTTTAAACTGACGCTCCTTATATTTTTTTGAACATGTGGATAAACTACTTTCATGAGTTTAAGAGTAGTTAAGGAGGATAAAACATGAATATGCATTTATGCAAGAAAAATATTTTAATAATTATAATGGCGTTTTTGGTAGTGTTTCCAATAAATATGATTTCAGTAAAAGCTGATGAAAATCAAAAGTGTATTTTGATAGATCCAGGACATGGTGGAAAAGACGGTGGAGCTAAATCGAAAAATGGAACAAGTGAAAAAGATATTAATTTATCTATAAGCAAAAAATTAAGACAGATATTAGAAGATAATGGATACAAAGTATTTCTTACAAGAGAAGATGATGTGAATCTTAAAAGTGAAAAAATTAAAACAAGTAAATTTAAGATATCTGATTTAACTAGAAGATGCGAGTTAAAAGAAGAGACAAAATGTGATATGTTTATAAGTATTCACTTAAATATGTATACAGATTCAAAGCCTAAAGGAGCTCAAGTATGGTATTCAACTTATGAAAAAAGCAAAATTTTAGCTGAGGCTATTCAAAACAGTTTTAAAGAAAACTTAGATAGTAGTAATAAAAGGCTTCCTAAGGCCGCTGGAGAGCACTATAAGATCCTTAGGGACAAATATCAAGGGCCAGCTGTAATTGTTGAATGTGGTTTTTTATCAAATCCCCAAGAGGAACAACTTCTTAAAGATGAGGCATATCAACAAAAAATTGCAGAAAGTATAGCGAAAGCTGTTAAGAAATATTATGAACTAGAAAATAAATAGATTTCCTAGGAAATAATAAATAAAATGTGGAAAATAATCAATGATGATATGTAATAAATGTACAATAAAAGCTACTATAAGATAATTAGCTACAAAATTAAAATGACTATGGCATATTTGTCATAGTCATTTTGGTGAATTTTAAAATGGTAGTAATTTTAATGGTATATTCTAAAGAATATTTGTAAATAATGTTATTATTAATGAGTTGGAGAAGTCGATTAAGAATGCTCCAACAACAGGTAAAACAAAGTAAGCTGTAGGTGATGGTCCGAATTTTGAAGTTACAGCATCCATATTAGCCATGGCATTTGGAGTAGCTCCCATACCAAAACCACAATGTCCAGCTGAAATTATAGCTGCATCGTAATCTCTTCCCATAAGCTTGTATGTTATGAAATAAGAGAAAAGACCCATTAATATTGCTTGGGCTATTAATAATATTATTAATGGACCAGCCACTTCTTGAAGTTCCCAAAGTCTTAAACTTATAAGAGCCATTGATAAGAAAACATTCAAGCCTATTGTACCAAGAGTGTCAGTACATTTTTTATTGATTTTAAATTTGCCTGTTTTTTCGCCAACGTTTACAATGATACAAGCAATTATCATTGCATCTATGTAAGAAGGTAATGTTATACCTACTTTAGTAAATACACTTTCAAGGATTGTACCAAGTCCCATAGCTATAAATATTATAGATAATGTATTAAATAGAGATTTGGTATCTATAGTTTCATTTGCATCTTCCATAGCTACATCAACTGCAGCTTCAGCCTTAGCTGTGTTAAGATTTGCATTAGGACCTTGAAGTTTATTTTTCATTATTAATCTTCTACCGATTGGACCTCCAATTAAGCTACCGCAAATAAGACCAAAAGTAGCAGATGCCATAGCAATAGTACTAGCTCCTACTAGACCGTAATTGTTTTCAAACAATGCCCCCCAAGTAGCACCAGTACCGTGTCCGCCTGTCATGGTTACAGAACCAGCTATAAGACCAAGTAAAGGATTAGTACCAATTGCTTTAGAAATTGTTACTCCCAAGATATCTTGTAAAATAACTAAAGTTATAGCAGCGATAAAAAATAATATAACTTTCTTTCCGCCTGCTTTAATCATTTTAAAACTTGCTCCAAGACCTATTGTAGTAAAGAATACTAGCATAAATGGATCTTGAAGAGTAGTGTCTAGTTTTACAACTGCAACATTTGTTTGTCTAAGAATTAAAGTAAAAATTGCGAATACTAATCCTCCGATAACTGGAGAAGGAATACAGAATTTTTCTAGAATAGATATTTTACTCTTTAAAAAACTACCTAAAAAATACGCGCCAATGGCAATGGCAAGTGTTTGAATCATGTTTAATTCAACTGTCATCATAATACCTCCTATTATTAAATTTAAGTCTACGAAAAAGATTATATAATGAGAAGTAAATTTGACACAAATTGAGATTTTTGGGCAATAACATCAAATAGCTACTTATTTTGCAATATATCTCCGTTTTAAATCGTTTTTAGTAAAATCATTAAAAATAATAAAAAAAGTGAGAATTTTAAAATAAATGATAAAAATTAAGGCGAAAAAAGAGAAAAATAGAGAAAAAAAGAGTAAAAAAGAATATGAATGCATATAAATTGAATAAACATCAATATTTCAAGGAAAATGAGCGAAAATACCATATAAAGGATTAATAGTAAATGTGTTAAATAGTTTTATTTATTATATAATATAGTAGATGTGATGAATAATAAAAATTAATTGATACTTATGTATATATATAATATTTAAAATATTATGATTTATATATTGAAAAGACCTTGGAGATATGATATTCTATAAGTGGAAATGGACTTTTGAAAATAGACCATTTATCTAAAAAGGAACTAGTATCTCTCATATTGTTAAAGGTAAATTAAGTCTACAAATTAATTTTTATTGATAATATTAGGGTACTAAAAAAGAGTTATAGGATGGCCCCTATAACTCTTTTTAATTAAATAAATTCTTATACCATATTTACAAATGCAGTAATTACAGCAAGATTCATAAAATCAACTAAGAATGCTCCAACTATTGGAATAACTAAATATGCTGTAGGTGATGGGCCGAATCTTGAAGTTACGGCATCCATATTAGCCATAGCATTTGGAGTAGCTCCCATACCGAAACCACAATGTCCAGCAGCTAAGACTGCAGCATCAAAGTTCTTTCCACAAAGTCTAAATGTCACAAAGTAAGCAAATAGTGCCATTAACAATGTTTGAGCAAGTAATATTATTAATAGTGGACCAGCAACAGCTTTTAATTCCCAAAGTTTTAAGCTTATAAGAGCCATTGACAAGAATACGTTTAATCCCATATTTCCTAAGATATCATTACATTCAGGATGAACATTTAACTTCTTTCCAGCTACATTAACTATAACACAAGCTATAATCATTGCTCCTATATAAGATGGCATTGTTATACCAATATTTTTTAATCCATTAACTATTATAGTACCAAGTCCCATACAGACAGCCATTAACCCAAATGTGTCAAACATAGATTTTAATGTTATCTTTGAAACTTTAGCATCAGCAACATCAGCAGCAACATTTTCATGAGCTGCAATATCAGCTTCAGCTGGCTTTAATCCATTTTTAAGGATTAGCTTTCTTCCTAGAGGACCACCCATTAAGCTGCCTGAAACAAGTCCGAATGTAGCAGCTGCCATAGTTATTGCCATAGCACCAGTTATTCCGTAACTTTCTTCAAATACAAGAGCCCAGCTTCCACCAGTACCGTGACCTCCAGTCATTGTAATAGAACCAGCCATTAATCCTAGTAAAGGATTTTGTCCTAACACCTTAGCAAGTCCTACACCAACCACATTTTGAAGAGTTAAAAGCACTGCAGTCAGTATTGCGAAAATTATAAGTAATTTTCCACCCTTCTTGATAACCTGGAAGTTAGCAGTAAGTCCAACACTAGTAAAGAAAACTAACATGCATGGACTTTGCAATGTTGTATCGAAAGATACAGTTAAAATTCCAGCTTCTTTTAGAATTAAAGTTAAAATAGAGAAAATAAGTCCTCCTACAACAGGTGATGGAATACAGAACTTTTCAAGAAAGCTCACTTTCTTTTTTAGCCAGCTACCTACATAATAAGCTACAATAGCTAAAGCTAAGGTTTGGATCATGTCTAAATTTAATTCCATTATAAAACCTCCTATTATTAAATTATAAATTAAGTCTACAATAGGATTATACAATGTAATGAAAACGGTGAACAAACCTAAATATTCTAATATAATACTATAATATCTAACGAATTCTCAGCTATAATCCTATTTTGGCAAGTTTTGATAAAATTCTGAAAAAAATTTAGAGAAATTTAATTAAACTCTTAAAATAGTATATAAGAAAAGAATATTATTGATTAAATAAAGTTAGTAAATATAGTAATAGTTAATGAATTTGCAAAGTCTACCAGAAATGTTCCTACAATTGGTAAAGATAATTATATATAAGAATAAATTTAGATAATAAACATAATTTGATAATTTAAATACTAAGTATTAATGGAAATATATAATAAAAAGAATCATATCACGTGTTAAAAAAAGTAAGAAAAATTAGGCCTATTTCTACAAATAGGAGACAATTAAAAAGTGGCACTATTTATGTTTTTAAATTTAAAAAATTAAGATAATTATAAAAATAAAATTAATTAAATAAATTTATTTGGGAAAATAACGATATAAAATCTAAAAATGTAATAATATAGAGCTTTAGTAAACGACTTCATATTATCATATAGTCAAAATAATTGTAATTTAATAAATAAATGATAAGAATTTTGATAAAGTAATGTAAAATTGCATTTAGAATAAGAACAAATATGACTATTTCATATATTTTAAAATTTTTCAAAAATACAATTGAATGCAATTATTTCCTATGATATTATAAAGAAGACAACAAAAGGACTAATCCATTAGACCAATTGCTAAAGGAGGAGTACAATGAATATAATTCTTACTAAAGGAAATGGACTACCTCTGTATTTGCAAGTAAAGAAGCAGATAATGAACCAAATACAAGTTGGATTACTAAAAGTTGGACAAAAAATGCCTACTGAAAGAGAGCTTTCTGAGATATTGAAGGTTAGTAGAAATACAATAACATCTGCATATAAAGAGCTAGAAAAAGAAGGAGTTCTAAAATCCTATCAGGGAAAAGGGACTTTTGTAGCAGAAGAAAACAATACTTGGGAGCAGAAGGAAAGCAGAGATAAGATAGTCAAATTTGTGGATTTAGGTTTTGAAGAAGCTCTAGAAAGCGGATTAGGAGTAGACGAATTTTTGTCTATAGTTAAAGAGAGAGTTAGAGAAAAAATAGATCAGATGAGAAAAATTACTGCACTTTATATAGAGTGCAATATTGAACAGTCTAGAACTTTCGCTAAAGAGCTAACTAAAAAGACAGATATGAATGTAATTCCTTTAACAATAAATGATTTAAAAAAAATGGATAGAGAAACAAGAAGTAAATTAGAAGCTTGTCAGGTTATAATTACAACTTTCAATCATGTAAATGAAGTTAAAGATGTAACTAGAGAATTTGGAAAAGAAACATTAGGTGTAGCAATAAATGCTGACTTAGGTACTATAGTAAAAATTGCTAGATATCGAGAAGGGACAAGGTTCTCATTATTTTCTATATCAGAGGAATTTATATTTAAGATAAAAAGTGCATTAGAAAAATCTGGCTTAGGCCAAATTGATATAAATTATAGTAACACAACTGATACTGATGAAATAATCAGGGGAATAGAAAGATGTGATGTGATAATAGTATCACCAGGAAGATATAAGGATATCAAAAAATATAATAAGGATAATAAAGATGTCATTGAATTCGTATACACTTTAAATGAGGGTTCAGTGAAAATGTTAAAGTCAAAATTAGTAGAGTTAAATTATAAGAGCTAATCCTTTAGTTCTTAATAATATAAAATTAAGTGTTAGGAGGCCCAATTTTATGGAAAAGAAAAAAATAGTCCTAGGTGTAATAGGATCAGACTGCCACGCTGTAGGAAATAAAATTCTTGACTTCGCATTTACACAAGCAGGTTTTGAGGTAATTAATATAGGAGTGTTATCACCTCAAGAAGACTTTATAAATGCTGCTAAGGAAACTAATGCAGATGCTATAGTAGTATCTTCATTATATGGACAAGGAGAATTAGACTGCCAAGGAATGAGAGATAAATGTGATGAAGCTGGATTAGAAGGAATACTTCTATATGTAGGTGGAAACATAGTTGTTGGAAAGCAAGACTGGAACGAAGTTCATAAGAGATTCAAAGCTATGGGATTTGATAGAATTTATGCACCAGGAACACCAGCAGAAACTACAATAGCAGACTTAAAGACAGATTTAAAAGTAGAAGAGTAATATATAAATAAATCCAATAGGGGTGAGTAGTGTGAATGCATATTTATTAATTGATTTTGGTAGTACCTATACTAAGCTCACAGCTGTGGACATAGATAATGAAGAGATTTTAGCGACTGCGAAAGATATAACTACAATTGAAAATGATATAATGATTGGTTTCAACAAAGCCTATGAAAAGCTTATGAAAGACCTTGATGGTAAAGAAGTAAACTTTGTAAACAAGCTTGCATGTTCATCAGCAGCTGGTGGACTTAAGATGATTGCAATAGGCTTAGTACCAGAGCTTACAGCAGAAGCGGCTAAGAGAGCAGCTTTAGGTGCTGGAGCTAGAGTATTAAAGACATATAGCTATGAATTGACTGAATTTGAAATTGACGAAATAAAAAATAGCAATATCGATATAATCTTACTAGCTGGCGGTACAGATGGTGGAAACAAAGATTGTATAATTCATAATGCTAAGATGTTAGCTGAAAGTGGTTTAAAGATACCGGTTGTAGTAGCTGGAAATAAAGTTGCTAATGATTATATAAATAAGCTGTTTAAAGAAGCTCAAATACCTTTTTCTATAACAGGAAATGTAATGCCTAAATTAAATACTTTAAATGTAGAACCTGCTAGAGAGGAAATCAGAAAGATTTTCATGGGCAGAATCGTTGAAGCTAAAGGCTTAAGCAATGCAGAAAGTTTTATAAGTGGAATACTTATGCCAACTCCAGCAGCTGTTTTAAAAGCAGCTGAAGAATTAAGCGTAGGTAGTGATGCCGAAGAAGGCATAGGAGATTTAATTGTAGTAGATATAGGTGGAGCCACAACAGATATTCACTCTTTAGCAGATGGAGAACCATCAAAGCCAGGAGTGACATTAAGAGGACTTGAGGAACCTTTTGCAAAGAGAACAGTAGAAGGAGACTTAGGTATGAGATATTCTGCACTATCCTTATGGGAGGCAGCAGGAACTAGAAAAGTAAGAAAGTATCTTAAAGATAAGACCGTAAATATTGAAGAGAATTGTAAATATAGAGCTGATAATATAATGATGGTTCCTCAGACACAGGAAGAAATCGATTTTGATGAAGCTATGGCAAAAGTTGCTACAGACCTTGCATTAGAGAGACACTGTGGATATGTAGAACCAGCATATTCTCCATGTGGAGTTATATATACTCAATATGGAAAGGATTTATTAGGTGTTAAATATGTTATAGGAACAGGCGGAGTACTTGTGCATAGTAATAATCCACAAGATATTCTAAAAGCTGGAGCATATACTCCTGAAAGCTTAAATTCACTTAAGCCTCAAAGACCTAAATATTTACTTGATAAAACATATATATTATCTGCAATGGGGCTTTTAAGTTTTGAGCTTCCAGATGTAGCAGTTAGAATTATGAAAAAGTATTTAGTAGAAGTATAGATAACCTTAAACAATCGTATTTGAAAGGTAGGTAGTTAATAGTGAAACTTAGAAATAAAAAATGGACTGAAGAAGAATTTTTCGCAGAAAGAAAAGAAGTTTTGGCTCAATGGCCAACTGGTAAAAATGTAGATTTAGAAGAGGCTGTAGAATACTTAAAGAGCATTCCAGACAGCAAGAATTTCGCAAAGAAGCTTGTAGCAGCTAAGAAAGCAGGAAAGACTTTAGCTCAACCAAGAGCAGGGGTTGCTTTACTTGATGAACATATAAAATTATTACAACACTTACAAAATGAAGGTGGAGCAGATTTATTACCATCAACTATAGATGCTTACACAAGACAAAACAGATATGATGAGTGTGAAAGAGGAATAGAGCAAAGTTTAGCAGCTGGAAGATCATTATTAAATGGATTCCCAGCAGTAAACCACGGTGTTGAAGGATGTAGAAAAGTTCTAGAATCAGTAAACCTTCCACTACAAGCAAGACACGGTACACCAGATTCAAGACTATTAGCTGAAATAATCCATGCTGGTGGATGGACTTCAAACGAAGGTGGAGGAATTTCTTACAACATTCCATATGCAAAGAGCGTAAGTATAGAAAAGACATTATTAGACTGGCAATATTGCGATAGACTTGTTGGATACTATGAAGATCACGGCGTAACTATAAACAGAGAGCCATTTGGACCTTTAACAGGAACATTAGTACCACCAAGTACTTCTAATGTAGTAGCCATAATAGAAGCTTTACTTGCAGCTGAACAAGGTGTTAAAAACATAACTGTTGGATACGGCGAATGTGGAAACCTAGTTCAAGACGTTGCAGCTATAAGATCACTTGAAGAACAAGTAAATGAATACTTACAAGCTTACGGATACAATGATGTATTCATAACTACAGTATTCCATCAATGGATGGGTGGATTCCCAGCTGATGAATCAAAAGCATTTGGAGTAATTGCAACTGGTGCAGCAATCGCATCTTTAGCAGGAGCTACAAAGGTTATAGTTAAGACTCCACACGAAGCAATAGGTATACCAACTAAGGAAGCTAATGCAGCTGGTATCAAGGCTACAAAGATGGCTCTTAACTTATTAGAAGGACAAAGACTATCAGATTCTAAGGAATTACAAGATGAAATAAACTTAATCAAGGCTGAAGTTAAGTGCATGATGGACAAGACTTTCGAACTTGGTAATGGAGACTTAGCTATAGGAACAGTTAAAGCATTCGAACAAGGTGTTATAGATATACCATTTGGACCATCTAAGTACAATGCAGGTAAGATGTTACCAGCAAGAGACAACAATGGTGCAGTAAGATACTTTAATGTAGGAAATCTACCATTCACTCAAGAATTAATAGATTTCAACAGAAAGAAATTAGAAGAAAGAGCTGCATTTGAAGGAAGAGAAGTTTCATTCCAAATGACAGTAGACGATATATTTGCTGTAGGTAAAGGACAATTAATCGGAAGACCTCAAAATAAGGCCTTTTAAAAAATTAGTTATAAACTGTAGAGTTTATTATAAATAATTATGTAGGCTTTTAATTTAGCCACAATAAAAAGGAGTGCAGGAAAAATGAAAATTGTTGATGTTGTATGTTCAGCAGGCAGAACTGGTTTCTACTTTGATGATCAAAGAGCTATAAAGAAGGGTGCAGGTCATGACGGATTTACTTACGTTGGAGAACCTGTAACAGAAGGATTTACTTCTATAAGACAATCAGGAGAATCAATTTCAGTTCAATTAATACTAGAAGATGGACAAGTTGCATTAGGAGATTGTGCAGCAGTTCAATATTCAGGAGCAGGCGGACGTGATCCATTATTCCTAGCAGCAGATTTTATACCTGTTATAGAAAAAGAAATAGCTCCAAAGCTAATCGGAAGAGAATTAAATTCTTTCAAAGCTTTAGCTGAAGAGTTTGATAAAATGCAAGTAAATGGTAAGAGATTACACACTGCTATAAGATATGGTGTAACTCAAGCTATACTAGATGCAGTAGCAAAAGCTAACCATGTAACTATGGCTGAAATAGTTAGAGATGAGTACAATACTGGAGTAGAAATAAAGAGAATTCCAATATTCACTCAATCAGGAGATGACAGATACGACAACTCTGATAAGATGATAATCAAGGGTGCAGACGTAATGCCTCACGCATTAATCAACCATGTTGCTGATAAATTAGGAGAACACGGTGAAAAATTACTTGAGTATGTTAAGTGGTTAAGAAACAGAGTTATCCAATTAAGAACTTGTGAATGTTACAGCCCAGTATTCCACATCGACGTATATGGAACAATCGGATTAGCATTTGACTGTGATGTAAACAAGATGGCTGATTATATCATGACTCTTGAAGAAGCAGCTAAACCATTCCACTTAAGAATTGAAGGACCTATGGACGTTGAAGAAAGACAAGCTCAAATGGAAGCTTTAAGAGACTTAACTGCTGAATTAGCAAAGAGAAACAGCACAGTAGAATTAGTTGCTGACGAATGGTGCAACACTTACGATGATGTTAAATTCTTCGCTGACAACAAAGCAGGAAACATGCTTCAAATAAAGACTCCAGACCTAGGTGGAGTAAACAATATAATCGAGTCTATCTTATACTGTAAGAAGATGGGTGTTGGAGCATACTGTGGAGGAACTTGTAACGAAACTAACAGATCTGCAGAAGTATGTACAAACATCGCTATCGCTTGCGGAGCTGACCAATGCTTAGCTAAACCAGGAATGGGTGTTGACGAAGGATACATGATCGTTAACAACGAAATGAACAGAGTAGTAGCTCTAGTTAATAGAAGAAAATAGCAAAAAACAGGGGGCAGTTAATATAACTGCCCCATACTTTTCAAGGAGGGAAATGCTGTGAGAGAAATAAATGTTTCTACAATAACAAGTGCAATAAAAGAGTTATGTATAAATGCTAACTATTACTTAGATCAAGATATAAGAGATAGATTAAAAGAAGCTCAAGATAAGGAAACATTTCCAATAGCAAAAGAAATGTTAACTAAAATCATGATAAATGCTGACATAGCCAAAAATGAGCAAATGCCTATGTGCCAAGATACAGGAATGGCTTGTGTTTTTGTTGAATTAGGACAAGAAGTTCATATAGCTGGCGGTAGCTTAGAAGAAGCTATACATGAAGGAGTAAGACAAGGATACACTGAAGGATATCTAAGAAAATCAGTAGTAAAAGATCCTCTAGACAGAGTAAACACTAAGGACAATACTCCAGCAATAATCTATTACAACATAGTACCAGGAGATAAACTTAAAATAACAGTTGCTCCAAAGGGATTTGGTTCAGAAAACATGAGCGGAATAAAGATGTTAAAACCAGCAGATGGAGTAGAGGGAGTAAAGGAATTTATAATAGAAACTGTTAAAAAAGCAGGCCCTAACCCATGTCCTCCTATAGTTGTAGGAGTAGGTATTGGAGGAACTTTCGACAGAGCTGCAAATCTTGCTAAAAAAGCTTTAATAAGACCAACAGCTGAAAGAAATGCTAATCCAATGTATGCAGACCTAGAAGCAGAATTATTAGAAAAGATTAATGCTTTAGGTATAGGACCACAAGGATTTGGTGGAAAGACTACAGCTTTAGCTGTAAACATAGAATACTATCCAACTCATATAGCAGGTCTTCCAGTAGCGGTAAATATAAACTGTCATGCTACAAGACATGCTGAAGTAGAACTATAGAGCATATATAGGAGGTGCCTTATGGAAAAGAGAATTACAACCCCTTTAACTTTAGAAAAAGTTAAAGATTTAAAAGCAGGAGATACCGTTTTAATAAGCGGAACAATATATACATCAAGAGATGCTGGACATAAGAGATTTGTTGATCTTTTAGATAAGGGAGAATCTCTACCTTTTGACCCTAAGGATCAAATCATATATTATGTTGGACCAACTCCAACAAAACCAGGACATGCTTTTGGATCAGCAGGTCCAACAAGCAGCTATAGAATGGATCCTTATGCCCCAAGACTTTTAGAAGTAGGTCTTAGAGGAATGATTGGAAAAGGATTAAGAAATGAAGCTGTTATAGAATCTATAAAGAAAAATGGCGGAGTTTACTTTGCAGCAATCGGTGGAGCAGCAGCTTTAATCGGAAAGGCAGTTAAGAAAGCAGAAATAATAGCTTACGAAGATTTAGGGGCAGAAGCTTTAAGAGAATTGCAAGTAGAAGATTTACCTGTAATTGTTGTAATAGATTCAGAAGGAAATAACTTATACGAGCAAGGTCAAAAAGAATATTTAGACAGCGTTAAATAAATAAACAGGAGGTGTAGGCTACAATGAAAATTGAAAAAGTAGCAAAGGCAGGAACTCTTGAGTCTAATGACATAGTAATCATGGTGTATCCAAACGAAAATGATACAGTTGAAATAGAGCTAGAGAGCATAGTTATGCAACAATTTGGCACTAGAATCAGAGAAGTTATACAAGAGACATTGAAATCACTAGGCGTTACTAGCGTAAAAGTTAAAGCTCAAGATAAAGGGGCTTTAGATTATACAATAGGAGCTAGAGTAGAAACAGCAATAAAAAGAGCACAATAATATTGCTTATATAAGGTGGGATTATAATGAAGGAATTAAGAAGAAGTATGCTTTTTATGCCTGGAAATAACCCAGGAATGCTTCAAAATGCAGCTATATTAGGCGCAGACTCAATAATACTAGATTTAGAGGATGCTGTAAGTTTAACTGAAAAGGATAGCGCTAGAATTTTAGTTAGAGAAGCCATAAAAACAATGGATTATTCTGATGTTGAAGTAATTGTAAGAGTCAATCCTATAGATACAGAATTCGGACCTACTGATTTAGATACAATAGTTAGAGTAAAACCTGATACTATATTAGTACCAAAGGCTAGCATTGAATCTATAAAAGAAGTAGATGGAATAATTACAAATATAGAAAAAGAAATGGGATTTAACCTAGGAGAAATAAAGGTAATAGCTCTTGTAGAGACTGCAGACGGTCTTCAAAATGTTTATGAAATAATAAAGGCGTCTTCAAGAGTTAATGGTGTACTTTTAGGCGGAGAAGACCTAACTGCTGACTTAGAAATAAAGAGAACTAAAGAAGGAGAAGAAATCTTCTATGCTAGAAATAGAATTGCTATAGCTTGTAGAGCATGTAAAGTAAGTTCTATTGATACACCATTCACAGATACAAATGACTTTGAGGGTCTAAGAAAAGATATAAGAAAAGCTAAGAGCTTAGGATTTACAGGAAAAGCATCTATAAACCCAAGACAAATAGACACTATACATGAAGTTTATTCTCCAACAGAGGAAGAAATCGTTCATGCACAAAGAGTACTAAAAGCTATGGAAGATGCTAAGAAAGAAGGAAAGGGAGTATTCTCATTAGATGGAAAGATGGTAGATGCTCCAGTTATAAATAGAGCGGTAAGAACTGTTGACTTAGCTAAGACTTTAGGTCTTATATAGAAAACCTTGTTTTTAGGAAAAAACATAAAAAAAGGTGGGATTATTACTATGAAAAATGCAGTAGGAAGAGAACTACCTTCTTATATAGAAGGATATGGAGAGGTAGTGCCTTTTCAAGGAGCAGAAAACAATTCTACTGTTAAGCCAAAAACTACAGTAAAAGGCAGCGCAGTAGGTCCAAAAGACGTTAAAATTTTAAGCTCAATAAGTGAAGCTATAGATAAAGCTGAAATAAAAGATGGAATGACAATATCTTTCCATCACCATTTAAGAAATGGAGACTATGTTTTAAACATGGTTATGGAAGAGATAGCAAAGAGAGGAATAAAGGACTTAACTATAGCAGCTAGTTCAATATTCCCATGTCACGAGCCTTTAGTAGAACATATAAGAAATGGAGTAGTAACAAAGGTTATTGCTGCTTATATGTCAGGCCCAGTTGCAGCAGCTATTTCTAGAGGAGAATTAAAATATCCAGCAGTAATGCAAACTCATGGTGGAAGAGGAAGAGCTATAGAAAATGGAGAAGTTCATATAGATGTAGCTTTCGTTGCAGCACCAAGTTCTGATGACTATGGTAATATAAATGGACTTCAAGGACCAGCAGCTTGTGGTTCATTAGGATATGCAGTAGCAGATTGCTTATATGGAGATAAGGTAATTGCTATAACTGATCATTTAGTCGCTTATCCAAACTGTCCAATAGAAATTGATGAAACAAACATAGACTATGTTGTTAAAGTTGATTCTATAGGAAATCCAGCAGGAATAGTTTCAGGAACTACTAAGGTTACAAAGGACCCAGTTGGATTAAAGATTGCTCAAATGACAGCAAAACTTATGAAAGCTTCAGGTCTTGTAAAGGATGGACTATCATTCCAAACAGGAGCTGGTGGAACATCTCTAGCAGTTGCACAAGAATTAAAAGATATAATGAAAAATGAAGGCATTAAAGGAAGCTTTGCATCTGGTGGAATAACAGGATATATAGTAGATATGTATGAAGAAGGATTATTCCAAAGTTTATTTGATGTTCAATGCTTTGATTTAAAAGCTGTTGAATCATTAAGAAGCAACAAAGCACACCAATCAATGTCAGCTTCAATGTATGGAAATCCTCATAATAAGGGAGCAGTAGTAAACAAGCTTGACATAGTAATCCTTGGTGCTACAGAAATAGATACAGACTTCAATGTAAATGTAACTACAGGATCAGACGGAGTAATCATGGGAGGATCAGGCGGACACAGTGATACTGCAGCAGGCGCTAAGCTTACTATAATAGTATCAAACCTTGTAAAAGCAAGACTTCCAATAATAAAAGATAAGGTTACAACTGTAACAACTCCAGGTGAAAGCATAGATGTATTAGTTACAGAAAGAGGAATTGCAATAAATCCTAAACATGCTGATCTAATAGAAAGATTAAAGAAGACTAACTTACCAATAATGACTATAGAAGAACTTAAGGAAGTTGCTGAAAAGTTAACTGGAAAACCAAAGGAAATAGAGTCAGATGATAAGATAGTTGCTGTTATAGAATACAGAGATGGAACTGTAATTGACGTTGTAAAAAAGGTAAAATAATTCAAAAATAGAGGGGAACAACCCCTCTATTTTTAATCTCAAAAAAATTCCTTCCTATATATAGGTAAATTTTCACTCACATTGAGAGAACAATATAATTCATGATATAATGAGGATAAAAATGGGAAGATAAATTAAAAAGATTTATAAATTCTAAGAAAAGGATGAGAAGGATGTACGGACTAAATATAGAAAAGATACATTTAGATGATGAGAGAGAAAAAAATGAAGTTGCTGAGTTCCTAAAAAGATTCGAACTCAGATATGACGATGATATAGATTATACATTAGTAGCGAGACAAAATGGAAAAATTCTTGCTACAGCTTCTAAAGCGAAGAATATAATAAAAGCTTTTGCAGTTGATGATGAACTAAGAGGTGAAGGAATAAGCACATCATTAGTAACATCAATAACAGATAAAATGTTTGAACAAGGAGTATATCATAGTTTTATATTTACTAAACCAAAGAACATAACTATATTTTCCTCATTAAACTATAAACTAATATATGAAACTTCAAAATCAGCACTTTTGGAAAATGGATTATACAATATAAATTCCTCTTTAGATAAAATAATAAAAGAAAATGATATAGATACATCAAAAACTAGAGGAGCCTTAGTTATGAATTGTAATCCTTTCACTAAAGGACATCAGTTCTTGGTTGAGAAGGCTGCAAGCGAATGTGATGAAGTTCTAGTATTTGTGGTAGAAGAAGACAAATCTCTTTTTCCATTCAAGCATAGATTTGAACTAGTAAAAGAGGGAACTAAGCACCTTTCTAATGTGAAAGTTGTAAAAGGTGGGGAATACATAATATCACAAGCTACATTCCCATCATATTTTTTAAGACAGGAAGATGATAAACTTAGAGTTTATACTGAGATGGATGCTGGTATATTCGGAAAGTATTTTTGTCCTAAATTTAATATAAAGAGAAGATATGTAGGGGAAGAACCTTACTGCGCAGTTACTAATGCATATAATAATACATTAGTAGAAGAACTTAAAAAGTTTGGAGTAGAAGTTTGTGTAGTAAAAAGAAAGACTTATGATGAAAGTGCTATAAGTGCATCAAGAGTTAGAGAACTAATAAAAGAGGATAAAATGAAAGAAGTTAAAGAACTAGTTCCTGAAACTACTTGGGAATTTTTAAATACAGAAACGGGGAGGGAAATAGCGGAGAATATAAAGAAAAGTAATTCTCCCCACTAATATGGAATATACAGCTTTAGATATACTAGATGCGCGAGAAGAAAGAGTTGAACTTCAAGAAAAACTTATGGATGATTTTCAAAACACCCTTGTATGCGTGAGAGTTAATATACCTGGAGTAAGGAAGAAGACTAATTTATCTCAAGGGATATTTGAAGTCATCTCAAAAGAAATAGAAAAGCTCTTCCAAGGAAGAATATTAAAATCTCAAGCAAATACAGGAGCGGAAGGTCCTATAGAACTCTTAATTATAGAGGAAAAATCAGAAAAGGTAAAAATTCAAACTATCCAATTGGAAGAGACTCATACTCTTGGAAGGTTTGTAGATATAGATGTATATGATCATCAGAGTAGAGAAAGTTTATCGAGAACTTCTATGGGATTTGTACCTAGAAAGTGCTATATATGCGATAAACCTGCTTGTGAATGTGTAAGAAACCAAAGTCATTCAAAAGAAGAAATCATATGTTATATTGAAAAAACATATGAAAGATATAGGAGTATGACTGATGAATAATGAGATTTCAACTAAAGATCTGCCACATATTTTAAGTGAATTTGCACTTAAGGCCATGCTTTATGAGGTGTCATGCTATCCGGCACCAGGACTTGTATCACCTATATCCACTGGTTCACATAAAGATATGAATCATTTCACCTTCATAGACAGTAGCCTTGCAATAAGTCGATTTTTTTGTGAAGCTGTAGAGGTGTCTTTAAATGAAGACAATGAAGAAGAATTATTTAAAAAGCTTAGAAAAATAGGCGTAAAAGCCGAAGAAGCTATGTTTCATGCCACTAGAGGAATAAACACTCAAAAGGGAATAATATTTCTAATGCTTATATCTTTAGGGGCTGTTACTTTAACTATAAAAAGAGGAAAAACCTTTGATGAAATAGAAAAGTATATAAGATGCATGACAAAAGACATTATAGAAGAAGATTTTAGAGATTTAGATAAAAAAGAGAAACTCACCTATGGAGAAAAATTATATTTAAAGTATGGGTTAAAAGGCATAAGAGGAGAGGTTGCTAAAGGACTTCCTATAGCTTTAAAAGTGGGTTTAATGGTGTATGAAGAAGGCAAAAATCTAAGCGAAAATCAAAGAATAGCAAATACTTTGATTCATATAATGACATGCTGTGAGGATACAACGCTACTTCATAGGAAACCTATAGAAATTCTTTATTATGTTCAGAATACAGCGAAAGAAGCTATTTCTATGGGAGCCATGAGAACTGATGAGGGAAGAAAATTTATAGATGATATGGACAAAGATTTTATAAGCAAAGGAATAAGTCCTGGAGGTAGTGCTGATTTATTAGCAATGACAATCTTCTTTCACAATGTAAAGTCTATAGTCAAATAATAATTAAAAGGTGATTTAAATGGATAAAAAGACGAGGAATAAGCTTATAATTTTTATAATCTTTGCTTTAATAGCTGTAGGCATAATAGGATATACTTACATAGAAAATAAACGTAAAACTGATTCTTTAAAACAGCAGTATGATATGGAAATCAAAGCTAAAGAAAATGAAAAGCAAGCTGAAAAACAGCGTATAGAAGCTGAAAGAAAAGAAAGAGAATCCTTTGAGGGAGTAAAGTGTGATGAGGCAGAGAGCCTTTTATTTAGCGAGGATAAAGATAAGTATAACAAAGTAATAAAGATAACTTCAGATGTTATAGAAAAATATCCAGATAGCAAAAGAGCATACACTCTTAGGGGAAGGGCCTATGGCTTTTCATCAAATATAGTAGCTGGAAATAAGGATAAGGCTTTAGCGGATTTAGATAAGGCACTAGAAATAGATCCTGAATACGGATATGGAAGGTTTAACAAAGCTTTAATATATGAACTCTTCGGAAGGTATGATGAGGCTTTAGTTTGGTACGATAAAGCTATAGAGGTGGAGCCTGATTATGAGTGGAGTTACTATGGAAAGGCATCTATTTATGGAAGAAGAGGAGAACTAGAGAATACTTTAGTAAATCTAAAAAAAGCTATAGAATTAAAACCTTCAGCAAAAGAAGCAGCAAAAGAAGAACATGACTTTGACAATGTGAGACAACATAAAGAGTTTCAGGACTTAATCAATAAATAAGTAGATTTATTTTTAGTGAAAATTTGATATAATAAAGCTATAATGTAAAGCACTAATCTTAAAAGATCAGTGCTTTTATTTTTAAGAGGATTAAAAGTAAATGTATTTGGTTAAATTTGATTATATAAGATGGGGACAAAGAGGAGGAAATTTATGAGAATATTGCATACTGGTGATTGGCATTTAGGGAAGAACCTAGAAGGTCAAAGTAGAATGGATGAACAAGAATTGTTTTTAAATGATTTTATTGAGATTGTAGAAAGACAAGATGTAGATTTAGTCATAATTGCTGGTGATGTATATGATAGCAGTAATCCGCCAGCTAGAGCAGAAAAGATGTTTTATGATACATTAAAAAGGATATCAAACCATGGAAAAAGACTTACTTTAGTGATTTCTGGGAATCATGATAACCCTGAGCGATTAGTAGCAGCGGGACCTTTAGCCATGGAACATGGAATTATTATGGTGGGTACGCCAAAGACAATTGTACAACCAGGAGACTATGGAAAGCATAAGATATTGAATTCTGGAGAAGGTTTCATCGAGATAGAGATAAATGGAGAGAAATCTGTAATACTTACAGTGCCATACCCAAGTGAAAAAAGACTTAATGAGGTTTTATATGGAGATATGGATAGTGATGATGAAAGGCTAAAATGTTATAGCGATAGAATTCACGATCTTTTTGATAATCTGAAATCTAATTATAGAGAGGACACTATCAATCTTGTGGTTTCACATCTTTTTGCTATGGGAAGTGAGGAAAGTGGTTCAGAAAGAAGTATTCAGCTTGGAGGTAGTTACATTGTAGACGGAGGATGCTTTCCTGATGAAGCTCAATATATAGCATTAGGTCATGTGCATAAACCTCAAATAGTACCTGGAACAAACAAGAGGGCTAGGTATTCAGGATCTCCACTTCACTATAATAGAAAAGAGATTTCTTTCGATAAAAAGTGTTTTGTAGTAGATGTTAAACCTATGAAGCAGTGTCATATAAGCGAAGTTAATTTTAAAGTTTATAAGCCCATAGAAGTTTGGAAGTGCAAAAGCATAGATGAGGCTATTGAAAAGTGTGAAGAAAATAGAGAGAAAAACTGCTGGGTGTATTTGGAGATAACGTCTGACAGATATATAAGAGAAGATGAGATAAAAAAGATGAAAGATTTAAAGAAGGATATTCTAGAAATAACACCTAAAATCATAGGAGAAGATGATTTTAAAGATGAAGAAAACTTTGCAGAAAAGCCTTTTGAAGATATATTTAAGGAGTTTTATAAGAAAGAAAGAGGAGCAGAACCGGAGGAAGAACTGGTAGAATTATTGATGTCAGTTTTATTAAAAGAGGGGGATAAGGATGAGACCAATTAAGCTTAAAATAAAGGGAATAAATAGTTTTATAGAAGAACAGGTTATTGATTTTGAAAAGCTTAGTGATAGAGGACTTTTTGGTATCTTTGGTCCAACTGGTAGCGGTAAATCTACAGTATTAGATGGAATAACCCTAGCACTATATGGAAAGGTAGCTAGAGATAGCAGTAATTATATAAATGCTAATTGTGACAGTGGAAATGTAAGCTTTGAATTTCAGATATCGGGAGCAGAAAAAAAGAGATATTTAGTAGAGAGAGAGTTCAAGAAAGATAAAAAGACAGAGAATGCGAAGTCGGGTAAATGTAAAGTAGTAGACATTACAGGAGGAATACCTGAAGTACTCGCAGACTCGAAGACAATGGTGGACAATAAATGTAAAGAAATAATCGGATTAAATCTAGATGATTTTACCAGAACTGTAGTGCTTCCACAGGGGAAATTCAGCGAATTTTTAAAGCTTGAAGGTGTAGATAGAAGAAGGATGCTAGAAAGGCTCTTTAATCTTCAGCAATATGGTGATGATCTTTCAAGAAAACTTTCCTTTGAAATCAATAAGGAAAAAACTGAAAACAGTGTTCTTATAGGACAGCTTAAAGGTTATGAAGATTTCAGCGAAGAAAAACTTAAAGAAAGAGAGGAGTTATTTGAGCAAGTTAATAAGGAATTAGAAAAGATATCTATAGAAGTAAGTGAATTAGAAAAGCAATATGAAAATCAAAAAATTGTATGGGATTTGCAGCTTGAACTAAAGGAACTTAGATGTAAGAAAGAAGTTCTTGAAAATAAAAGAGAAGAGATAGAATCATGTAAGGAGAAAGTATTCCTTGGAGAGGGAGCATCTAAGGTAATGCCATATATAGATTCTTATGAAAAAACCATAAATGATATAGCAAACTCTGAGAAGGAGAAAAGAAATTTTGAAGAAGCTGTGGAGTTTTCAAAATCTCAGAAGGAGAAAGCTGATATTCAATGGCAGGAATGCAGAGATAACAAGGAGGAAAAACTTCCGGATTTTATCATAAAGAAACAGAAGGCAGAAGATGCATTAAAAGAAAAAGCACTTTTAGAGACCATTGAAAAAGAAATAATTATAATGAAAAAAGACATGGTGAAGCTTGGAGACGAATTAGAGAAAAAGACAAAGATTATGGAGAAGCTTTCTGGTGAAATATTTGAAATAAACTCAAGTATAAATCAAGCAGAAGAAAAATCTGAACAGCTCAAAATAGATGGAAGCTTAAAGGAAAAAGTTTTAGAAGGAGCTAGAGTTAAAGATAAATTAGAAGACATATTAAAGCTTAAGAATGGTAATGAATCCAAGAAGCTTAGGGGTCAAAGAGATGTAGAAGAACTTCAGCTTAAGGAAAGAGAGTTATATAAATCCTTTGAAGAAAAACAAAAAATTTATGAAGAAAAGAAAATTATTTTGGAAAATATGATTAATAAGTGTCCGGGAAACCAAAATGATATAGTAGCTCTTCAAAAACAGCTTCTAGAAGCTAAAGAAAAGTGGAATAAGTATCATGAGCATACCAAAATAATAGAATCAGCTAATGAGGCTCTTAAAGATTATAAAATGTCCGTGCAGAAAGAGGAAGCAAAAAAAATTCTTTTAGAGCATAGTATTGCAGAATTAAAAACAAAAATTAAAGAACTAGAAATAGAAAATCTAGCTTATAAGCTTAGGGAAGAATTAAAAACAGGTGATGTATGCCCAGTGTGTGGTTCGACAGACCATCATAGAGAAAATATTAAACATAAAGATTTAAGAGATGATAAGGGTATAGAAAAGGGACTTGAAGCAAATGAAAAAGAATTAAAGTTAATAGAAGAAAATATCACAAAGGGAAAAACTAATATAGACATATGTAATGGAAATATAGAAAAAGCAAATGATGGCATAGCAGCATTAGGTGATGACTTCAAAAATATTTCTGTAGAAGAATTGAATAATAGTTTTGAACAGTTGAAAAAAGCTATATCTGAATATGATGGCAATAAAAATAAACTAGAAGAAGATATGAAAAAGCTTCTGGAAGAAAAACATAAACTTGAAACTAACATAAGTACTTTAAGAAGTACAATCAATGAAAAGAAAAATCAGCTTAAGGAAATTGATAGTGACTTAGAGAAAAATCATGAAGCATTAAAAGAAATTGAAATAGTTTATGATTGCCTTGTAAAAGAAACTGGGATAATGGATTTTAAAGCTAAAAGTCAAGAGATATTAGCTTGCGAAAAAGAGAGGGAAAATCTTTTAAAGGATTTAAAGGTATATAGAAAGAGATTAGAAGATGCAGAGCTTAATATGAAGGCTTTAGAGCAAGAATCAAAGAAAATAGAAAATGACCTTACAAAGGGAAATACAGCTATAGAAGAAAAGACTAAGATCCACAATGAAAAGATATCACTTATAAAGAATAAAGTTGGAGATGTAGAAGATATAGGCGCTGTGCTTATAAGGATTGAAAATATAATAAAGACAATAGAAGATAATTTTGTAAAAGCAGAAAAGATAAAAGAAGATAAAGAGAAGATATATCAACAAAACAATGAAAAGCTTATTGCAGTAATGAGCAGATTAACAGAACTTCATAAAAGAAAAGCAGAAGATCATAAGAATATAGATAAGAATTTAGAACTTCAAGGGTTCAAAACCATAGAAGAGGCAAAGAAAAACATACTTAATGTAGAAGAGATTGGATCTTTAAAAGAGTATATAGAGAGATATAGCGAAGAGGTTTCGAAAAATAATGGAGCTATAGAAAGTGTATTGAAGAAACTTGATAATAGAGAGATTGAAGAAGAGCAGTGGGCAAAGCTTCAAGAAGATAAGGTGAAAACAGAAGAGAAGTATAAAGAACTTAATGAGTCAAAAATAAAAGTTGAAGAAGAAGTTAGGATTATAAAAGAAAAACTCTTTGAGCTTTCTGAACTTCTAAAAAAGAAGGAAAAGCTTGACCGTAAACTTGGACTTTTAGGAGATTTAGAAAAACTTTTCAAAGGCAAGAAGTTTGTTGAATTTGTAGCTACTACAAGATTAAAATATGTATCTATAGAAGCATCAAAACGATTAAAAGAAATAACTAATGGAAACTATGGATTAGAAGTAGATGATAATGGTAAATTCCTTATAAGGGATAACAAAAATGGTGGAGTTGAAAGAGAGGCTTCAACCTTGTCAGGAGGAGAAACGTTTTTAGCATCTTTGGCACTAGCTTTAGCTTTATCTGCTGAGATTCAGCTTAAAGGTACTGCGCCTTTAGAGTTGTTTTTCCTAGATGAAGGATTTGGAACCTTGGATGATGATCTTTTAGAGGTTGTTATGAGTTCATTAGAAAAAATTCATAATGATAAACTGAAAATAGGTCTAATAAGTCACGTAGAATCTATAAAAAATAGAGTGCCAGTAAAACTAATATTAACTCCAGCAGAAGCAGGCAGAGGTGGAAGCAAAGTAAGAATAGAAAGAAGTTAAAAAAATAAACTGTAAAAGGACTGATTAACCTATAATATGTACTTAAGAAAGTGTTTATTATAGAATATAAGTATATTAAATAATAATATTACAAGGATTACTGAATGTATTATAAATTTTAAAATAGAAGATATGAGAAATTTAATTAATGGAGGTGTAGGGATTAGAATGAATAAGGAATATTATGATAGATTTCTAAAAATATTAAAAGAAACAAAGGGAATTCATAATTCACTAAATGAAATTTTAAAATATGATTTTATATATCATTCAAATAAAATAGAAGGAAGTACATTTACAACAGAAGCGTTACAAATGCTTATGGAAAAAAATATAGTTACAGGAACTCATACCTTAGACGATGTACAGGAAACTGTTAATTCATTTTATACATTTGATTTAGTTATTGATAATTTAGATAGACCCTTAACTTTAGAAATGATAAAAGAGTGGCATGCTAGTTTAATGTATAGAACTAGATTATACGATTTAGGTTTGGTAGGTGTTTTTAAGAAGTATTCTAATAAAATATTAGGAGCTAACTTCGATACTGCGAATCCTTGGGAAGTTGAAGATAAACTTAATATTTTAATAAATGAATTTAATAATCTAAAAGAAGTAACTTTAGAAGATATAGCAAAATTTCATTTAGAATTTGAAAGGATACATCCATTTCAAGATGGTAATGGGAGAATAGGTAGATTTATATTTTTAAAACAATTACTTGATAATAGATTATCACTTAAATATATGAATGGTGAAAGTTCAATTGAATATAAAAAAGCTTTAGATGAATCTACAAATGATAATATAAGACCGTTGATTGAATATTTGAATAAGCAGAAAGATTTTATTGAAGATAATATGAGTATGTTTTAATAAAATTTTAGAATACGATAATTTGAACCATATTACAAGTAAATGAGGTTTATAGCCTTAGCTATTGATATAATTAGATTAAGACTAGTTTTACAAGTGAAACTATAGTAGCGCAAGTAATTATAATAGCACTAGCTATATGTATTTATCTTCGAGTAGCTAAGAAGCTTAAAATAAAAGAGCATCTGTTAGCACTTAAGGCATCTAGAAAAAATGAAATGTTCAAATATAAGACATGCTTTAAATCACCAATTATGTTATCACTAATTATTTTTGGATTAATTAATGGGGTGTCGGGAATCTTCTATTTAGTTAAATAAATAAGGTGCTGTTGTAAAAACTAGTATTACAACAGCACCTTATTTGTGTTAACTATTTATTTCTTAATATCAATATCGTACTTTTTGCATTTCAATGAAATTGTTCTGTGTGTAAGACCAAGAGCTTTACCAGCCTTATTGTAACTGCCGTATTTAGCCATAGCAGCTTTTATTATTTCCTTTTCATAGCACTCAAAAGGCATAATATCTCCATTTGGAGTGTTTATAAGAGCATCACCAGAATATTTTTCATCTTTAAGATGAAATGGAAGGTCTGATACGCTTATCATAGAAGACTCGCATAGATTCATGGCACGTTCTATTATATTTTGAAGTTCTCTTATATTACCTGGCCAATCGTATCTTTCAAGCAACATCAATGCATTATTATCAATTCCAAGTATATTCTTGTTTAGTTCAGTATTGAATTTTTGGATAAAATGATGAACAAGCAGTCTTATATCATCTTTTCTTTCTCTTAAAGGCGGTAGGACTAGGGAGAGAACATTAAGTCTATAGTAAAGATCTTCTCTAAATGTACCATCTCTAACCATTTCAGCCAAATTTCTATTGGTAGCAGCTATTATTCTTACATCAATCTTTTGTGGTTTTGTAGAACCAAGACTCTCAAATTCTTTTTCTTGAAGCACTCGTAAAAGTTTTACCTGCATTGAAAGAGGAAGGTCGCCAATTTCATCTAAAAATATAGTTCCTTCATTAGCTATAGCAAACTTTCCAGGTTTACTCTTTAAAGCACCTGTAAATGCTCCTTTCTCATAGCCGAATAATTCACTCTCCATAAGAGTTTCAGGTATTGCAGCACAATTCACTTTTACGAAGGTGTTATTATAACGAGGACTATTGCTATGAATAGCTTTTGCAATAAGCTCTTTACCTGTACCGCTTTCACCTCCTATAAGAACTGTTGATGGACTTTGAGAAGCCTTTTTGCACATTGTAATTATATCTCTCAAATTTGAATTAAATCCGATTATATTCTTAAATGAATTTTGCTCTCTGCTTTGTTTTAAGAGCTCTTCTCTATAGTAATCTATCTCAGCCTCATATTTTTTTACTTTTCCTATCCAATGACGTATTTCACTTAAAGGTTTAGAAAGTGATATAACTCCTTTGAAATCGCCATCTATAAAAAGAGGTTCTATGTTTGAGATTATCTCTATGCCTTCTTTCTTTTGGATAAAATTCTCTATCTTCTCTTTTGATGTGAATGACTTTATTCTAAGGCCATTTGGTGACACATCTAAAAGATCTTTTCCTAAAATATCATTTGGATTTATATTAAAATGGTGCTCATAAGCTGGATTTATATAAGTTATCTTTCTGTTTTCATCAACAAAGCAAATCATATCATGGGATGCTTCAAGGAGTTTTTTGAATCTTGTATTTACTTCCTTCATACCCATTACTTCAGAGATATCCTGAAGAACTCCAACGGCACCTATTATGTGATTATCTGATATAATTGGAGAACGATTTACCAGGAGTATATTATTATTTATATGTTGAATCTTACCAAACTCTTTAGTTCCTGTATTTATTATATTTGGAAGGTCAGAGTTAGGGATTACATCTGTGATTTGATGACCTAAAATATCTTTAGAAGGCTTATTTAATATTTTTAGAGCATAAGAATTTATATTGCTTATTGTACAGTTTGTATCTATAACTATAATTCCCATAGGAAGGTCCGATAAAATCTGTTCATTTGCTATGGTACTCTCTTGAATTATGGCATCAACTTCATTCATTATGCCGTAATTATAGGCAAGATCTTTTGTTATATAGTCACAAAGTACCTCAACAGCTTTTATTGAAGCATAATTAGAATTTTTAGATCCTATGGTTATCACTTCACCTTGCTGAATTCTAAGAGATATTAAAGCAAGAATGCTTATTCCTATAAAAGAATCATCATTTTTCCTTTTTATAAGAAGGTCAACTCCATAACGCTCCTTAACTTCAGCAGCTTTATTAACCACCATCGCAGCAATTCTAGTATGAAGACCATTTTCTATGCTTACAGTTACATTTCTTTTAACCAAATTATTTCACCTCTTTAATTTTATGACTAGTTTTTATGCTCACACCTTTTTTAAGTGAGAGATAATAAGGCTTATACCTTTAAATAACGACTTTTTAGTTTCAAATGGAGTGGAAAATAGGATTTAAGATAAAAGTCAGTTTATAAACTTGATAAAAATTATCAGATTTTCTAAAAGTGTTGATACTTTTTATCAATATCTATATTAATTTAAAATCTTCAGAAAGTCTAGAGAATTTTCATATAAAAAACACATACTTACATATAATTTCTCATGTAAAATATAAACTTTGTGGGAACTATATAAATAAGCATTAATATAGCAGAGGCAATATAGAAATTTATCTTGAAATTACGAATGATAAGAAAATAATGTTTTGTACCTTGATAAATTTTATCAAGGTATATTGATTCTGAGAATTTACGAAAATACTAGGTAATCATTGAAAGTAAAGGGACTCAGAAGTTTCGACAATATTGGCATGATAATTGCTAATATATTAAGGATAAGATGATATTTAGGAGGAAGAGTGAGTATGAAAAAAGGAATAGCAGCATCTAAAGGATATGCAATAGGAACAGTAGTATTAAAAGAAAATGATGAACTAATAATAACTGATGAAAAGGTAACTGACATTCAAGCGGAAAAAGAAAGACTTCAAAATGCTTTAGAGCAATGTAAAGTTCAGCTTACATCTATAAAAGAAAAAGCTTTAGCAGAAATGGGAGAAGAAAAGGCTGCAGTTTTTGATAGTCATATCATGCTTTTAGATGACCCAGAATTTACTGGTGCTATGGAAATGGAAATAGAATCAAACAACTCTAATGCTTTAAAAGCTGTTGATTCAGTTGCACAAACTTTCTTAATGATATTTGAATCAATGGAAGATGAATATATGAGAGAAAGAGCAGCAGATATAAAGGATGTTGCCAATAGAATAAAATTAAACTTAGCGGGAAAAGCTATGGGACTTAATATAGAAGCAACAAACACAATAGTAGTAGCATATGATTTAACTCCATCAGATACAGCACAGCTTGACAGAAGCAAGGTTGTAGCATTCCTTACTGATATCGGAGGAAGAACATCTCATAGTGCTATAATGGCTAGAACATTAGAAATACCAGCAATAGTTGGATTAAATGATATAACAAGCAGCGTAAAAGACGGAGACTTCATAATAGTAGATGGAGTAGAGGGAAATGTAATATTACACCCAGATGAAGCTACAGTAAAAGAATATGAAGCTAAGAGAGATGCTTACGAAAAAGAAAAAGAAGAACTTAAAAAGCTTATTGATGTAAAAGTTAAGACTAAATCTGGTAAGAGAATAGAAGTGTGCGGAAACATAGGAAAGCCAGAAGATGTTCACAAAGTTATAGAAAACGGAGCAGATGGAATAGGTCTTTTCAGAACAGAATTCTTATATATGGATAGAGATGATATGCCAACAGAAGAAGAACAATATGAGGCATACAAATATGTTCTAGAGAAAATGGAAGGAAAGCCAGTTGTTATAAGAACTCTAGACATCGGAGGAGACAAAAAGCTTACTTATCTTCCAATGCCAGAGGAAATGAATCCATTCCTTGGATACAGAGCTATAAGATTATGCTTAGATAGAAAAGATATATTCAAGGTTCAAATAAGAGCTTTACTTAGAGCTTCTTACTATGGAAACTTAAAGATAATGTTCCCAATGATATCATCTTTAAGCGAATTTGAACAGGCTAAGAGCTTTGTAGAAGAGTGCAAAGCTGAATTATTAAATGAGGGACAAAAAGTTAGTGATTCTATCGAAATAGGAATAATGGTAGAAATACCAGCAGCTGCTGTAATGGCTGATGAGCTTGCAAAGCATGTTGATTTCTTCTCAATAGGAACAAATGACTTAATCCAATATACATTAGCTGCAGACAGAATGAGTGAGAAGGTATCTTACTTATATAACCCAATGCATCCAGCAGTTTTAAGACTTATAAAGATGACAATTGAAGGTGCTCACTCAGCAGGAAAATGGTGTGGAATGTGCGGAGAAATGGCTGGTGATGAAACAGCTATAGCTACTCTTGTAGAGTATGGTTTAGATGAATTCTCTATGAGTGCATCGTCAATACTTGGAGCTAAAAAAATAATAATAGATCAAGAATAACTTATTTGATATTTAGACGTTAGTCCATATAGATATACTGTAAAGCAATTAGCTTTGCAGTATATTTTTTTGATTTTTAATGGAAATTGTTACAAATAAAATTAAACAGCTTGTATAATATTAATAAGATAAAATTAAAATTTAAGGTTACAATATGGGAAAAATTTCGTATATATTAATGAGAGGTTAGGATAAGGGGGAAGAGGCTTTGGATGAGGACTTAAAACTCATAAAGGAAGTGCTAAAAGGAAATGTAGATAGTTTTTCTATACTTATGAACAAATATGAGCATATGGTTTTTTCATTTGCTTATAATATGATAAATGATAGAGAAGCAGCTCAAGATGTGACTCAGGAAGTATTTATTATAGTATACAACAAGCTGTATATGTATGATAAAAAATATAAATTTAAAAATTGGCTTTTAAAGATAGCTAGAAATAAATGTATAGATTATATAAGGAAATATAAGAGAGTTTATGAGGCTAATATTGAGGACATAACTTATATTTATGATAAGAATCCAGGTCCAGAAGAAGCTATGGAAATAAGGGAAGCTAAGCTTATAATAAGAGATTTCATAGGTAAGCTTGGAGATATAGACAGACAAATTATAACTTTAAAATATTCCAGTGGAACAACTTTCGTAGATATAGGAGAGGTTATGGGCATGACAGAAGGAGCAGTAAAAAGACGATATTATAAAATAAGAGACAGTTTCAAAAAACATTATGAAAGGGAACAAAGAGAAAAGGAGGTGTAGTTTGTGAAGTGTAAAACTTTTAGAGATCATATGTATGAATATATGGAAGGTGATTTATCCAGAGATATGGAAAAGTCCATGGATATGCACAAAGAACAGTGCATGAAATGCAGGGAAGTTTTTGAAGAAGAAAAAGCAATGGATGACACTTTTAAGAGAGCTTTTGACAATACTTATATTGAATTTGACAGCACTAGAAATTCAGTATTGGAATCCATAGATAGAAACAAATACTCTAACAAGAATGGCAACAAACTATACTATAAATTTTGTAAAAGCTTTAAATCATATGGAGCCATAGTTGCTATGATTATAGGTATGCTGATTTTAGCTCCTTTTATAAAAAATCTCTTTAGTACATCATCAGAAATAGTGCCTCTTAAACATGATGAAAGTATGTCAAAAATTACTTTTGATATTACCTCAGAAGAAATATCTATAAGTGACGAGCTAAAAGGGTTATCATGGAATAATTCTAAGGATAGTAGATATACTATGGCTATATATAATGATGAAGATCAGACCGATATGAAACCATTCATATTTTTTACAGATAACAATATAAAGAAGAGCTATAAATTGACTTTTAAAAGTAAGAATAACTCTGATATTAAGATTTATGAATTTAAGTGGATGGAAGATAATAATATAATGATTCTTTTAAGCGATAAAGATAGTAAACTTCAGGGAGGGAATAAACTTATAGTGTTGAATCTTGAGAATTTAAGCTTTGACATCATATATGGAACGGAAACAAGTAATGATGTATTCAGGGAATTTACAATAAATCACAATCAAATAAGAATAGATACAACAAGTGTAGATGAAACTGGAAGGCAAATAGGAAAAGGTGTAGAATATGTAGATTTTAAAGATGTGACAACAGATGAAAATAATGAAGTAAGAATATATTTAAACAAAATAATTGAAGCTATAAAAAATGATGATTATGAGTCTATAAGTGGTATTCTAGAAGGAGCTAAAATTAATAAAAAATATATGGATTCTGATATATATTTAAATAAAATATATAAAATAGGTAATGAAGAAGAAGGAAAGAGGGAATTTTTAATAGACTTTTTATGTGTTAAAGATGATGGCAATAGGAAAAGATATATAAAGAGAGTAATGTTAGAAAACAAATACGAAAAGACATTTCTTAAAGGATTGGGTGTCGAATGATTCTTTAAGTAAGTGATTGAAAGATAAATGCATAAATGGTACAATATGTATGTGAATTTTGAGGATTGACTTTATATGAAAAGAGGGTAAAACCTCTTTCTTTTTATGTCAAGATGTGTATTTTATTAATTGGAGGAGTGTGTATATTATGGAGAGTTACGCATATATTGATGGACATTATGATGAGGCAGAAAAACTATATAAAGATATGAAAATAAAAGATGCGTTGATAATGTTGCTTTATGAATGTGGAGAAAAATCAATTGAAAAAATTGAAGTTAAGATTTTAATAGGGAAGTGTTATTTCGCTTTAGGGAAATATGATCTAGCAAGGAAATACTATAAAGAAGTACTAAACATGGATAAGAAAAATAAAGAAGCAAAACTTCTTATAAAAGAGCTTGGGAAAATATCTAAGAAATATACCAAGGAAGGAAATTCAATACCGATTTTTATAATAGGAAGATGTTACATATAAAAACAATCTTAAGATATAGAAACATAAATTGAAAGGATTATAGAAACAACTTAAAGAATAATATCTATAATAAATAAACAACCTAAGAAAAGAGAGGAGGAGAACTGTGATAACGATAATTAAAAATATAGAAATTTATGTACCAGAGTATTTAGGAAAAAAAACAATAGTGCTTATAAATGACAAAATAGAAGGGATATTTGACGATATTAAAATACCTGTAAATTTTTTAGATATCGAAGAAGTAGATGGTGAAGGTCTTATAGCTCTTCCGGGATTTATTGATGCTCATGTCCATTTAATAGGTGGAGGTGGAGAAGGTGGGTTCAATACAAGAACTCCAGAAATAAAGCTTTCAACCTTAACTAAGGCTGGAATAACTACTGTAGTAGGATGTCTTGGAACAGACGGAATATGCAGAGATATGAAAACTCTTCTTGCAAAGGCGTATGCATTAGAAGAAGATGGAATAACAACTTACAGCTATACGGGTTCCTATGGAATACCAGTAGAAAGTGTTACAAAATCAGTAAAAGAGGATATAATGATAATTCCTAAAATTATAGGCGTAGGTGAAATTGCGTTATCGGATCATAGATCATCACAACCTACATATGAAAGCTTTGCTGCTCTTGCAGCAGAAGCCAGTGTAGCTGGAATACTTGCTCATAAAGCAGGTGTTGTTCATGTACACCTAGGAGATGGAAAGAGGAAGTTTGGATATTTATCAAAACTTATAGAAGAGACAGAAATACCAAAGCATGTTATAGTACCAACTCACTGCAATAGAAATCATGATTTGTTCAAAGATGCTATAACTTATGGGAAAAATGGAGGATATGTAGATCTTACTACAAGTTCTGATACATCAGCAGAAGATGAATCTATAAAAGCAAGTACAGCTTTAAAGGAGCTGCTAGAAGCTGGTGTTGATATAAGCAATATCATGTTTTCCTCAGATGGTCAAGGAAGCCTTCCAAGATTTGATGAAAACAGAAAATTTATAGGCTTAGGCATAGGTTCAGTAAGCACTCTTTATGGAGAAGTAAAAGATGCTGTTTTAGAGGATGGAATACCAATGGAAACAGCTATAAGAGTTATAACTTCAAATGTAGCTGATACATTAAAACTTAATGCTAAAGGAAGAATCAGTCAAGGAAAAGATGCTGACCTAGTATTGGTGAAGAAAGAGGATCTTTCAATAAACAGTGTTATAGCAAAAGGAAAATGGATGATAAGAGATAATGAGATTTTAGTTAAAGGAACATTTGAAGAATAGTATTGACGATTTTAAATTTATGTATTAATATATAAATATAGAGATACCCCTTAGGGGTATATGAAAGGAGATAATAATTATGTTAGAGATAAAAGATGAAAATTTTAATAGTGAAATAGCAGAAGGAATAGCAGTTGTAGATTTTTGGGCTCCATGGTGTGGACCTTGTAAGATGCTTGGACCAGTATTAGAGGATGTAGCAGCAGAATTAGGAGAAGTTAAGTTTTGCAAACTTAATGTAGATGAAAATATACAGATACCTCAACAATTCAGTGTTGCAAGCATACCAACAGTTATGGTATTTAAAAATGGAAACTTAGTTGATAAGGCTGTAGGATTTAGACCAAAAGAAGAATTAGTTCAATTAGTTAAGAAACACATTTAAGAATAAGGTGATAATATGAGCGAAAGATATGACGTTGCCATTGTAGGCAGTGGTCCAGCTGGATTATCTGCAGCTATCAATTGCAAGATAAGAAACAAAAATATAATTCTATTTGGAAATGAAAATCTAAGTAACAAGGTAAGTAAAGCGCCAAAGATAAATAATTACCTTGGTCTTCCAGGCATAAAAGGTGAAGAACTTAAAGAAGCCTTTAAAAAACATATAGATTCAATGGATATATCTATAACTCCAGAGAGAATAAATGCTATTTATGCTATGGGAGATTATTTTGCTCTTATGGTAAATGAAAAGATGTATGAAGCGAAGTCTGTTATTCTTGCTACAGGAATGGAGTATGGTAAGGCTTTAAAAGGTGAAGAAGAATTCCTTGGGAAAGGTGTAGGATATTGTGCTACATGTGATGCTCCTTTATACAAAGGAAAGAAAGTAGCAATTATTGCTCATAATAAAAAGGAAGAAGAAGAAGCTAACTTTGTAAAGGAATTAGCAGAAACAGTCTATTATATACCTATGTATAAGGATATAGAGAATCTTAGAGAAGATATAATAGTAGTGAGAGAGAATCCAGTAGAGATTATAGGCAACGATATGGTAAGAAGTCTTAAACTTTCAAACACTACTTTAGAAGTAGATGGAGTTTTCGTCCTAAAGGATAGTATATCACCAGATCAGCTTATGCCAGGTTTAAAGATAACTGATGGACATGTAGAAGTTGATAGGCAGATGGCTACAAATCTAAAAGGATGCTTTGCAGCAGGAGATTGTACAGGAAAGCCATATCAATATATAAAATCCTCAGGTGAAGGATTAGTAGCTGCACTTAATGCAGTGAGCTATTTAAACAATAAAAAATAATGTGCAGTGATGCACATTATTTTTTTGACTTAAAGAATACATGATTACCTATAGTTTTCGTACTAACCTTTTCAACATTCTTCATCCATTGGGATGTAGCAGTTTTCGGGTTGTAGAAAAATACGGCTCTATCGGTAGGGTCAACTCCCTTTATAGCATCCATTACTGCTTTTTTGCAGTCATCGTCAGGGGTTACGGAAATTTTACCATCTCTAACGCATGAAAATGCATTCTTTTGTGTTATAACTCCCTCAACAGTCTTAGGAAATCCAGAATTCAAAGTACGATTTAATATAACTGAAGCAACAGCTACTTTTCCATCATAAGGTTCTCCTTTGCTTTCCGCGTAAACTATTTGGGACATCAAATATATGTCGTTATTTGTTAAATAAATTTTTCCCGCTTCGTTATTAAAAACTTGAACAACATCTTGTTGTTCCCTATAGAGATTTGAACTATCATCATTTGATGTGACTGTATAAGAACCTTCAATTAATTCTGGTGAGTCACCTATTTTGTAAGCATATGCCACATTATAAGGGATGATAGCAACTACCAATAGAAAACTTAAAACAATCACGGTGTATTTTTTCATATACATCCTCCTTGTTAAAATTTTCATAGTGGTATTATACCCAATAATTTTTATAATAATACATTTTTTCTTTTATAGGCTTAAATTATCTTTATACTTTTTTAAAGTTGTTTTAAATTTTTCTATACAAGTATTAACTGATTCTCTTTTACTTTCACTATTTTCAAAAAAATTTTCATCCTTAGAGTTTAAAGTAGATTTTGACAAATCAAGCTGCACAGCATTTAGATAATCTCTGTAAGCAGCAATCACTTGCTTGAAGTCTTCATAAGAAGCAGTGGCTTCGTTAGGGATAGCCAATGCGTAAATCTTTCCTGATAAAGTATCTAGCGAATTTTGACATTTCTCTATGTCATCTATAAGTGAATCATAGCTACAGGTGTTTTTTTGCCATTTTTCTATGTAAGGCGAAAAGTCTTTATTTATAGAAGAAAACTCAGTTATGATTCTTTCAAATGATAATATAAATGTTTTGTTTTTTTCTTCATTCAATTGAGTATCTCTATTAGAAATTCTTAGAGTATCTATTGATGAATATAATGCAGAAAGTTTCTTGTTATCACCATTAAAAAAATAAATTTTAAAAGGAGATATATTGTTGTACGATTCGCAGGCTGACTCTTGGTAGTTCTTAAGATTATTTTGACTTTCTTCTAAATCTTTTCCCTTGAGATTGTTTAAAATAGCTGAGAACTGCCTATAAAATAATATGTTGGATTTTATTCCACTAGATAGACTTGAAACTATGTCTGAATATTTTTCAGGCACATCTATAGAAGAGATTTTTTCTTGAATAGAATTCAAATCATCAATAGCTGATGGTATCCTTAATGATATTTCGGGGTTGCTTAAATCATCCTCAACTACATCAAAAACATATTTGTTTGATAGGTTTATATCATCAACCAATTCAGATAAAGATGAAAGCTCTTTAGGAATCTTGTTTTTATTTACCATAGGGAAAAGTGTAACAACTAAAATTATAAGAAGTATACTAAGGGCTAAGTTTAAAATAATATTTTTTTTCATAAAATCACCACCGTACCATATTTTTTAATCTTTAAGTTTCGTTTATATAAATATATTAATGAGAATAAGGTAAAATTACCTTTATAGGATAAAATGTATAGAAAGAAATTCTTAAGAAAAATAATATAATTGCTTTATAAATATTGTCGTCATGTTGCTATAGGATAGTGTATAATTATAAGTATATTCACAGGGGAAATGAGGTGGCTTCCTAAGATGGAATTATTTGAAATGATTTTAAATACTGTAAAAAATATCAATATGCTATCTGTTCTAGATATTCTTGTTGTAGCCTACTTCTTTTACAAAGGCTATATGCTTATGAAGGAAACTAGAGCAGTTCAATTATTAAAAGGATTATTGTTAATAGTAGCACTAATACCTATAAGTTATCTTTTAAATTTAAGAATGGTTTATACTATTCTTATAAAAACAATTACCATAGGAGTATTATCTGTAATTATCATATTTCAACCGGAAATAAGAAGGGCTTTAGAGCATCTTGGAAGGTCTGCTTTTAATGATAAACACTTTATAGATGATGATAAAATATTACAGAAGATGATTTCAGAGATTGTAACTGCTGTTGAAAATTTAGCAAGTACTAAGACAGGAGCACTTATAGCAATAGAACAGAATACAGGGCTTGGAGATGTAGTCACTAGCGGTACTAAAATAGATGCCATAGTTTCATCAGCTCTTTTAGAGAACATTTTCGTAGTAAATACGCCACTTCATGACGGAGCTACTATAATAAAAAACGGAAGAATAGAAGCATCGGGTTGTGTGCTTCCTCTAACTTCAAATACAGATATAAATAAAAAACTTGGAACAAGGCATAGAGCTGCTATAGGGTTGTCAGAGGTATCTGATGCAATACTTATAATTGTATCAGAAGAAACAGGAGTTGTTTCTTTAGCTGTCAACGGAAGGCTTACAAGAAACTATGATAAAAATAAACTTACTGATATATTAACGAGAATAATAAAAAATAGACAGGTTAAATCAAAGACCGTAGGGGAGAAGGTGAAGTTATGGATGCTAGGAATAAAAAGCAAGATATCTTAATAAAACTTATTTGCCTTTTGTGTTCATTTGGTTTATGGATATACGTATCTAATGTTGAAAACCCAACCATAACTAAAACCATAAAGGATGTGGGAGTTACTATACTCAATGAGGATGTTCTCACAAACTCTAAACTTGTAATGATGCCTAATCAGACTTTTAAGGTAAATGTAGCTATTCAAGGGGCATCTTCTGATGTTTATGCAGTAAAGTCAGAAGATTTTCAGCTTTCTGTTGATTTGAGCTCCTATGCATTGAAAAAGGGTGATAATACTATATTAGTAAATATAGATAAAGCCCCTGCAAATGTAAATATAAAGCAGACAGAAACATTAAAGGTAACTGTAGTGCTTGATGATTTGGAAGAAAAGAGCATACCTATAAAAGCTGACATCAATGTATCCTCTAAAAAAGGAACTTACCCATCAACACCTGTAGTAGATCCTGTAAATGCAACAATATCAGGACCAGCTCAGTATGTGGATAAGGTTGAAAGTGTTGTTGCATCAGGAGAGGCTAAGGATGTAGAGAATGATGTAGTACTTACATTAAAGCTAGTAGCTATGGACAAAAATAAGAGAGCTATTAAGGAAGTAACAATAAATCCTGTAACTGCTAATGTGGTTGTTCCTATAAAGAAAGGAAAGACAGTTCCAGTAAGCATAAAAACTAAAGGAAGTCTAAATTCGAATCTTCTTATGAAATCTATGGAACCTTCACCTAGTAATGTTGAAATCACAGGTGATGAAGCTGCACTTAATAAAATAACATCCATAGACACAGAAGCTATAGATTTATCTTTAATAACAACATCAAAAGATATAATGGCAAAGCTTAAATTACCACAAGGTATATCTTTAGTTAATAATACAAGTGGTACTGTAACAATAAAGTTTAGTATAGAAGGTATAAGCCAAAAGACATTAAATGTTCCTATAACTATAAATGGCGTTGGAGATGGATTAAGTGCTTCGTTAGATAAGGAAAGCGTCAGCATAACAATACAAGGTCCTAGCAATATATTAGATGGAATAAACGAACTAAAGGGGGATATAGATGCTTCGAACTTAGGTGAAGGAACCAGCGAAGTTGCTCCCAATATTAAGCTTCCAGATGGCGTAACAATGGTGAGCATGTCACCAGATAAATTAAAACTAACTATAACGAAGAAATAGCTGAGAGGAGCGTAATTTGTGGCAATAAAAATAAATAATATAGCATTAAATTTAGATGAAGATATAGAAAAGGATATTTCATGCTTATATAAAAAAGCTGCTAAGAAACTTAGAATAGATCAAAAGAACCTAAAAAATTTAAAAATACTAAAAGAGTCCATAGATGCAAGAAAGAAAAATGATATAAAATTTAAATATTCAATAGAAGTAGAGTGCTCCAGGGAAGAACATGTAGTAAATAAAGTTCACGATAGGGATGTAATGTTAGAGAAAGAATCAGTTCATGATGAGCTGGTATTCGGAAATAAAGTAATGGAACATAGACCAATTATCGTGGGAATGGGGCCTGCAGGAATGTTTGCAGGTCTTATTCTTGCCCAGCATGGATATAAGCCTCTTATAATAGAACGTGGAGAATGTGTAGAGGATAGATCTAAAACTGTGGATAAATTTTGGAGAGATGGAATCCTTGACACTGAGTCTAATGTACAATTTGGTGAAGGTGGAGCAGGTACTTTTTCTGATGGAAAGCTTACAACTAGAATTAAAGATAAACGTTGTGATTTTGTATTAAGGGAACTCGTAGAGTCTGGAGCACCATCAAATATAGTATATAGCGGAAAACCTCATGTTGGTACTGATATCTTAAAAGAAGTAGTTAAGAATATAAGAAACACTATTATAAATTTAGGTGGAGAAATAAGATTTTTAAGTAAACTTCAAGATATAAAAAGCAGGAATGGAAGGATCCAATCTATAATAGTTAATGAAGAGGAAATACCTTGTGAGACACTAATATTAGCTATAGGACATAGTTCGAGAGATACCTATGAAATGCTATATCGTAATAATATATTTATGGAACCTAAAGCTTTTGCAATAGGAGTTAGAGTTGAACATAAGCAAAGTTTTATGGACGAAAATCAATATGGCAAATTTGCTAACCATCCTAGGTTAAGAGCCTCAGACTACAGACTTGTTTATAATAATAAGGAAAAAGAGAGATCAGCATATAGTTTTTGTATGTGTCCTGGAGGAGTAGTTGTAGCTGCAGCATCAGAAGATGAAAGACTTGTTGTAAATGGTATGAGTTATTATGTAAGAGCTGAGGCTAATGCTAACTCTGCTATAGTTGTTACTGTCAACCCTAGTGATTTCGAAGGAAGTTCCCCATTAAGTGGCATGGAATTCCAAAGACATTATGAAGGATTATGCTATAAGCTTGGAGGAGGACAGTATAAGGCACCAGTACAAAAGATTAATGATTTTCTGCAAGACAAGGTTACAACGTCTTTAGGTGATGTTGAACCATCATATAAACCAGGATACGAATTTAAAGATATGAGAGAAACATTACCTCCTTATGTCTCTGACATGCTAAAGGAAGGCTTTATGGATTTCGATAGGAAAATAAGAGGTTTTGCAACAGGCGATGGCATAATGACAGGAATAGAAACTAGAACATCAGCACCAGTAAAGATAGCTAGAAATGAAAATTTAGAAAGTATATCACTAAAAGGTCTTTATCCATCAGGAGAAGGGGCAGGCTTTGCTGGAGGAATAATATCAGCAGCGGTTGATGGAGTTAAGGTTGCAGAAAAGATAATGATGGAATTCAAAACAAAAGAATGATTTTTCTGAAAATAGGCCTTTTTTCATAAAATTTTGATACAATAGAGTAGAGACGAATTGATAAAAATATAACTATCTAAAATTTTACATAATACGCGGTAAAATTAAAAGATAGCTAGGAAATTCAGGCTCTACTTATTTTTTATTCAATATAAAAAATACAAATATAATTACATATGGAATAATTATACTTTAAATACCTAAAGTATTGTTAAATTCCTAGCGTATATCAAGGGGAATAAAAATATAAAATATAAAGAAGAGGTGCAATTGTAATGGTCAAAAACTTTGATGAAGTATTAAAGAAAGTTAAATCACTTGAAACAAAAACAGTAGCTGTAGCTGTAGCTCAGGATGAACCAGTGCTTCAAGCTATAATGGAAGCTAAAAATCAAGGAATAGCAAATGCTATACTTGTAGGAGATGAAGAAAAGATAAAAGTAGTTGCAGCTTCAATAAACATGGATTTATCTCAATTCGAAATAGTTCATGAGGCTAATGCTGCAAAGGCAGCTTTAAAAGCTGTAGAACTTGTATCTTCAGGAAAAGCAGATATGGTTATGAAAGGCCTTGTAGATACTGCTAATTTCTTAAGAGCAGTATTAAACAAAGAAGTAGGACTAAGATCAGGAAGACTTATGTCTCACGTTGCAGTATTTGAAATTGCTGGTGTTGACAGATTAATATTCTTAACAGATGCAGCTTTCAATATGTATCCTGAATTAAAAGATAAAGTAGACATAATAAATAACTCAGTAAAAATGGCTCATGCTATAGGTATAGAGTGTCCAAAGGTTGCACCAATATGTGCAGTTGAGGTTGTAAATCCAAGCATGCCAGCAACTTTAGATGCAGCAATGTTATCTAAAATGAGTGATAGAGGACAAATAAAGGGATGTATAGTTGACGGACCTTTAGCATTAGACAATGCATTATCAGAAGAAGCAGCTAAGCACAAGAATGTAACAGGACCAGTTGCAGGAAAGGCTGATATAATGGTTTTACCTAATATAGAAGCTGGAAACGTTATGTACAAGACTTTAACATACACATCAAATTCAAAAAATGGCGGATTATTAGTAGGAACAACAGCTCCAGTTATATTAACTTCAAGATCAGACAGCTTTGAAACAAAGATGAACTCAATAGCTTTAGCAGCTTTAGTTGCAGAACACAATAAATTATCTTAGGGGGATTATTAAAATGAGTTACAAAATATTAATCATCAATCCAGGATCAACTTCTACAAAAATAGGAGTATACGAGGATGAAACTCCAGTATTAGTAGAAACTTTAAGACATAGTGCAGAAGAAATTGGCAAATACCCAACTATATACTCTCAATTAGGCTTCAGAAAAGATCTTATATTAAATATTTTAAAGGATAAAAATTTTGATATAAAGACTTTGGATGCAGTAGTTGGAAGAGGTGGACTTTTAAAGCCAATAGAAGGTGGAACATATTCTGTAAATGAAGCTATGCTAGAAGACTTAAAGATAGGATATCAAGGACAACATGCTTCTAATCTAGGTGGAATCCTTGCAAATGAAATAGGAAAGGAAGTAAATATTCCTGCATATATCGTTGACCCTGTTGTAGTAGACGAGCTAGATGAAGTTGCAAGAATATCTGGAATGCCAGAAATAAAGAGAACATCTATTTTCCATCCTTTAAATCAAAAGGCTGTAGCAAGAAGATATGCAAAAGAAAATGGCAAGAAGTACACTGACATAAATGTAATTGTTGCACATTTAGGCGGCGGAATATCTGTTGGAGCTCATAAAAAAGGAAGAATAGTAGATGTAAATAATGCATTAAATGGAGAAGGTTCTTTCTCACCAGAAAGAATGGGATCAGTTCCATCTAGAGAATTGATAGAGTTATGTTATAGCCAAAAATATACTCTAGAAGAAATGAGAAAGAAGATAAGTGGACAAGGTGGATTTGTTGCATTCTTAGGAACAAATGACGCCAAAGAAGTAGGGGAAAGAGCAGCTGCTGGAGATGCAAAAGCAAAGCTTATATATGAAGCTATGGGATATCAAATAGCAAAAGAAATAGGAAAGTGTGCTACAGTGCTTTGTGGTAAAGTAGACGCTATAATCTTAACAGGTGGAGTAGCATACTCAAAAGAAATGGTAAGACTTATATCTGAAAGAGTAAGCTTCATTAGCGATGTTGTAGTATATCCAGGTGAAGATGAACTTTTAGCTTTAGCTCAAGGTGCAATAAGTGTATTAAGCGGAGCTGAAAAAGCAAAAGAATATAAGTAGTATAAACTGAATTCTTAGTTTTAGATAAAAATTTATGTAAGCATAGATAAGTATCAAGTTATTGATAGGCATCTATGCTTATTTTTATTATAGTGAGTTTACAAAATATGTTACAATAAAAGATAATAAGATTAAGGGGAAGATAAATTAGAATTTACAGCATAAATTAATTTTAGATTAAAAAAAGGGGGAGGAGATAACTTTGATAACAATACCATACATATATATAGTTGCTATATTAATTGTAATTTGGGTTATATATAGGATTATAGCATTAATTAAGAGTAAAGAAAAAAATATATTGAGAGAAGTAGTAATAAATATATTTTTCATATATTTTCTAATATTAATTAATTTAACAATATGCAAAATGAATATGTTACAAATAAGGTTTCAACATAAATTTCATGTCAACTATATACCGTTTATTGAAACTATAAATATGTTTAAAGATAATTTTATAGGTATAGGAAATGCCATTTACAATGTGGTTGGAAATATTTTGTTATTTGTACCATTAGGTTTTTTTATTCCATTATTATTTAAAAAGAAAAATAAAATTATTAATATAGTTTTATATGGATTTTATGCATCGCTTGCTATAGAACTTATTCAACTGCTTACTGCAATTAACTTAACTGATATTGATGACATAATATTTAATACTTTAGGTGCAGTTTTAGGATTTTTAATCTATAACGTATTTTATTATGCTATAAAGAAAACAAAGCTAGGTAAGTTAGCTAGAAAGGTTACAAGTAAATTTGATGGTAATTTAGTAGTATTAAGTATCAAACCTCTAAGTATTATGTTTGGTGCAGTTTTACTTTTTACTATGATTACTATATATAGTTCAACTATGTCTGCAAATACATCTAATGAAGATATTGCAAAGGTAGTATTTAAAGATAGTAAAAATACAGATTTTCAAGCTGTAAAAGACCTTTCAGAATAAAGGATGAAGAAAATTACGTCAATAATGAGATGAAATTTGCAAATTAAATCATTTTTAAATTAAGTGCAAGTTTATCTTATAAATTATGTTTTATTTGTAAGATGAGCAAAGTGACGAGTTAGAGGAGGAATTCATATGGACAAATTTCAAAGTGGACTTTTAGCAATTGGCTCATAGAATAAGAAATAAAAAATAGAGAGAATAATTGTTACTGAATAAATTTGTAAATTATGGTATGATTAATTCATAATAGTATTATTATGAGAAATAACTAGTGATGGAGGCTGAAAATATGGAATCTACAGTTATAGGTTTAATATCTATTCTATTTATTATTTTAAGTATTAGCATTAATATGATACAATCCAAACAAGAGAGAATAGAGTCAAAATTAAATACAATTATTGAGCATCTTGGGATAACTGATCCATTTATAAAGAAAATAGATGATGAGATGAAGGATGAGATAATAAAGCTTGTTGAGGCAAATAAAAAAGTCAAAGCAATAAAAAAGGTAAGAGATATAACTGGAATGGGATTAAAGGAAGCAAAGGATTATGTAGACAAGCTATAGTTCTTCTTTCTATGAGGAATTTGATATGGAAAATAAAAACGATAATTTATATGAGAGTTTCATTAATTATTCTTATAGCCAATTAAAGGAATTATTTAAAAATGCAAAAACAAAAGAAGAACAAGATTTTTATATGACTTTATCAAATTTAGTGTTACAAAAAGAGCAAGCAAAGGTAATAGGGAAATAATATGACCACATATAAAATTTTTGCAGGAGTCAACGGATCAGGTAGAATTTCAATATATAAATTTCAACTAAACGTTATAATTAAGCAGCTTATTAAATGGTTGAATATATCAAAGTTGCTAAATTACAATTTGTAGGTATGATGATTATTATTGAAAAATTTTTTATGTTTATTTTTTATAAAAATTTGATATAATATAAATAAGAAAAGCTTAGTGCTGGTAACACTAAGCAATCCTTAGAACGTTTTTAGTTTTAGGGCTATTGGATTTTAATAAGTCTATTAACAAAATGATGCTAATCTTTGTGGGATGGAGCATCTTTTTGTTTGCCTTTAATTTCAATATCAAGACAAATAAATTTTACTGAAATCTTTAAATAGTGAATAAAAAGATTATGTTTTAAAAACAATCTAATTATATAAATAACAACTAAGCTTTTTATAATTAATTCAAGCATATCCAATACCATCACCTTAAGTTATGATGTAAATCACCAATAACCCAAGGTGGGAATACGTACAACCACCGTAGCCATCCTACTACGGAGTTTCAAAATATTACTTTAGAATTATACCATAAATGGATATATTATATACATAAGAATAAAATGGAAAAATAGTACTTACGGTAAGATGAACCGTACCACAAGTAAATAAGCTTTTTAATTTCAGTGTACAGTAGATAACACATTTATATAGAGTTTTTTTATCCCTAATTTTTGAAAGCACCTATCTATGTTCTTATTTCTATTTTTATTGATAAAAATTGTATATAATAATAATATATAGATATAAAGGGATATTGGAGGGAAGTTATGAGAACTAGCTTGAATATAAACAATACATTAACTAAGATAGATGAAATGAAGGGAGAGGACGCTGTATTTCAAGTCCTTGAGTATGACGAATTAAAAGGCGGAAAAGATGTTAATACGGCCCTTATGTTAAGTTTCATGAAAGATGCTCATATAAAGCTTAGACAGCTTAGAATAATGTTAAATAACGGGACAGTTAGAATAGAAACCGGTGCATTACACTTTTTAAAGGGCAATATAACTATGGAAAATAAGATGGGAGGAGTGTTTGGACTAGGTAAGAAGATGTTTACTGGCAAGGTGACAGGCGAAACAACTTTTAAGCCTGTCTACAAAGGAACTGGTGAGATTTTTCTAGAGCCAAGCTTCGGTCATTATGCATTAATAGAATTAGAAGATGAAGCGATTGTAGTTGATGATGGATTATTTTATGCCTGTGAAGAGGGGATAGAAGTAGGTGCAGCTATGCAGAAGAATTTATCCTCTAGTCTATTTGGAAATGAAGGATTATTTCAAACTAAACTTTCAGGTTCAGGGGTGGCAGCCTTAGAGCTTCCAGTTCCAGAAAGTGAAATAATAAAGGTTAAATTGTTTAATGATACGCTAAAGGTAGATGGAGATTTTGCGATTTTAAGAAGTGGAAGATTAGATTTTACAGTAGAAAAATCATCGAAATCTCTTTTGGCAACTGCAACTGGCGGAGAAGGTTTATTGAATGTATATAAAGGAACTGGAGAGGTATGGTTGATGCCTACATCATCTGTCTATAAAGAACTTGGAACTAGTGGTATTGAAAAGATAGCAACTCCAACAAATAAAAGAAACACTGATGAATAATATATAGAACTTTAGTATATGCTGCAAAATGAATAAATCATTTTGCAGCATATATTTTTTTGTTTAATAATTTGAATACTTATAATGAATTACAAATGTATTTAAGTTATTAAATGGTGGAATAATAGGGATAAGTTAGAACACATCTGTATATTTAAAATAATATGAGGAGTGAGAAATATGAAAATAAAAAAGCGAAATGGAAAAATTGAGGACTTTGATAAGGGTAAAATAGTTACATCAATAACTAATGCTTCAGATGAAGTTAATGAGCCCTTAAATGAAAGTGATATCTATATAGTAACTAACGCAATTTACCATGATATTACAAATGAGAAGGATGAAATAATTAGTTCGGAGTATATATTCCAAGCAATATATACTGAATTAAAAAAGATAGGATTTAAAGATGTAGCAGAAAGTTATAGAAATGGACTTAATAGGAGATAAAAGAAAGTAAAAAATGATAATTTAGAATATGCTATGAAAAGCGTCTAATATTTGGAAAATTCAAAATTGACAATAGATTTAGTAAATGATATTCTAAATGTATACCATTACATTTAATTGATAAATATGTAAATAAAACTATGTGATAAAAGATAAAAAAATAATAACAAATACGAAAGATTAGTAGAATAAATAGGGTTGTATCACTTACAAAAGATAAGTATAATAGGGCAATAGGGAAACATTGCAGAATGAAATTTTTATTACCCTTAAATACAAGTTTTAGAAATAAGATTAAAATTATTTATCATGGGGGACGGTAATATGGAGAACAGAAAAAAAATAGGGGTATTAGATTCAGGAGTAGGAGGACTTACCCTTGTAAAAGAGTTAGAAAAGCTTATGCCAAATGAAGATATCGTGTATATTGGAGACAATAAAAATTGTCCATACGGTAATAGAACAGCAGATGATATCGTTGGTCTAACAAAAAACATGATAGAATTTTTAAAGGAACAAGAGGTAAAGATTGTTGCAGTAGCTTGCAACACTATATCTTCATTAATAGATAGATATGGAAATGACTATGAATTTCCGATTTTTGGAATAATAGATCCTGCATCTCAGTATGTTGTGGACAAGGAAGTAAAGGAAGTAGGAGTTTTAGCTACAGAATTTACTGTGAACAGCAAGTGTTATAATAGGCTTATAAATGAAAAGAATACAGATATTGCTGTCTATGGTGAAGGAAGTCGTAATTTAGCAAGTTTAATTGACTGTGGTGAATTCGATATGGAAGCTATTGAAGAAGATATAAAGCTTCACATGGTCAATCTTTTAGAAAGATGTGATGCCAAGAATATTATCTTAGGCTGTACACATTACCCTATAGTTCAAGATTTATTTGAGAAATATGGACCTGGAATAAACTTTATTAATCCAGCTTTACAGCAAGCAAAAAAGATAAAATCTTACCTAGAAGATAATAATTTATTAAATGATAATCCCAATCATTGCTATAATATATACACAAGTGGGACAACAGACACATATGAGAAACTTTTAAAGGTATTAAATATACAGACGCCTTTTGATATAAAAACTATATAATAATAAAAATAGTGGGTGAATAAAAGCATAAAATATATGGGCTTTTACTATCCGCTATTTTTATTTAAATACTCAAAGTTTATATTTTATTTTAAATAAAAATTGGAAATGATATAATATAATATAAATGTATTAAAGTTACATCTAGATAATTTTATAATAATTAAATAAAGGAGGAATTTGATGACCGAATTGATGATGATTAGTGGACTAGTATTAATTATTTGTATAACGTCAACTAAAGTGTTATATAAGTTTGGGGTTCCAATACTTCTTATATTTATTGTTTTGGGAATGTTATTTGGATCAGATGGATTAATTGGAATTTATTTTGATAACTATGAGCTTACTAAACAGATAAGTTCGTTAGGATTAGTTTTTATTATGTTTTATGGCGGTTTTGGGACTAATTGGAAAATGGCTAAGCCCATAGCATTTCCAGCGGTATTAATGTCATCATTAGGAGTTGTTATCACAGCAGGACTTACAGGAGCGTTTTGTTATTTCGTAGTAAAGACTACTTTACTAGAAGGAATATTGATAGGATCAATAGTTGCATCTACTGATGCTGCGTCAGTATTTGCAATTTTAAGAGCTCAAAAATTAAACTTAAAGGGTTCGTTAGCATCACTTTTAGAAGTTGAAAGTGGAAGTAATGATCCAATTGCTTATATGATGACTCTTATAGTATTAGCTATGATGAAGAGCTCTGGAATATTAAGTTTAGGTACAATAACTTATATGATAATTATACAAATTCTATTTGGTTTGTTAGTTGGATTTCTATTAGCAAAGGGTACAGTTTATATATTAAGGCATTCAAAATTTGAAATAGATGGATTTTATACAATATTTATAATGGCAGTTGCAATACTTTCATATTCCCTTAGTGAGTTTTTAGGTGGAAATGGTTATTTAAGTGTTTATATATCAGGGATAATAATAGGAAATAGCAAAATACCTAGAAAGAAAAGTATATTTCATTTCTTTGATGGAATTTCTTGGATAATGCAAATAGTACTTTTCTTTATGTTAGGACTTTTATCTTTTCCATCAAAACTACCTTATGTTACAGGAAAGGCAGTGTCTATATCTTTATTTATGATATTAATTGCAAGACCTTTGGCTACATTTATAATACTTAGCCCATTTAAATTTAAAATAAAAGAAAAAATATTTATATCATGGGTTGGACTTAGAGGTGCTGCATCGGTTGTTTTTGCAATATTTGCAGTAACATATGGTGTTAATGTGGAAAATGATATATTTCATATAATATTCTTCATAGCTTTATTTTCTGTGGCAATACAAGGAGCCCTTATACCTAGAGTAGCAAGTTTATTAGATTTAGTTGAAACTGAAGGTGAGGATTCTGTTCTAAAAACTTTTACTGATTATATAGGGGAAATAAATACTGATTTATTAGAAGTTACTATAACAAATAATAATAAATGGAAAGGTAAAATGATTATGGATGCCAATATACCTGAGGAGATACTAATTGTCATGATAAAACGAGGAGATAAAATACTAATTCCAAAAGGATCTACTGTAATAAAATCTGGAGATATTTTAGTTCTAAGTGGCAATAACATAAGAGCTTTAATATAAAAGTTATATAGCTAAATCATAAATTGTGAGTTATAAGAGTAGGAGGATCTGATGAATATTATAGATATGAGAGGTGACTTTGAAAATTTTTACGATGAAGCAAAGGTGATTGGAAAGTGGACAGCTTTTAAGAAATATTATGAAAAATACAGTGAATTATTTGACTTGATGATAGAAGGACTTTATATGATTGAGTTTAATGAGTTTAAGAATATAGTAGAAAAAACTAATTTCGACACTATCTTTCATAGATTAAAACTTATAGATGAGTCAATGGTTGAAAAAATAAAAGAAATTACTAAAAAATCTATAAAAGGATTAGAATTTGAAAAGGAGTTTGATTTGTATATAGGAGGTGGAGTGGGACATGCTTGTGGGGTAGCTTTACCTACTAAGAAACCATCTATATATATTGGACTAGAATGCATTGATAAATGTGATATAAATTTTCTTATTCCACATGAAGTGAATCATATGGTTAGAATAAACTCAATTAAAAATATAAACTTATATAGTTTTGCAGAACGGGTTATGACAGAGGGGCTTGGTGTAATTTATCCGCTAATTTTAAACCATTTGCCTATAAATATGGACAATATAAGTAAAACACTGGTTATAGAAAAGAAACAAGTAGAAATTTTGCAAGAGAAATATTATGAATTAAAACAAAAGGTTATTAATCATTTTGAGGATACTTTAAATTATAAATTGATGAATGAATTTTTCACTATACGTAATGATGAAACTACAAAAACTATATTGTCAGGTTATTATATTGGATTGAAAATAATCGAGAAAATGATTTGTGAAGGAGATGACATTAGAGAATTAACTAAAATGCCGATTAATGAACTTGTTCTGAGAAGCAGTATATGAAAAATGTGAGGGGAAAATATATTATATTGAACTTGATTTCCTAATTGGTATTAAGGTAAAATATGATTATTATAACTTTATAAAACAATGAATATTAAATAGTATTGGATGAGAAAACAATGAAAAACTTTATAAAATATATTATAAAGCCTATGGCAATAATATCTTGTATACCTTTTTTAGGTGTACTTTCTTACTGGATGACTCAAAGAAAAGATTTATTAGCAATAAGTTTAATTTTGTATTTTTCTGTAATAATTGGGAGTAGTATAAAATATTTTTATGCTAATAAATCTAATCAAATGTAAATTAAAGATAGTTTGTTATTAAATATTAGACTCCTTATTTATATTAAGTTGGGATAAATTTTTTATATAATTAATAAGTTCACGTTCACCTTCGATTTCGCATATGTAGGGATAAGACTTACTCACTTTTTCAAAGGATTTAAGGTGCTTTTCTGCGGCTTGTTCATCTTTTTTTAGAAGTAATTCATAGGCATATAACATACGAATTATAGAAGGATTTTTTGCAGAAGTTTTGAGGAATTTATTGAAGTTTTTAGTGAACATATTCTCTATTTTTTCTTTATTATTTTCAGTTATAAGTTCACAAAAGATCATTTCTGATGTGATCATATATCTATGAACATCTAAAAGACCTCCAGAGTTATTAAGTAAGTTATAGCCGATTTCTTGCGCTGTTTTAAAATTCATTGCATCTATGGCACGGTTACATGCTAATACACCTACAGAAGCACATAAAGCATTTTTCATTTCCTCATGGTTTGGGATAATAAATAAGTCATCAGGCATATCTTTTAGACGAATTCCATTATTAATTAATCCAATAATTTTTAGTTGAATCCAAAAACATCTTTTAGCAGACCCATTCTTCCTAAGATTAAAAGCGTTATATCCATCATTATCTATTGGACCAAGATGCATTGGTATTCCATTTATTAGGGCAAAGGCAATACCTATAATAGCTAAGACAAGAAAAAAAAGAGATAAAAATTCAATGTGCCTAGTAACAAAGTATAAGATTATTGAAATGATGGATAAAAGTACATTAAAGAGACTTCCACCAATGTTGTAAAGCAAAAATGGAATATCATCATTATATGGTTCCGGAGGTGTCATCAAGCATTGCCCGCCAGTCCCCATTAAAGAAAATCTCTTAAACTTGATTTTTTCATCATTTTTTACAAGCATGAAGCTTCCTATACGAAAAGAAGCAAAATCATATCCACTTATTAATCCGCATATGAGATGTCCAAATTCATGTACTATAATTTGAATTATTATTGATATATATACTATAAGAAAAAGAATTATAAAGAGAGAAATCTTTTGGGACAAAGAAATACTCTCTTTAAATATTTTTCCAATGTATGTTCCACCTAAATAACCTGATAAAGCACCAATCAGAATAAAAAGTGGAAAAACAATCCATTGACTAGATTTGTGTTTTGTTTTGTTAGTGGATTTTTTCATGAGTATAACCCTCCAAATATAATTTTTAAAAATTGAATATATGCTGACTTCTTTATATTTTATTAATTCTTAAGAACAGCAAAAGTTGCAGCGAATTTCTAGGAGTCGAACTCATCTAAATCACATAAGATTTTTCCAAGAAATCTAGGTTTTCCATATATTATTATTCTTGCGTTTTTCTCTTCTTCCATGTAATAATATTGAAAGTTTATACCAGACTGATTAGAATGTTCACTATTTACCCTTGAAATAATTTTCTCACAAAGGGGGGTGGCCTTATCTGCACTAGCAACATGGTAATTTAATATGACACAGCTCTCTAAGGTTTTGTTATTATATTTTTTGCCTTGGACAAATTCTTCTAGGGTAGAGGCAGAGTTTTTAGCAACTCTGCCATTAAAATTGTCTACACACATGAATTCCTTTAAATCAGAGGATGTTATCCTCCATTGACCGCCAATCTTAGAGGCTTTTATTTTGTTATCTTTAATATATCTTCGAATTGTTATGGGATGGACTCCTAATATTCCTGAGACTTCTTCAACAGTTAATAGTTCCTTATCCATAAATACATCCCTTTCTGATTTGTAATCATCTATGACACAGATAATTAGTTAGATTCGATTTGTTCATTATATAAATCTACACAAAATATATTATTATCTTCAGAAACTTCACCATAGAAAGTTCCTTTAGAAGTCAGTATACCGTGGTCAAAAACTTTTGGTTTGTCTGATACAAAAAATTCGATTTTATCTACTGTCCAGAAGTCTTCTTTATGGAAGGATAGGGCTTGATCTTTGATACAGCTAGAATTATATTTTATGAAGTTTTTGTGTAAAACTTTATTATCCATAGAAATTACATTCATAGGATCAAAACCGGATAGCTTTAGATTTCCATATAGAATAACTTTATAGCCTTCACTTTTATTAAAGTTTTCAAAAGATTCCTTCTTGGAATCCACATATTTGTTTATAAGTTCTTTAGCACTTTCTACATAATAGTTGTCTATAGAAAAATCAGTAAGCTCATTGAAAGAGCCGAATTTAGCTTTGAAAAATTTATATAAGTAAGTATCGCTATTGGTGAATTCTTCATGCCAATTAGGAGCAATGCTGTCTAAAATAAGACAGATAACTAATCCAAAAGCGTAACATGAAGCTCTATACTTATTCAGATCTTCAAAATCAAAGTTATGCAAGAAATCTTCTGCTACATCCATAACATCTATGTTTTTTCTGTGAGCTAAAGCTTTGACTTCAACATAGGTAGCAGTACCTTCTATTGATTCTAAAGCCAATTCGTAATTTAACATTGATCCAACAATATTTTTTCTTCTTTCTCTTCTTTGAATAAAGTCTGTAAGAAGTTTATCTCTTGTATATTTGTTTTGATCATCTAGAGCGCAAAGCAAATAATCTTTATCCATAAGTCTTAGAGATATAGAACTTTGAGAAAAGTTATAATTTATAAAAAGCATCTCATCAGCCCAGCGATTTTCGTTATGAGAAAGCTGATGACAGTGAAACATCTCATGAACTAATATAGAGTAAACTTTATTTAAACTGCTACTGGAATCTAGTGAATATAGTGTATCCATATTTAATATAGCAGTATAATGTCCATTTAGATTTATTGCCGTGTTACCTACAAAGGAATCATTCCAGGAACCTATATAAGCTTCACGAAGAGGTGAAAAATCTTTAGGAGGATTAGGATGATTGCATAGGACTACAGTTGTAGAGTTGTACAAAGCAAAAGGTGATTTTTTGAAGCCTTTCCAATACAAATCAAAGTCATCTTTATTTAGAATCTCAACTATATCTTCATATAGAGCTAAAGATTTAAGTTCTTGAACCATCAATTAAACACATCCTTTTCTTATACTTCACTATAATTATAGGTATCAACAGAAAATATTTCAATACAAATAGTAATAAAATGTATCAAAACCCTATAAAGTATACTGATTTAATAGATTTATGAAACTTTTAAGAAAGTTTGAGCTAATAGGTAGACTTATAATGATATAATTATAAGAAATATTGTATTAGGAGTTGATCTTTAGACATGCAGCTTGTATTAAGTGATATAGAAAAAAATTATGGAGATAAGAAGGTATTAAAGGGAGCATCTTTTCAGTTTGAAAAAGGAAAGATTTATGGCCTTCTTGGACGTAATGGAGCTGGAAAAACAACTTTATTTAACTGTATAAGTGAAGAGGATAAGGCTGATTGTGGTAAGGTAGAAATTATAGAGGATAATGGACATTCAAGAGATATAAAACCATCAGATATAAGTTTTGTATTTTCTCAGCCAATACTTCCTGAATTTTTGACTGGCTATGAATTTTTAAAGTTTTATATAGATATAAATAAAGACAAAATAGAGAATCCGCTTTCAATAGATGAATATTTTAATATATTGAATATAAATGAAGAAGATAAATATAGGCTTATGAAGGGATATTCCCATGGAATGAAAAATAAGATGCAGATGGCATGCTTTTTAATTGCGCGACCACCAATAATTTTATTAGACGAGCCGCTTACTTCTTTTGATGTGGTTGTTGCCTTAGAGATTAAAAATCTTTTAAAGCAGATAAAGCATGATCACATAATAATTTTTTCTACACACATATTACAACTGGCTACAGATTTATGTGATGAGATAGTTGTTCTAAACAATGGTATATTGGAAGAGGTTGAAAGTGATATATTAAAAAGCCCTGAATTTGAGAAAAAAGTAATTGAAATTTTAAAGGATGATAGTCATGTATAATACGTTTAAAAATACATTCAATGTAGGATTTGCAAAGAAAGCCAATGGAATAATATATGCACTTCAGAAACTTCCTCTAATAGGGAAGAAAGTACCATCAACATTATATAGCCATACAAAATTAAAACTTACTCTAGGTGTTATTGCAACTGTATTTTCAGTGCTTGGTAGATTTGTTGGAAAAGCATTGTATTTAGGAGTAATGATAATGCTTCCAGCTTATTATATAAATGACGGAATGGAAAATATATATCCTATATTTTTGCAAATGTTTTTCTTTTTAAGTTTAGTATTTGGAACTATTATGGAGAGCAGGGTTTTTACAGGTTCTGTTAAAGAAGCTTTTGATATGATAAGACTTATGAGATGTGAGCCTAAGAAATATTATCTTAAAAATATAATATATAAGAATGTGGTGGATTTTATATATTTTATGCCTGCAATGTTTATATTAGGATCCATAATAGGAATGAGTCCTGTAAAGTCCATTATTCTAATCTTTGAATTTGTAGCTTTAAGATTTATAAGTGAAGCAATGTACTTATTTCTTTACAGTAAATTTAGCATAATTTTTCAAGAGAAGATGTGGTTTTTAGTTCCTATTATGTTCGCAGCGTTAGCCACTTCATATGGACTTGCTTTCTTAAAAATCAATATAAATTGTGATGTTATATTATTTAATTTTGTAACGCCACTTATACTTGGTGTATTGGCAGTAATGAGCCTTATGTATGTAATAAAATATAAAAAATATACTAATATAGCCATTAATACCCTTAAGCAGCAAACATTTATTGACGCAGAAGGGGCTGTAGAAAAAGCCATGTTTGCAGAAGTTACGTTGGATGAAAAGAAAATGCACAAGGAAGATTTAAATAAGAATCTTTATGAAGATAAAAAAGGATATGAATATTTAAATGCTTTATTTTTTAGAAGACATATGAAAATAATAGTAGCCCCTATAAGAATAAGGGTTATTATAGTTGGAGCTATATTTATAGCAGGTGTATGTCTTGTAATTTTTGCACCGGAAAGCAGAGTTGATATTATGAAAGAATTAAAGGAAATGTCACCGTTAATGGTATTTATAATGTATATAATGTCAACAGGAGCTAGATGCTGTAAAGCTATGTTTTATAATTGTGACGCTAGTCTTCTTAGATACTCATATTACAGAGAGAAAGATGTTATACTTTCAAATTTTAAGGCCAGACTTAAGAGAATTGTAGGGCTTAATCTTATACCATCAGTTGAATTGTGTATAGGAATAGTAATTATAGTGATTATCAGTGGTTATTCTAATGAACTTATAAACTTGATTCCTCTAATGCTATCAATTTTATGTTTATCATGTTTCTTTTCAATACATCACTTGTTCATGTATTATGTATTGCAGCCTTATACAGAGCAGTTTCAGGTTAAAAGCCCAATATTTAGTGCAGTAAATGGAGCTATTTATTTTATTAGTTATATGTGCTTGAATATAAAAACTGCATCCTCATACTTCACTTTTATAGTTTTAGGTGTGACTATAATATATATGTTTGTAGCACTTATAGTTACATACAAGGTAGCACCAAAGACTTTCAAAATTAAATAAGATAGTATATTAGATTATAAGCTTATGGTAAGTTTTGTGAGTATATTGACTTTAATAAAACATATGATATAATAAAAAAATCTAAATATGAAAAAAACAATGACAAGGACAGTAATTTATAATACCATTTTTCAGAGAGGGATATGCGGTGAAATTATCCTAAATGCCTATAGATGAAAACCACCTTGAAGTGACTTTAATACAGTACGGCTGAGCACCGTTAAAAGCTTTCTATGAGACCTGAATTTTTAGGTAAAGTAGGGTGGAACCACGAATGTTATACGCTCGTCCCTTCAATTTTGTGAAGGATGAGCGTTTTTTGTTTTTAAATTAAAAGTAAAAATATAAAAGAACACATTTTAAAGTTAGTTCTTTTTCTATAAGATTACAAAGGAGATGAAATTATGTTAAAGATAACATTAAAAGATGGCTCTGTTAAAGAGTTTGAAGGAAAAATATCTATATTAGAACTTGCTAAAAGCATAAGCGAAGGATTAGCAAGAAATGCCTGTGCAGGTATAGTTAATGGAAAAGTAGTAGACCTAAGATTTGAAGTTGAAGAAGACAGTAATGTAAGCATAGTTACTTTCAATGATGAAGAAGGACAGCATGCTTTCAGGCATACAGCTTCTCATATATTAGCTATGGCTGTAAAAAGATTATACCCAGAAGCAAAGCTTGCTATAGGACCATCTATAGATGACGGCTTTTATTATGACATAGATAGGGATGGCTCGTTTACTAACGAAGAGATAGAGAATATAGAAAAAGAAATGAAATCTATAGTGAAAGAAAATTTAGCTATAGAGAGATTTGAGCTTCCAAGAGAAGAGGCTTTAAAGCTTATGGAAGAAGCAGGAGAACCTTATAAAGTTGAACTTATAAATGATCTTCCAGAAGGAGAAATTATATCCTTCTATAAGATGGGCGATTTCGTTGACCTTTGTGCAGGACCACACCTTATGTCAACAAAGCCTATAAAAGCATTTAAACTTACTCAAGTTGCCGGTGCGTATTGGAAGGGCAGCGAGAAGAATAAGATGCTTACTAGAATTTATGGAACAGCATTTACTAAAGCTTCAGATTTAGAAGAATTTTTAAAGATGAGAGAAGAAGCGAAGAAGAGAGATCATAATAAGCTTGGAAGAGAGCTTGGATTATTCACTACATCTGATGTAGTTGGTCAAGGACTTCCTCTTTTAATGCCAAAAGGAGCAAAGATAGTTCAGCTTCTTCAAAGATGGATAGAGGATGAGGAAGAGAGTAGAGGATATGTTCTAACTAAGACTCCATTCATGGCAAAAAGTGATTTGTTTAAGATATCAGGACACTGGGATCACTATAAAGATGGCATGTTCATAATTGGAGATGAAAGTGATGAAGATAATTTACTTGCATTAAGACCAATGACATGTCCATTCCAATATATTATATACAATGCAGAGCAGCACAGTTATAGAGATCTTCCAATAAGATATTCTGAGACATCAACTCTTTGCAGAAATGAGTCATCAGGAGAAATGCATGGTCTTATAAGAGTTAGACAATTTACTCTTGCAGATGGACACATAGTGTGCAGACCAGATCAAGTTAAGGAAGAATTCAAAGCTACAGTAGATCTTATAAAATATATAATGACAACTTTAGGTATACAAGATTCAGTGACATATAGATTCTCTAAATGGGATCCAAACAACACTGAAAAATATATAGATAATAAAGAAGCTTGGGAAAAGACTCAAGATGAGATGAGAGAAATATTAAATGAACTTGAGTTAAAGTATAAAGAAGCAGATGGAGAAGCAGCATTCTATGGTCCAAAGCTTGATATACAGTTCAAGAATGTACATGGAAAAGAAGATACTATAATAACAGTTCAGTTAGACTTTGCTCTTGCAGATAGATTTGATATGAGTTATGTTGATGCAGATGGTTCGAAGAAGAGACCATTCATAATTCATAGAAGTTCTATAGGATGTTATGAAAGAACTCTAGCTATGCTTATAGAAAAGTATGCTGGTGCATTCCCAGTATGGTTATGTCCAACTCAAGCAAAGGTACTTCCAATATCAGATAAGTATCATGATTATGCAGAGAATGTAGTAAAAGAGCTAAAGAGATCTGGAATAAGAGTAGAAGCTGATTACAGAGCTGAAAAGATAGGATACAAAATAAGAGAAGCAAGAATGAATAGAATACCTTATCTACTAATCGTTGGAGAGCAAGAGGCTGAAAATGGAACTTTAGCGGTTAAGAAGAGAGGAGAAGACCTAGGAGTTCTTTCATTAGAGGAATTAAAGAACAGAATCGTTGTAGAAAATGTAAATAAAGAGATATAGAATTTAGTTAAGAGATAAAAGTGAAGAGTTAAGAGTTAGTGACTCATAGGTCCCTTTAAATGTTGGAGTATTTAATTTAGAATTAAAGTTTCATCGCGGGGAGTGCTATTAAGAAAAGCAGCTATCAAGATACCATGATTTAGTGGTAATTAAGATAGCTGCTTTTTAGTTTGTTTCAAATTTAAATTGTAGAAAAATTCATCATCTATAATTTTGTTTATATTTTTTTATCTCTCCCTATGTTTTTAGAAAAATTTTAAAAATAATGAAACAACCCCTTTACAACGTAACAATGTTTTGTTATGCTAAATTTAAAGGAGGAGGAGTTTAGTGGAAGAAAATTTAATTTCAAAGAAGGAACTTTTAGAAAAGACAGGAATATCCTATGGACAATTATATAGATGGAAGAGAAAGAATATAATTCCGGAGGAGTGGTTTATAAAAAAATCTAGCTTTACTGGTCAGGAAACTTATTTTCCTGAAGATAAAATATTGGAGAGAATAGAAAAGATAAAAGCTATGAAGGATGAATTGTCATTAGAAGAATTAGCAAATATGTTTTCTCCTAAACCAACATCTGTAAATTTAAGCAAAGAAGAAGTATTGGAAAAAGGAATATTATCTCAGAATGCAATAAATATATATGAGGATATGGGGAAGGTAATAGAGAATTTCGAAAGTATACTTCAAGTATATATTATGGAAAATCTTCTTATGACGGGAGAAATAACTTTAGATGAAGGTAAAGCTCTTTTAAGTATATTGGTAAAAGAAAATGAAAATATAAATGGTGTGAATTATAATATTCTCCTTGTAAGAAAGCTTGGAATAAGCATATGGATGGTGGGAGAGTTTTCAGAGAATGTATTTATTGAACCTCAAGGTAAGATTGTCATAAAAAAAGCGATTGGAGACTTTGTAGAAGAATTAAAGGTAAAATTAAATAAATAAGGAGAGGAAAGAAATGAATGGAGAATATAATATTGATGGAGTTGGAAGTATAGCTGGGGGTGAATATCAAAGGCTTGTTATAGATGGTGTTGGATCTGTAAATGGAGACTTGACATCAGAATATATAGAGATAAATGGTGCTGGGAAATTTAAAGGTAAAGTAAAAGCTAAATCAATAGAGATAGATGGATCTGCAAAATTTTTAGATGATACAATTTGTGAAGAACTTGAGATAGATGGAAGTGGAAATTTTAAGGAGAACCTTGGAGTGGATAACCTTGAAGTTAATGGAAGCGCTAAAATAGAAAAGGTGATACAGGGAGTAAAAGCTGATATAGGAGGAGGACTTGTAGCTTTAGAAGGTGCTGAATTTGAGAATATAAGCATAAATGGAGCTTTTAAAACTTTGAAATCCTTAGAAGTGGAAGAACTAAGATGTGATGGTGTATTGAATATAGGGGAAGAACTTAATGGTGAAAAAGTAATTATATCTTTAAGGGGAACATCAAAGGTGAGAATTATAGGAGGACATGAGATAAAAGTTAAAAAAAGAAGCTTTTGTGGAGCTTCTCAAATATTTTCTATGATAAAGGATTTGTTCTCGGCAGAAGAGGCTGCATATGATGGGCTAACTTGTGAAGAAATAGAAGGTGATGAAATAGATATAGAGTATACAAAGTCTAAAGTAGTTAGAGGAAATAATGTGGTGATTGGTGACAAGTGTGAAATTGGGAAAGTAGAATACAGTGAAAGTATTGAGGTGTCACCTAGTTCAAAAATAAGAGAAAAGGTAAAAGTTCAAAAATAGGGGGAGTAACGAATGGATAATAATTTAATGGATATAAAAATATCAGGATCATCTACTATGCCTGGAGGAAAATATAGAGATGTAAAAATAAGCGGTGCTGGAAAAATTCAAGGAAATGTAGAATGCGAATGCGTTAAAGTCAGTGGAGCAGCTACTATAGCGGGAGATGCTTTAGTAGTAAATGATATAAAGGTATCTGGAAAATGTACTCTTAAAGGTCATGTTAAAGCGGGGGAAGTTAAAGTTAGTGGTTCCTTATCTGTAGAACAAGATTTAACTGCATCAGCTTTAAAAATTAGTGGTTCTACTAGGGTTAATGGTCAATGCAATGTAGAAGAAATTCTGATTAGCGGGTCTCTTTCGGCAACAGAGGTAAATGGAAAGAGAATAAATGTAGCAGGCTCTTTAAAAACCTCAGGAGATGTAGAAGCAGATTTTATAAAATTTAATGGTAAATTTAATATAGAAAATCTTTTAAGTGGTGATGAAATAATAATCAATCCATCAAACAAGTGTTATGCAAAAGAAATAGGAGGCCAAAATATAAGGATTGAAAGATATGAGAACAATGGAGGTATTATCTCTAGCTTTTTCGGGCTTTCATTAGCATTTGGAAAGGTGAGTGCGCAGCTTATAGAAGGAGATAATATTGTTCTTGAATACACTGATGCTGATATTGTCAGAGGAAAAAATGTGGTTATAGGAAGAGGATGCAATATAAATAAAGTAGAGTACACCAACGAATATAAGTTAAAAGATGATGGAAAAGTTGAAAATGCAGAACAAATTTTTCTGTAAAATAAATAAAGTTAAGTTTTAAATAAATAAAATTAATTTTAAAATTGATAATAATGATTAAAATTAAAATAATAATTAAATATTTTAATTTTAATATTGAATTTTTTAAATAAATAGAATATAATGTCACTAAGGAGATGTGAAAAGATGAAATACAAAGTTTTAAATAGATGTCCAGTGTGTTCATCTAAGCTTTTAGTAAAAAAACTACAGTGTAGTAAGTGCAGCACAGTTATAGAAAATGACTTTGAATTATCAAAGTTTGATTATCTCACAGCTGGTCAACTAGAGTTCGTAGAGGTGTTTCTAAGATCCAGAGGAAATATAAAGGATGTAGAAAAAACTCTTGGGATTTCATATCCTACGGTGAGAGCTAAACTTGATGAAGTTTTAACATCATTAGGGTATAAGACAGAAAAGCAAGAAACAAAAGATATGACATCTCAAAATAAAGATGTTTTAGACGCTTTAGAAAAAGGAGATATATCTCCTGAAGAAGCTATAAAGCTTCTCAATAAAGAGTAAATCTAATTTAAAAAAAGGGAATAAATAATAGGAGGGTTTAATTATGAATGAAGAGGTAATGAGAGTATTAAAGATGGTTGAGGAAGGAAAGCTTTCTAGTGAAAAGGCTTCACAGCTTATAGAGGCTCTAAATAATGGGGAAAAAGAAGATAACAATGTTACGTTATGTAATGTTAGTGATGAAAATTATGGAAATAAGATGTTGAAGATACAAGTTGATTCTCATGATGGAGATGAGGTAAAGGTAAATCTTCCAGTAAACTTTATAAGTGGAGTGCTAAAAGCTTGTGGAAAGTTTCCTATGAATATAGAAGGTATGGAAGGAATTGATAGTGAAATGCTTATCCAAAGCATAACTGCTGCCTTAGATAACAAACTTATGGGAGAAATAGTAAAGGTAAACTCTCATGATGGGGACGTAGTGAGAATCTTTATAGAGTAAGGTGACGTTATGAGGATAAGGATAAAAGAGAAAAGTAATGATAAAAATATAAATATTTCTATTCCAATGTGGCTTGTAACTGTATGCATAAAGCATGTGGGTTTTATAACAAGAGTAAGCTCTAAAGAGATAGATCCTAAAACTATGGAAATCATAAACTCAATAGATTTTCGGCTTATAGCAAGGAATTTTAATCAACTAAAGAAATACAAAGGTTTAAGAATTATTGATGTAAAAGAAAAAGACGGAGATGAAGTGACTATAGAAATTTAAGTGTTTTTGGAGGGGTATCATGGAGGGAAAACCAGAAATTGTAGTTGCAGTAGATGATTTAAAAAAGACATTCGTCATGAAGAAAAAGAAGTTTTTTAGAACTATAGGGAAGACAGAGTTTAAAGCTGTAAATGGAGTTAACTTTAATATATATAAAGGAGAAATTTTTGGTCTTCTAGGGCCTAATGGGGCAGGAAAGACTACAATAATAAAAATGATAACAGGACTTTTACGGCCTAGTTCAGGATGTGTAAAAGTTATGGATATAGATGTGGACAAAAACCCAAAGGAATCTTTAAAAAGGATAGGAACTGTATTAGCTGGAGATAGAAGTATTTACTGGAAACTTACAGCTAGAGAAAATCTAGAGTATTTTGGAGCTTTATATGGATTGAGTCCAAAGACTGCCAAGGATAGAGCAGAAAAGGTTCTAAAACGGCTGGATCTTATAGAAAAAGCTGATGTTATAGTTGAAAAATTTTCAACAGGAATGAAGCAAAAGGTGGCCTTAGGAAAAGCACTTATGCCAGAGGCACCAGTAATCTTATTAGATGAACCGACTCTAGGATTAGATCCTCAATCAGCGTTAAATCTTAGAGAAATCATAATGGAATTAAAAAGCCAAGGAAAAACAATTCTTTTAACAACTCATTATATGGAAGAAGCAGACTTCTTATGCGACAGAATAGCAATCATAGATAACGGCGAAGTCATCGCCTTAGACACACCTGAAAATCTAAAAAAATCAATCAATGAAATAAAAGCAATAAAAATAGAAGTAGACAAATTTTCAGATTCAATAAAAGAAGAAATAACAAAAATCCATCATATAGAAAACCTTATATCAGAGTTTAAAGAAGATAAGGGAACCTATGAACTTTTAATTCACCACAACAATGGTGAGGAGATAATAACAGAAATAATGACAAGGATTTATAAAAATGGAATAAAGCTTTTAAATATAAACGTGCTAGAGCCATCCTTAGAAGATGTATTCATAAAACTTACTGGAAAGAAGTTAAGGGAGTAGGTGAAAATATGGGGAGATTTTATACAGTTAAAGCTATAGTGAAAAAAGAGCTTACACAACTAGTAAGGTATCCAACGTGGATAATACAGATGCTCATATGGCCTCTTATATTTCCACTTGCATATGTACTTCCTGGTTTGAGTATGGCAGGAACTGATGGCAGTGGATTTCAGCAATTCTCAGATATAGCTGGGACCAATAGTTTCATGGGTTTTGTAGTAATAGGAACTATGGTATGGATGTGGTCAAATATGACTATGTGGAACTTTGGGACATTAATCAGAGAAGAACAGATGAGAGGAACTTTAGAATCAAATTGGCTGTGTCCCATAAGTCATGTAGACCTGCTTATTGGAGGAGCTATAGTATCCATATTAGAAAATCTTTTGACTGTAGTAATAAGTATAGTTGAATATAAACTTGTATACGGTGTTCATTTTACTGGAAATATATTTTCATGGATAATCTGCTTTATAGTATTAATACCTGGGGTTTATGGGTTTGGATCAATCTTTGCAAGCTTGGTTTTATGGTTTAAGGAAACAGGGGCTGCGGTTCAAATCATAAGAGGCTTTATAACAATATTTTGTGGGATATCATTTCCTATCATAGTACTTCCTAATTCTCTTAAAATCATTTCTAAAATTCTTCCTTTTACCTATGGAATAAACTTGACTAGAAATGTGATGTTAAACGATATATCTATTTTTTCGGAAGCAGCTTTAAAAGATATTGTGCCAGCACTTACTATAGGCATAATCCTTCTTATAATAGGAAGAATATGCTTTCTAAAAGTAGAACTGAAAGTAAAAAATGAAGGATCATTAGAAAGGTTTTAAAGGAGGGAGATATATGAGAGAAAATTTGATAGTTATAAGGGCTAGATTTATAAGAAGTATGAAAAATTACTTTAGATATCCTCTGAATTTTATTTTGAGTCTATTTAATCCTATTATATGGTTGGCGCCCTATTATTTTATGGGAAAGGCGTTTGAACAGGGGGGAGAGGTTTTAGGTTTTGCAAGTTATACAGGAAATTCAGATTATATGGGATTTATGATAGTTGGATATATAGTAACATCTTATTTTTCAACTGCCCTATGGAGTACAGGGTTCACTTTGAAAAACGAAATGATGCAGGGGACCTTAGAATCTAATTGGAGCACACCTGCAAATAGGATGGCTATGATTTTAGGATCGGTATCTTTTCAATTTTGTGCAACTACCTTTGAGATGATATTAACCCTTATAATATGTCACTTTCTATTTAATTTTACAGTTGGAGGAAATATACTCTTAATATTGGCATTTTTTATACCTGGAATAATAGCTTTGGTTGGTCTTGGAATAGCGGTTTCTTCAGCAGTATTGTTAGCAAAAGAAGCAAATGCCGTAATAGATTTGTCAAGCAGCATCTTTCAAGGATTGTCAGGAGGTTTTTTCCCAGTAAAGATTCTTCCAAATGTGTTTTTGTTCATATCATTATTGCTGCCATTGACATATCTTAATGATGGTATGAGGGCTATAATGATAGGACAGACACCTATAATCAGCTTAAAATCAGAGTTTGTTTTGATAATAATATCCATGTTTGTATTTTATCTAGGAGGAAGATATATATTCATGAGAGTAGAGAGACTTTGCAGAGATAAAGGATTACTAAGTGGGCATTGATGTGATGTAAAATTTAAATGTACATTGTATCTATAAAAATTATATAATATAATAATACTTGGATTACGAAATAATCCTTTCTATAAAATTATAGAAAGGATTAATATTTTAAAAGCGAGGTAATATTTATGGGTAGAATGTTTGGAACCGATGGAGTAAGAGGCATTGCAAATACAGAACTTACAGCTCAAATGGCCTATGATTTAGGAAGAGCAGGAGCATATGTCTTAACAGAAGGAACTCATAAGCCTAAGATTCTTGTTGCAAAAGATACAAGAATATCAGGAGATATGTTAGAGTCTGCTTTAGTTTCAGGGATACTTTCAGTTGGAGCTGAGGCGGTGTGTTTAGGAGTTGTGCCAACACCTGCAGTTGCATATTTGACAAGAGCTTATGGAGCAGATGCTGGAGTAATGATATCAGCTTCTCACAATCCAGTAGAATATAATGGAATAAAGTTTTTTGATAATAAAGGATACAAACTATCAGATGAATTAGAAGATAACATACAAGAAGTTATAGAAAATGGATGCAAAGATGTTCCATGCCCAGTTGGGGGAAGCTTAGGAAGAAAGAAGAAAGAAGATTCTGCTTTAGAGGATTATATAGAGCATTCTAAAGCAACAGTAGATGTTGATTTCTCAGGAATGAAGATAGCTTTAGACTGTGCAAATGGATCAGCATACTATGCAGCAGTTGAAACTTTTAGAGATTTAGGAGCAGAGGTTGTCGTTATAAATAATGACCCAGATGGAATCAATATAAATAAGAGCTGTGGATCAACTCATCCAGAAGAGCTTATGGATTACGTTGTTAGAAAACAATGTGATTTAGGATTAGCTTTTGATGGAGATGCTGACAGATGTTTAGCTGTTGATGAAAAAGGAAGGCTTATAGATGGAGACTTCATCATGGCTATCTGTGCTAAAGAGATGAAAAAACAAGGTAGATTAAAGGACGATGTTTTAGTTGTCACTGTAATGAGCAACCTTGGACTTGATATAGCAGCAAAAAAAGAAGGAATTAAAACTGTAAAGACTAAAGTTGGGGACAGATACGTTCTAGAAGAGATGGTTAAGGAAGGATATAAGCTAGGCGGAGAGCAATCAGGACACGTTATATTCCTTGACTATAACACTACTGGAGATGGAATGGTTACAGGACTTCAATTAGCATCAGTTGTGAAGAAAAGCGGAAAAACTCTTTCTGAGCTTGCATCTATCATGAAGGAACTTCCTCAAGTTTTAGTTAATGCAAAGGTACCAAATGACAAGAAGAACATTCATGAAGTTGATGAAGAAATCAAGGCAGAAATAGCAAGTATAGAAGCAGCACTTCACGGAGCTGGAAGAGTTCTTATAAGACCATCAGGTACAGAGCCATTAGTTAGAGTAATGCTTGAAGGAGAAGATCAAGCAGAAATAGATATTATGGCACATAAATTAGCAAAGATGATAGAAGAAAAAGTTAAATAATTTATATAATAGAGTTTTTGAAGTTAATAAATTTATCTTTAGGAGCTCTATTTATTTTCATATTACAAAAAAATTAAATTTTTAATTTGCTATTGATTTAAAAGAAGTGTTTTGATATTATGTACAAGAAGAGTATTCAAAAATGTTATATTTACGAGTAACTTCTGATAAAAAAGAGAATATAATATATTATCTCAGCTTAGGGATTAAGAGGGTTTATCTTAGGCAGAGAAGAATTATTAAGCGCCAGAACTTAATGAAAGTGCACACCTTGTGCATGTCCATATCTCTATTGGGACTTTAAGTTGACGAGGATGGGGAGTATCGAAGACTTCGGCGGATGCCCCACGGTAAGACACTACCGTTAACCATTGGTAAAGCCAAGGAGCAATTCTTGGAACAAATTCAATGTGGTGATTAAAACCTTCCTTTAAAATTTTCAAATTATAACTTTTTAAAATTAAAGAATGATTTACCGGGTATTTTTATGCAAATTTATGATATATGCATAGGTTTATTAATTGCGGCCAAAAATAGTAAAAATGTTTGGTTTTACTTTTGTTATTCACAAATTCAAATAAATTTAAATAAAACCCAAAGAGAGGAAGATTAATTATGTGTGGAATAGTAGGATATTTAGGAAAAAAAGAGGCATCGCCAATACTTATAAAGGGCTTATCAACTCTAGAGTACAGAGGATATGATTCAGCAGGAGTTGCAATAATGGATGGAGGGCACATTGATGTCCAGAAATGCAAAGGAAGACTTGCTAATCTAGAGGAGAAGCTTAATGATAATCCTGTAAAAGGTCATATCGGAATAGGACATACAAGGTGGGCAACTCACGGAGAACCTTCAGATGTCAATTCTCATCCTCATAACAGCCTAGACGGAAAAGTGAGTGTTGTTCACAACGGAATTATAGAGAATTACCTAAAGCTTAGAGAATGGCTTCAAGGAAAAGGATACAAGTTCTTATCAGATACGGACACAGAGGTTATACCAAACCTTGTTGAGTATTATTATGAAGGAAACCTTCTAGATGCTGTAATGAAAGCTACAGCAAAGATGGAAGGAAGTTATGCTATAGGAGTTATGTGCAACGATGAACCAGACAAGATAGTTGCAGTAAGAAAGGACAGTCCTCTTATAGTTGGACTTGGACAAGGAGAATGCTTTATAGCTTCAGATATACCAGCAGTACTACCTTACACTAGAGATATTTATCTTTTAAATGATAAAGAATTTATAGTAATGGAGAACTCAGGAGTATCAATATTCAATGAGTATAAAGAGCCGGTAAACAAGGAAGTATACCATGTAACTTGGAATGCTGATGCAGCAGAAAAAGGCGGATTTGAAGATTTTACATTAAAGGAAATTCACGAACAACCTAAAGCGGTAAGAGATACTTTAGCAGGAAGAATCGTACCAGGTAAAGCAATATCTTTAGATAAGATAAGCTTAACGAAGGAAGATTTAGATGAAGTAAGCAAGATTTATATAGTTGCTTGTGGAACAGCATATCATGCAGGGCTTGTTGGAAAGTATGTAATTGAAAAATTAGCAAGAATACCAGTTGAAGTTGATATAGCTTCAGAATTTAGATATAGAGATCCGATCATAGATAACAAGACATTAATAATAGTTATAAGCCAATCAGGAGAAACAGCAGACACATTAGCAGTTTTAAGAGATGGAAAGAAGAAAGGTGCTAGAGTACTTGCTATAACAAATGTTGTAGGAAGTTCAGTATCTAGAGAAGCTGATGATGTATTCTATACTTTAGCTGGACCAGAGATAGGAGTTGCATCTACAAAAGCATATTTAACTCAGCTTATAGCTATGTACACTATGTCACTTCACATGGCAGTGCTTAGAGGAACTATTTCTGATGAAGAGGTAGAAAAAATAAAGGCAGAGCTTACAGCTTTACCAGAAAAGATAAATGAAATATTAGCTAAGAAGGAAGAAATTCAAAGATTTGCAGCTAAGCACTACATGGAAAAAGATCTATTCTTCTTAGGAAGAGGACTAGATTATGCTGTATCTTTAGAAGCATCACTAAAACTTAAAGAGCTTAGCTACATTCACTCAGAAGCTTACGCAGGAGGGGAGTTAAAGCACGGTCCTATAGCATTAATTGAAAAGGGAACTGTTGTAATAACTACATTAACTCAAGAAGATTTAATAGATAAAATGGTGAGCAATGTAAAAGAAGTAGTAACTAGAGGTGCTCATGTACTTGCAGTAACTTATGAAGAAAACAAAGATATTGAAAAAGTTATGGATGCTGTTATATACATCCCAAGAACTATAGATATATTAGCACCAGTTTTAGCTATAGTACCACTTCAACTTTTAGCTTATTATGTAGCAGTACAAAAAGGTTGTGACGTAGATAAGCCAAGAAATTTAGCAAAATCAGTTACAGTTGAATAATACGATAGATAAAGTTCATATATAAATAGAAAGTAATATTAAAAACGGGGGTGATTACTTTATGAATGAAGAATTATTGAGATTATTAGAAAAATACAAAGAAACTCAAAAATGCTTAGAAATGGGCATAACCCTAGTTGATCAAAAAGATTACGCACAAGGAAAACTCGAAATAGTAAACATGATGATTCATGATATAGAAAAAGTATTAGCAGAATAAAAAAATAAATTAGGCAATACACAGAAAATACGTACTTGTCCACAGTTGAAGCTTACAGGAGGCTTTGGCTGTGGATTTTTTTGTTAAGAACAAGAAAAAATTGTCTTTATAATATCCCATAATAAAGATAACTTAAAATATTGTAATAAGAAATATAAGATTGAGAATAAAAAGTTTTTAGAGTTAAAATAAAATTAGAATTAATAGCATTTAAGATGGTATAAAAAATAATTTAACAAAAAGTACATTCCCTCTTATATGGAAAATATGAAAAAACTGTAATATAATTTCCTAAAGGGGGTTTTTATATGCAAAAAGAAATAAGTGGACGTGGAAGGCTGTTGGATGAAAATGGAGAGTTGTTGCAGAAAGGATATGCAAAAAAACTTTTGCTTGATTATGACAGAACCAACATAAAAGCTAGAGGGTATAGAATAAAAGAGTGGGATTACTACTTGATTTACAATGATGACTTTGGAGTAGCATTTACTATAGCTGATAATTCTTATATGGCACTTCTAAGTGTGTCACTATTAGATTTTAAAAATACATTTTATAAAACTACCAGCATAATAAAACCGTTTACCTTTGGAAAGCTTAAACTTCCAGCTACATCAAAAATAGGAGATGTTTCATATAAAGATAAGAGGATAGAAATAGAGTTTTTGAATGATGCATTAAGTAGAAGAATCAATTGTAGAATGAAAAATTTTGATGGAGATAAAGATTTTGAATGCAATTTAGTTTTGACAGAGAATGGCAAGGAATCCATGGTTATAGCTACTCCCTTCGAGGAAGATAAAAAAGCTTTTTACTACAATCAAAAGATAAATTGTATGGATGTGGAAGGAAAGGCTGTCTACAATGACAGAACATACACATTTTCAAAGGGGAATTCCTTTGGAACCTTAGATTGGGGAAGGGGTGTATGGACGTATAAGAATACTTGGTACTGGGGTTCTGCATCAGGTATAGTTAATGGAAAAAACTTTGGATTTAACATAGGCTATGGATTTGGAGATACCAGCAATGCCAGTGAGAATATGATATTTTACGATGGTAAAGCTAATAAGCTTGATGAGGTTACATTTAATATACCTCAAAATGGTGAAATATATAATTACATGAGCCCATGGACATTCGCATCAAACGATGGAAGATTTGAGATGGACTTTATACCTATATTAGATAGGAAGGATTATTCGTCAGTGGGTATAATATCAAGCAACCAGCATCAAGTCTTTGGAAGATTTACTGGAAAAGTTGTTTTAGATGATGAAACAACAATAGAAGTAAGAGATTTATTGGGGTTTGCAGAGAGAGTAGTGAATAAGTGGTGAGAATTGAAAGGCTATACTGTTTTAGTGTAGTCTTTTGTGTTTAAAGGGACAATAGTGATAAAGAAGAAAAGAATATGGTATTATAAAATTAAATAAAGCTTAATTTAAAGAATTTGAGGTGGAAATTTGAAAACAATAGCTATAGTAACAGATGGCAAGAATAAACTTGATGAATTTTTGAAAGAAAATTTATTAATGGTTTTGAAAGAATATATAAAAGTGACCTTATATCATTTTAATGCTTTAGAAGACGATTTTATAATTAATGAAGATATAGTATTAGTGATGTTGAAAAACAGAGTTAATAAAATAAAAAAATATGTGGATGAAAATAAAAAGGTTATAGTAATAGAAAGAACTTTAAAGGCTAAGGATATATATAAGCTTTTTTCTATTCCTAATAATGTAGAGGTATTAGTAGTAAATGATAATTATGAGACAACTCTTGAAATGACTTCTTTATTGTATGAATTAGGGATAGACCACTTGAAGCTTGTTCCATATGATTTTAAAGGTGAGTATAAAAATATAAAAATAGCCATAACACCAGGAGAGTCTAAATTTATTCCTAAACATATAGAGAATGTAATAGACTTGGGAAATAGAATTATAGATGTATCGACTTTTTATAAGATACTTGTGTATTTAGAAATAGAAAGAGAAGATGTCATAAATAGACTAACTATATATTCTAATGAACTTATAAATGTACAATCAGGTATTAATGAAAGTTTAAAAAAGATGGTGATTAAAAATAACCAGCTAAAAACAGTTTTGAATATTTGTAAAAATGGCATACTACAATGCTCGGCAGATGGCAATGTAGTTATGTATAATGATAAGTTTTTAGAAATAATGAACTTTAAAGATGATATTGAAAATAAAAATATAATAGATATATTACCAAAAGAGATGCAAGGCATCTTGAAAGCTAAAGAGGTAAAAGATGAAATAATAAGAATAAATCTCAAATACCTTAATGTTAATAAGAAAATCATGTATTACATGGGTGAAGTTATAGGAATATATTTTTATATCGAAGAGATAACTTATATAAGACAATTAGAACAAAATTTAAGTAAAAAACTTAGGGAAAAAGGACAAATTGCTAGATATAATTTAGATGATATAGTTACAGTTTCAAATACCATGGTCAAATGTAAAAATCTAGCCGATAAAGTATCGAAAACAGATTTGACTGTGCTTATAACAGGAGAAAGCGGCACTGGAAAGGAGCTAATAGCTCAATCTATACACAATAATTCCAAAAGATATAATCAACCATTTGTAGCAATAAATTGTGCTGCAATGCCTGAAAATCTTTTAGAGAGTGAACTTTTTGGATATGATAGTGGAGCATTTACAGGAGCAAATAAGGAAGGGAAAAGAGGAGTTTTTGAGCAAGCTAACCATGGAACTATATTTTTAGATGAGATAGGCGATATGCCAATGCATCTTCAAACAAAATTATTAAGAGTGCTTCAAGAGAGACAAGTTGTGAGAATTGGTAGTGAGAATGTTATAGAAATTGATGTTAGAATAATTGCTGCAACTAATAAAAACATTGCCAAACTTATAGACGAAGATAAATTTAGAAGAGATTTATATTATAGGTTAAATATATTGCCTATTAAAGTGCCTAATTTGAAGGAAAGAAAAGAAGATATAGTCCTTTTGTTAAAAAGATTTATTGGAAAAGAAATTTCTATAAGCGATGAGGTTGTTTCATTGTTAGAAAACTATAATTGGCCAGGAAATGTAAGAGAGCTTAAAAATGTAGCTTCATATATAGAAACATTATGTTGTAGCCAATGCGTTTCAATTGAGGATTTACCTCAGTATTTGATAGAAGTAAATTATAAAATTTTTGATGAACATATGTTAATGTTTAAGCAAAATAAAATTTTTGATTTAGCTATTATAATTTTAAAAGAACTAAATCAAAATAAGGGTAATGGAATTGGAAGAGTTACTTTAATGGAGAGTTTAAAAAGAAAAAATGTTATTCTTGCAGAGGGAAAAATAAAGAGGGTTTTAAATATCTTAAATTCAGTAGGCATGGTAAAGTCGCATGTTGGAAGAGGCGGAAGTAGTATAACGGATAAAGGAATAGAATTTTTAACATATGTAAAATAGGAAGTTAAACAGGAAGTTAAAACTTCCTATTTTTTTATTTATCAGAAAAATTTTAATAAAAAATCAGAAAAATTCACAACATATTATAAGTTTTAAAAGAATATTTCAAAAATACACAATAAATTCAAAGTGGCATAATAATTGCTCATAAAATAAATATACGCTAAAACTAATTAGGAGGTAGTAAACTTTGGACAAAAATAAAGTTATAGTCGGAATTTCTGGAAGCTATATTATTGATAATGGTGGTATGTTTCCGGGATATAAAAGAGCTTATGTGAATGATGATTATGTGGATTCCGTAGTTAGAGCTGGTGGAGTTCCATATATAATTCCAATTGTGCATGATAAGGAAATAATAAAAGAGCAACTAAAAAATGTTGATGTATTAATTCTTTCTGGTGGTCAAGATGTTAATCCGCTATTATGGGGTGAAGAACCTAGTTCAAAATTAGGTGAAGTGCTTACTATTAGAGACGAATTTGATATACAACTTATGAAAATTGCCAATGAAATAAAGATGCCGGTTTTAGGGATTTGCAGAGGAGAGCAGATTATAGCAGTTGCCAATGGAGGAAGCTTATACCAAGATATATCATTTATTGAAAAGGCTTACATAAAGCATAATCAAGGACATTCTCCTAATATTCCAACTCATACAGTAGAAATAGAAAAAGATAGTAAGCTATATGAAATTTTAGGTGATAAAGTTCTTACAAATAGTTTTCATCATCTTGGAGTAAAAGATGTTCCTCAAGGGTATTCAATTGTAGCAAGATCAAAAGATGGTGTTATAGAAGGGATAGAAAAAGAGGGAGATCATTTTGTTTTAGGAGTTCAATGGCATCCAGAAATGATGTCAAAAGATAATGAAGATATGCTTAATATATTTAAAAGATTGATTGATGAAGGTAAAAAAAGAAAATAATATAAAAAATATATAAGGAGTGTATTATTTATGAGTGATAAAAATAAATTGGGTTTATTTAGTATTGTACTATTAGGAATTAACGCTATTATAGGTTCAGGTATTTTTGTATTACCTGGAGATGGATACTCTAAGTTGGGGCCAGCAAGTGTATTAGTAATAATTTTTTGTATGGTATTATCTGTTTCTATTGCTCTATGTTTTGCAGAAGCTGGAAGTTGGTTCGAAGAAAATGGTGGTCCATATGTATATGCAAGAGAAGCTTTCGGTGATTTTATAGGGTTTGAAGTTGGATTTATGAAATGGGCTATTGGTATAATAGCATGGGCTGCTATGGCAAATATATTCACAACAGTACTAGCCAATGTATGGCCAACAGCTGCAGATCCAACAGTCAAAAAAATAATTATATCTGTTGTAGTAATAGGTTTGGGCATAATTAACATAATGGGAGTTAAAATATCTAAAATCATAAACAATGTAGTAACTATAGGAAAATTAATTCCAATAATCGCATTTATAGCAGTAGGTATGTTCTTTATAAAAGGCGGAAATTTTACTCCTTTTGTTATTTTACCGGAAAACACAACATTTATGAGTGCGTTTTTTACTGCAGCTATATCATTATTTTATGCTTATACAGGTTTTGAATCTTTAGCTATTGCAGCTGAAGATATGGAAAACCCTAAGAAGAATGTTCCTAAGGCAATGGTTTTAGTAATGGCTTTTGTATCTATTGTATATTTTCTAATTATAGCTATTTCTATAGGTATATTAGGAAAGGATTTAGCTGGATCTAGTATACCAGTATCAGATGCAGCCACAGCTATAGTTGGTCCAATAGGTGGATGGTTTGTAACTATAGGTACTATTGTTTCTATTGGAGGAATAAATATAGCTGCATCCTTCGGAACACCAAGATCAGGAGTTGCGTTAGCGGAAAATGGATTGTTGCCTAAAAGCGTAGCAAAGACTAATAAAAAAGGTGTACCTTACATTGCTATCATAATAACTTGTGTATTAACTTTAATGATTGCTTTATCAGGCACATATTCTCAACTAATAAAAATAAGTGTTATTTCTAGGTTTATTCAATATATTCCTACTTGCATAGCTGTACTTGTATTTAGAAAGAAATATGTTGGAAAGAAAGTAAATTTCAAGATACCTTTTGGTCCAGTTGTTCCTATTTTTGCAACTATAGTTAGTATAGTACTTCTTGCATTTGCTGGAAGTAGTGAACCTGAAAAGATATTATGGGGATTTGGAGGACTACTTATAGGAGTACCTATGTACTTTATTATGAGATATTTAAATAAGGATAAATAGTGTAGAGTTCAATAAAATATTCATTGAAATATGATATAGTATAGATATGAATAGGAGTGATAGGATTTGAAGCTTTACTATGAGGATCAATATATAAAAGAGTTTAAGGCAGAAATTATAGATATAAAGGAAAATGACGGGAAATTTCATGTGGTTTTAGACAAGACTGCTTTCTTTCCAGGGGGAGGAGGCCAGTTTTGTGATTTAGGAACTATAGAAAAGGAAAAAGTAATAGATGTTTATGAGGAAAACGGAACGATATATCATGTTGTGGAAAAGAAACCTATAAAAATACATAAGGCATCATGTACACTGGATTGGAAACGAAGAGTTGACGGGATGCAGCAACATTTAGGACAGCATGTTTTATCAGGATGTTTCTTTAAGCTATTTAATGCAAATACTGTAGGGTTCCATATGGGTGATGAAATAAGCACTGTAGATATAAATGGACATTTGAATGAAGTACAGATAAGGGAAGCTGAAAGATTTGCAAATGAAATTATAGGAGAAAATATCAAGGTAGATTTTTTAATGCCAGATAAAAAAGAATTAAAGAAACTTAACCTTAGAAGAGCTCTTCCAAAGACAAACGAACCTATAAGAGTAGTAAAGATAGGAGATTTGGATATAAACGCTTGCTGTGGAGTTCATCCAAGTTCAACTATAGAACTTAGAGTTATAAAGATAAAGAGATGGGAAAAGCACAAAAGTGCTACAAGAATAGAGTATGTCGCAGGAAATAGAGCTGTAGAAAACTTCTTTAAAAAGGATGAATTCTCCAAGGAAGTATGTAGATATTTAAACTGCGGAGATGAAAGTGCATTAAGTACCATAAGGAATATGTCTTCAAACATGAAAGAAACAATAGATGAAAATAAAAAACTGAGATTAGAACTTGGTGATTATAAGATAAAAGAAATGCTGAATAACGGAGAAAAAATAGAAGACATAACAGTAGTAAAGAATATCTACCAAGATGAGGATGTTAAAAACTTAGGTAAATTAGCTTCTAGGATAGTTGAAAATAATAAGGCTGTTGTGTTATTTGGAGTAGAAGGAGCTGGAAGAGCAAATCTTATATTTACATGCTCAAAGGATATAAAGAAGCTAAATATGAATGAAATCTTAAAGGATGCAATAACTCTTATAGATGGGCGAGGCGGTGGAAATAAAACGTTAGCTCAGGGAGCAGGAAAAAATGTTTCGAATTTAAATTCTACTATGGATTATGCAATGATGAAAGTTAAGAAATTATTTTAGTATTTTCCAGATAGTTTTATTAACTAAAACCAAAGTTGAATAAGAAAATTTAAAAGGTCTTGAAACCAGTTAATTGATATGATATGATATGTCCAGCTTGATAGGGGTATATCAATGAGTGGTTTTAAGGCTTTTTTTATTGAAAAAAATGAGTATTTTTTTTACTGAGAGGAAGAGACTAATTAATGAAAATACATAAGTAAAAGGATGATGTTGATTGAGAATATTAAACGGACTATTAGGAATTTCTGTCATATTTATTATTGCATATTTTATGTCTAGTGACAGGAAGTCTATAAATTGGAGAACTATAAGTATTGGATTTTTACTACAATTATTTTTTGCATTTTTAGTATTAATGTCTCCTTTTGGGAAAAAAGTGTTGGGGAAACTTTCAAGTGGAGTAACAAAAATAATTGATTATGCCAATGAGGGCATAAATTTTTTATTTGGGTCAGTTATACCTAAGGATGGAGGTATGATTTTTGCTTTTCAAGTTCTTACAATAATAATATTTATTTCATCTTTAGTTGCAGTGCTTTATTATCTTGGAATAATGCAGATGGTAGTAAGAATAATAGGAGGAGGACTAGCTAAACTTTTAGGGACTTCTCAGGTTGAAACTTTATCCGCAGCAGCTAATATATTTTTAAGTCAAACAGAGGCACCACTACTTATACGACCATATATTTTAAGGCTTAGTACCTCAGAACTTTTTACAGTTATGGTAGGAGGTCTTGCTTCAGTATCTGGATCTGTTTTAGTAGGTTATAATCTTATGGGAGTACCTCTAGAATATCTCATAGCCGCAAGTTTTATGGCAGCACCAGCAGGACTTATAATTTCAAAAATAATTATGCCAGAAAAAGAAAAACTTAAATCAGATGAGTCAGTGACTTTTGATAAGGATCAATCTGTAAATGTAATTGATGCGGCGGCAAGAGGAGCTTCTGATGGACTTCAGCTTGCTTTAAATATAGGAGCTATGCTTCTTGCATTTATTTCTCTAATAGCTTTGATTAATGGAATAATAGGGTGGGTTGGAAATCTTTTTGGAAACTCAAATTGGAGCATGGAAAATTTACTTGGATACGTATTTTATCCATTGGCTCTAGTTATAGGAGTTCCTCTTAAAGATGCTCTAACTGCAGGGTCCCTTATAGGACAGAAGCTCATATTAAATGAGTTTGTAGCTTTTAGCAGATTTGGACCTATAATGACATCTTTAGATCCTAAAACTGTAGCAATAATTACTTTTGCTTTATGCGGATTTGCCAATATATCATCTATTGCTATTTTGATAGGAGGACTTGGTGGAATGGAGCCAAAACGAAAGGATGAAGTAGCCAAGATGGGATTTAAAGCTGTAATAGCAGGTACTTTAGCTAATCTTTTAAGTGCAACTTTAGCAGGGATGTTTATATGATGACTATAAGTCAGTTTAGTTATTGATATGAAAAATGAGAGTGTATCCATTTAGATATACTCTCGTTTTTTATAAGTTTTAAAATATCTAGAGTAGTTGCTAAATCCTACTCTAAATATTTTTTTCGCATACTACTATAAATGGCATAGATTCTAATGGTTTAAATTCATCACCTTTAAAGCTTCCATATGTAGCTATTACGTTAAAACTAGAGCTTTTCAACATTGACATTAACTCATCAGGTTTTATAGGAAGTAGCTCTATGTTGTTTACAAACTCACCATTATCAGGAGTTTTTAAAATGGTATTAAAAGTGATTTTATTTCCATTATGAATATAATTTCGTATGAATTCTATTCCCACATCTTCATTTTTTATAGTTGGAAGACATGAGAGATTTTTTTCAAATATTCTATGATAATTTATTATTTGGATTACTAACCTTCCTCCAGTTGGTAAAAGGTCATTTATGGATGAAAGTAAACTTTTGATTTCATCAGCTGAGTTTAAATGTACTAGTGAATTTCCTATGCAAAATATACTGCTGAATTCATCATTTGCAAAGTAATTTTTTAGGTCTAACATGTTGCCAACTATAAATTTCGAATTAAGATGCTCTTCAATAGCTTTTTCTTTAGCTTTTTTAATCATTGCTTCATCTAAATCTAAGCCAGTAACATTTATGCCATTAGCAGATAATCCTAAGGTATATTCACCGCTGCCACAGGCCAAATCTAAGACTTTTTTATCTGACTTAAGATTAGCCTTTAAAAATTCTAGAGTTGAAGGATTTAAAGGGAATATGTACTTATAGTACTTTGATAATTCATGATAAAATCCCATTGAAATCACGACCTTTCTATGATACTTATAATATAAGTATATGCTGATTTTTAATTATTTAAAGTATATATTTATTTTATTATCAGAAAACCTATAAAGGAGACGGTGGAGGAGATGGAAAAATTAATCGTATTAGGAACAGGAAATGCTATGGCTACAAAATGTTATAACACATGTTTTTCAATAACAGATGGTGAAGAATATTTTTTAGTTGATGCAGGCGGGGGTAATGGCATACTTTCCATGTTGGACAAGGCTAATATTAAGGTTTTAAAAATTCATAATATGTTTGTAACCCATGAACATACTGATCATGTACTTGGTGTTACATGGATAATAAGAAAAATTGGAACTATGATTTTAAATGATAAATATGAAGGTAATTTTAATATATATTGTCATGAGGATTTGGAGAATACTATAGTTACAATAGCAAAATTAACTCTTCAAAAGAAAATTACAAACTTGTTTGGCAAGAGAATAATCATTTATCCGGTTAAGAATGGAGAAAAGAAAAAAATACTTGATTACAATATAACTTTTTTTGATATTTACTCCACTAAAGCAAAGCAGTTTGGGTTTACTATGAAACTAAAAAATCAAAAAACACTTACTTGCATGGGAGATGAACCTTATAACTCTTTATGCGAAAGTTTTATTAGAAATAGTAACTGGCTTTTGAGCGAAGCTTTCTGTCTTTATGGTGACAGGGAAAAATTTAAGCCTTATGAGAAACATCACAGCACAGTAAAGGAGGCTTCAGAGCTTGCTGAAGAACTGAATATAGAAAATTTAGTTCTGTGGCATACTGAGGACAGCAAGATAGAGGAAAGAAAAGAGCTTTATACTAATGAAGGAAAAGAGTATTATAGAGGTAATTTGTTTGTACCCAATGATCTTGAGGTGATTGAACTTTAAAATGATACCACTAGTTTAAATAAGTACATACTAGGTGGACCTTACTAAAGTTACCAAATGATTATAAAATGTATATAATGTATGTAGAGCGTAAATATGGAGGTAGAAAATATGAAAATTGGTGTTTTAATGGGTGGAATTTCTAGTGAAAGAGAAGTTTCATTAAAGAGCGGAGAAGAGGTTTTTAATAATTTAGATAGAGAAAAGTATGAAGTAGAAAAAATAATTATAGATAAAAAAATGGATGTACTTGAAAAATGCAAGGATATAGATTTAGCATTTTTAGCATTACATGGTGAGTTTGGTGAAGATGGATCAGTTCAAAATTTATTAGAAACTATGGGAATACCTTATACTGGAGCAGGAATGTTATGCAGTGCAATATGTATGAGTAAAGATGCTTCAAAGAGAATGTTAAAGAGCGAAGGAATATTAACTCCAAACTGGTATACAGCAAGACGTGGTCAGGAAATAGAGTATGATGTTATAGAAAAGATTGGGTATCCAATGTTTGCAAAACCTAACTGTGGAGGTTCAAGTGTTGCGACTTTTAAGGTGACAAATAGAGAAGAGCTTGTTCATTCTATAGAGGAAGGATTCAAATGGGATGAGGAAGTCATAATAGAAGAATTTATAAAAGGTGAAGAGATAACTTCTTTTATAATGAATGGAGAAGTTTACCCAACAATAAGAATAACTGCAAATAAGGGGGATTTCTTTGATTTCGCATCTAAGTATGATGATGGCGGTGCAAGTGAGGATATAATATATTATCCAGCAGACGTTCAAGAAATGATAAATGATATAACTAAAAAATGTTACAGATTATTTAATTGTCAAGTATATGTAAGAATTGATATGATATTAAGAGAAGGAAAAGCATATGTCCTTGAGCTTAATACATTACCAGGAATGACAAAGAACAGTTTGATTCCAAAGAGTGCAAATGCAAAAGGACTAAGCTACAGTGGACTTCTAGATAAAATAGTAGAATATTCTGTAAGGGTGAGAGGATGTTCAAGGATTTAATATTTGTTGATGGTACAAGTAAATATGTGCAAATTGCAGATCATATAACAAAGCTCATAGAGGATGGGATGCTCATTGAAGGGACAAAACTCCCTTCCTCTAGGGAGCTTAGTTCTATTTTAGGGGTTGGGAGAAATACTATAGTTGAAGCCTATGGAATCTTAGAAGAAAAAGAATTTGTAGAAACTTTAAAAGGAAAAGGAACCTTTGTCTTGGGAAATAAAATTAAGATGAAGAGTAACTGGCACATAGATTGGAATACTAAAACAAACAGATATGCTGAAATAGCTGAACAGTTGGATATAGTTAAAAGTGAAGATAAATGGAAGCATGGAATGATATCTTTCAAAAGTATATCTCCACCTGGAGAACTATTTGATATGGAAGAGTTTAAGCGAGCTTTTTTAAATAGAATTTCTATAGAAGAACACAAGATTTTGAATTATGGGTATGCCATAGGATATAGACCATTTCTACAGTATCTAAACAGCTATATGATAGAGAAGGGAGCATGCTCAAAAAACAAGGATATAATAGTAACCAATGGATTTACAGAGGGACTGGATATGCTTTTGTCAGCCTTCACAAAGCCAGGAGACTATATATTATGTGAAAATCCAACTCATAACACAGCTTTAAAGATAATGAAGACTCATGAATTAAATATAATAGGCGTTGATATGATGGAAGATGGTCTAGATATTGATGATCTTGAAAAGAAGATAAAGGATAGAAACATAAAATTTGCTTATTTAATTCCTTCTTATCATAATCCAACTGGAGTTGTAATGTCTATAAGCAAGAGAAATAAAGCATACAATATTTTAAGGGAAAATAATATTCCAATAATAGAAGACGGATTTAATGAAGAGCTTATATATGAAAGTTCTCATGCTATACCTCTGACAACTATAGATGGAGAAAATAATGGAGTTATATATCTTGGGAGCTACTCTAAAATATTGTTTCCAGGATTAAGAATTGGCTGGATTTATGGTGATAAAAGGGCTATTGAAATACTAGAAAGTGTTAAGAGATGCCGAAATATACACACATCATTCTTAGATCAAGGCATACTATATGAGTTTTTAAAAAGCGGAGCTTTTGAAAAATATATAAAAAAAGTAAGGCGTGTTTACAAAGAGAAGTACGAATTTACAAAAGAGTGTATAGAAAAAAATATAAAGGAAGCAGAAATATGGGGAGAAGGCGGACTTCATATGTTCCTTAAGATAAAAGGAATAGATACAAGACAGCTTTTAAGAGTATGTTATGAAAAAGGAGTCATCTTCATGCCAGGAGATGTATTTTATATAAATAGAGAAGAAAATAGCACTCTTCGCTTAGGATTTACAAGGCTATCTTATGAAGAAATAGAAAAAGGTATAAAAATAATAAAAGAGGCATTAGAAACTATTAAGAAACAGCAAAATTGTGGTAAAATGTAGTAAACATATCATTTATAGTGTAAAGGAGAACGTTATGGAGCTAAATTGCATAAAAAATTCAGTTCAAGAAGTTGCAGAAGCTATAGCTGCTGTTTTGCATGTTGATGTAACTATAATAGACCACAATTTTAAAAGGATAGCCTCCACTGGAAATTATAAAACTAGAATTGGAGATAAACTTCCTTCAAAATGCCTTTACGAATATGTTATGAATGAAAAATCTCCTCATTATGTAGAGAGAAATGCTAAGTCACATGGGAAAAATTCAATATGTGATAGCTGTGAAGCTAGCAATACTTGCAAGGAAACGGCAACAGTGGGTTATCCTATAATGAATGGTGATCAAGTTGTTGGAGTAATAGGTATAAATATTTTTGACGAAGAACAGTGCAATAATATATCAAGTGATTTAAATTCTATGATAAAATTTCTTGGAAGATTGAGTTCACTTTTAGTAGGAAATATACACTATCTTGAGACTATAGATAAGCTTCAGATTCATAAAAAAGAAACTAATCACATAATGAATGGATTGAGCAATGGCGTAGTATGCGTTGATGATAAAGGTTATATCAAGTATATAAATGAAAAAGGAAAAAGACTTTTAGGCATAAAAGATGAAAATGAAGATATAGACATAAGAGATGTGTTAAAAGAGATAAATTTAAAATTTTTAGAAGAGAACGGTGGAGCTTCGTTTTTAGAAGTTCATGGATCAAATAATAAACATCTTATGATAAAAGGAAAACCTATAACTATTCAAGGAAAGACAGTGAGCTATATAATACAGCTTACTAAGAAAAGTGAAGAGGTTAGGGCTGCTTATAAACTCTTTGTAAACTCTAAAGAGGTAAGATTTGATGATATAATTGGAGAAAGCAAGGCTATAAATTCAGTAAAAGCATTAGCAAGAAATGTTGCAACCACTAATGCTACTGTTCTTATTCAAGGGGAAAGCGGTACTGGAAAGGAACTTTTTGCAAGAGCTATACATTATGAAAGTCCAAGACATAATGCACCATTCATAGCGGTAAACTGTGCATCTATACCGGACAATCTTTTGGAAAGCGAATTTTTTGGATATGAAGGTGGAACATTCACAGGAGCTAGAAAAGAAGGGCACACAGGCAAATTTGAACTTGCAAATGGAGGAACCATATTTTTAGATGAGATTGGAGATCTTCCGCTGCATCTTCAACCTAAAATTCTAAGAGTTCTTCAAGAACAGAGTTTTACTAAGATAGGCGGAAAAGAGGAAATTCATGTGGATGTTAGGATAATTGCCGCCACTAACAAAAATCTTCAGGCTATGGTGAGCGAAGGTCAGTTTAGAGAGGATTTATATTATCGTTTAAATGTAATTCCACTATATCTGCCATCATTAATTGATAGAGAAGAAGATACTCTTCTTTTGAGCAGCTATCTTTTAAATAAGTATTGTAAAAAGTATGATGTTGAGGAAAAGAGATTTTCAGAAGAAGTGAAGGCTGCTTTTAGAGTCTATAGATGGCCGGGAAATATAAGAGAGTTAGAGAACATAATAGAATATCTAGTCAATGTTTCAAAGGATACTGTTATAACTGAAGAATGTCTTCCTGCAGTTCTTAAGAATATAGATAAGACTTCAAAAAAATGCGCTATGAGTTTAAAAGATAGAGTAAATGAATATGAGAAAAATCTCTTAAAATCTATGTTGAATAATTATGGAGATAATGCTGATGGAAAGAATAAGATATGCAAAGAATTATCCATAGATTTATCTACACTGTATAGAAAACTTAATAAGCATGATTTGCAATAATGCGAAAAGTTTGCAATAATGCGAAAATATAAATTATGATATAAGAGTCTTTGTTATTATAGGTTTATAACCTTGAAAACAAAGGCTTTTGCTTTCTTTAGGAGATAATAGCAGTGAAAGATAAGGAAAAATATAAAGAGGAAAAAATATATGTAAAGGTTTTTTCGCATTTATGCAAAAAGTGATTTTGAAGAATCTAATAAATACAAGGTGTTTGTCTTGGCACGGAAATTGCTTTATTAATTTATAAATATAATAAAGCTTGGATTAAGGGGAGATTAAATATGGATAATATATGCAAGGAAGATATGATAGATAGATTATTAGAAGTTGTAAAATGTGAAACAAAACCTGCTATAGGATGTACTGAGCCTGTTGCGGTAGCCTTAGCTGCTGCTACTGCGAAAAAGTACTTAAAAGAAGACTTTAAAGAAGTAAATGTTAAAGTAAGTAAAAATATATTTAAAAATGGAAAGAGTGTTACAATACCAAACACTCATGAATGTGGAATAGGAATATCTGCAGCTCTAGGAGTGATATGTGGAGATAGTGATTCAGGATTATTGGTATTTAAAAATGTTAATGATGATTATGTAAAAAAAGCAGAGGAAATTATAGAAAAAAATATGGTAAAAGTGTCTCACTTAAATGAAGGAGACTCAGTATATGTAGAGGTTAATTTAGTTGGAGAAAACAACGGTAGTACTGCAATAATAAGAGGCGCACATACTAATCTGGAAAAGATAATTGTAAATAATGAGATAATATTTCAAAAAGAAGCTGTAGAAGATAAGAAAGTTGATTCTTCTTTCATAAAAGAACTTACAGTAGCCGAAATAAAAGAAGTTGCAGAAAATATAGAAATAGAAAAATTAGAGTTTATAAAAGATGGAATCAAGATGAATAAGAAAGCAGCAGAGGAAGGATTAAAGAAAAGTGAAGGGCTTAAATGGGGAGTTTCTCTATTAAACTTACAAAAAGAAGGAGTTATAGCAAAGGATTCTGCAAATACTGCAAGAATACTTACAGCAGCTGGAGCTGACCTTAGAATGAGTGGTGGGAATTATCCTATAATGACTAGTGGAGGAAGCGGAAATCAAGGTTTAGGTGTAATACTTCCAATAGTAGTAGTTGCTGAGGAGAAAAACATTCCAGAAGAAAAAGTTCTAAGAGCTGTATTCTTTGCACATCTTATAAACCTATATGTAAAGAAACATACAGGAAAGCTTTCAGCAATGTGTGGATGTGCTATAGCAGCAGGGATAGCTTCATCAGTAGGAATAACTTGGATGCTTGGAGGAAATGAAGAGCAGATAGAAGGAACGGTACAAAATATGCTTGCTAATCTTACTGGCATGGTTTGTGATGGTGCAAAAGAAAGTTGTGCTATAAAGCTTTCAACTTCTTCGGCAGAAGCTGTATTAAGTGCATACCTTTCATTGCATAACACAGTGGTGCCAGTTAAGACTGGTATCATAGGAAATAATGTAGAAAAAACTATAGAAAACTTAGAAGTTTTGTGTAACAATGGCTTTACGCAGGTAGATGACGCAATGATAGATATATCATGCAACCAATAATTATTACATTATGATATACTTAATTTATTAAATGCATATATAAAATAAGGCTGATTAAGATTGGGGGATTTTAATATGTCTAATTATGAAAAGATGATGGAAAGAACTAAATGGTTTAGAGAAGATAGATTTGGAATGTTTATACATTGGGGATTATATACTATACCAGCAAGAGGTGAGTGGATAAGGTGCTCAGAGAAAATGAGCAAAGAAAAATACGAAGAGTATTTTAATGAGTTTTATCCAACACAATATGATCCTAAAAAATGGGCTAGGCTTGCAAAGACAGCAGGTATGAAATATGCTGTAATGACTGCAAAACATCATGATGGGTTTTGCCTTTTTGACAGTAAGTACACAGAATATAAAAGTACTAATACTAAGGCAAAAAGAGATCTTATAAGAGAATATGTAGAAGCTTTTAGAGCAGAAGGAATAAAGGTAGGAATATATTATTCTCTTATAGACTGGCATCATGATGACTATCCGCATTATGGAGATATGTATCACCCAATGAGAGATAATGAAGCTTTTAAGGATGTAAAGCATGATTTTAAAAATTACCTTAAATATATGCATAATCAAATAGAAGAATTAGTTACGAACTATGGGAAAATAGATTTGATGTGGTTTGACTTTTCTTACGGTGACATGGTAGGCGAAAAATGGGAAGCTACAAAAATTGTAGAACTTGTTAGAAAACATCAACCTGGTATATTGATAGATAATAGAATGGGAAGTGCGGGAAATAATATGATGGCTGGCGGAATAAGAGATGAGGAGCCATGTATATATGCTGGAGATTTTGCATCACCAGAGAAGATAATTCCAATAGAGCCTATAAAGAATAAGGCTGGAAAGCAGATTCCTTGGGAAGCTTGCGTTACAATGAATGATAACTGGGGGTATTTTTCAAAGGATAAGAATTTTAAGTCACCAGAAACTCTAATAAAGACATTGGTTAACTGTGTAAGCAAGGATGGGAATCTTCTTTTAAATGTAGGACCAAACAGTAAAGGTGAGATACCAGAAGAGAGTGTAGATATATTAGAGAGTATAGGAAAGTGGATGAGATATAATAGCGACAGTATATATGGGTGCGGATCAAGTTGTTATGAAAAACCACAATGGGGAAGATATACTCAAAAAGGAAATAAATTATATGCTCATATATTAGAAGAACCAATTGGACCTGTTTATTTTGAGGGCATGAAAGAATCGATAGAAAAGGCGAGGTTTCTAAAGGATGGTTCAGAACTTAAAGTAGAAACTCCATGGAATGCAGAAGAATATAAAGATTATGGGTTTATAACGCTTCCAAGCCATGTCTTTAAGACTAACTATCCTGTAGTGGTTGAGCTGACTATAAAATAAATACTTAGCTTTAGGTGAAATTTTAATTTCATCTGATAAAATAGGAGAGATGAATATCTGTGGATAGAACCATAATGCATATAGATATGGATGCTTTCTTTGCATCTGTGGAAGTGATGGATAACCCGAGACTTAAAGGGCAACCAATAATAGTTGGAGGAACAAGCCAAAGAGGGGTAGTGGCTACATGTTCTTATGAAGCTAGAAAATATGGAGTTAGAAGTGCAATGCCAGTATTTAAGGCTAGGGAGCTATGCCCTAATGGAATATTTCTACCAACTAGACATTATAGGTACTCAGAGGTTTCGAAATATATATTCAGCATCTATAATGAAGTTACTCCATATGTAGAACCTCTTAGTATAGATGAGGCTTATCTTGATATAAGTCATCTGAAAGAAAATCCTATTGATATAGCAAAGTATATAAAAGGTAAGATTTACAGAACAACTTCACTTACTTTATCTGTAGGAATATCCTACAATAAGTTTTTAGCAAAATTAGCTTCGGATTGGAATAAGCCTAATGGATTAAAGATAATAACTAAATATATGGTACCTGAGATATTATTTCCGCTGCCAGTATCTAAGGTATACGGATTAGGTAAAAAATCCGTTAGTAAGCTTAATAATATAGGTATATTCACAGTGGAAGAGCTATATAATCTTTCTTATGACATGTTTATAGAACTCTTCGGTAAATCTGGAGTTGACATATATTATAGAATAAGAGGCATAGATGACAGATTGGTTGAAACAATAAGGGAAAGGAAATCTGTAGGACGTGAAACAACCTTGAAGAATGATACTTCTGACAAAGAAGAATTAAAAAAGTATATATTATGTTTTTCAGAAGAGATCGAAAGAACATTAAATATAAAAAATTTATCAGGAAAGACTATAACGTTAAAGATAAAGACAAGTTCTTTTGAAAATCACACTAGAAGTAAAACCTTGTACAAATATATATGTGACAAAGAGGATATATATAAAGAAGCAGAAGAAATATTAGAAGGTTTAAATTTTCAGGAGAATATAAGGCTTATAGGATTATCTATAAGTTCTTTGGAAGAAAAAACTTTAGAGCAGATGAGTTTCTTTTAGAAATACTATAAAACATATGGAACCAGCATTTAGAAGCTGGTTCCTTTTTGTTTTAGAAAACCCCTGGTTAGACCAGGGGTTCGGTAAAGCTTTCAGCTATGG